>VMHT01061266.1_pt1 | contig 31433 bp, 15 predicted proteins | sample 4693611 | NCBI WGS metagenome assembly VMHT01 (sample SAMN12280063, study PRJNA550983) | marine metagenome | isolation source: seawater sampled from same location over 5 years 0.02-0.2 micron viral filtrate | place: USA: collected off the coast of southern California halfway between the port... ...
CATATATTTGTACTTTAGACAACTATCATCAAGATCCTGAGGTCGTTGATTATGCAACAAGTGAAAATCCTGCTGAACATAAGTCACATAATCTAATTGAATTAAATAATGGACAGTATGCACTGTATCCTAACAATAGAATGCGGATTTACGACAATAGTTTAACTCCTGTTGACCCCAAGATGCCTGATTTTAAGGTATCAACTCAATATTATCAGGTTGAAAATGGGTTTGATCGACTTGGAATGGGTCGTGAAGACGAATATTTTTGGAAAACAGCAAAAGAACAAGAAAATTCACCAAAAAAGGAGAACAATGATGACTAATCATGATTTTTTAGACAATTTAGCAAACGATCAGCATCAAAAAATGCTAAGAGAGATTGCTAATGATGATCAAACTCCCAAAAAACGCGATTCTCGCAAAAATACTGAGATTTTTGAGACTGAAGAGGAGTATACTATTATTCCTTCTCAAACATTGAATGAATTTTAATTAAATGCCTTAATAAATAAGTTATAATCGCCGTATTTTTGTGCCTCTAGAAAGGGTAAGTCAAGGATTTAAGGATATTAGCATGTCATTTAAGGCAAATCCCTTAAATGATGACTTGATTGCACTTAAAAATGAAAATGCTATCTCCAGATCAATTCGTAATATTGTTTTTACAGTTCCTGGAGAAAAGTTTTTTCAAGAGGACTTTGGTTCTGATGTAAGTCAATCCTTATTTGAAAATATTGATGACATTTCTGCTTCAAACATAAGAGATCAAATCCAAAGATCAATTGTTAATTTTGAAGATAGAGTTAATTTAAGGGAAGTTAAAGTTCTTCCTGATTTTGATGGGAATGCATTTGATGTAATTATTAGATATGACATTGTTGGAGCTGACATCCCACCTCAAGAGTTACAATTCGTCTTGCAGTCAAATAGATAAAAATGCCACTCGCTAATTACACTAACTTAGATTTCGATCAAGTTAAGACAACACTTAAAGATTATCTTAAGTCAAATTCCAATTTTACGGATTATGACTTTGAAGGATCGAACCTTTCAACAATTCTTGATGTATTAGCATACAACACTTATATCTCCTCATACAACGCAAACATGGTTGCGAATGAGGTCTTCATTGATACTGCAACATTACGAGAAAATATTGTTGCTTTAGCAAGAAATATAGGGTATGTTCCTAGATCTAGGCAATCATCAAGAGCAACAGTTAGTTTTTTTGTAGATACAAGTAATATTTCACCTACCCCAGCAACAATTACCCTTCATAAAGGTATTGTAGCAACAACAACCGGCAGTTTTGGAAATCAATCTAAAACATTTTGTATTTTAGATGATATTTCAGTACCGGTATTCAATAATATAGCAAGTTTCAATGATATTTCAATTTATGAGGGAACTTTATTAAGTTCTAATTTTACATATAGCACTAGAATCCCTAATCAGAAGTTTATTTTACCAAATTCTGGTGTTGACACGTCCCTTATTTCGGTAACAGTAAAAAATAACGAAAATTCCTCTGCTTTAACAAAATACTCAAACCAAGATAGTTTATTTGATATTGGTGGAGAGTCAAAAGCATATTTTCTTCAAGAAATCTCTGATGAAAGATATGAGATTTTCTTTGGAGACAATATTTTTGGTAAAGCACTTGAAGAGGGTAATTACATTACTGCAAATTACATTGTATCAGATGGAGACTCTGGAAATGGTATTTCTTCCTTCCAGTTTTCAGGAAGATTAACGTATACAAGAAATGCACAGACATATACAGTTACATCGGGTATATCACTCCTAACAACCGGTTTAACGTCCTCTGGGGGCGATACAATCGAGTCTGTGGAGTCTATTCGTAGGTATGCCCCAAGAATCTATGCTGCTCAAAATAGAGCTTTAACAGCAGGTGATTATGAAACATTAATTCCATCTAAAATTTATCCTGAAACTGAATCAATTTCTGTATTTGGTGGAGAAGAGTTAATTCCTCCTCAATATGGAAAAGTTTTTATTAGTATTAAACCTAGAACAGGTGATTTTCTTCCTAATCTTATAAAGCAAAATATAAAAAGTAAATTAAAGAAATTTGCTGTTGCAGGGATTGTTCCTGAAATACTTGATTTAAAATATCTGTATATTGAAGTAGATTCAAAAGTATACTTTAATACCAATAAAGCACAATCACCCGCATTTGTTTCCTCAACAGTACAAACAAATACTAATAAGTATGCAGAATCAACCGAACTAAACAAATATGGTGCAAGGTTTAAATATAGTAAGTTTTTAAAAATTGTTGATGACAGTCATGAAGCAATAACATCGAATATCACTACTCTTCGTATGAGAAGAGATTTAAGAGTTGTTCTAAATGGTTTTGCTGAATATCAAATTGGATTTGGTAATAAGTTTCAAGTAAAAGATCCTGATGGATTTAACATCAAAACCTCTGCATTTAAAATTGATGGAATTTCCCAAGATGTATACCTAGGAGATTTACCAAGACCTAATAGAGAAACTGGAACTCTTTTCTTCTTTACTCTTCCTAATGTTGGATCACAATCACCATCAATAGTTAGAAGAAACGTTGGTTCGATTGATTATATAAATGGGGTTATTACAATTAATCCAGTAAATATTCAAGGTGGCATGGTAAAAGATGGGCAAACAATTATTGAGATCGAAGCAACTCCGAGTTCAAATGATGTTATTGGATTACAGGATCTTTATTTGCAACTAGATATAAGTAACAGTAATTTTGAAACTGTTGTGGATGAAATTTCTTCGGGATTAGATCCTGCAGGATCAAACTATATTGTAACTTCAAGTTATCCAAACGGTAATCTTGTAAGAGAAGGTGGTAGAGGATCTATTGTAAGAACCTCTACATCAACAACAACAAGTGCTAGACCGACTACAACAACCACAACAACATCTGTACCTTCAACTACCGTTAGTACCTCTGGATCATCAACAGGTGGATCTGGATCGGGCGGCGGAAGCGGTTACTAATCAAATAAGGATAAAATGTCAGAGAAAAGAATTAAAATCAATTCCATTGTTAAAAATCAAGTTCCTCAATATGTAAGAGAGGACTATCCTTTAGTAACCGAATTTTTAAAACAATATTATATCGCGCAAGAATATCAAGGAGCTCCTCTTGATTTACTTCAAAATATTGATAAGTACGTCAAAATAGATGAGACAACAAACTTATCAACGTCTGTTGGATTAAGCACAGTTCTTAATTCATTTGAAAATGTTATAAGTATTGATCTTTCTAAAGACCCTGCTGGAACTGATGGGTTTCCTGATTCCTACGGTCTTTTGAAGATTGATGATGAAATCATTACATACACTGGAAAAACAAGATCCTCATTTACAGGATGTGTAAGAGGTTTTAGTGGTATTACATCATATACATCTCCTTCAAATCCTGAGCAATTAGTTTTTGATACAAGTGTTGGTGTTGCACATACTTTTGGATCTAGAGTTGAAAATTTATCAAATTTATTTTTAAGAGAGTTTTTAACTAAAACAAAATCTCAAATTTTACCAGGACTCGAAGAACGTTCATTTAATGAAAGTTTGAATCAAAATGTTTTTCTTAAAAATTCAAAAGATTTTTATCTGAGTAAAGGAACTGATAGATCTTATGAAATATTATTCAAAGCACTTTACGCAGAAAATGTCAAAATTGTAAGACCTGGTGAATTTTTATTCACTCCTTCAAATGCTCAATATAATGTAACTAATGATTTGGTAGTAGAACCAATTAAAGGTGATCCAGTCAACCTTGAGTTGATGACTCTTTTTCAAGATGCATATGATGATCAAGAAAGAGCGTATGCCCCTATTTCTAATGTTGAAACAATAATCACTGGTACAGGTCAAACATTTTATAGATTAAGTGTAGATGCTGGATCTAATAAAGATATTCGAGTAGATGGATCAATATATGGAGCATTTGGGGTTCAACCAAAAACAAGACTGATTGGTAACGCTGGAATTGGTCTGACTGTACTTGATGTTGATTCAACTATCGGATTTGCAACTAGTGGAACATTATTTGTTACATTTAATGATACTTCAACAGGTATAGTTTCATATACCTCAAAATCAAACAATCAATTTTTTGATGTTGACGGAGTAAGTAAACCTATTCTTGATTCTACTATTGTAGGAGTGAATACATTTGCTTATGGAAGGTCAAAAACTAATTTTGATGAAACTATTGAAGTAAGAATAAGTAATGTAATTGCCGATTGCGAGCATCCAAATACGTATCATCAAGGGGTTGATGATACTATTTTAATCAAAACCTTAGGTATTGGTAATACTACATTTAAATATAGAAATTGGTATTACAACACTGCACCTTCATATGATATTGCATCTTTTACGTTAATAGATTCATCAGACAACACATATCGTCTGTATCTCAATAAGGATCATTATCTTAAAGTTGGTGATAGAATAACTTTAAGTGGAAACGTTTCGGGTGATAAACCATTATCTACGGTAACTAAAATTATTACAGAAAGATCTGTATTGGTAAAAGGGCAGGGAGAGTTAAATAGCACGGAAAATTTTATTGCTAAACGGTCTCTCTTAAAAGCAGAATCAAATAATTTTCCAGGTGCTGCGGTATATTCTGCAAACATACAAAATTTATATAAGAAAAAGTATGAAGATGATATTATTGTAGCGTCATCATCCATACCTTTTTATAATGCAAATTCTCTAAATGTAACATCTAGATCGGTCGAATTTTCTGGAACCTTTATTGGTGATGAATTTGAAATTATCCTTACCGGAGATCATGGTTTTTACACTGGAGACGCTTTATATTACACTCCAGAAATAGTAGAAGAAACATCTACTAACAGACAGACAGGAATAACAACTACTAAGTCAGTTCTTGGATCAACTTTATTTGATGGTAATGATGGTGGAGAGGGTTTATATTTTGTAGAAAGAGTTTCACCCAGAAAAATCAAACTGGCAAAAAGTAGAACTGAACTCTATAATCAAAATTATATTACACTTAACAGTTCTACTCCTGTTACAAATAACAAATTTGACTTATATGATTTTAGAAAAAGAACTTTAGAGACACAAAAACTTTATAGAAAAATATCAGAACCAATAGCAGCAGATAGTATAAGTGCGACTAGTCCAGGTTTTACTGGTATTTTAGTTAATGGTGTTGAAATTTTAAACTACAAATCAAAAGATGTAGTTAAGTATGGAGAAATTAAAAAAGTAGATGTATTAAATGGTGGTGATGGATATGATGTGATAAACCCTCCAGTCCTCAAAATTAATGATTCAGTGGGAGTTGGAGCAACTGGAACTATTTCTGTTTCTGGTGTTTTAGAAGAGATTAGATTGATAGATCCTGGATTTGACTATCAAGAAACTCCAAGAGTTACAATTACTGGTGGTAATGGTAAAGGTGCTGAGGCATCGGTCTCTCTTAAGAGTACTGAACATAAAATTTCATTTAAATCAGATCCTATAGCAGGTAGTGTTGGTTTAGGAACCACGGGAACTTTACCATCTTCTATTGGATTTGGGACATTCCATAAGTTTAAAACTGGAGAAAAAGTCCTTTATATTTCAGACAATCAAACAGTGGTTGGTGGACTCACAACTAATACTTCTTATTTCGTTTCTCAGGTTGGATTAACAACAATAAGATTGCATCCAACTCAAGCAGATGCAGTATCTGGCATCAATACGATTGTTTTATCTTCATATGGTTCTGGTATCCAATTCTTTAAATCTATTCAAAATAAGAAAATAATTGAATCCATAACGGTTATTTCTGGTGGAGAGGGATATCAAAATAATAGAAGGGCAATCTCTCCAGCAGGAATCAATACTGCATCTAATGTTTTCAATGTAATCAACCATGATTTTAATTCTGGTGAAATTATTAAATATACTTGCAATGGAACATCGCCAACTGGACTAACAACGAATACACAATATTATATCACAAAAATTAGTGATGATAGTTTTAAGTTGTCTAATGTAGGAGTAACTACTAATAAAGATAGTTTCTTTAAAACAAAAAGATACGTTGATATTTCTTCGGTAGGTGTAGGAACACATTTCTTTAATTATCCCGACATTGAAGTTTCTCTTATTGGAAGAGTTGGTTTATCATCAACTGGAAACACTAATTTTGAAGCAAAAATACAACCCATTTTTAGAGGTCAAATAACATCGGTTGACTTGACTGAAAATGGCGTTGGTTATGGTGCTTCCGAGATAATAAATTTTGAAAGACTTCCTAATATAACCTCTGGTGTAGGATCTGACGCACAATTGCGACCTATAATCAAAAATGGTTCAATAGAAGAGATTGTTGTTGAAAATAAAGGAACTGGATATTTTTCGATTCCAGATGTTTTAGTGAACGGTCAAGGGTTTGGTGCTGTGATCACTCCGGTATTAAAAACTGTTGGATCTGGATCTTCAGAAACAAAAGCAATTGATTATATCAAAGTAATTTCTGGTGGTACAGGTTATACACAAAATACAACAAGTGTATCAGTCGTATCAACAGGATCTGGAGCTCAATTCTTCCCTCTTATTCAAGAATGGAGAATTAATTTAGTTAATAGATTTTTTGAAACCGCAAAAGTAACATCTGACGATGGATTTATTGCAAGAGGTACAAATAATGCTTATGGACTACAATATGCTCACCTGTACGCTCCTAGACCCCTTAGAGAAAGTCTTAATCCTACTGACCAAGTTGGCAATGTTATATACAAAAAAAATGATATCGTTAAAGTTAATGGAATCGAGGTAGAGTCCAGTAATCACTCACCAATTATTGGATGGGCATATGATGGAAATCCAATCTATGGACCTTATGGATTTTCTGGTAAAAATGGTGGAGTTGTTACCCAGATGAAATCTGGTTATAACGAAGATTCACTCAGCAAATCTCAGAGACCTCCAGTCACTGTTTTTCCAAGAGGATACTTTGTTGAAGACTACACTTACAAAAAGATAGTTGACGAATCTGTACTTGACAAAAATAATGGAAGGTTCTGTGTAACCCCAGAATTTCCTAATGGTACATATGCATATTTTGCGACTATTGATGATTCTCTTGCTCAAGGTCAGGGTTCAGTTTTTTCTGGATATAAATTACCAACTTTCCCATATCTTGTAGGTGATTCATTTCACTCTAAGTTAGATCCTTTTAATTTAAATGCAGAATCAAATCAAGATGTGTACAAAATTGATGATTTTGATTATTGTAGAAATACTGAACCCTATAATTTGATAGATGGTGCTGTTTCATATCCATATGTCACAACACCTAATAATCTTAATCAAAAAGTTGAAGTTTTAGCAGTAACTCCAGGAAAAGTTGAAAAAATTGGTATTGAAACTGGTGGAGATGGATATAAAGTTGGTGATAAAATTAAGTTTAACAACAACAACACAAAAGGGATTGGTGCAATTGCTAAAGTTGCAACATTGAAAGGGAAACAAGTTGAAAGTGTGAGTGTTGCCACAAGCACAATTAATAATGTTGAGATTTATCCAGGATCTAAGGATCAGTATATTATTTCAGCAGATAACCCTCATAACTTTAAGAAATTTGACAATATCGTTATATCAGGATTATCAACAACATCCTCTAAAATTGCAGGATTTTATTCTGCAGGAATTTCTTCAAATAGGTTAACAATAGTTGGTGTTGGCACATTATCATCAGGAATTGGTTCAGTTGGAGTAACTGGTATTGTTACACATATTAGAGTTACTGGTAATTTAGATTATCCACAAATAAAAGAAAATGATATTCTAAAAGTCGGAACTGAGCAGGTAAAAGTATTAAACGTTGATATATTAAATTCAAGAATAAGAGTTCTTAGGGGTATCAATGGTGTAGTAGGTGCATCTCACACTATCACAAGTATTCTACTCGAAGATCCAAGAAGACTTACAGTATCTGCAGGATTTAATACAACATATGCTCCTAGATTAAATAAACAAAATTATTTTAATCCATCTGAGAGCGTAGGACTCGGAACAGCAGTTGGAGTTGGTATTGGGTCTACAATTGTATTTTCCAATCCTGGTGCTGGAATCACAAGAGTTGATATTCCAACTAAAGGAATTTACATTAAAGAGCATGGACTTAAGACTGGAGATCAATTAACATACTCTCCTGGAAATGGAAGCGGTATTGATGTTTTAAATAATGTTGGTTCAGCATCGACTCTTGTAGATGATCAAACCTTGTTTGTGGCTAAAATTTCAAATGATGTAATTGGAATTGCAACTGTTAAAGTTGGAATGGGAACTAACGGTTCTTTTGTTGGTATTGCATCAACTCATAGAAATACAAGCACGCTTTTCTTCACTGGATTTGGAACAGGTGTTTATCACAGTTTCAAAACTAATTTTTCAGTTATTACGGCAAAATTAGAAAGAAATCAAGTTACTGTACAAACCAAACAAGCACATGGTATTCAAGGTAGACATGAGGTTGATATTGATGTAAGTCCATCAATCTCCACTACTGTGACGCTGAAATATAATGATTTTAATAGAAGAGTAGTTGTAAATCCAAAAGATTTTGCTGCAGATGGTGTTAATACATCAACAAATACAATTACAATCAATAATCATGGTTATGAAACTGGCGAAAAAATTATTCATACTGCTTCGATTCCTGCGATAGGTCTTTCAAATAACGCAATTTATTACATAGTAAAAATTGATAACAACTCATTCAAACTTTCAAATACAGAATATGAATCCAAATTAGAAAAACCACAAACTGTTGGAATTGCCAGTACTTCATCAGGAACAATTAATCCAATCAATCCAAAAATTGATGTATATAAAGAATCTACAGTTGAATTTGATTTATCAGATTCTTCACTTTCTTATAAAAATCAAGGATTGAGTTATCCTGCATTTGAGTTAAATTTCTATCTTGATGAAGACCACAATACAATCTGGAATACAAGTTTTACAAAAAAAACATTTGAAGTTACAAGAAGTGGTAGAGTTGGAATTGATACTAATGCGAAGGTTTCTCTTGCAGTCAACTCAGATATTCCCGAGCAACTTTACTACTCTTTAGATGTTATTGAAGAGAATGATGTTCCAGAGGTAAAGAGTAGTATTATTGATGATAATACTGTTACTTCATATAATCAAATTAAAGTAAGTGAAAGTAATTTCAACGGAAGATTTGCTGTCTCTGTTGGTGCCACAAATTCCTTTAACTATTTTATTGCGAAAATTCCAGAAAAAGTATCATATGCGGGAACAACTTCCAAGTTAAATTATACAACTGATTGCACACATACTGATGGGGCTATTAATTCATTCTCAATTATTGATGGTGGAAGAAATTATTATTCTGTTCCTGGTATTTCAACAATAGTAGGAGTCGGTACAACTGATACTGGATCTGGAGCAATTATATCAGTTGAGAGTGAATCCATAGGGAAAATAAAAACAACTAAGATTCTTAACATTGGATTTGATTTTCCATCAGACCCAACACTAAAACCAAGCACAAACATACCTCAAGTTGTCACTATAGAGTCATTAAACTCTCTTGCATCCGTCGGTATTGTATCTGCGGGTAGGGGTTATACTGTCGCACCAAAACCAGTTGTTATAGATGCGGTTACTAAAAAACACATAAAAGACGCTGATCTTGTTTATAGTTTAGGTGATACAAACGTAAAGATACTTAATAATGCTAGAGGAATTAGTAATGTAAATCCGATCATTCGCCCCAGTCAAAATAGTAATGGAATTGGTATTGGAACTGTTGGATTCAATACTGTTACTCAAAATGTCACTGTTGGTCTTAATACTGGATTTAGCACTGGAGACACTTTCCCACTAAGAGTCGGAGATAAAGTTCTTGTTGAAGGTATTAGTATTGGTATTGGATCAACTGGACTTGGTTACAATTCCGAGGGTTTTGACTACAAATTATTTGAAATTACAGAGGTTGATGAAAACATTGGAGGAATTGGATCTGTAACTTACAGCATGTCAGGTAATCTTCCAAGTGGAATTTTATCACCAGGACTATATGATGCTCCCAACTCTGTTGGTGCAAGAATTATTCCAGAAAGATATTTCCCATCATTTACTTCTATTCTTAGGCAAAATGAATTCTTTAATGGTGAAATTGTAAAGAGTGATTCTGCAGAGGGTATAGTTAACTTCTGGGACAAAAAAACAAATACATTAAGAATTGAGTCAAAGCAAGTTTTTGTTGAAAATGAAGTTATTAGAGGATCTGCTTCAAGAACAGAAGGAATAGCATTATCTGTTAGATCATATGAGTCTTATCTCAAGATGGGTGCTATATCTAAAACTTTGAGGGGTCATCAAGACGACTCTGGATTCTTGAATACAAATATGCAGAGACTTCAAGATAGTGATTACTATCAAACATTTGCATATTCATTAAGTTCAAGAGTTCCTCTTGAAACTTGGAATGATGTTGTTTCATCTACAAATCACACACTCGGATATAAAAAGTTTGCTGATTATCAACTTGAGTCAGTTACTAGCGTAAGTGTTGGAATTTCTACTGATCAAACTGTGATTGATCAAGTTATTGATGCAGTTGGTTTTGCAGATTTAAATTGTGTATATGATTTTGATGTAGTAAGTGAAAACTTCTTAAATGTTGGAGATAAAGTATTATCTACAGAAATTAGATTTACTAGTAGAATCCTTCAAGATTTCCTTGAATCTGTTGGAAATAGAGTTCTTTTAATTGACGATTTAAGTTCTCAATTTAATAGTGATCCTAGACCAACTGCCTTTAGTATAGTTAACACTTTTGCTCTTACATCAAGAAGAGCAATGAAGTATATTACATATGTTAGAGACAATAGATTTACTGCACAAAGACAGTTAATGATTGTTGATCTTATTCATGATGGTTCCCGTGGTTACATTAACCAATATGGAAGAGTTGAAAGCACTTATGATCAAGGATCATTTGACTTCACCGTTTCTGGAACGGATGGACAATTGCAATTCTTCCCAACAAAGTTTAAGGTTAATGATTATCAAATTGCTGCTATTTCATATAATCTAGATGATAATCTACTGAGCACTGGAACCACTGCAGTTGGACCGTCTATCATCGAAACAGATAGTGTAACAATTGGTTCTGGAATTGGAGCAACAACGATCGTTAGTATTGCTAACACCCATAATTCTGTTAAGGTATTAGTTGAAATTACACCTGATATTAGCACTAATGAATTTGAATATAATAATTTAAATATTGTCCATAATGGAACTGATATAGAGTTACTTGAATATGGTCAATTGACCACGACAGGTAGTAATGATGATGCTGATGTTGGTCTTGGAACTTATAGTGCTACATTCAATGGTTCAAATCTTGACGTTATATTCCATCCCAACTCTGGTGTTGGAATAGGAACAACTGGTGTAGTCAATACCATTCAAGTTGGTTTAGCAACCGCAGGTATTACTGGTATTGGAACTCATAATATGAAACATGCCAGAATTGAGTCTAGAACAACCAGTATCTCCTCCTCAGGGACTCCTGGTATCCATACTGTTGCTTCTTATCCAGATACTTACGATGTAGCATACTTTGTTGCTCAAGTTGCAGATACATCAAATAATCAGTATATGATGACTGAAATCATCGCAGTTGATGATTTTACCGATGACGGGACTACTCCAGAAACCTATGATACTGAATTTGGAGAAGTTGGAACTTCTGTTGGTCTTGGAACATTTGGCACAAGAGTTTCTGCTACTGGAACAACTGAATTAACATTCACACCCGCAGCTAGTATAAACACTGTTGTGAACGTCTATATGAATGCATTGAGGCATCAAGATGATGGCAAAGATGAAATTGATTTTAATAATGCTGTTATTGAATCGGGATTTGCGACATATGAAGGAACTGAAAGAGACATTAAGAGAGCGTTTGAATTAACGCACGAATCCACTCCAATTTTTGAAAGGTCATTTGAGGGAAATGATTCAAGTATTATTGACTTGACCACAAATACTATTACTCTTCCAAATCACTTCTTTGTCACGGGTGAAAAGATTGAATATAATCACGCTGGTGCTGGATCAACCATGGCAATTGGTATTTCTAGCACTTCATTCGTTGGTATTGGAACTACAACTTCACTCCCAGGCGATTTGTTTGTAGTCAAGGTAACTGATGATAAAATTAAAATTGCATCTAGTGCTGAAAATGCATTAAAACCAGTTCCTGAAGCAATTAACTTGACAAGTGTAGGAATAGGAACATCGCATAGATTTGTTGCTACAAATAAAAATGCCAAAGGGTTAATTGCAATTGACAATATAATTCAATCTCCTATCGTTTCTACTGCAGTTACTACGACACTTGCTGTTAAATTAACAACCACTGATGATAGTCTTAGGTTGACAGGAATTACTTCAATTTCTGGTAGTGATTTAATTAAAATTGGCAATGAAATTATAAGAGTTGATGGTGTTGGTATTGGACAAACAAATAACTTAATTGTAAGAAGAGGATGGTTAGGAACAGGTGTTGGTGCTGCAGTTACGGGAGCTTTAGTAACAAAAGTCATCGGTAATTATAACATTGTAAATAATGTATTAAATTTTGTAGATGCTCCATTTGGTAATAAACCATTGGGTGCTGATACTAATCCACCAGACGAAAGAGATTGGACCGGCATAACAACCAGTTCTAGTTTCCAAGGAAGAATATTCCTTAGAAGCGGTGTTGTGAATGACTCAAATGATGCATATCACGAAAATTATGTTTTTGATGATTTATCTCAAGAATTTAACGGATCTAAAAAAGAGTTTACTCTTAAATCTAATGGTTCTAATGTTACTGGAATTGCAACTGAAAATGCTATCATTCTTGTAAATGATACCTTCCAAACTCCTGGTGGAATAACAGGTGTAATTGCTCCTGCGGATCAACTCGAACAATACACACTATCAGAAAATGCAGGAATTACCTCAATTTCATTTGTAGGATCTGCAGTCTCAACTACAGCGGATGTAAGAACTTCTAACGTTCCTGTTGGGGGAATAATTGTTTCAGTTTCTTCTACTGAAGGATTTGGTTATCAACCTCTTGTTGCTGCTGGTGCAACTGCCACAGTTTCTGTTGCCGGAACAATTCAATCAATAAGTATTGGAAATAGTGGTTCAGGATATAGGGCAGGAATTCAAACCACTGTTAATGTAGGAGTTGCTACTACCTCTCTCAGTGGATCTAATAAATTTAATATTGGAACCGCCACTATAAGTGGTGGAAATATCGTAAGTATTGCAATTACAAATCCGGGAACTGGTTATACATCAACTAATCCACCTCTGGTGATTATTGATGATCCACTAAGTTACAGCAACATTCCATTAATTTATAGTTCAAGTTCTGCTGGTGTAGGAACTGGTGGTAAAATTGATATAGTAGTTGGTCAAGGATCAAGTGTAATTGATTTTACAATCAAAAATACAGGGTATGGTTATGGTAATAATCAATCACTAACTGTTGCTATTGGTGGCACAATTGGTATTCCCACTGATACAAGTAAAACATTCAATGAATTTAAGATTGATATTGCAGAGATAGTAAGTGATGAATTTACTGGATGGTCAGTTGGTGAGTTACAGGTCATTGATAATATTGAAAAATTCATCAATGGAAGTAGAACTAACTTCCCAATTGAAGTTGATGGAGTCGTTACTTCAATTGTTGCAGGTAAAGGATCCAAAGTAAATGTTCAAGATGTAATTATCGTCTTTGTAAATAATATTCTTCAGGTTCCCGGTAAAGGTTACATATTTGAAGGTGGTTCTCAAATTGAGTTTACAGAAGCTCCTAAGATCGGTGACACTGTTGAAATTATTTTCTACAAAGGAACCGGTTCTCAAGACGTTGTGTTGAGAGAGATTATTGAAACTGTTAAAGAGGGTGATACACTTCAAATTCAAAATAATGATATATTTACGAATGAAGAAGTAAGATCTGTTAATTTTGTATCTGGAACTGATGTTGCAGAAACAAATCCTTATCGTGGTCCTGGTAACGTTCAAAATACTGCTTTACTTAGACCTGTTGTTTGGTGTAGACAAATTGAGGACAAAATTATCAACGAAAAAGAAGTTGGTAAAAATAGGGAACTCTATGAACCAGTAGTTAACCCAACGGCACATATCATTAAAACAGTTGGAGTTGGTGCTACTCAAATTTTCGTTGATACACTTAGACCTCTATTTAATATTCGCAATGAAATTACTGATAAGGTAAATCTGACTTTCCAAAATAAAGTTAAATTTATTCCACAAGATGACAAAGTTTCTGCTGCTGGAACTGCGATTGTTTCAACTGCAGGAACAATTACCTCTGTTGCTATTTCCACTGGTGGTGTTGGATACTCAGATGCATTAGTAAGTTTTGGTAGCACAAATGGAGTTGGCATAGGAACTACAACAACTGCTCTTGGTACAGTTACAATTGGTGCGGCAGGCACTATTACAGGTGTTGCGATCACTAATCCTGGTCTTGGTTATACTCAAACTAATCCACCTCTTGTTCTGTTTAGTCCTCCTACAAGAGGGGTAGAGGAAAATGAAGTTAATTCTTATAATGGCGACAATGGAGTAATTGTTGGATTTGGTACTACCTCTGTAGGAATTGGAACAACTCAGTTCATCTTTGATTTACACATTCCACTTGATTCTTTCCTAAGAAATGTTGGATATAATACTGATATTGTTGCAACAGCAGTGACTGCAAGTTCACTAAGTTCTGGCGATTACTTCATGGTATTTAATTCAAATGTAGGATCTTCTTCAACATCTATTACTTCACTCGATACCTCTGGTAATACAGTGGGGATTGGAACTTCTAATATTGATAATATATACTTTGTTCAAAGTGCTGAAACTGTATATCGACCAACGGGAGTTAACTCTGAGGGAGTGGGAATTGGTACATCTCACATTACTAGAGTCTTTGTTAATGTTAATAATAACTTCCCATATGGTTCGGGCATTCAAACGTCTAATTCATTCGGTGAATTTAGTTGGGGAAGAATTGATCTTAAGTCAAGGTCTAAAGTGACTTCCTATAATGCGTTTACTACTGGTGGTATTGGTGGTATATCTACCTCTACATTCGTTCAAAGGTCCAAATCACTAAGATTTAAAGATTATGATATTTGAACTAATAAATAAAGAAAAAAACTGTGTGTAATGGCTGCAATTATAACTGATCAAATTAGAATATTAAATGCAAAGAATTTTGTTGCAGGTGTAACTACCTCTACCAATGCATATTATTCTTTCATTGGATTAACGAACGCAACTGATTACAGTTCAACATGGGATCAAGATCCTCCTTCACCAAAAGATAGTTTTGATGAGGAGAATCAGTATTGGGATTCAATGGTTGCTCTAAAGAAGATAAACTCATCTGATGTAAGACAGGTTGTTTCAAAAATAAACTGGTCTTCAGGAACAACCTATGACATGTATCGTCACGATTATAGTAGAACAAAAACTGCTGCTGTAAGCGGTGCCACTAATTTGTATGCTGCATCATATTTTGTAATTAATAGTGATTTTAGAGTTTATATCTGCATACAAAATGGTACTACTCCTGATACACCAAATGGAGCACCATCTCTTGATGAACCAACACATATTGATTTAGAACCAAGAGCGGCAGGAACAAGTGGGGATGGTTATCTTTGGAAATATCTTTATTCTATCAAACCAAGTGATATTGTAAAATTTGAAGCAACTGCTTTTATGCCGGTTCCTTTAAATTGGGAAACAACCACTGAAAACGCACTTGTAAGGGATAATGCAGTTGATGGATCAATCAAAGTGGCTACCATTACTGATAGGGGAGCAGGTGTTGGACCTGCTGGTGCTACTCGATATGCTAACGTTCCAATAAAAGGTGATGGAACTGGTGCAGAATGTACTATTGTTACCACCAATGATCAAAGAGTTGACTCAATAACAATAACCAACCAAGGTTCTGGATATACCTTTGGTAATGTGGATTTAGCAGCAGGAAACGTTCCGAGTGGAACAACAAGACCTACTTTTGATGTAATTATTTCTCCTCAGGGAGGACATGGTAAGGATATCTATAGAGAATTGGGAGCAACTAATGTTCTTCTTTATTCTAGAATTGAAAATGATAATGAAAACCCTGATTTTATTACTGGAAATCAAATTGCAAGAGTTGGTCTTGTAGAAAATCCAAAAACTACTTCAAACACTTTACTATCTGCTGATAAAGCAAGTGCCGTTGGTGCTTTGAGATTGGCAGGAGCAGGATATAGTTCTGCTGCTTTTTCTGCCGATTCTTATTTTACTCAAACTGTATCTACAGGGACAACTGCTCAAGGAAGAGTAATTAGTTATAACCAAACAACGGGTGTTTTGAAGTATTGGCAAGATAGAACAGTTGCTGGATTTAATACAGTTGGAACTGCTCAAACTACACCAACTTATGGATTTGATTTAACAGAGTTTACTTCTGCTCCTGCCACAGGTGGTAGTTTGACAATCACTCCAACAACAGGTGTTGATTTACAAATTGACTCAAACTTTAGTGGTATCCAAACCACAATAAATAGTAGGACATATAATCTTGGTCTTACTTTTACGGATGGTATTGCACCTGCAGAAGTGAAAAAATATGCAGGAAACATTGTTTATGTTGATAATAGACCATCCATAACAAGGTCATCTAACCAAAAAGAAGATATCAAAATTGTTTTGCAGTTCTAAAGAATTATGCCACAGCAGACGAACCTCAACGTAGCACCATATTTTGATGACTTTGATCCATCTAATGATTACCATAAGGTGCTGTTTAAACCTGGATATGCTGTCCAGGCTAGGGAATTAACATCTCTCCAATCGATTCTGCAGAATCAAATCGAAAGATTTGGTCAGCACTTCTTTAAAGAAGGTGAAAAAGTTATACCAGGAAATACTGGGTATAATAGAATTTACAAATGTGTTCAATTAGTGAACACATTTCAAGGAGTTCCAGTCTCTGCATATGCTGAACAGTTAGAAGGAACTCAAATTACAGGTTTGACTTCCGGTGTAACAGCATATGTTGATTCGGTTCTTCTTCCTGAAGACTCTGAAAGAGGAAACCTCACTCTCTATATTAACTATTTAAACTCAAGCACAGCAAACAATTCAACTGAAGTGTTTAGTGATGCTGAAGAACTTGCTTGTAGCGAAGTAATTTCCTCAGGTCTTTTAGGAAACAGTACAATTAGTGCTGGAGCTCCTTTTGGTTCTACTATATCAAATGATGCTGGACAGACTGGTTCTTCATTTCAAATTCAAAATGGAGTTTACTTTATAAGAGGAAATTTTGTAAATGTTGACAAAGAAACTTTAATCCTTGATCAATATGGAACAACTCCAAGTTATAGAATTGGTCTTTTTGTAAATGAAGAAATAATTACTGCAGATTTAGACGAAACTCTCAACGATAATTCTCAAGGATTTAATAACTATGCTGCACCCGGTGCAGATAGACTTAAAATTAGCACCTCTCTTATTAAGAAGTCTCTTGACGATTTAGATGATGGATCTTTTGTTGAATTAGGAGTTGTAGTAAACGGAGTTTTACGAACAAAAACTAAAAAAACAGGTCTTGGTAGTGGTGTTGGTTATAATGATATTACTGACGTTCTAGCGAGAAGGACATTTGCTGAATCTGGTGATTATTATGTAACTCCTTTTGATATTACTATGAAGGAGTCTCTGAATAATAATAGAGGAAATGGTGGCGTATATAATGCAGGTCAATTTACGTATGGCGGTTCTGCACCTTCTGACGATCTTGCATTGTATAGAGTCTCTGCTGGTAGAGCATTTGTAAGAGGATATGACATTGAAACTTTAGATGCAACTTATCTTGATGTTGATAAACCAAGAACCACTAAGACAATTGAAGATCAGTCTGTAATTTATAATACTGGACCAACTCTAAAACTTGATAATGTTCATAGAACACCTTCTGTTGGTATTGGTAGCACCTACGTTCTGAGTCTCAGAGATCAACGAGTAGGAACAAGTGCAGAAACTGCTCCTGGTAATGAGATTGGTTTAGCAAGAGTTTACGATTTTAGAATTGAATCTGGCGCATACGATATTGCAAATGCTGATTTAAATCAGTGGGGTCTATCTCTATATGATGTTCAATCATTTACTACACTGACATTAAATCAAGCGACCAGTCTCTCTGTCCCCACATTCGTTAAGGGACAAAGAAGTGGTGCAACTGCGTTTATTAGATCAGCAGTTTCTAATAGTAAAACAGTTACCTTGTACGAAACTCAGGGCGAGTTTGTTGATAATGAACCACTTTTCTTTGATGGTACACTAAATGGTAGAATTGCTATTGCTGCCACCTCTCATGGTATCGGTGATGTAAAGTCTGTTTTTGGAACCACAGATGGTACAACTGGAATTCACACATTTAGTGCTGATACCGTTCAGTCAGTTGCTCTTAATGTTGGTGTTGCAAGAATTACTCCAAGAGACCAAGGTGGAATTAGTACAGTAACTAGCACTAATCCTTTGTTTCCAGGAACAGCAATTAAAACAAACAGTTTAATTCAATATAGTGATCTTGCATCAGTTGTAGGTGATGATAATGATCCTATCGCAGGAAGAATTGTAAGCGTCGGTTCCTCTCATGTCGAATTTGTAGGTGTCACCACTGTTACTGGAATTGTTGGCGGCAAATTGCCAACTGCAATTACCAGTGTATCTGATTTTAAAGTATTAACCACACCGCTTGATCCGTCAACTGATAATTCATTATTTACTAAACTTCCAAAAGAAAACATTGATAGTGTAAATCTCACTGATGCTATTCTAACTGTTAGAAAAACATTTAGTGTAAATATTGCAAGTAATAAATTATCCAGCACAATTACTGCTGAAGATAATGAAGTATTTTTACCATTTACTCCTACTAGATATTCTCTTATTAGAGAAGATGGAACCACTGAAGAATTAACTGCGGATAAATTCACTATTACTTCACCTGGAGGAAAAAGTACTCTTCAGATAAATGGTCTTGGATCTAACGATACTGGATCTACTCTGATTGCGACTATTAGAAAGAGAAAACCAAAAGCGAAAGTAAAGGTAAGAAACAGAGTTCAGTCAATTATTGTTGATAAATCCAAAAATGTTGGTTCTGGTATTGGAACCACAACATTGAACGATGGTCTTACATACGGAAACTATCCTTTTGGAACAAGAGTTCAGGATGAAACAATTTCACTTAATGCTCCTGATGTAATTGAGATTCACGGTATCTTTGAATCTGCTGACACATCCACTCCTTCTTCACCTACACTTACTTTACAATCAATCACAAGTGCTTCAGCCACTATTGAAGAGTTTACTATTGGAGAATCTATTGTAGGACAAGATTCTGGTGCTGTTGCAATTATTTCTGAAAAAACCTCTATTGCAGATTCAAAAATCGCTATTCTTTACAAAAATGATATTTTGTTTAGAGAGGGTGAAACTATTATTTCATCTGAAACAAATGTAAATGCAGTTGTAAATGCAGCAGATGCATCAAGTTTTGATGTATCTACTAACTTTATCTTTAACAATGGTCAAGAACAAACATTCTATGATTATGGGTCAATTAAGAGAAAATCGGATTCATCAGAACCTACTAGAAAGTTAAGAGTATACTATAAGAGCGCATCATATGAAAGCACTGACGATGGTGATATCACCACGGTTGGATCATATGATAATTTTGATTACTCCAGTGAAATTGCTATAGTTGGAAGTTCTGGAAATTCTGACATTATTGATATTAGACCAAGAGTAAGTTCAATCACTAGTGTTTCTGAGGGAGATAGATCTCCTCTTGAATTCTTAGGAAGAGTATTTACTGGGTCTGGAGATTCAGCTAAAAATATTTTAGCATCAGATGAATCACTATTCATTGATTTCTCTTACTATCAAGGAAGAATTGATAGAATTTTCTTGACAAAAGATGGTACGTTCCAAGTCAAGTATGGAATTCCCTCAGATAGACCAGAACCACCTCTTGTAGTTGATGATGCAATTGAAATTTGTTCTATTACTTTACCTCCTTATCTTTACAATACGGTACAAGCTTCACTGAAGTTTAATACTCATAAGAGATATCGTATGCAGGATATCTACAAACTTGAGGATAGAATTAAAAATCTTGAGTATTATACATCACTCTCGATGCTTGAAACTAACACAGCAAATTTATTCGTTCCTGATGCTGATGGTTTGAATAGATTTAAGTCTGGTTTCTTTGTTGATAACTTTACTTCATTTAAACCACAAGAAGAAGGACTTCAAATTAAGAACAGTATTGATGCTGAGAAAAAAGAATTTAGACCAACTCACTATACCAACTCGGTTGATCTTATCCAAGGACCTGTGGTCAATAATGATACAACCGCAGATCTTAATTTTGCTGCAATTGAGGGTAATAATGTAAGAAAGCAAAGTGACGTAATTACTCTTGATTATGCAGAAGTTGAGTGGTTAAAGCAATCATTTGCTACAAGAACTGAGAGTGTCACGCCTTTCTTAATAAGTTTCTGGAAGGGTTCTATGGAACTTACACCAGCATCTGATACATGGGTTGACACCGCAAGAATGAAGGCAAAGGTCATCGATGTTGAAGGTGATTTTGCATCAACTCTTGAGTTGCTTGCGAGAACAGAAAATGTTGACAGACAAACTGGTATGGCACCCATGGTTTGGAATGCCTGGGAAACTAACTGGACAGGAACCACAGTAACAAACACCACACGTAGAAGAGAAACAAATACTAGTTCTGTTTTTGGTATGGGTGGTTGGATTAACAACTTTAGTGGTGGTTTTGGAAACCCTGCACGTCGAATTCAAGAAACAGATACTAGAGTTTTTGAAGAGACGCTTCAAACTACAGTTGAGAATGGTGTAATGTCCAGATCTGGTTTAAGAACTGTGGTCACTGAACAGTTTGATAGAGAATCTGTTGGTGATAGAGTTGTCAGCAGAGATATTGTTCCATTTATGAGATCTAGAAACATTGAATTTGTTTCTAAGAGAATGAAACCTCTTACTAGAATGTATGCATTCTTTGATGGAGAGGATGTTACAAGATTCTGTATTCCAAAACTTCTTGAAATCAGTATGGTTTCTGGAACATTTACAGTTGGTGAGACTGTAACTGGAAGAATTAACAGAACCGGTTTAGATCAAGACACTGGAAACACTGCAGCAAACATTACATTTAGAGTTGCTCAGTCAAATCACAGAGAAGGTCCTTATGATGTACCAACAGCGACGTTCACAGAGGATCCATATAATAATACACCACTCTCTGGATCATACTCATCTACATCAGAAATTCTGAACGTTGATACTTTCTCTCTTTCCGCTGAAGCACAAGGTGAGTTCTTTGGATTTGTAGCACCAGGAATGGTTCTCACAGGAGGATCAAGTGGAGCACAAGCAACAATCAAAGATGTTAGATTACTCTCCGACCTTGCTGCTAATTTAACTGGTAGTTTCTTCATCCCAGATCCAAATTCTAGAACTTTCCCTGAATTTGAAACTGGAACCAAGAGTTTTACTCTTATCAATGATCCTGATAATAATCAGGATCTCTGCAATACGATATCGGAAGAAACTTACACCGCCTCAGGAACTCTTGAAACCATTCAAGAAAATATTCTTTCCATCAGAAATGCAAGAGTTGAGCGTAGACAACAGTTTCAAGAAAGAAACGTTAACCGCGATCTCGGTACACAACTTGTTGGTACAAGACAAGTTAGCGGTTCAAGAACACAGGAAATTATTGGATGGTATGATCCTCTGGCACAATCCTTCCTTGTGGAAGATGATACCGGTATTTTCTTAACTAAATGTGATATCTTCTTTGCAACTAAAGATGACATGAATATTCCTGTTGTCTTCCAGTTAAGAACAATGGAGAATGGTCTTCCAACTCAAAAGATTATTCCTTTCTCCGAGATTGTTATTGGTCCTGAAGATATAACAACTTCTGCTGATGGTTCTGTAGCAACTACAGTTGAATTTAAAGCACCTGTGTATCTTGAAGGTGGAAATACTGAATACGCCATATGTCTTGCATCTAACTCTACAAAATATAGTGTATACATCTCTCGTATTGGTGAAAACGATCTTCTTTCCGATACGTTTATTTCAAACCAACCATATCTTGGATCTCTATTTAAATCTCAAAACGCATCAACGTGGGAACCAAGTCAGTGGGAAGATCTTAAGTTTACTCTTTATAGAGCAGACTTTATCGAGAGTGGTTCTGTTGAATTCTATAGTCCTGAACTGACTAAAGGCAATGGAATGATTCCAAGACTGATGCCAGATTCACTTGTTCTGAACTCTAAAAAAATTAGAGTTGGACTTGGAACTACAACAGGTGATACTGGATATGAAGTTGGTAATACGTTCTTCCAGTTAGGAACTCAGGCAAGTGGTGATTTGGTTGGGGTTGCGGCAAAAGCAACTACAATTACAGTCTCTAATCCTGGAATTGGATACACTCCTTCTACAGGATCTAGATCCTTTAATAGTGTTAATTTAGTTACTTTAAGTGGTAATGGAAGAGGCGCAGTAGCAGATGTGTTTGTAAATGCTGGAGCAATTGGAGTTGCAACAATTACAAACGGTGGTTCTGGTTATCAAGTAGGTGACGTAGTTGGTATTTCTACGATTGGTATTGCAACCGTTGGTAGAAATTCAAGACTAACAATTACTGGAATTGGAATGACAAGTGAACTTGTCTTTGAAAATGTTCAGGGTGAGTTTGTAACAGGCATTGGCAACACCTTAATGTATGTAAATAGCGCAGGGGTTACCACTCAGTTTAACTTTAAAGATGCTGTGGGTGTTGGAAATACAATTTCTAATATTATCACTGATGCCGATGGTTTGCATATTAAGGTAAATCATAAAAATCATGGTATGTATTTCACTGATAATAGAGTTGCTATTAGTGATGTTCAACCTGATATTAAACCAACAAAACTTTCTGCAGAATTTTCTATTGGTTCTACTGGTGAAATTTCTGTTAATGCTGGAACTAATTTTGGAACTTTTGAAAATGTTGGTGTTGGAACAACAAATGTTGGATTCTTAAAGATTGGTAATGAGATTATTGAATACACCAATGTAACTGGAAATGTTATTGGTGGAACTATTACTAGAGGAAATAATCAATCTAACTATCCAGTTGGAACACCTGTATTTAAATATGAACTAGGTGGAGTTAACTTACATAGAATCAACAAAACTCATAACTTGAACGATGTGACAGTGGATAATCCAATTACGTTTGATTCATATAATGTAAAACTTGATATGTCAGAAACCTTTAATACAGGAACTGGTACAAGTGCAGATGACAGAAGTAATGATGTCGGTCTTCCTAAGTTGTTTATGAATAAAACAAAAACTGCTGGTGGATATGACATTAGAGCATCTCAAAATATGCCATTTGAAATTCTTACACCAATCATTCAAAATGTAACAGTGCGTGGCACCTCACTTAATGCTGAGGTAAGAACAATATCAAGTCAAAGTATAAATGGAAATGAAATTCCATTTATTGATGAAGGATTTACTGACCTCAATATTAATACACCTAATTATTTTGAATCTCCAAGAATGATTTCGTCTAAGGTTAATGAGACTGCAAAACTTGACAATATTCCTGGAAATAAATCCTTGAATATGAGAATGTTCCTTGGAACAGTTGATACAAGAGTAAGTCCAGTGATTGACGCACAAAGAGTTTCTGTTATTACAACATCAAATAGAGTTAATAGTGCAATTACTAACTATGCAACTGATTCAAGAGTAAATACTCTTAGAGAAGATCCTACAGCATGTCAATACATTTCTAAAGAAGTTGTATTGGAGAATCCTGCGTCTTCACTTAAGATTCTTGTTTCTGCTCATGTTAATGCACTATCCGATATTAGAGCATTATACGCTATCAGTGATAAGCAAGGATTTGATCCTATCTTCCAACTGTTCCCTGGTTATGATAATTTAAACACTAGAGGTCAAGTAATTGATTCAAGTTTGAGTGATGGTCAATCAGATACTAAAATGATCAAATCTAATAACTATAATTTTGATAGTTTAAATCTTGATTATAAAGAAATGACATTTACTATCGATCAATTACCTGCATTTAGATCGTATAGAATTAAACTTCTCCTTACATCTACAAGTCAGGTATATGTTCCTAGAGTTAAGGATCTCAGAGTTATTGCACTTGCATAATGGAAAAGTATACAGTTGAGGGTCACTCCGATTTAGCGAGAGACCCTAATAATGGATCTATCATTAATGTAAATAAAACTGAATATAATCAATATCTTGCGAGACGTGAAGTGAAAAGCGAAAAGACTCAAAAAGTACAAAACATTGAAGATGAACTTGCTAACATGAAAGGTGACATTGACGAAATCAAATCATTACTTAAGGAGTTATTAAATGGATCCAGATAGCATTGAACTAAGCAATTTATCAAAGCAATTTGCTTATACTAAATTGGCATCACAGATAGATAGTTGTGATGATCGTGAAGAACTAAGAAATATTGCAAAATCTTTTGCAAAATTATATTATAAACAACAAGAAACAATGTCAGTAATAGGTATCCCTAATGGCTAGTAATAACATTACTTTTGATCCAGATTCTGGAATTCCTTATGGTGCTAATTTGAGTATCTACACTGGCGGAGACTTTAAAGCAAAATTTAATGTATTAAATACAGCAAATTCCGCATTTAACTTAAGTGGATATTCTGGGTCTGCTCAAATAAGAAAGAGCACTTCTATAGGGTCTACGACTGTACCTGCTGCAACTCTTACAGTTGGAATCACTAGTGCCTTAGGTGGTGTTATGGAAGTTTCTATGGGGTCCACAGATACAAGGAACCTCGCTGAGGGAAGATATATGTATGATGTGCTCGTAAGTTCTGGAGCAACTTACTATAATATCGTAAATGGAAATGTATATGTTTATCAGGGTATTTCCTCTGCCCCATAAATAATTAAAAAGTAGTGAATAGATGGCACAACCTGCAAGTAGGACAGACCTCATAAACTATTGTAAAAGACAGTTGGGTGCTCCTGTCTTAGAAATTAACGTCGCTGATGAGCAAGTTGATGACTTAGTTGATGATGCACTACAGTATTTTCATGAACGACACTTTGATGGTGTAGAATCAACATATTTAAAATATAAAATTACTCAAGCAGATATAGATAGAGGGCGTGGTAGAGGTGGTGATAATCCAGTTGGTATTGTAACAACTAGTGCTGAAACAACTATAGCAGGAACTGCTACTACTTTTTCTTATGAGGAAAATAGCAATTATCTTCAAGTTCCTCCAGCAGTTATAGGTATAAACAAAATTTTTAAATTTGATGGATCTAACACTGTAACTAACAACATGTTCAGTGTAAAATATCAACTTTTTTTAAATGATATTTACACATTTAGTTCAATGGAGGTTTTGACTTATGGTATAACAAAAAGGTATCTAGAAGATATTGATTTTCTTTTGACTACAGAAAAGCAAATAAGATTTAACCAGAGACAAGATAGATTGTATCTTGATCTTGATTGGTCAAGTGTAACAGTTGATGATTATATAATAATTGATTGTTATCGTTTATTAGATCCTAATGATTATGGAAGAGTTTATAATGATTCATTTTTAAAACGATACTTGACTGCCCTGATAAAAAGGCAATGGGGTCAGAATTTAATTAAGTTCCAAGGTGTTAAACTACCAGGCGGAATTGAACTAAACGGGCGTCAAATTTATGATGATGCCGATAAAGATCTTGAAATAATTAGAGAGCAAATGTCAAATACTTATGAACTTCCTCCTTTTGACATGATAGGTTAATATTATGGTATTAAATCCTTTTTTCACCCAAGGCACATCATCTGAACAAAATCTTGTTCAAGACTTGATAAATGAGCAATTAAGAACTTATGGAGTAGAAATATTCTATATTCCTAGAAAGTTTATTACTGAAAAATCAGTTATTCGTGAAGTGGTCCAATCAAAATTTGATATGGCACTTCCACTTGAGGCATATATTGATAATTATGATCAATATTCTGGCGCAGGTAATCTTCTCTCTAAATTTGGAATTGAATCTAGAGATGAAGTAAGACTTGTGATATCAAGAGAAAGATATGAAAACTATATCTCACCTTTGATCGAAGATCAAGCAAATATTAAATTATCTACAAGACCAAAAAGTGGTGACTTAATTTGGTTCCCGCTTGATGATAGAATTTATGAAATTAAAGATATTGAGTACGCAAAACCATATTATCAGTTACAAGACCTTTATACATATGAGTTAACTTGCGAACTCTTCCGCTATGAGGATGAAGTTCTTGCTACTGGTATTGATGAAATCGATAACAATTTAGTTGGTGATGATCCAGATGGAACGACCGAAGATGGAATCAGCACTGTTCAGGGTGTAACACATACTCTAACATTAGTTGGTACAGGTGTAACCGCTACTGCTGTTACAGGTATTATTACATCTGGTGGTATAAGATTCATTAACGTTACCAACAGAGGTGGAGGATATGGAGAAATTCCAACTGTTGCTATATCTTCTGCTCCATCTACAGGCATAACTGGTATTGCTACTGCTACCATGATCGGTGGTATTAACGTATGCAATCTTAATGCTAATCCAAGATTACAGTCGGTGCAAACTGTTCCTATCACCAACCCAGGTGCAGGATATACAGTTGCTCCTAAGATTAAATTCTATGGTGGAAAGGGTGGCACAGGTGCCGCTGCAACCTCAGGAATTGCTGACGGCACAGTAGGAATTATAACTGTTAGCTCTGGAGGAAGCGGATACACTACTGCACCATCAATTTCACTTTCAAATGAAATATTCTTATCAGGTGTTTCAACATCTTCAGCACAGTTAATTCCAGTATTAAATGCTGCAGGAACAGTTACTGAGATAAGGATAACCAATGCAGGTTTAGGATACAGTGTAGCACCCACAATAACTGTTAGTTCTCCTGACATGGATTCAACAGGTGACTTTATATTTAATGAGATTGTAACAGGACAGACAAGTGGAACAACTGCAAGAGTAAGAACTTGGAATTCATCAACTAACGTGCTTGAGGTTGCAAGTGTAAGTGGCACATTCACGATAGGTGAAGATGTTGTGGGATCAACTTCAGGTGCTTCACATGCACTGAGAGTTATTGATACCACACCTGATAATGATCCATTCGCAGATAATTTTGAGATTGAAACTCAGGCAGATAGTATTTTAGACTTCTCTGAGCAAAATCCTTTTGGTATTCCCTAAATAAAGTTAGTCAGACTACTTAATGTCTTAAGGTCACAATATGTTTGGATATTTTTATAACGAAATTTTGAGGAGGACTATTATATCCTTTGGAACCCTCTTTAACAATATATCAATTCAACAGGAAAATTCTGTTGTAAATGTTCCTCTTTCATATGGACCTACTCAAAAGTTTCTGGCAAGAATCGAACAATCCCCAGACTTAAATAAACCAACTGCAATTACCTTGCCAAGGATGTCATTTGAGTTTACGGGTCTGACTTATGATGCATCTAGAAAAGTAACAACGACTCAACAATTTGTTGTAAAAGATCCAAGCGATAATACAGAAACAAAAAAGGCATTTATGCCTGTTCCTTACAATATGCAATTTGAATTGTCTGTCATGACAAAATTAAATGATGATGCTCTTCAAATTGTTGAACAGATTTTACCTTATTTTCAACCAGCATATAACTTAACGGTTGAATTAGTATCAACCATTCAAGAAAAGAAAGATATTCCTGTGGTTCTTGAGAACATTACTATGGAAGATGATTACGAAGGTGATTTTACTAAAAGAAGAGTTTTACTTTACACTTTTAGATTTACAGCAAAAACATATCTGTTTGGTCCAGTATCTTCTGCAACGAAGGATATCATCAAAAAAGCAACAGTCAATTATCTTACGGGAACAGATACTTCAAATACAGAGAGAGCACTTTCATACTCTGTCGAACCAAGAGCAATCAAAAACTACACAGGTGATGCTGCCACTAACCTTTCTGATGATGTCACGAAGATTGCCAAAACAATTAATGTCGATAGTGCAAGTGGACTGAATACAAAGACTTATGTTGATTTGAATGGTGAAACAATTTATATTAAATCCATTGATGGAACTAAACTTTCCGTCTTAAGAGGTCAATATAATACTGCAGCAGTAACTCACCTTAAGGGGGATGGAGTATTTGTTATTGACTCCTCAGATAATGTATTGATTGAAGAAGGTGATGACTTTGGATTTAGTGGAACAATCTCATGAGTTTTAACGATTTAAACGACACTTTCAATGTTGATGGAGAGATAGTTCCATCTACTGATAGAAAACTTAAAAAAATTACATCTCAAGTTGATGATATCAAAAAAGATTATGACTATACTAGAGGTAACCTTTATTCTATAATTGAAAAAGGTCAAGAGGCAATAAACGGTATTCTTGAACTTGCTCAAGAATCAGATCAACCTCGTGCATATGAAGTTGCTGGACAGTTAATTAAAAGTGTATCAGATGCAACTGATAAACTAATGGATCTTCAAAAGAAACTTAAAGATGTTGAAGATGATAAACAAGTGCGTGGTCCATCTACGGTAAATAATGCATTGTTCGTTGGATCAACTGCAGATTTAGCAAAAATGCTGAAAGACGGACTTAAAGAAGAACCTAAATAAAAAGGGGAGAGAAATCCCGAAGTATAAAAGTTACTAATAAAATGTCGAACAAGGATTTACCTTCGATTGATGAGTTTACTGAAGATTCAAGTAACCTTCCATCAATTGATGAATTTATTACAGAGGAAGTGCAAGAGGATTTACCCTCTGTAGAAAGTTTTATTGAGAAAGAACAAGAAATACTTACAGAACAAATACAAACCATTGAAGATGTAAACGGAGAAACGTTTGCAGAAATTCAAGATATAGTTCCACCTTGGCCAGAGTTGGTCAAAATGGTAAATGATATCAGGGCAGATATTCCTGATATTCCAGAGATAAAATATTATGATAAAGAACTTGAGCAGTTAGCTGAACAAATCTCTCAAGTAAGAAATGAGATTCCAGAAGTTCCTGAAGTAAGATATTATGAGAGTGAAGTTGAAGCAATCTGTGGGCAGATTGATTTAGTAAGAGAAGATATAAAAACTAAAATACAAAATCTTCCTGAAGTAAAATACTACGACGAACAAGTAGATGTTATTGAAGATAGGATAGATTCTCTTCAAACGGAGGTAACAAACCTTCCTGAAGTAAAATATTACGATGAAGAAATAAAAGCAATATGTGACGCTATTGACACAGTTAAGGCATCAATTCCCTCATTTCCAAAGTGGGTAAATGAAGTAAATGAGGTTCCTGACTTTTCATGGATCGGTAAAACCTTTAGTGTAATTGACGATGATTTTATCAAAGTTAATGATACAATTGACACATTAAAAGAACACGTCAAACTTGATATTAAAAACTTAGTCGAAGAAAATGAAGTAAAACATTTTGAAAATAGAATTCAGTTTGGCACCGAAGTAAAAGATCTTGATACCAAATTAGGAGAAGAAAAGGATAAAATTTGGAAGGAACTTCGTAGCTCCTCAATGAGAATTTGGGAATATCATAAGGAGTTTAAAGATGATGATAAGAAGTTAAAAAAGCAAGTAAAAAATGAATATAATTCTCTTAAAAATCAAATTGAAGAGAGACTTGTCAAGTATAATGTTGACAATGTAAAAACTGATGAGTTGCTTCTTAATTACTTTAATGAATTAAAAGAAGAGGTATCTTCAATTATAATTCCAGAAGTCAAATATTATGATGATGATATCAAAGGCGTCAAAACCGAATTAAAAGAACTTAAAAATCTTGTAAAACTTATAAAGGTAGAGCAAAAAGAAATACAAGAAGGTTTACTAAATGAACCTACGGATGAAAAACAATCCGTGGATGGACAGTCTGATCCATTAACTCCATTAGATCAGCAGTTTCCAAATCTCAAGTCATTAGCAGATCATTACAGATTATTCATCACCCGTACTCAACAACAACTTGCCGTAATGGGTGGCGGTGGCGAAGTTCGTTTAGAATTCCTTGATGATCTTGATAGAGATAGTGCATTAGTAGATGGTAAGTTTCTAAAATATCAAGCGTCAACTAAAACATTTGTTGGTGCTGATGCTTCAGGTGAAAGTACAAAAACTTTAGATAGTGTTTTAGGTGACGGTAATTCCTCTACAAAAGGAATGTCAGTTGGTGTGTTAACTGCAACAAATGCATTCATTACTGGAGATTTGAATGTAACTGGTGACCTTGTATATGATGAGGTAACTGGTAGAAACATAAACATTACAGGTATCGCAACAGCAGCAACAATAAATGTTGGCACTGCCACGACGATAAATGGAAGCGGTATCAATGTAACTGGTATTATAACTGCCACTACTTTTAGTGGAAATATAACTGGTAATGTAACTGGTAATGCTACAGGATTATCTGGGTCACCCGATATTGCAGTTACTAATATAACAGCGGGGATTGCTACAGTATCTTCTGCACTTTATATTCCACAGTATACAACTACAGCAAGAGATGCAGCAACATTCGCAGAAGGAGCGATTATTTACAATACGACCACTAAAAAAATAAACTTCTATGATGGAACAACCTTCGTAGAACTACCAGGCGTAACACTTGGACTTGGTATGGGAGTCTTCTAATGAAATCGTTCAAACAATTTCAAGAGTCTTGGTCTAATAAATATAAAAAGAGTATTGACTGTTCAAATCCAAAAGGATTCTCACAAAAAGCACATTGTGCTGGACGTAAAAAAAGAGCAAAAAAATGAGCAACCCCCGTATTCCAAGAAAATCTGGACAACCAGCAAATTCCAAAAAGCACTCTGACCTTTATACGGATGAAAATCCTAAAGGAACGATTCATGGACTTGGATTTAAGGATGTTGCAACTTCTAAAGCATCTGTTTCTAAAATTCGCAATTCATCAAGATCTCATGCTCACAAAATCCAGGCAGCAGTTGCTATGGAACAGAGAGCAAGAGAAATGGGTAAGACTTCAGAAGCAGCAGTTTATAGAAAATATATCAACTCAATGAAGAAGAAGACTAAAGAAATGAACGAAGAAAAAAAGAACGGTCGCTGTCCTGAGGGACA
>VMHT01012660.1_pt1 | contig 31418 bp, 31 predicted proteins | sample 4693611 | NCBI WGS metagenome assembly VMHT01 (sample SAMN12280063, study PRJNA550983) | marine metagenome | isolation source: seawater sampled from same location over 5 years 0.02-0.2 micron viral filtrate | place: USA: collected off the coast of southern California halfway between the port... ...
TTACCTCGCCCAAGTGCCTGAGAAATTCCAATTGGAATGGGAAGCAAACCGATAACCTATAAAAAGTTATGACCTATAGACAACTGACATGGACAATCGTCGGATTCATTCCGGCGGTTGCCGCCCTGCATGCCATTGGCATTGACACAATCGTCCGCGCCGTAATTCAACTGCTATTCAACGCCTTCGGATAACAAACAATAACCAAATATGACTATGAGTATGAAACTCCACCAAATACACGGGAAGAACCGCTACTGCGGACCCGCCGCCATCTCCGCAATCACCGGAGCATCCACGGATGACGCAGCCTACGCCATCCGTTGCCGATCAGGACAGAGATTCGTCAAAGGATCTGAAGACCGCCATGTCTTAGAAGCCCTCCTCAAATCAGGAGTATTCGCCGAAAGGGCATACTCCGCCCCGACAGGCAAAGGTTTGACCTTCGCCCAATGGCGTAGACACAGCAAAGGAGATCGTAAGGCTGGTGTGGTCTTTCTCGTCATTGCTGGCAACCATTATCAGGTAGTGTCAGGACGTAGAGCGACCTGCGGGAGGCTTCGTGAAATTGTGAGCATCGCTGACAAACGTCTCAAGCAGCGTGCTAGAGTATGTGCAGTGTGGAAGCTGATTGCGCCCTCCAAAATCACACCCCCAGTCCAGCCTAAACGGACGAAGGACCGCCATGCCAGTGCAAGAGCGAAAGCTCGACGGCTTGCGAAGAAGCATGGGTGCCTGATCGATGTCGAATACATGGGGCCAGATTATGGAACTGACTATTGGGTGTATGGCCCTGACCATGTGGAAGCGGACAAGGACTACCCATACGAAGGTGATCACATCTGCTACCACTGGGATGATGTTGTTGAGCGGATCGAGGGCATCGCCAAGTTTGAAGCTAGCATGGCTAAACCACTAAAAGTTTAAAAAGCGGTGAAAAGAAGTTGACTGCCTGCCAGATAAGTGGCAGCTTGCCCCCGTCGGTCCTACCACAACGGTAGGGCCGTAGGGGACCAGAAGGTCCGAATAAACCAAAACCAAATAGAAAATAACATTATGTCTGGAATTAAAGAAATCGATAGCGTCCTCATCCCACAAGGCTCTGAATACCGTATGTATCACGGTTTGGAGAAGGAGTCTGAAGGTGAGTTGATCACGCCCCGTGATGCGAAGGAGAACGGCGTCTTCTTCCCGATCAGGATGGCAGACGTGTATGCCACCGTCAATGGGGAGTCGATCCCGCTCGACAACCACAAGCACCTCATGGCCGATACGGCGGACGGGCTTGTGCCACTGCACATGGCGACGAAGAAGTATCAGAAGATCGAGAATGAGACCTTCGCGAGACCCGTTGTGAATGCCCTCAGACAGTCTGCGCCGGACTCGAAACTGTCCGCAATGGGGACTCTGAACGGTCTCAAGACATTCTTCATGAGCTTCAAGATGGACGATCACACCATCAATGGTGAGAAGCATAGTGGCTACCTCAACGTAGTAGGGGGACACAACGGAACTGCGAACCGTGTGTTCCTGTCGGACTTACGCTTGTGCTGCTCTAACAGCATCCACGCTGCCCTCGCTGGCAGTAAAGGATACATCGACCTAAAGGTCACCCACAGTGGCAACGTGGACATCAAGTGTGCCGATCTGACGAAGGACATCACTGGCCTGATCGAGCAGCGGAAACACTTCGCCGAAGCGATGGGGATCCTAGCCACTCAGAAGGTGGTCGAGCAGGACATCTCAGCTATCGCTGCTGGATACTTCATCAAGAGTTCTGGCAAGGTGGACAAGTTCTCAACCCGAACCCTGAATGCCGTATCCGGTATCACGGATCTCGCAATCAGAGGCAGGGGTAATAAGGGCGAGACCATGTATGACGTTCTCAACGGAGCAACCGAATACTGGACATCCGGTGACGGTGTAGGGCGTGATACGTCTAGCTCTGCCAAGGCATACTCCAGTGAGTATGGCACTGCTGCGAAGCATAAGGTGAACTTCGCTGACTACCTGCTCACCTCACATGATGAGTCCTCTATCGAGGAAGGCCATCGTGTTCTCACTGCTACCCTCAATGGCTAGTGGATCTTGATACACTGCCCCTTCCCGTCGGAGGGGGCAGCAATCAGGAATTAACCTGAGACTGAATAAAGAAAATATGACTGATATAAATGACCTGATCATCGCTTTGCGAAGCCAATCAAATACCTACGAAAAGTTGCTAGAGAAGAAAATAAAAATGGAGCAAGAATTGGGGCGGCTCCAAGATGAGACCATCGACTGCCGCCGCGCTCTCACTGTCCTGCAACAGACCCTCGAATCCCGATTCTCTGACTTAGATGAAAAATGATCAAATGGATTTCTGTGATCTCCTGAAACCCTGCACCGGATGCAAGGAGATATTGCTGAAGACCGAATTCAACAAGGATGCCGGAAAGGAAGACGGATTGCAGACGCAGTGCCGTGCCTGCAAACACAAAGCACAGCGAAAGGACTACCTTAAAAAGAAAGATGTCTACGCTGACCGAAGGAGAGCCGCCTACAAGAAGTCACCCGAGAAGAAGAGCGCACATGAAGCCGTGAGGCGGGCGATCAAGAAGGGTGTTCTTACGAGACCTACATCTTGCACCAAGTGCGGTAACTCTCAGATGAGAATCGAGGCGCACCACCACAAAGGCTACGCTAAGGAGCATCAACTAGACGTTGTCTTCCTATGCACCTCTTGCCATCGAGCTAGTGAGTAAAAATCTAACCAACAAACCAATAAACTATGACTACAATAATGCCAATAGAAGTGGCTCATCTTGAGCTGTCTCAACTACAGAAGTCCCTCGGCCTACTAGCCGGATGGGAGACGTTAAACTACCACAAGGAGAGCAACATGTGCTGGCTCTCCAACCGGACCTTGAGCCGTGTCGTCTATCTGGACGCCGCGAAGTATGGCCCGATAGTGGAAATCCTGAACGAGGTCGCTGACCTTGAAGAACACATGTCCGTCTTCATCGGACACAACCACACTGACTAATGAAATACGCTAGCCAATCCAATAAGCCGGACTGGTATCGTTCCGACGATACCAAACTATATCACTCAGCCACGTCAGGCTCGTCGCCGTTCAATGAATGGTACGAGTTCGACGATAGGGCAGAAGCCCTCGAACTTTTTGCAGATGAAATTAAACTCGAAAATTTCTGTTGGTTAGGTGGAGAGATCTTCCACATCGAAGATCTGACCTACGATGAGATCTCTGAAGGTTTCATCAGGCTTGAGAAGGCTCAACCTGCCGACCTCGATGAGGTAGTTCAATCAGTCAGTAGATTCTAGCTATGGACTATTTACAAATCATCGGCCTGATACTAATTGCTCCGCTTACTATGATAGTAGTCGTAACGAACATGGCTAGAACAGAAGCCCGCCGCCTCCGCAAGATGAGGGAGCGGGCTGACCGAAAGCGACATGTTTGATTACATTCAGGCTACGATGCCTTTCGTAATATTTCTAGCGATTATGTTGTTGCTGGACTACTTAATGAACTAAACCCACCGGCCCTACCCTACTAAAGGGGAGGGCTTTTAAATTATACCAACCTATGAAAAATAAAACACAAATCTGTTCCATCGCCCCTTATCTTCTTCACCACCAGTGGGTCTTTGACTCTGACAAACACGGCCTTTACGAAGAGGCTTTCGTTTGCGGTATGACTGAGATCATTGACGCCGTCCTCGAAGATAATGAAATCGTACCGATCTCCGTTGCATCTGGATTCAGGCTCACATTCTCCTCGAAAGCGTGGCCAAACTCCACTCATTCCCTCAAGTGGATAGGTGAAGAAGATGGTGGAAATGTATACGAGATCAGACTAAAAGAAGGCTACACAATGCAAGGCTGGTTATGCCCTGCATTGCTTTGCTACTTTGACAAAGCCCCAAAAGAGATCCACGTCGGGGTCGAGAGCTTCTAGTCTTCCAGCATGAGGTAGCGTGGCTGCTTGTCTCTCTCCTCATAAAGGAGAGAGGCACGGTCAGCATGACCTCGTTGCATCAGACCGTCTGCGAATCTCTTATTGATATCTGGTCGGTCCATAGCTCCGAAGAACATCAAGCGAGCTTTGTCTTTTCCAATACCGTATTGCTTCATCACACTAGCTTGAGTCCCGATATTGACGCCTAGTTTTTGGAATCCTTTAGTGACCCGATATAACTCATTGTTAAGAGCCATGCGACCCCTGAGATCATTCTCATAGACTTCGCGGACATCATCATCGGTGATGGGCTTATCACTGTAGAGTTTAAACTTCTGATCAGTAACATCCTTGAGACGTGATTGATGGTCCCGTAAGAAGCGTCTGAACTGTTGCTCTGCATCGACTGAGTGTAGCTTAACCGGAAGCATACCATCCAGTAATTCTCCATATGGAGAGTCCGAGAACTTATCGTAGTCTGCTAGGTATGCGTTGAAGGCTTCCTTTCCGTCTTTTAGCAGTCGAGGTTCATAAGCACCTTCAAGTAGATACCTCATCATCTTTGTGGATATAGTGAGGAAACCATCGGCTTCTGGTATGAAAATCCGGCGACCAGTTGTAGCGTCTCGATTATCTCTAAGATCAAGTAGTGATCCCGCCAAGATCTGATCGTCGAGATACTGGTCAAGGAATATACCCTTCAAAAAACTGAAAGCAGCGTCCCCGACGTTCCCCTTTACAAGATCTTCAAAACCACGCATGACTGGATCGGCTAACAAGCTGAACGGGTTAAGGTAAGTCAGGTCGATGGAAGTTAAATCATCAGAATCTCCAAAGTAGAAGAAGGTATGACCTTTAAGGTATGCAGGCATTGACTTACGAAGAGCTTCGTCCTCATCGTCCCCAATCCCCAGCAACCACGCAAGAGCGTAGGCGGATGTCGAGGATACCCCGAACAACATGGCATTCATAGATTTGAATCTTTTCTTTCCTCTAGCCTGTATGGCTGGGTTGTTGCTGGCTTTTTCTTCTTTAGCTAAAGTATACGTATTGTAAACGATCCTAGGGACTTCAGCTTTGAATCGAAGGAAAGGGGCTAACAGTAAGCCAAAGTTACCTTTCGTTAGTTCTTTGACGATTGGAGGAGCCTGACTCAAAGACTGTGCAGTCATCTTAATTTTCTTTGCAGCCATCCGCTTTAAAGCGTAGTCATCCATCTTTCCGATATCAGAGTTAGGGTATTGCTTCTTAGCTTTTCTGAGAACGTCCAGTTCATGTTCAAAGTAGGCGATCTTGAAAGAACCGTCGATAGATGCGGATAAACCAGCCAACTTTTCCTCTGTGCCTTTGACGAATTTCTTGATGTCTGCACTAGCAGGGACACGTTCAAAAAATTTATTGAGTTTCGACAACTTCGCTTCTGGAGAGACCTCACCAGATAGCAACTCACGGATCATGCCCGCTCTCAGTTCATCCCCAAACACACCTAAACCAACAAGCTCAGTGAGGTAAGCATCCATTTTATTGGGGTCTTTCCACTGCTCAAGTGAGAACGACAATGAGTCTGTTAAAACGTTCCAACTCCCGCTCATCCCTTGTGCAGGACCAAAGAAGAGGGCGTTACCTAAAATGTTTCTTAGGTAGAAACCTACGCTACCGAGAGTTTTTAATAGCATCGACTTACCTGTCAGATTCTGTAACGTCGCCGCGATTGAACCTACGGTTTGTTGAGCCGTGCTACTCGACAACGAACCGCCGACAGGGCTAACCACATCCTTCAGATCCTCGAACAATTCTTTCTTCACATATAGATTATGGAGCGGGTCATTTCGATTAGCACTAGGTTTAAGCTCTGTGTAAAGCTCTGGGTTCTTTCTAGCTTCGTTAGGCTCAACTAAGAAACCTTGCTTCTTACCTACCTTTGCTAGGTTGCTGCGGAAGACCTGCTCTGCCGCTAAGTTCGATACAGTAGAGAACGTCCTGACAATCAAGTCAGTGCCAGACTCGGCACCATACTCTCCGAGAAGATCTCGGAGGGGTTTTTGTAAATCCTTTCTTTTTGTTAGGTTCTTAACTACTTTCGAGTAGCGGCTACTCACTGCGGAGTCACCAGAGATCACCCCTTCGTATCTAGAGATAAATGTTTCGAGAACATTCTGGGCATAGGTTCTCCCATTACCAGCCTGCTTGTTTGCGTCACGGAGGGCTTTGTCTGCGGCTTTATCAGCCTCAGAAGCAGACTCTCCTCTTTGTAAAGCAGCTTCGCGTGTTTGTTTCTTGAGATTATCCTCAAAGAAATCCATTGCGGCTAGGCGGATCTTGTTATATTTTGCATCCTCCTTGACCTTCTTAGCAAAGGTAGGGTCACTAAAAATCCTATACGCTCTAGTGATGTAGAACCCACCCGTCTGATCAATACGGATCTTCAGTTCTTTGGATATACCTGCATCAGAAAGTTTATTCTGGATAGGTTGGATTAACTCCTTACGCATACTCACGATCAACCTAGCAAGCTTAGGTGATATTCTGGACAGAGTTTGTACCGCTTTGTTTTTAGTGTCTTCAATTGAAGAGATAGCATTCTGTTCTGCGTCAGATATGTTCTTGTTACGGAGTTGTTTCGACGTAGATATTTGAGTTTTCTTCTCAGCTTTTGTTAGTTTGTCATTTTTTTCGATTAACTCTTTCCTAGCTTTATGCGCTGCTTCTTCTTTAGCGTAGAAGGTATCACTGACAAGGTTACCGTCGTAGTAGCCTTGCGCTTCTGCGATGGTGTTAAGGAGATCCTTAGTCAGCGTGATGTTCTCATCCTTTACAACAGCTTTAAACTTGGATTGGAAAGCTTTGACCGCAGAGATAGATGCCCGTTTGAACTCATCTCGCTGTTCGATTAGATCGCGAACCGGAGATCCGACATCACCTTTTAGTATTCTAGCTAACCACGTATCTGGCTTCTTATATGTCTGGAATTCAGCCATCGGCATTTCCAGAAGTTTGACCACATTTGAGAAGTCGAGGTTGGATATTAGAGTTGTAGGCACCCCTCTGGAAGCGAACAATTTGAAATCAATCCCCATGTCGGATGCACGATCATTGAAGTCGTCACGAAGTGCCTCGATGTTTACATCAGGTTGTTCTTTAGCTTGTTTATACTCAGCAACTAAAGCCCTGACTTCTTTCTGTCTCAGAAGTATGGGGTGGATGGTTTGCTTTGCGTAGGCTTGAAGTGAATCACTACCGTCGGTGAGATCAAAAGTAACATCGACCGACTCACCAATATCTTTCCAAGCATTCGCCGCCTTATTATTCTGAGATGGTCTTCCTGCTTTTAGAGTCTTAACAAGGTCGATGTTTCCGTTAGTGTCTTTGATTGCGACGCTCTCTAAAAAGTCCGCGCTCTGAGATACCTGATTTGCGATATTGGATGCTTCCTCACGAAGCTTTTTAAGGATTACTTGTTTCTTGTTTTCTGGTAAATCCGCGAAAAACTTCCTTTTATTGAAAACAATTTGATCAACTAAGTCATCCGCAAGCTCCGTAGTATATTCGGGATCACGAGATTTAGAAATTATTTTCTGAATTAGTTCTGGGTTATTTGGTCTGAAACCTAGTTTAGGCCAAGTAGAATACCCATTCATCGCGAACGATTGATTGAGTTTTGATTGTTCGAGGAACTCTCCCTTGTCGGTGTCAGATTCTTCCTCACTCAGAGTTTGTGCTATGTTATTGAAACTACTTACAATCCTTCTTTTTAAAACACTGCCTTTATTTGACCCCGCAGCTTCAGTGATAACCTTCTCTATACCAGCCTGTTCACTAACCATGATCAAGGCGGTCATCAAATCAGACGAGAATCCTTTAGAAGCCTCTGTTTTGTTCACCATATACCCAACGCTAATTTCTTTTGATGGGCGAATCTCAGTATCTTGTAACTCAGCTATGGTCTTTCCAGAAGGATCGACAAGTCGGATGTCGATATTAAACGCACCAGAATAGTCGTCTTCATAAACATCAACCTCAGCCTTATAGTTATCGTTGCTCAGAGATTTAATTGCGCTTACAATCGAGCCTAAGTTAATATCAGGGCTGACAACATCGAGATCGACTGGCGTAAACTGTGAGACGCCGCTAAGTTCTTCAGCTAACTCTTCTTGAATAAGAGATTCTATCTCGTCATCATCACGTAATCTCCTAATTGCACGAGCATCTTGCTCATCAATGTCTCCTCTTTCTAGTGCAACATCAACCCTATCTCGCTCGTCTATTACAAACTCAGAGGCATCATTCATCCTCAGGCGCGCTCTCCTCATGAGAGTGTTTGGGTAGTCAACAGGAATAGAAGACGCATACAACCTCACTGCGCTCTCCGCTTGCTCTTGTAGGACAGTAGCTTCTTCGATTGGGTCGTAATTCGTAAGTCGAGCGAACTCTAATGCAGAAGCATCAGGGTCGTCTACGTCTAAACTCTGGAGATCTGTTGATCTGTTGAAACCTATGTTCAAGAGAGTTGCTTCTCGATCTACCTTCATAAGAAGGCTATCTAAAGCACTAGAACCCCTATTCATCTGCTTTATAGCAGCAAGCTTGGAGAAGTATGCGCGGATGTATCGCGTGATAATAGCTAACAAGCTAGGTTTGCTAGACCAGAAGTCGTAATCCTCTTCGGTTGTTGTTCCAGTCCGAACCTTTTCAAGGTGCATACGGAGCTTCTCTTCAGCTAAACGGCTCGCTTCTATGGTTATTCGCCTAACTACTTCGGGATCTGTGTCCTCCGTTATTTGGGTTTGAATTAAATCAATAGACGCATCACGATCCGCTTCATTACGGTAATAAGCATTTGCTACCTCTATGAAGTCTGTCTCATCAAACGTAGAGATATACTCTTGGATCTCTTTTTTGGTAAGCGCGTTGTAAGACGCAACGTGCGCCAGCTCGTGATTGAGAAGAGTCTCTACGTATACTTTTGAACCGAGCAAGTCAAAGTTTTCTAGATCTTGCATCAAGATTCTAGGATTAATCTGAACTGTGTTTCTAATTGCAGAAGCAGGTGAGTCCATTCCCATGTCAATAGAAACCTCAACACCCAACGGAAGGCGGTTCTTGAGATGTAGCATCACAGCCTCCATCTTCCTTTGATCTGTTGTAGTTAGATCGCCAGAATCTTGGATAGTATCAATGACGTTATCAATATTCTCGTCAATCTGAACTTGTTCAGGATCTGGCTGAGACTCAATCTGCTTTGGAGTCAATGTTTCACGAGTTTGATCCTCTTGAACTCCAACAACCTCTGTGACATCTTCAATATCTTGAGCGGCGGCTTCCGCCGACTCCATAGCCGCTTGTGAAGGCGGCACAGCAGTTGCCCTGAAGGGGGTCTTACTCAGAGAGATAACATCCGAAAGTGCTTCCGTGTAAATGTTCTTCTCGCGACCAGTGATCTTACGGAACATCGAGATAAGGGACTCCATGATCCTCTTGAAGAATCCTCGCTGTCCAGCAGGTGGTTCTAGGCTCTTGATATGGGCCTGAAGTTTAGGTGACAACAAAAACTTCGCCAAGAACTCATCGAAGTTCTCGAACGCATCCTCCATGACAGGAGTAGATATCTTGCTTTTGCGGTATTCCTTCTCTGCGAGAGTGAACAAGCTTTGAAGTCTCTGGCGAGCAGCTCTTTGATTCTCGTTGAGAGATTCTTCAGGCTTGCTCGCTACATCAGAAAGAAAGGCGTGGACATACTCTTCCAGAAGAACATTTTCCAGACCCAAACCATTACCCGTTCTCAAGTTCACGTATACAACGTGCCTACCGTCTTTAAGAAGAGAATGTTGTCCAGCTACTGAATATAGACTTTCACCCATCGAGAACTCTACGCTGCGGATAAATGCCTCGTCTTCCAGAAGCAGGTCAGCGACTAATTTATGAGATTTACGGTCACTCGTCTTGGCGATCTTTTTGAGAGCGGAGACAATCGATTCAGGGTCTCCGTCTACTAGACCAAGCCTTTCAACATCAACTTTGTTTTGTTGCTCAAGGGCAGCTCTGACTTCTTCAGAGACGTGTGCGCGAGAGAACCTCCGTCTTACAGCTTGGTCCATTGACTTGATGAAGTTAGTTGCATCCCTACGACTAAAATCACGGCCAAGCGAGTTACCCATGAGTCTTTGAATTTCAGTGATTGCTTCTGAGTTATTCAAGGGATTACCTTCATACCGATAAGTAAGGAAGCTAAGATAAAGGGCGTCTTTGATATTTACACCAGCGTCAAGTGTCTCGCTCTCAAGTCTACTTACAAATTGCAGAACTTCTGGGCGGGAAGTGTGGCTCCCCGTTCCGAGATAGGTTCCGAGATGAGCCATAAGATCAGGAGTAGCCATCTCCGAAACAATCCCACGTTGGCGTGGAGTAGCGTTTGGCTGAATAGCCTCTATGTAAAGATCGACAATCGACGCCCTCAAGCTAGGTGAAGCATCAATCTGTTCCACCATTCCTGTGATAGCACTCTTGAGAGTCTTGTAGAATGTGTTCTTGTCTATTGTGTCAGAAGCATCAACAGAACCTAAACTTCCAGAATAAGCGACATCTTGCTCCCCCTCACCATAGATATCTTGTTGTGGGTCTGGGATTTGTTCCAGATCAAAGTCAGCATTGTTAACTTGGATGTCCTTCCCTTTCTGAACTCCTCTAAGCTTCTCTTTCGCAATGTAGTTCTTTACCTTCGCTTTGAAGATAGAGTCGAAAGTAGGCATTGAACCCGCCTTGAAGGCGTCGTTGCCAAAGACTTGAGAATCAATAAACGCGATAATAGAATCAGTGTGTGTATTACCCTTACCAGCAATAAACGGTTGGACCGCTTGAGCGAGTTCAACTTCAGAATCAATACCCACTCTGGAAAGAAGAGCTTTCTTAAATACTCCTTTACTTTTCTTAGTATTCTTAACCCTTATTTCTCCAGCAACCTTTTCAACAAAATTAGCCAATGATCCTTCAGCTTGACCTTTCAATTCATAGAGATGAAGAAGTCTTACATATTCTAGATAAGCTTCGTTGAAAGCAATGTCTGCATTGGTGTCATCGAGAAGATCGTATCCTTGCTGCAAAGAAGCACCTCGCGATCCTTGTAGGAGAGCTTTACGGAGTCCTTGATCTTCTTTAGACTTATCATAGAAGTCATCAAGTTGTTGTTTTACATCCCCGAAGGTAACACTCCGGTCAGAGACATCTTGAGTGAAGCCCCTCTCGTTAATCTCACGAGTCCCGTAGGGCATGACAACGTCATCCTTAGTGGCTTCAATGAACGGAATCCGAGTTAGTTTCTCGATAGCGGCTGCATCGAACTCCAAACTCTTAATTGGGGTAACAGGCTCAACTGCTGTCTCAACTCCAATTCCAGTGTCTGAAGGCTTCAGGACATCAATAACATAACCACCACGAACTTTGATCGAAGGGTTTATATCAAACACATTCACCGAATCGGGAACAGGGATACGGATTTCGTGAGCGAGCATCTCCGCCATAGTGACGGGGTCGTTATTGAAAATACCGTTGCCACGATTATCAAGGAAACCTTTGACTTTACCTTTTGAAACTTTGCTTGTTGAAGGGTCGAAGCGGGTAATCGCTCGCATTCCGGTAAATTTACTAGCGTAGTATTCTGACTTGATATGTGGATACTTACTGAAGATCTGCTTCGCAAGAAACTCTGACTTGTCTGCAAGCTTCTTTGTTGTGAAAGGGACACCGTAAGTTTTATTGGAGTTGAAACGAACAGGGAAACCTGTCTCAGCTAGATCAAGGACTGCCTCAACGGCGTCTATCTCTTCGACAGTGAACTCATCACCAGACTTAAATATGTTTCTATCTGGCTGGTCGATAAACTGGACTTTTAGAGAACTAACCTCTTCAACTTCATCTTGTTCTACAACATATTCAGCATCGATAAAAATGTCCCCTGTTGTTTTCTCCGCGTTCTGTATAGCTTTCTTATCTTTAGCGTTCGGGAAGTTTTCTAGTTTTTCTGGTGAGTTAAGGAAAAGGACTTCATTAACTTTACGGCGAAGAACTTTATCTGGAGTTTGTTGGATCGTAGAGATAATTTCTTCTGTGTCCTCCCGCTCTTTTTGATCAGCTTTAACCACATCCTCAGCAGCTTTCTGCTGAGAGGCTTCGTCTAAACGATCAAGAGATGCTACAACAGAATTGCGGATTTCAATAGCTACCTTTTGTTCTGTAGTTACTTCGGCTTCGGGGTCCGCTGTATCTGCAATAGAAATAATTTCTGATATAGACTTGTTTTGCAGATCTTCCGGCAAGGTGGCCCCAAAATCATCAGATATCGTAGTAGTAATCTGTTCAACCTCTTCTGGAGCTATTGCGTCAAGACGTTGTCCGACACTCAAAGTAACTGCTTCGGGCTGCACTTCTTCACCTAAAAGCGGGGCTGATTCATCCCTCACCCTCGCCGCAAGTTTATATTGAGTTTCAAGAACAGCAGCAGTAATAGGACTACCAGTATCGCGTAAGTTTTCAGAAGCTGATTCAAAAATGTTCCTTCTGAAATCTACTTCTTGTTGTTGGCGCATCGAAGCATCCAACTTAAATCTGGAACCAACTTTTTGCACGGCGGGTGCGCCTGCTCCTAATACACCTCCGATAACCATCGCATCGAAAGTCTGTTCTAGACGATCCATCATTGGGGTATCTTGGTCTAAAGCGGCGTCCTCAACGTAAGAATTAATGAACTGGTCGAGACCTTCTTCCATTGCTTCATCACCGAAGTTTCGGCCAATAGATGATAGTAGACCGAACTTACCCCCTTTGGCTTGAGACTTTTTAATGGTTGATTTAAGGACGGACTTGACTTTATCTGTAGTGAAAGTTTCAGCAAAATCGTCTACGCTATTTAAGACAGTTTTAAACTCTTTAAAAGACATACCACGTAAGAAGGCGTCGTCGATACCACCACGACCAAGAAGGCTGAATCCTGATGTGATAACGCCAGTAATTGTCCCGCTAAGAAGACCTGCTCCTAATGCTCTATCGTGGATCTGTTCCTTAGAAAGATCAGAAGACTGCCTCAAGGCGTTTGTGACTGTTCCATATGTTGAGGCTCCTGATCGTGTCGCCGCTGGAATAAAAATAGCCGTCTGGACTCCTAGTTTACGAGCAAGTGAATTATTATAAGCCTTTAGAGCGTCATTTGCTAGCTTCCCGTCAATTTGTTTAAGAGAAGCCTCGATGACTTCCGATAAGGGTTTGGAAGAACCACCTCTACCAATAATTCTAGGAGCCGATTTAATCACATTTGAAGTGATATTTTTAGTAAGAGCTTTGATTCCTGCAACAGATCCTGCCCTCGCCGTTACATAAGCTGCGCCACCAACACCCCCTACAGGGGCCGTTCCAGCAGCCAGTAATCCCGTCGCTAAAAGATCTGTAGTCATAGGGGCGATTGCTTCTAAGATCTCCGCCGTATAACCATATTCCTGATTAAAGAGTTTAGCGACTTCTCTCCGGTCGGAAGCATCCTGAGAAGCTTGTGCTAAAACATTAGCTGCGCTTTCATTACCAAACGCAGCAGGGACTGCCGCTAAAAGCGTTGCAGAACCTTCAACAACCGAAGATAATATACCTTTTGTCCTCTCCCAATAAGTGCTGTAATTATCTTTATCTTTTAAGAACTCATTTAAGATCTCGTGATTCTGTTTTCCATTAGCACGCCCTTCCATAAGAGCTTCACGCCATTCATCGTCCACACCACTCCGACTAAGAACTCGGTCATATTGAGCGAAGTTACTATTTAACAAAGAAGTTCTCTGAAGTCTTAGCTGCTCGAAAATCTCTGGGTCAAGATCTGTGCGTGCTTTCGCCATCGCTTCAAAAGCGTTCTCATTTACAAGAGCCGCAGAGTGGACAACTGGAATACCGGTGGAGGTCATTCTAATATTTTTACCAGCTTCTTCACCTTCGTATAAATCAAAGAGGCTAGTGCTAGAAGCCTCCTCCAGAACTAAATAGTCATAAGCATTCTTAATATCCTCATAAGAAAACTCTTCACCTTCAGGGACAAATGAATAAGAATCTAGCTTATCTTTCAACTCATGAACAACACGTTGGTTGCTAACCGCCTGCAATTCTTCCATCTGCTCATCACGCCTCTCCTTCTCTTCAGAGAAGAACCCAAAAAAAGCATCGCTGATGTCGTCTAATTTACGGGCAGTCCAGTCCATAAGACCTTCATCTTCTCCTTCAGATAAGTTCTGAGCGTGTGCTTTAATCTGGTCAGAGAAAACAGAATCTTCTTTAGCAAGACTAGATAAAACATTACGGGCTTCATTGAAGCGATTATATTTAAATCTCTGCATCTTCGTGCCTGCGACAACTTCGAGTTGCCCTTGAGCGAGATAAGCATCTGCTAGGGAAACACCTCCCGCTTTAGACGCTTCAAGAGCCTCACTAAGGCTCATCTTAGTTGCGGCGTCCCCCGCAAGAATCACGCGGTTTCCTTCTGCGTCGGTAGTTGCAATGAATGGTAGCTCACCGGAGTGTAGCATTTTTCTCTTCGCAGTCTCATATTGACGGTCTAAAGCATTATTAGCTGCGACCTCCATCTGCTGAAGTTGCTCATCCCCTTCAGATAAGGTGTCACGGGCCGCTTTATACTCGGTCAGAATTCCCCAATCACTACTGTTAGTATCAATATGGCTTTGAGCTAAATTAAGTCTGGTATCAAATGAGGCTGTTGGGGCTGAAGAAAGATTTTTAAAACCCTCATAGTCTCCTTGTTCTAGATGACCGTCTTTAACCAGAGAACCAAACAGTCCTTGCTGGATATCAACCTCCATTTTTGGTGATACGAGACCAGCGTCAATATACGATTTACGTAGATAATTAGCGTAATCTAGTTTTCCCTTAACAGGATCTACAATCTGCTTGTCAGCCGACCATTGTGAAAATTTAAGATACTCTGGCTTTGCAGAGCTTAGGGCTTGCAGCGTTTTTTCGTAGTCAGTCATAGCTGAATAATATATGTTAGGGAGAATTTCTATTCGTCAAAAGCGGACTGTAGCCCGATCACTGGCTCAGGGCTATATTGAGCTAGTTTGTTAGCGATTAAATCATTCGCTAGTTTAAGGAGATCTTGGTCTGAACGCCCTTCAATAAACTTATCTGGAGAAGGAAAGTTAGATAACAAAAACCTAAGAGAACTTTTAAGTCGAGATTTAGAAACAGCGTCTAATTTAGGCTCTTGCCCAGCTACCTTATCCTGTGTTGATTGATCGAACTTTAACTGACCTAGACTTGTTTGGAAGGATTTAATATTACTAATGTAGGATTTAGTGGCTTCCTCAGAAGCTTTTTGTCTAGATAGCCCGAGAGTTTGTTCTTGCGCCTGCTTCCCTGCCTTCATCATTATCTCTTCAGCAGTTGAAACTTCCCCACTTCGTTGGGCTATTTCTTTTGCCATATCAAATTCACCTATCTTGGAGGCTGCTTCGACAAGAGATAATTCACGGGCTTCGAGTTCTTTTTGCCTCTTCTCTTCAAAGAGTTGCTCTTCTTTCCGCTGTTTCTCAGAAAAAGACTGGGCCTTCAAGACATCCCCCGCAGAGCTAAACAACTGATTCAAAGAAGAACCAGCAGCCATATAAGGAGCTACTGACATTGAGATCTTTCCTAGCTCCACAAACTTTTCGTTTGTATTGATTGTGTCGTCTTCAAAGATAGAATTAATTTTATCAGCTACTACAGGGCGCATAGCCAAAGCCTCATTCTGAGCCTCTGCTCTTTTCTTCGCCTGATCAAATTCAAATTGCTGACGCCTAAACGAAAGATCTTGAATATCCATGTTTTGTTGCTGTTGCATCAGCTTCATCGTCTGCTGCTGCATCGGCAAAACAACCTCCTGCCGATAACGCATCGTTTGATCAAAAGCTCGCTCACCAGCAAGCATTGGAAAATACTGCTGCTGGAGGGGTGCTATATCCTGATTGTAATCTATGGCCATTTTCTCTAAGATACTTGCTCTTTTCTTAAACGTATAGGTTGTTGGAGAGCCATTCTACGCGCATCAGCTTCCTTTGCGCGTCTCTCAGTTTCAGTCAGGATCTTATCCTGCTTCTGTGCTTCTCGCGCAGCTATAATTCTTTGGGTCATTCTCTGCCCACGGGCAGCGGGGGTGTCGATTGAAGGCTCCTCCATGCGGGCCATCTCCCCTCTCATAGCCATCTGTTGAGCAGCAGCACCGTAACCTTGACGACGGAGCCTCCGAGCAGCTCTACGGAACTTACCCGATGCAGGCCCGATAGGGCGAGCTTTTTGACGGAGAGGAGACCCACTACCGATTTCATAGTTTGGGTCTTGCATGGCTTTTAATGTGGCAAGCCCAGTCCCAAACTCCCTCTGAAACAAGACTTTCTGAGCAGCTTCTTCTTTAGAGGTAGCTCCTGTTTCAGCTACTGCTTCTTTTTCTTTAGCAGCTTTTTCTTGATCGAACGCCTTCATTCCTAAATCGACATAAGATTCTCCCAAAGAAGTGGCGAGGGCTTTCATCGGATCTGAAATATCTTCTTTAGTTTCTTCAGGAAACATAGACAACCCAGCAAGAGATTCACCTGCTTGTTCCACAGACATCTTAGTATCTCCTCTAGGGATGACGGACAAATCAGATAAATAATCACCTGCTTGTGCCGTAGACATCTCATTATTTTCTTCTTTAGGGATGGCTGATAAACTATCTAAATAGTCACCCGCTTGTTGCACAGACATTCCAGTATCGTTATCGAGAGCCTCGTTTACCTTAGCTTCGGCTTGAGCTTTTGCTTCTGCTTCTGCTGAGGCCGCAGCCGCAGCTTTTGCTTTTGCTCTTTTCTCTTTGTCGTTATCAACAGGGTTGTTATCTTTTTCAGGCATAATTACCAAAGTTTTTTACACGCCCAATAGCGTGCGGTTGTTTTATCTTTTGCAGTTTTGCAGTTGTGCCTAGCTCGGAAATTAGCTCGACGTTTAGGGTTCTTGTGTTTTGTAAAATCGCTGTAATCTCGGTGGCCGTAGCCGACTTTCTTGATTTTGTCGCCCTCCTTACCTAGAACGACAAATTTCTTTTTCGATCCTTTTGGCGCACGCTTCGGCTTATTGAAGCCCGCAAAAGTCTCGCCGTGGTATTGGATACGGCCAGACGGGAGCCTCTTGAAACGCTTATTCGCCACAGGCAGAAGATACAGGTTTTAGGGAAAAGTGTCAATCTTCGGGATTCTGGTAAAAAAAACTTTTCTCTGAGGCTCTTAGTACTCTATAATATATTATACAGTACTAAAGGCTTAGAAGAAAAGTTTTTATCCGAGTAGGCTACTATCTGGATTATTGAGTGCGCCACTAAGCGTTTTTATCGAAACCTGTTTCCTGAACCCCGAACCCTTTTCGTCTTTTGGTGGATCAACAGCCACGAGTCCTAAACGCTGGCGAGCGCAATCGAGAGCAAGGAACGCTGCGTCCGCTAAGTCAGGCGACCTGCCAAACCTAGCTTTAAACTCTACTTTTGATTCAATTTTCACTCTTAGCGTGCCTGTTCCTTTAGTCATATCGTAGTTTCTGGCACACATTTCTTGTGCAAGGTCAGAGGATACACCGTAGATTTGCTTAGTTCTAAGCAGTTCTTTGCCGACGAACCAGAGTTCTGACACTCTATTAGTGTAGAGTTCTGCTCCGGTAAGCTGACTGTTCATACTAACTCTCTTGTCGGAACCTTTTCCGCCAAAGGTAACGCGCATGAAGTCGCTCGACCACTCACCAGCCAGCACGTCACAGAATGGCGCACCCGCTCCGGTGGAGTCGAGAGCCACATTATTGGCAGAAATATTCCTACGTTTACAGTGATCAATAATTTGGTGGACAATCTGGTAGGTTCGGGGAACCGCTTTATTTGTAGCATCATCGTTTAGGTGTATGGCTTCGCCTAACTTGCAGACATACTGACCGTTTCGAGCGTAACCAACTTCAGCGGTATACATAATAGTCCTGTCGCCGCCGTTCGTGAACGCCGGATCGATTCCGGCAACGGTGGTCGGCTTCTCTGCCCAATCGACTTCGCCCATCGCACCACCCTTAGTTAGCTCTGCTTCTGAGTAGATTCCGGTTGTTTCGTCGCTATCGAAGAAAACGGCTCGGACCATTCGCATATAGCCTCTGGATTCCGGCCCTAATAACGCCCTGTCCTCTGCTAGCTTCTCAGCGGTTGGTAGCCAAGGAAACTTAACTTCTCCTAGCGTAATATTAGGACTGCGCTCCCCATCAAGTCGGAGGTAGTGGCCTTTCCATTTCGTGGTCCATCTGTCAGCGGTCTGCGTATCTATGGACTCCCACCCCTTCTTAGGTTCTGACCAAACGCCGAAAGCGTCGAATCGGCTATTCGGGTTGGACATACCGATCATCTGGAAGAACGGGTTCTTCGATAAGTTGGTCAGACCAGCCTGCAATATACTTTCAGAAAGTTCTGAAAGTTCATCACCAATCATAATTACCCGCTTCTGCTTGATACCGATAAATTTGCCGATTGCCTCTCGCGTCTTCGACTTCTCCGCCGCGATAAGTGATAATCCAGCTCTTTCGATAAGTGTCCCGTTCTCATCTACGTAAGCGGCGTTACCGATTGAGTCCCGTATCTTGATTGGCGCACCGTCGATCACGGACAACAAAGACATGACCGAACCCCATATCCTTTTTCGTGCTTCCCGTAAGGTGGTTGATGTCATCAGGACCAGTGTATCGCGTGGCTGACTTAGCCATTGGACGATCCCCCATGCGGCCATCGTATGTGATTTACCACTACTGGCGGAACCGCCGATAGCGAGATACTTATGCTTAATTGCAGCGCGTATCATTTGCTCTGCCCAAGGATGGCGGACCATCATCTTCTCCGGCAGTTCTTCTCTATTCCAAAGTTCATCGCAGATCCTCCAAAAATAAAACTCCTTAGCCTTATCGTTAGGGTGATGGGCAAAGCCATACAATAGAGCAGTGAGGAGACTGGTAGGCTGGATCATGAGTCCGCCTACGTCCATTTTCTTGTTAGTGGGGTCGATACGCGGCTCTAGAACGCGCTTGCGCTTGTCTGCTTCTGAAGGCATAATTAAATCGATGTCTGAAAAACCTATACGAGAGTGCGAGGCTGAAGCCTTGCGCCTTAACAAAGAAGGTTACAGTAATAGTGCGATTGGTCAACACATTGGGGTCCACCGCAATACAGTCCGTAAATGGTTAAAGAAACACGGAGTCGCCGCTAAGATGAACGGAGACATGGTAGATGGTAAAGTTCTCGACAACCTGATTCATAATACAGACATCAAAGAAGAACACCTAAAACCAGATGCTGACAAAGATCAGCTCAAAGAGGATGTTGAAGAACACTTCAACGAGACAATGAGTTCAGCTATTGTGGAAGAAAGGTTCCGTGCATCTAAACAAGAGGACGTTACGCTCAACGAAATCGCAGAAGCGCAGAACTCGCCAGCCGATAAATACCAGCATTACATCGCAGCAGCCGGAATTAAACTTCTACGCGACTCTATGAAAACGCTGCGTGGACCAAGAACGATTCGCGAGATGTCAGAACTCGACCAGCTCATTAGGCGTAACTTAGGACTCAACGCAAAAACTGGCGGCGGGACTAGTAAGATGCAAATCGATATTTCTATCCTCAATAACTCCAAAGCAGATAAAGGCGGAGGAGCGATTAGGCAGAAAAAAACGATTGACGCGGAGACCGGAAACGAGATTTAATACCCTTACAATGTTCCAAGATCGTGAACCAGAGGTAAGTCCTAAGTTTATTACCCGAATAGATGACGGAGCGGATTTCCGTTTTCCGGTAGATACCGCTGATGGTCTTTGGTATCGCGTGAAGCCTTCGACGGCCCGTGAAGTATTCTACTTGCAGTCTCTGCCGAAAGGGATCAGGGTCTTAGTTCCAGCAGAGGGCGATGGCCTTCTAATCAGAGGAGATTCAATACCAGCAAAATGAAACCCGAAACCCTATTCCGTCTTCACGAATCTACGTGCAAGAAAACGCTCGAAATTATGCGGGCGAAAAACTCTGACTACTGCGGTGGTGAGAACACTGTCGATGCACTTGCGAATTTTAAGACCGCTAAGTCTTTAGGTCTTCATCCGGTTACAGGATTGCTGTTAAGGATGCAGGATAAACTGATGCGGATTAAATCATTCGTTAACGACGGTGAGTTAAAAGTCGCTGGGGAGTCCGTTGATGACGCCTGTGAGGATCTCGTGAACTATTCGATTCTTGCGAAAGCTCTGCTTAGTGAGGAGCGTGAGTGTGGCACCTGTAGTAATCCTGTTTCTGGTGGTGAGTGCGACAATTTGTATTGTCCTGAGAAGTTTCACAGAATTCCTCCGGTCAAATTAAATCATTAAATTATATAGTATGAAGATAAACGATATAATATTCAAGACAAAGATCAGTGACTACTTCTATGTGGTGACTAGATATAAAGGCAAGGGGGAAAAAGATCCACTCGCTAAAAAAGAGGATCTAAAGGAAGTAGACATCTACCACGCAGTAGCCTACCGCGAAATTTACAGTGGGCCTATGTGTGGTGTTGGGGATTATGCGGGTACTAGGATTACGGGCGATGAAGACATTGAAGGAAGCCACCTTGAGATGTGTGCTATTTATAAGAAGCGTCTTGAAAAAGGTGGTGAGTGGGAGGGTCATGACAGACCTCTCGCGGAACAATACACATCCTCTAAAAAGAAAATAGAGGAAGCCAAAAAAGAGCAAGACGCTTTAGAGGCTCTTGAAGTATGATCGTCGGAATCGACAACGGATTAGATGGCGGACTTTGTGCAATATCTAAATTTGACGGTAGCCTCATTGATAAGATTAGGATGCCGACTCTTCAGATGTCGAAGAAGAAAGAGATTGATATCCGTAAAGTCCACCAATGGATAATGGACTTAAACACACCTTTTATTTTTGCGGTAGAAGAACCGCTCGCACACGCTAAGAGCAGCCAAGCGGTTCGATCAATGGCGATCTCGTTTGGTAAGTTAGTTGGGATGGCTGAGTCCCACGACTACGAAAACATAATGCGCGTGTCCGTTCACAAGTGGCAGAAAGTTATGTTGGGCAAAGTCCCTAAAGGGAGGACTAAAGAAGTCGCCCTGAATCTCGCCAACCAGTTAGAGCCGTCTGAGAACTGGCTAGCTAATAAACGCTGCCGGACGCCGCACGACGGTATGATCGACGCCTACCTCATCGCTCGATATATTTGGGGTAGTAGAAAAAGTTGAACTTTTTCTGGACATAGTAAGTCGTCTCAATTATTTGTCTGTGTATAGACAATAAATGAAGACACTATATCCAAAACAGCAAGAGGCGTTCGACTTCTTTTTAGCGAAACACAAGCTAGATTTAAACTCACTCGACACTAGCCATGTCGGGACTGGTAAGACGGTAGTAGCGGCCCATCTAGCTAAGGTCTTAAAAAGACCCGTTGCGGTCCTATGCCCGAAGGCAGTGATTCCATCATGGGAGCGGGAGCTTAAAGAGACTGGTATAGAACCGCTCTTCGTTCTTAACTACGAGAAGATCAGGACTGGTAAAACAGAGTGGATGTCTAAGCGCGGCAAGAAGATCATGACGTGGAACCTACCGTCCGATACGTTGGTGCTGGTAGATGAGGTCCATAAATGTAAGGGACCATACACGCAGAACGCGCAGTTGTTAGTATCACTCGTTACGCAAGGCTACTCAGTCCACGCGATGTCCGCTACCGCCGCAGAAGACCCTACTGAGATGAGACCAATCGGTTACGCATTAGGGCTACATAATCTTAACAAAGCATCAGACGGTCTCAAGAGTTGGTTCAGTTGGATGATGCAATTTGGATGTAGTCAGAACCAATGGAACGCATGGGAGTTACGACGTAAGACCAAACTCAGTGATCTCAATAAGGTCATGTATAACAAGAATGTTAAGCGTCTCACGGTGGACGACTTTCCCGATTCCTTTAAAGAGAACCGAGTCTTCATCGAGCCTATAGCCTTTGGTTCCGCTGCTAAAATCGCTAAGGCTTATAAAGATCTCGGCATCACTCCAGAGATCATCACTAGTCTTCTAGAGAACGGAACTGTAGAAGATAGCGATTGGGTTCTCGTTAACCTGTTACGCGCACGCCAGCTAGCGGAGTCACTCAAGGCTAAGGACATGGCGGACATGGCTAAGGACTACGTCGAGCAAGGCCATAGCGTTGTGTTGTTCGTTAATTTTACAGATACCGTAGATACCCTCTGTGAGCTACTAGAATGTATGTGCATTAAGGGAGGCCAGAAAGTTGAGGACAGGCAAGAAGTCATTGACGCTTTTCAAAGGGACGAAGAACACGTTCTAGTAATTAATACTGCGGCGGGTGGAACCGGAATCTCTCTACACGACATCAACGGGAACAGGCAACGAATCTCGTTGATCTCACCGACCTTCAACGTCAAAGATCACTTGCAAGCGTTAGGGCGCATCCACCGCAACGGAGCAAAAAGTGACGCTATCCAAAAGATTCTGGTTGCTAGCGACTCCATAGAGGAACATGTTATGCGTGTTGTCGAGCAGAAATCAGATAACCTCAATACTCTACACCAATGAAAACAAAAGTAATAAAAGGGATGACCCCTTACAAAAAACAAATAATAGATAAAGTAACGGAACTCGTATGTTCAGAATTCGCTATAGACCGTGACGAGATCTTTACTAAGAGTCGAGCTTACTCTTATTGCATACCGCGTATGGTCGCTGTCGGCATATTGAGGAATAAGTTTAAGTTCACCTATAGTTCGCTGTCTGATTATTATGGCTACACTCACAGTAGTTCAATATCTTATGCCTCTAAGTCTCTTGATCAAAGAATCAAAGAAGATCCTGAAATAGCTTCAGTCGTTAAGTCAGTCCTTAAACAACTAAACTCATAAATAGATATGAACTCTGAGATGAAAGAGAACTCGAAGATGATGCAAGAAGCGATTGTCATTGATGCGACGAGGCTAATTAAAAAATATGCAAAGCAGTATGGGTTACCCCCTAAATGGGTAATGAGTCGCTTTGATGTGGGAGGTCCAAAGGGTAGGACCGTTCAAACCAGAATTGAATCCTCTCACGCTAGGCATCGCGTTATTACCGAGTTAGCTGATTTAGGTTACCCTAGAGATTTAATAGCACGTTCATTTGATCTCGGACGTGATGCAGTTAACAGTATTATTAAAAAGTTTAGACAACAACAACAACAAAATGAGCAACAACATTAAATACCTGACTGACGCAGAGAAGATCAGACTCAAGTTACTTGAGGATGAGATCTACATGCTAAACCACAAAGTTGAGCGCACACTCAAGAAACGTGATCGCCTTCAACGCGAGGTGAAGGACATAAAAGAATCAGCCACTAAAACTGAAATATAGAATAATGAAACCTCGAAAAATTACAGGCAAGGAAATTGCCGACATAAAAAAATTATTACGCTACGAAGAGGGTAAAGTTTTTTGGAAAGAAGATCGAAAACCAAGGATAAAAGCAGGCGACCGTGCGGGTACCCGTCATTCGGCTGGATACCGCAGCATTAAAATCAACGGGCGTAGTTTCTTTGAACACCGTGTAGTCTGGATGTTGTGTAATGATTGCGATCCTAAGCTGCTAGACCATATAAATGGATATAAGGCAGACAACCACATAGAAAACTTACGCGAGCTATCTACTGTAGATAACGGACGCGCTCACCGGAACCCTAAAAAAGGGGCAACCTCTAAGTATCGGGGTGTTTACTACAATAAGGGGAGGAAGAAATTCTACGCTCAAATCAGCGGGGAAAGCTCTTGTAAAAGCTTCCTCGGCTCATTCATCTGTGAGGCCAAAGCCGCGAAAGCTTACGACAGAGCCGCGATAAAATTTGGATTCCTACCAGAAGCACTTAACTTTCCAAAATAATGAATAACCAACCGGACCATCAAAGCAGGGGCCACGCGGAGTTCTCGCCATCTAGCCTGAAGTATGTAGCCGCTTGTGCTGCGTATCAGGGCCGCGACGGCACTTCGGCTGCTGCCGAGATGGGGACCAGAATTCACGAGGCTCTCGAAGTCTTTGATCCTTCTGCTCTCCATAATGAAGAGGAGCTAGCTATCTATGAGCAGATCGTAGAGATGGAGCAGGACTTCATGGCTAACTTCGGCGACATCGCTGAGGAGCTAAACGAGATCCAAGTCGAAGTTGCCCTAGACGGCACTGAGACATGGGGAACCTGTGACCGATTCCTGATCCTCAAAGGCGGCGACCGTGCTGTCATGGCTGATTACAAAACCGGAATCAGTATCATTGATCCGCCAGATAAGAACTGGCAGGCTAAAGCTTATACGACTGGAGCCTTCCAGAAGTATCCAGACATTCAGGAGATCGTCTTCGCGTTCTACGTGCCGCAACATAGCGCGACTCTTCACCACACGTTTACGCGAGACGATCTCCCTACTCTGGTCGAAGACCTTAGTCGAGTGATCAAGGCGGGCGAAGAGACCCGACCTAAGTGGGAGTCTGGCACGCCTGAGCTAGAGGAATGCACCCCGACTCAGTATTGTCGTTTCTGTAAGCACGAAGATACTTGTCCTGCGTTAGGCGGACTCGTTATTAGCGTAGCTAAGAAACTAGATACTACGTTGCCGGACATCGATCCCACTGACGTGGACAATCCAGCTAGACTCTCTGAGCTATTCAATATCGCGAAGATTGTTGAGAACTGGTCAATGTCTATTAAACGCAAAACACTCGATGCCCTTAAAGACGGCGAGCAGCTTGATGGGCTTAAACTCCGCTCGATGGGACGAACCCGAAAGATCTCTGATAATGCTACTTTTGTAAAAATTGCAAAAAAACATGGAATAGATCTCGACACGCTCCTCGATCAAGTTAACATCCCGCTCGCCAAGGTTGCCAAAAAAGCGGGAGCCGATAGCAAACAAACTTTCCTCGACGAATGCGAAGATGCAGGAATCGTAGAAACATCCGACGAGCGACACTGTGTCGCGACTCAATAAACCAAACCAACAATAATTGATATTATGGCTAACACCAAAACCCAAGAAGTCGTTGCTGCTGAGACCAATACTGGTCTTTCCACCAACGTAAGCGGAATCGAAATCGACGTAGAGGACATAGAGATTCCACGTATTAACGTATGTCAAAAGATGTCTCAATCCGACGCTCCCGTCGGATCGATTCTCTACGATAAGACATACGAAATTGCCCCACCGGACACTCCGGTTAAGACGATCACTGTCGCTGCCGTAAAAGGCTGGCGGGAGAACATCCCCTTCGATGAAGAGGACATCCCCCGTATCGCTTGGTCTAAATCCGAATCTGACGCTATTGCAGCAGAGTCAGAGTGGGATATGACTGAGTTCGCTGAGATCACTCTCCTCATGCGCCAGCCTGAAGGTAGTGATAATGATGATGCGTTCCAGTTACCTATCGGTGACCACAACTACGCATTGGGTAAGATTAATGTAGGTAAGAACGCATACCGTTCAACCTACAAGCGTCTTGCGACATTCGCCGCTCTTCAGTCTGGAATCCCTATTCATAGCAAAGTATGGAACTTCGTTTCTGAAGAACTTAGTAAGGGTAAATACACTTGGTTTAATCCGTCACTTACCGTGACTAAGGAAGAAGCCGATGAAGATATTACCGCCTTTGTTAAAAACTTTCTCGGAGCGTAGTTATGACTGACGAAGAGAAAGAACAAAAAACCCGTGATCTCCTTCTCGATGAGATCAAGATGCTCGACGGCATGATCGCTGAAGTCGAGGATCAGCTCTCCCAAGTCGGAGCCAACTTGAGAAAGTTGAGGGTAGTTCGGGAAGCACTCCAGCATGTTACTGGTGAGCAGACCGAGTTAGATTTGGATTCGTAATAATAGATGCTAGAAAGCAAGCTCGTCGCAGAGTTTTTTTAAATTTCCTTTGCGACGGGCTTTTTTCTGCCCACAAATAAACTTATATGATTACATACGCATTAGACTTTGAGACCTATTACGATAAGCATTGCTCTATCCGCAAGCTCGGCCCTCTAGGTTACTTTTCCCATTACGACTTCGACGCCTATATGGTTAGCGTCGTAGGAGATGACGGATACGAATGGGTTGGCCACCCTGAAAATTTTGACTGGACCATGCTTAACGGCAATATTGTCCTGTCCCATAACGCATCTTTCGACGAAACACTTTACCTCTACGGAATCAACTATGGTTGGTGGCCTAAAGTAGAACCTGCCGAATGGCACTGCACCGCAGACATGGCTGCTGCTGTGGGTCTGCCAAGATCGTTGAAGAACTCAACTGCGGAAGCTTTCGACTTAGAGATTTCCAAATCCACTCGCGATAACATGTCAGGTAAGACGTGGACTGGTATGACTAAGGAGTTCCAGAAGGAAGTAGAAGAGTATGCCATCAAGGACTCTGTTCTCTGCCTCCGTCTATGGAAGGCTTATGAGTCTAAGTGGTCTCAGTTTGAGCGAGCCATCAGCGTCACAAACAGACGTATCGTCCAGAGAGGAATCCCTATTGACATAGACGCCCTCCGTAAAGCGAAAGAGACAATCAATGAACTCATCTTTGAAACTGAGAAGGCTATCCCTTGGGCTGATGAAAAGCCCTTACTCAGTCGCAAAGCATTCGATGAACACTGCATCAAGCTCGGCATCGAGCCACCCGCCTCTCTAGCTAAGACTGATGTTGATGCCCAGAGGTGGATACTAGCACACGGCCACAAATACAAATGGATCGAAGCTGTAACGAACTGGCGACGCATCAACACGATTAAGAAAAAACTCGATAGCTTCGACTACGCGACGATGCCCGACAATCGGTACTACGGTGGCATTATGTATTTTGGCGGACACACTGGTCGCTTCAGTGGTAGTGGTGGTAATCTCAATCTCCAGAATTTGCCGAGAGAAGGTATGTTCGGAGTCAACATGCGTAACTTGATTACTGCTCCTAAAGGTAAGAAGCTAGTCGTTGTTGATCTCTCACAAATCGAAGTCCGCACTCTATGCTGGCTATCCGGCGACCGAGAGACAATGGACGCAATCGAGAAATCGGACGACATCTACGAAGCCTTCGCTATCCAGTTCGGCCTGTGGTCTGGAGATAGAGGAGTCTTGAAGAAAGAAGACGCAAAGCTGAGGCACAAAGTTAAGGCTCTTGTATTAGGATGCGGCTACGGTGCGGGTGCTAAACGGTTTGCTGAGATGTATGATATGCCCCAGCAAGAAGCTCAAGACGCTGTCAACCTCTACCGGAGGAAGCTCGCGAAGGTTCCCCGATACTGGAAGAAACTGGACAAAGAAGTCGATAAAGCGTATAATGCTGGTCGCCTGTCTCTGACACTCCCGTCAGGAAGGTCGCTTAACTACGGAAATCTTCGCAAGACTCTGGCTCAAGGACGAGTCCAGTTTGTCTCCAGCATCAACCGGAATGGCCAGAAACGCATCATGAAACTATGGGGTGGAGTCCTCGCTGAGAATCTATCTCAGGCTTTGGCCAGAGATATTTTCAGTTTTATGATGTTAGAGATCGACAAGGCAGGCATAGATATTATTTTCCATGTCCATGATGAAGTAATCTGCGAGTGTGATGAAGATAAAGCCGAAGAGATCCTACAAAAAATTACCCAAATTATGTCCACTCCTCCTGAGTGGATTAGTGATATTCCTCTGGATGCAGAGGGAGAAATTCTAACCCAATACCAAAAATAATGACCTACAGATATTTACGTAACCTACGCGACAGTAAAACACAGAAAGTTAGTAGACTGGATAACCAAAAAATAACTAAACCTAATTTTAAGAGTAAAGCAGACTACCGAGAATGGTGTAGCAATAATAATACTGATCACGTATTCTATTCTTGCGTTGAAGGGCGTGCGCCGTCCAAACGAGTTAGTAACGACAACCCTGTCCACAAAATTCACGGAGTAGTCGCAGACTACGACTCACCAGTTAATTGGAAAACCTTCCAGAATAACTTAGCGAACGCCTGTGCGTCTGTGCCGACTCCCACATGGGCCAGTAGAACTCAAAGTGATTACCTCCGACTAGTTTGGGAATTTGAATCCGCGATACCGATTGATCCGTCTATGTATGATTCGTTCATTAATTACATGAACAAGGCTTTGAAGATGGATAAACTATTTGCTGGCTTTGATAAGACTTCATTCAAACCTAACCAGTATTTTGAGATAGGTGAAGACTGGATAAAGACCGGAGATGAAACTCCGACAAGCGTAGTTCATGCATGTTTATCTAAAGCCGTATCATCAAAACCACCAGAGTCTTCTGACACATCGATTCCGTTAGACGTAGTCGCAGCAGAAGTTGAATCCCGTTTCCCGAATCGGTGGTTCGGTGATTTTGAAGTCGGAGCCAGAGGTCCACTATTCTGGATCGATGACGGCATCAACCGCGATGGCTGTCAGGTCGTAGAGGATGGCATCGTCTGTTATTCAGACAGAGCGGGTAAAGGATTCATGAGCTGGTCAGACATCTTCGGCAGTTCATTCGTAAAGGACTACGAAACCAAGAAGCTATCTAACTTACTCGACGAATACTGGTTCAACGGCAAGACCTTCTTCAAGCTGCTATACGGAAACGCTGTATCGATACCAAAGGAACAACTCCTTCTTGAGCTACGTCAGGCTGGATTCTCTGTCAGAGTAAGGAGAGGTAGAGCGATCAGTGAAGTGGAGGAAGCCCTCCTCACGATTAGTAATAATAACCGGATTGATGAGATCGCTCCTGTTGTGTTCTCAAACGAGCGTATCGTATCTTACAACGCTAGCCGGATTCTCAACTGCTCTAATCTAGTTCCAGTTGACCCTGACGCTGATGGTGACCCATCGAAGTGGCCGTTCCTTCATAAATGGTTGAATCAGCTATTTGTGGACAGTTCAAAGAACCCAGCCTTAGATTACTTTTACTCTTGGATGCAGCGTTTCTACACTGCGGTTTTGGATAGGGTTCCTTTACAGGGACAAGCTTTGCTGCTGGTCGGGCCGACAGGTCGCGGCAAGTCGCTATTGTCGAACAAAATTATCAGCGGACTCGTTGGGGGTTTTTCTGATGCGTCTGATTATCTTTCTGGTCAGACGAAGTTCAACAAAGACTTAGGTCGTGTCGCCTCTTGGGTCATTGACGATACCACCTCAGCAGCAAGCTTTCAAGACCAGAGACGTGCGACTGAACTACTCAAACGTGCGGTAGCCAATCCCAGAGTCGAATATATGGCCAAATATGCAGACGCTATGTCGATACCTTGGACAGGACGAGTTATCTTGTCACTGAACATGGACGCCAACTCGTTGTCAGTGATTCCTTCTTTAGATACCAGTAATCGAGATAAGCTCATGGCCTTGTTGATTGCTGAATCATCTACAACATCATTCCCACCCAACGCCCAGCTAGAGGCTACCATCGAACAAGAACTACCCCATTTTGGTAAGTTCCTACTCGACTGGAAGATTCCTAAAGAAGTCGAAGACGTTGGGCGGTTCGGTGTGAAGTCATATATCGATCCTACCATCGCAGACGCCGCTTATGACAACAGCAGCCGTAGCTCGATTGCAGAGTTGGTAGAGTTCTTCGCCAAGCGTTGTCGTGAAGTTTATCCTGACTTGGATCGATGGAGTGGGACTCTCACTGAGTTTCAGGTAGTGGTCCACGATTTGAACAACGGACGTGATGTTGGTTCTTCCCGTAATCTAGAGTTTTGCCGCAGAGGGATGATAACTCTCGAAGAGGCGAGTCGGGTTAATAACAAGATCCGACCCGTCATTTCTCAAGGACAAGGCGGCGGTAAATTGTGGAGCATTGACCTGAGTGAGAAATACGATATAGGTTATCAAGCGGATGACAAACGAAGAGCTTCAGATCAGACGACAGGAACTCTGCGGTGAGTTTTGGGTAGAACTACGTGAAGCTATGGAAAAAGTCGGAGGAGACCCGTCCATCATAGACGCTTACGTAGATGCTCCACTAAGTGAGTTCGTAGACCTCGTAGCACCGAACGGAATAAGGCCCGTCTTTAAAAGGACGGGCCATATTCACTATAATATGCTACCGCCGGATGATAAGTGACTCAAAAGAATCAGGCCGACGAGTCCTCTTTATTTCGATGTTATAGCCATCAGCCTTGAATCGAAACCCGTCTGCGTCCCTCTCGCCCTTCTTACTGAACCGTTTCTTGTGGATAATCGACTTCTTAGGCGACCATCCACAGAGCCACACCTTACGAAGGTTTTCGTGGACCCGCATGAAGAAGTATACGTCAGCTTCAAACTTACTGAACTTCGTCTTCACAACTGAGGCGTTGTAGTTAAGCATCGGCCTCGATGTGCATTTCTTAGCCTTAACGTCAACCGTCAGACCTTTGTATTCGTAGTCGTGGGTGAACGAATTATCGCCTACGTAATCGAACTGTTTGAAAGTATTCTCAAATGCTACCTCACCAAGAAAGCCCGTCATGTTACCCTTACCGTTGGTAAAAGAAGTTCTGAGACTACCTAGAGCTTCAGATCTTTTAAAGGCTTCGGCAACATCGTCAGACGTTGGTTTGTAGATTATGAAACGACTCATGATTTGCGCTTACGCGCTTTTTTTCGTGCCTTATTTAGAAGCCTTTTCTTACTCCTATATCTTGCGGTCTTCTCCGCAATCTTTTTAGGCTGCTTGACGAACTGCTTGCCTTTCCGCATACCCTTCCGCTTTTTGCGGCTAGTTCGGGCATACTCTTCATCAGTCAAAGCTTCACGCGCAGCTTTTGGCAAATACCGCTCACCTGTCTTCAAAGACGGCTTACCGGATTTGGTTCCCCATTTCTCTCCTGTCCAGTTGTCGAGAGACCTCTGTGAAGCTTTCTTAGGCATTAGTAACCGGAGCGTTTTCGGATGATCTTTTTAGCCTTCTTCTTAGTAGAAGACTTAGTCGATGGTTTACTTGCTGGCTTTGCGTGTCCGTATCCTTTTTTCTTCATAGCTAAATGTTGTTCGTAAGTGTTGGCTTTATAAGCCTTTCCAGACTTATCATACATCATGTGTGGTTTGAATTGTTTCATTAGTCTCTGTATCCTCCTCCTGCTTTTTTATATCTCGCTGCTAGTAGCTGCGCTTTGCGGGCTGACCATTGTCCGGCTCTACCGCCTTTTGTTCCCGCTTTGATTGAATTAAATAAACGTTTTCTCATTGTAGGCTTCGTGTAGTTGCCTGCTTCATTGACTCTTGATTTCTTCTTCATTTTAAGCGTTTAAGGATTCGTTCGTAAGCTGGAAAGAAAACTTCGTCGATGCAACGGATACAGGCTTCTTCCTGAAAGCTCTCGCAGAACGAGATGCCTGAGATATGGAAGGCGGCGTGTAACAT
>VMHT01051176.1_pt1 | contig 31411 bp, 28 predicted proteins | sample 4693611 | NCBI WGS metagenome assembly VMHT01 (sample SAMN12280063, study PRJNA550983) | marine metagenome | isolation source: seawater sampled from same location over 5 years 0.02-0.2 micron viral filtrate | place: USA: collected off the coast of southern California halfway between the port... ...
GTTCGCTTGAATGCCTGAGTAAAGGGGACCATACGTTCAGAAGTAGAGAATACAGAAAATGAAAGGAAACAACTAACCTTGTTTTTTGATTCTAAATCGATTCTCTTTGAGATGTTGCTTACAATATAATTTTTCAGGTAATTGATTTCTCGAACAAAAACCCTCTCCGCTCTTCTTTTTGGCCATACACTTCCCAGAGAGAACATGTTCAGAGGTCAATTTTTGGAATACTATAAAAACTCCGATTGCTGTAAGACTAATCCAAAATAAAGATACTATAATTATGTTTATTTCACCATTATCATTGTACAAAATATTGTTCACCAATGTTGGTTCATTCCAATTTTCACATTCGATGTTCCATTGTTGCCTATAATCATAATCTTCACACGGACTATCTGTATAAGTGAAATAAGTCTCGCCCTTACTTACGGTTAAAACCGTTATGAATGTCATAAATATGGAAATCAGAATTACTTGTTTTAAGAGTTCCTTTTTATTTACTCTCTTCATTTTCTCTTTAATTTGTATCTTACCACTACCTATTGATGGTAGATACGATGTTTTTTTTAATCTAATCATTGATTGAGTGATTATCAGACAAGACTGTGGGGTTTTTCTTGAACCCATTAGTTTGTTGAGGCTGAATTCATCGACTATCTGTGGGACTTTTCAGAGGAGACCCTTTGTTTTGGTCAAATTCCAGTTTCAATGGAAAATAGGTAAAATAAAGAATAATATTAACATAAAAACAAAGGATAATACAGTGCCAAATACCATGAATCTCCGTTCTATTACTATCAAACAAGTTGTCATATAGTACCACTCTCACAGTTATTTGAGGATGGTTATGACTTCTTTTAGAATCTGTACTAACTGCTATGGTTATCGAGTATACCCATGGATGGGATTTATGACTGGAGATCGCTATCAATGCCAGGATTGTGAAGAGATACTAATAATGCCGCTGGAATTTGATAGTATCGAGGATTATCTTGAATTTCTCAAGGTACAGAGTCCAGGGAAATTTTCTAAGATTCAAAAGGAAATGGAAGAATAAATAAAATCATTTTACTCATCAAATTCTAGGATTTTATTATGTCGGAAAATTTCTTCATTTAATCATTAATCTGATTTCAGTACCTACTAATGATTGAAATTTTGAATACACGACGCATTTATAGACGACTTCACTTTGGTAAGTATATGTCAGTAATAGCAGCATATAATGAAGCCTGGGATAATGGAGATGTAGAAGCACTTGAAGCATTAATCCATGATGATTGTGTGTTCAATCCACATGTAGGGGGTATGACAATGAGTAAGTCTGATATTTTGGGATTTGTGAAGAGTGGAAATACACCGACCTCAGAAAACAATCGAATTTTGTATGAGAATGACGAAGTTGGAGTTGCTCATTCTATTGTGCACTTTGCTAATAATTCAGACTCCGAGGCCGTTATGTCGTTCATGCGATTCAAAGAGGGTCAAATTATTTCGATGGAAACTGGTGCAACGCCTCTTTCAGACGATTACAAATTAATTGGTAGTGAGTGATTTAATCAGTTCACTTTTCCATTTCTTGTTTGACCATCTCTCGCATTTCGCAAGCTTTACACTGGTCATTGGAAGTCATCGACCCACACACGGGGCAGGATATAGGGGGGCTAGGTCTACTCTCATGCCCACCTAATTCGATAATTTGAGTTCTTAACTCCTTGATATTATCAGCCATTCTTAGAAGTCCATGGCGTGTGCCTGGGACATCAGATTCCATCTGGGCAACTAAATCTCGGTGCCTCCATCTCAGTGCACCTCTCGCATGGGGGCATTCTTCGTGATGCATTGGTAAATTTTTGTGAACTGCATAAAGATGTACTTCTTGTTCAGGAATCCACCTTAGAGGGACTATTCTTGGAGGTAGCCCATCTATTGGTGTTGCCGTATGAGGGGCCAATCTCAGTGTTCTTTCCATGTCTCCATTGGACATATTCATTAGTACGGTTTGTGCCATATCGTCAAGATTATGGCCAAGTGCCATTACATCTGCATTCACTTTCTTCGCTAGATGATTAATGCCTTGTCTTCTAAAAACTCCACAATATGAGCATGGCATACGAGAAGCATTACGATTGGTTTTGATCATTCCGGGGATCAACTCTGCCACCTTATCCATCTCTTCAAAGTCTAATTCTGGGTATGAAACTGTGATGAATTCAATGCCAAGGCGCTGACATAACTCTTCGGCGCATATCATCGAGGGGGGCCTATATCCTTCTATTCCTTCATCGACAGTTCCAGCAATTATTGTTACGTCTGGCCTGACTCCAAGGATATCGACTAAAGTTTCTAGTAGAACTGCCGAATCTTTACCACCTGATATTGCTACAAATATCGTTGTATGTTCACCTTTTACCAACTTTAGTTGCTTTCTAAGTTCCTTGGCTATTTTCTTACGAATGGACTTCACTAGGTGTTGCCCACATAGCACGCGTCCAGAATATGCCTGTTCCAGTAGTGCGGGTTTATCGCAACTATCACAACTCGGGATTTCTATCTCCATGGGTGCCAACAGTTGAGGCAAGGGTTTCTTTGGTTTGAGGTCACCGATTATTTTTCCAATTGGAAATTTAAATTTTATATTGAAAAATTTATTTAGATTATTGTCGTTTCTAAAATTCTCAATGCCGTTTATCACATATCCAAGGCGCGGAAAATAATTGTCAACAGGTCTTCCGCGCACTCTTTTTTCTAAACTCCAGTTGGATATTCGATTTTACCTTGCAAATCCCCCTTTAGGGGGATGGAAACGCAAAACTTCTTGAAGCCTACAACGGTGAGCATTGGTTTGAGCGGATATGTTACAACGTGTTTTGGCTGGATTAACGACCATTGAGGGAGTTGACCAAGCCATGCTTATTGATAACAGAGGCAATTTGATGGCATGTGTAGGTAATGAGGGGAATGTACCTCCTACCGAAGCAGCCTCGAACATGGTCGAACTTGCTCTTGAAGCCTGTGCTGCGCTTGGTACAGGGCAGTTGTATGAAATCTGGTGCGAGGGTGATTCTCGTATGATGATTGATATGGCTGGCCCTGAACGAATCGTAGTACTCAGTGGAAAGGGCGGCAGACTTGCACGATGGCGTCATGCCCTTGACCGCGACCGTCGTATTCTTGCGACAACCCCTCAGATGTGATAACTATGTTTGAATTACCAAACGGAATGCCTGTAGATGAAGAGATAGATGTGACTGATGGAGTTATTCAGCCATTTTCCCATGGTGCGATTAGTACCTGGATTGGAAAGAGAAAAACTCCAGCAGGACATAGATTGGTTAGAGCAGGACGTATTGTTGGCTGGTTGGCTGAAAGTAAGAAACCGTCTGAATTACTTGGCGGATTTGAGGCAAAGACCCGTCTTCTTGAAATCGAAGCAGAAGGAGCCTGCCGTTTTGAAGCAACGAGTTACTCGATGACCGGACTTGGTAATGTTGCTGAAGTAGTTCCAGAAGCATTTGAACACCCTGCAGATAGACAAGGTTTACTTCCAAGAGGTGATTCAGTTGAGCGTTTACTTTCTAGAGATCTTTCAACAGTGTTGTCAAAACTTGTTGAAAATGTCACTGTTAGAGGAGCCATAGCAGTTGACGCTGGTATGCTAATTGATTCAGCTGGGGAATTACCGACAGATGCCGAGGCCTTGGCTAGAGAAGTTGGAACAACATTGGAAAGCCGAGAACAATTGTCGTCCGGACTAGGATTATCCTCGAATGGTCATTGGACTCTTCACACCGGTGATGGAGCCCTATTACTAGCACAAACTGGAGAGATTGCTATTGCAGTTTGGACTGAGGCAAACGCAGACCATACACGAATAGTAAATTCAGCAGCAGCAGCTTTGGATGGAGAAATGCCTACTATGGGCGGTATTGGTCAAGTATTACCGGACGGTTTTGTCTTAAGAGAAGGAAAAGGTGGCAGTGATGCTATACTTTCGATGCTTGGAGATGCAATCAAGGAAGAAGTAACAGGGCATATTCAATCAGGGAAGTCGTCCAAAGCAGTCTCTCTTGTACTAGCCAAAGGTGTACCAGTGGCGATATATGCACCTTCTTGCGAATCTTTTGAAGAAGCCGTACTCGGTTTGACTGAAGCAAAGCGTGTGATTAGATTGCATAGGCTACCCGCCGGTTCAATTGTTACAAGAGAATCTGGCACCGTACATGATTTCTCACTCTCATATTTCAGAGACCTTTTGGTCACTGTAAGGACACGTTCTGAAAGTAGAAGGGCTAATCTGAAGAATCGTTTGGAGAACTTGATAGGATTTGAGATTGGAATGGAGACATTCCGTCAACACAGAATCAAGGCGAATTTTAAGGACACAATAGATGAAGTGAGCAAGGGTATCTCTCAAGTCGAGGTTCCTCCAGCGCCTGGAATTGATGCTGGACTAAGGAGAAGATTGGAATCAGCGGAACTTAGGATTGATGAGTTGAACAAAGAGAAAGCACTACTTAATTCCAAATTAAGCCATTCGGAAACTTCTCGCAAAGCAGCAGACATTCGTTCTAGAGAAGCAACCGAAACAAGAAATCTACAATCTGAGAAGGTCGAAAATGTCAACTCAGAAATAAACTCGATGCAAATAGAGATGGCAGAAGCCAGAAATCGATGCGATGAAGCAGAATTAAGGGCAGAAAGACTGGTTAAGAGAGTTAATGAATTGGAACATCAAATCAGTGAGCGTGCTTCAGAACTTGCAAAGGCCTTGGGGGAATCAGGATCAAGCGAACAGTTACGCCAATCCATTGAAGAAATGGCACTCAAAGAAGCAGAATTAAACTCTGAACTGAATTCTCACAGTGAAAACTTATCCACAGTTAGACAACAACTTGAAGATGACGAAAGAAGACTTAGAGTCCTTCAAGAGCAAGTATCAGTTACTAGAGAACGCTATGCTAGAGCCCAATCAGAGGCAATGCAGGAAGAAGAAAAAGTCAAATCAAGTAGAGCAGAATTAGAAATCTTAGATTCTGAATCTAAGGTAGCTAGGAGAAGGGCGGAAGATGAAAGAGTTCGTCTAAGTACGGATGAAGCCAGACACGCTCAAGTTCAAGCAGAACTACGTGAACTTATGCAAGAAAGGCGTGCTTTGCTTAGAGAATTGGGAGATTTAGGTGCCAAGAGAGGCCACTCAGAAGCCGAGTTGGCGGCCCTTATCGATAAGGCTGAACAACTATCTCAAGCGCATGAGGAAGCATTAGCAGATATTCAGGAAGCGGATAGAATCAGAGCGAGACTTGCTGAAGAGCCACTAGCACAAGCATTGCTGGATGACGCATCGACCTTCGATGGACTAGCGCCGGTTCTTGAGAGGCTTGAACGGTCTCGAAGTTTGGGATACTCTGTTACTCTACTTGATAGGGCTGTAGAAAGAGCATTACAAGTTATTCAGACCACAGTTGATCACGTAGCAGCAACTCCAAGACATCTTTTATCAAGTGAAGTAATGGAATTGCTCGAAAGACAAGTGCCACAAACCGCAGGGGCGGTAAGAGGTCTTTCACGATGGTCGGTTCAGCAGAGACTTGAACACCAATTGGGAGAAACAGTTGGAAACTTAGTGATAGATTTAGAGAGGTTACTAGAAGACTATGAACGCTCTATTACAATGCTTCGACGATTAAGAAATGTGCTAGAACAATTAGTAAGATTAGGCGCTCCACCTCATGAAGTTGAAACCCTGATGTCCAATTGTAACAGACCAGAATCATTGCCACATATTGCTAGATCTACTAGAAAGTTGATTCAGATTGCTTTGGACGATATTTACCTTGAAGCGGACCAAAGAGATGCCGGTGAGGCGATTTCACTTGAGGAGACGGCTAGGGTGCTAGAGGAATTAATCACTCAACTAGATGCTTCAGGATTGGCGAGTGGAACTCCACAGGGATTACTTTGGGATTTCCAGAGAGACGGTTTACTGCCATATGAGAGAGAAGTCGTCGACCCAGCACAGAAAACTCCTATCGATGAAGAAATGGTCCAACACATGGAATCTAATCTTTCAGGCGATGCTGTAATCTCTCAATCAATTGAACTTGAGGCTGATGCAGACACGGATGGCTGGCAAACTTTGGAAGCACCAGTAGATGACAAACCAGAAGTCGCTAAACAAGAGACTGCTGTTCAACAAGAGGTATCGCATAGCGATGATGATGAAAGAGCAGAATTAGAAGCAGAACTAGCTAAAATAGATGCATCTTGGAATCATCGCAGTGAACCTGGTGAAGTGGAAGTCGACTCGGCTCTAAGTGACCTGGAATCTAGATTATCTGACCTAGATATGTAGGTGATATCTTGTCTACCAATACCGCAACTACTATCCTAGACCGCGAAGAGAATAGCGGTAAGAAGTATCCAATGATAGTTGAAAAATTAATTCTACTACTAGGCGTTGTATTATTCATTTTCACCTACAGTGAAGTGTTTGGTATGTATGAAAACAAATGGATTTCATCAGCACTCACATTCATGGTTTATCCATTTGTTATACTCTTTACAACTGAAGTTTTAGGCCGTATTATTCAAAGAGTCCACAATGACTCTTGATCATATTTCTATGAACTCTTTTTCCTTGGTTACAGCCGCTTCTGCTTGGTTTCTCAAATTATAGATGAGTCCCCAAATTCTCTGCCAAGGTATCAAGAATCTGAATAATGCCATTATTGAGAGGAACATAACAGCAGAGATTACCAGTCCATAGGTAAGAGATAGTTCAATCGATTCAGAAACTTGTCCAGCCCATTGACTTCCTGTAGAATCACTGACTAAGCCAAGTAAGACACTGTGGAAACCTAGGGCAACCATCGTTGCAACTCCTGTGAGTCCTAAGAATCCAAAAGTATGCTTCAAATGAGTGTTGAGCATATTATCCATTTGTTGAACATATTCAGGGTCTCTCTTACATGATTCAGGTAGTCTAAATGCGTACTCTAAGTATCTAATAACTCCAAATGCAGACTCTTGGAATACTAATATTAAGACCGCAATTAGAATCAAGTCAAGTTGTTCATTTGTAACTAACTTCAAGCCAAATAGTCCAATGGTGGGTGCTGATACTTGTGATTCTAATGTGGCAAGTGCGCCACCATAATCACCTAACTGTGCTTTGATTAATGGGAATGTCAAGATTGCGTGAATTCCTAAGAACAGTAAAGTAAAACCGATAGCCCAAGCAATAGAACGACGTGATAGCCCCCAGATTCCTCTAGAACCCATAATTACAGGGAGGAGATATACAAACATAATCAGTAAAGACATAATCATCAATAGAGGCCATTCAAGCGTTTTTAGTTCACCATCGTCTGGTAGTCTCAAATCAAAAGAGAATAGCATTCCAGTAACCCAAGAGAATAGTAATCTTCCAACGAGCATTGTGATCAATGTAATGATGAAACCTAATTTTATTCTCTGCTGTACTTTCGGTGTTTGGAATGCGATTAAAGCCATTACTCCGCCAACAACCAATCCAATCACAAGTGGAACAAAGAACCGAGATAATCCAGTTCTTCCTTCTCCAGTAAACCAATCGTTCAGTGGTAGTTGGTCACCTATTAGCAGTTCTATTGAGTCGAAAAGGATCGTATGGTCGATAGAACCGACTACATAGGTTGATACTACTTCCAAATACATTCCAATCAGTGCTACAGTAGCAACTATTTGCAATGCAATAATCTGCCATTGCTTTCTAAGGGTCTTGAGGTGCAATGTCCTCGCCCTAGCATTACCAGAGATGGTAACATCACTTTGGAGTTCTACTTCACCTGCCATCTTAGTACCCCCTTACCTGCATTAGAGCTTGTGAAAGGTCCATATCTGGCATCCAATCAATAACTTGAGCGCCTGAACCTGCCAGTGAAGTCAACCGGTTTTGACGCTCTAATTTCAATACCTCATAGGACATTCTTGGAATTCTACTAACCAACCTTTCAAAGTCGATACTTGAAGGTGATAATACAGTTACTTCATGGCCTCTTCCAACGAGGTCTCGAACTGCTGCTGGAATAGTTCCATCACCCTCACAAGACGAGATGATGAATACTGGGCTTCCTCTACTGAATCTGCCACTAAGAGAATTGGTAACTGCTTGTAGTGGCATCTCTCCTCCAGCGGATACTCCAGAAAGAGCGCTTAGAATTTTGAAATACTGTTTATCTCCTGTGTCTGGAGGTAAATATGCCAACTTTTCATCATATATGGCCAAAGAAACAGAGTCCCTACGCTTTAGGAAAAAGGCAGCAAGACTTGCCGCTGAAACCGTTCCCATCTCTAGAGGATTCTTTAGAACAGTTCCAATTCTAGAGATGTCTCTGCTGTCAAGAATCAAGTATAGGTCTGTTACAGCATCACGGCATTTTTCATTGACCATCAATTCACCAGTTCTAGCATACGCCTTCCAATTGATATTTTTGAATGGGTCTCCTGGCACATACTCTCTCAAAGAATAGAATTCTGAACCTTGTCCAGGTGTTCGAAGTGTTGTAGCACCTGTATACATTTTTGGAGTACGGGAACGTAAGAATGCGTCTTCAATTTCCTTTATTTGAGGGAAGATGACAATATCGCTGTGGTGGTCGACAAACATTTCTTCGACGCCTAGATTGAAAGTGTTTCTTGAGCGCAAAGAGACAGGACCAATAGAATAGTGGCCACGAAGAGGGCAACGCAGTACATATCTGATTCTAGCACTTTCACCAGGGCTTAGATTTAGTCTCATGTGATTAAGACCACTTCTTAGTTTCATTTCGTGAGGAATATTATCGTATACTTCGAGCAATTGTGTTTTACGGTTTGAACGATTTGTAATAACCAGTTCAACATACAAGTCATCACCCTTATACAAGTTATCTGCAGAGAGAGTACGTTGTACTTCGACGTCTCCGTGGCCCGAAATCCATGAGTTGACTACGATGAAAGCAATCAAACAAAGACCAAGAATCATCATCTGGTTATTGGAAATCATCATTCCAATCAGTATGAGGGCAACGCCTCCAGTGAAAGTAAAAGCAGCCTTACGAGTCCACATTATATCACCTACTTGCGCCCCCACGCTTTGACTCGTTTCACTACAGAAACAGTCTGTTCCAATGAGTATTTACTGGGCTCGATGGCAAACTTAGCAAGAACAGGGTCATTGATTAGACCGACGAGTTCCTTGGCAGGCATCGCATGGAATTCTTCTCGTGTTAAGCCGTTTTGATTTCGAACCTTGGATAAGAATACTTGTCGAATTTTCTCGGATTTAGAATAATATGGATACCTATTTGCATCACCAAATCCATAGTAAATAATAGAGAATACGTGACGCCATTGGTCAGGGTCTTTCTTCTTGATTAGTACGGCCTCAAATGCAATGAAGAGTATCAGGAATAGTACCAGCATAGCAAGACCTTCACCGGTAAAGTAGACCAGCAGGAAGTAAATCGTATTGTAAGAATCAGCAATGATTGCGTTTTGAGGGTGTCTTGATTCATCAAAAATCACCATTGCATTTTCTGATGGTTGTCCAGTCTCTTCATCAATACTTGACATCAATGCCTCAGAGACAATGTCTAGTGCCCACTTACGATTATCATTTTCTGGAATTAGTTTATCGGTTTTTCCATACTCTCCGTCTGCAAATCCTTGATAGTCATACATGGCATTAATCAGAGGTGAGCCATCTGCAACGAAGATGATTCTTCCACCTTCATCAGGATTACAAGTCACCTTTGCACATGCCTCGATACTTAGATTGAATTTGCCGTATAGATCTGGGCTCTCCTCACTCTGCTCACTACTTACCCAAAGTTCCCCATCTCCATTGACATCGATACTCGCTTCGTTACTAGTAACGGCACGTATTGAAATTTCAGATAATGGGTTTTTATTTCCAGGAATTATTTCAAGGGAGGTGATATTATTGAGAAGTACTCTATATGTTCCATTGTAAGCGATTTCTCCATCTTTCCAATGATGGGCGCAAATACCTGCTTCCTCAAGAGGCATAACTTGTCCACTCATCAAAGCACAAGGATGAGCGCTTAGAGGGGAGTTGACATTAGCCCATCTGTCGTGGGTAGAGAGTGTCTCAACGTCGATTACGCTACCATTCATACTACACGGAGTAGACTGCACACACATCCAAACATAATTATAATTCAAACTAGGCTCATATGTGGTATCAAATAACTGGTATCCACTATAGCGAACACCGAATGCTTCAGCAATTGAGCCGGCAAAACCATAGTCTTCAAGGACAAGTGCAGTTCCACCATTTTCAACAAATTCTACGATTGCATCAATTTCAGATGGCGAATATCCATCTTCAGATGCGATTGTGATAAATCCATCTTCATCAAATTGAGGTAAGGAGAGCGTGTCTCTCTCTACACCTGCTACGATATAGGTAGTATTTCGAGGGTCTTCAATATCTGCTAGGAGCAGAGGACTACTTACCAAAGAGCGAGTTTCTATGCCCATATCTTTGATATCTTGTCTAAATGCTGACATATCGTCCCAGTCATCATCATACGCCGATAGCTGATTTGTATTCGAGATGTTGACGAAATTACTCAAAATCATCAGTAAAAGAACGCCCATAACCGCCCAAAAAGCAGCCTGTAGGCCGAATCTGCGATAATTGTAAGTTCTCCAATCCGACATTTGACCACCTACTAGAACATAATTCCGACATCACACGCGCAACGCTTGGTTTAGAATGTTGTCTTTTGTTGAGAGTAAAATGCTCACCGAAAAATTGTTCTAAATCACTTTTTTAAGTGGATTTTTTTAGAAAATCTAGAAACATCATCAACAGGAATTGAGACTTTACCATTTTCTCCATCCCAAGGCAACATAGTCGGGTTCAAATCCCCTTCAAGTGTCACGACAATTGTTGTAATTGATCCGGATTGAACATCAAAAACGATATCCGTCATCTTCCCAAGTTTTTCATTGTGGGAATCAACAACATCTTTCCCAATCAATTCTCGAGCAAAAATCGCCATAACATTCACTCTCTACTAAATGCAGGAAGACTAATTCACTCCTTGAATGCGTCGCTTGAAAATCTCCAAATCACATTGTTTCCATGCCATGGCCGAAGTCACGAGAACGTTTGATGTTGGACATTCCTGAAGTTAGTCTAGTTTCCATCTTTTGGTAGTAGTCTAGCATTTCTGGAGTGACAGTAGGTCTAACTCTGCTGATTGCTTCTTCGAAGTGTTTTTTGGTAATTTTCTTCTTGTTTGCTCTCATACAGATGAGTGCCGCTTCTCTACAAACCGCTTCGATATCAGCGCCTGTAAATCCATCTAGTCCACTCAATATATCTTTCATAGAGAATTTAGACAGAGGCATTCCTTGGCAATGAATGCTGAATATTGCTTCTCTTGCACCAAGGTCCGGTGGTGGTACGTGAAGTACTCTCTCAAATCTACCACTTCTAAGAAGGGCAGGGTCAATCATTTCTGGGCGGTTGGTAGCAGCTACTACTATTACTCCATCCAATGATTCAACACCGTCCATGCTAGCAAGTAATTGATTTACTACTCGATTGGAAACATCACTTCCCTCTGATGAGGAAGAGGAACGCATACTTGCAATGGATTCAAACTCATCTAGGAAAATTATCGAAGGAGAGGATTGCTTTGCTTTCTTGAAAATCTCTCTGACGGCTCTTTCCGATTCACCGACCCACTTGGAAATCATTTCAGGTCCTTTGATACTGATGAAATTCGCTTGTGCTTCGTTTGCTATGGCTTTTGCTAGTAGTGTTTTACCTGTACCAGGAGCGCCAAACAGAACGATACCTCGCGGTGGTTTAATTCCGAAGTGATTGAATAATTCGGGTTTGGTAAGTGGCCATTCAACCGATTCTTTCAGTCTGTCCTTTACGTCCTCTAGTCCGCCTACTTCTTCCCAAGTAACCTCTGGAACTTCAACGTATATCTCTCGAAGAGCTGAAGGTTCAATATCCTTGATAGCATGCTTGAAGTCATCCATACAGACTTCCATCTTTTCTAAAACTTCAGGTGGAATGGTATCTTCCTCTAAGTTAATCTCAGGAAGATATCTACGTAGAGCCTTCATTGCTGACTCTCTAACTAAAGCAGCTAAATCAGCACCAACGAAACCATATGTATTGTCTAAAATCCATGTAATTTCGAAATCATCAGAGATTGGCATTTGACGGGTATGTACGTCCATAATTTCGCTTCTTCCATCTCGGTCAGGAACTCCAATCTCGATTTCTCTGTCGAAACGACCAGGTCTTCTGAGTGCTGGGTCAAGGGCATCTCTTCGATTGGTTGCACCGATTACAACAACATTGTCGCGCCCTTGCATTCCATCCATTAGTGTGAGCATTTGTGCAACTACACGTCTCTCGACTTCGCCACTGACGTCTTCTCTCTTTGGGCAGATTGAATCGATCTCATCAACGAAGATAATTGCAGGTGCATTTTCACTTGCCTCATCGAAAATCTCTCTCAATTGCTTTTCAGATTCACCATAGTATTTACTTATAATTTCAGGACCGTTAATACTCTTGAAGTGAGCATTTGTTTCTGTAGCTACCGCTTTAGCAATCATAGTTTTACCAGTCCCTGGTGGTCCGTGTAGTAGGACACCTTTAGGAGGGTCAATTCCAAGTCTACGGAAAAGTTCAGGATGTTTTAGAGGCAGTTCAATCATTTCTCTGACTTTCTGTAGTTGTTGACCAATACCTCCAACATCTTCGTAAGTGATTCCTTCTGATTGACCGACATCTTCGTCATCAATGGCTTCATCCTTAATCACGATATCAGTATCTTTGGTTACTTTAACTACTCCCTTGGGAGTTGTTTGAACAACAGCGAAAGGCAGTGCTTCAGCAAATAAGGTCATACCCGGAATAAATATTCTATCGCCTTGGACAACCGGTCTATTGGATAAACCTCTACGAGCAAATCCTTCAATTCCTGGCCCGAACTTGACCTTCTGCTTATTCGCCATAACTGGGGAGATTACTAATTTAGTACATTCTTTAGCTTCAACCTTACTCACAGTTACTTTGTCTCTAAGACTAACACCTGCGTTCTTACGAATTATTCCATCGATACGAATTATAGCCATTTTGTTATCTTCAGGGCGACTTCGCCAGTAAATAGCAGCAGTTGAACGCTTTTCCCCTTTTATCATTACAATATTTCCAGGTTTCAAATCAAGTCCGCAATCACCCGAAATTCTTGCTCTTCCATGGCCAACATCGGACGGTATTGATTTTTCTACAGTAAGGGAAATTGCCTCTTCTTCATCGCTCATGAACTCACTCTCTTTTTGGGTTGGCCGGCTGATTCTAAATAATACAGTCGGACAATCTGCTTGATAACTCGTTGAATTCGACCCGTCTTAAACCCTACCAAAATACAAAAAACAATTTTTTGATTTAACCATCATCTTCAAGAGTTGAATTTGATTGGCCCGAACATGGTTCATGTACTAGAAGCCGGCCTCGAGTTTATGCAAAACGACAATCCACACGGTAAGCCGTGTGTCAAGGGATATAATATCATCAATGGACAATTAACAAAAGCCAGCGATGGTGCAAGTTTTGATTCGATTAATCCAGCCATACTTTCAGATAAACTCGGTAACTTCCCTCTTTCTACAAAGGATGATGTCCATTCTGCTCTGGACGCCGCTCATGCTGCTTTCCCAGCATGGGCTGCTACACCAGCGCCTACTAGAGGACAAATCATCGGTAACATGGGTAGACTACTCATGGAGCACAAAGACGCAATTGTGGCTTTGGAAACTAGAGAGATAGGTAAGACATTGAAAGAATCAGCAGGTTCGGTTCAAGAAGCGATTGACACTTGTCTTTTCTTCCAATCAGAAGGAAGGAGACTTTACGGGCAAACCGTCAATTCAGAACTACCAGACAAAGAACTGTTTACCTACCGTAGACCACTAGGGGTTTGTGGAATAATTAATGCCTGTAACTTCCCTGCAGCAGTACCATTTTGGAAAATGATTCCAGCTTTGATGTGTGGTAATACATGTGTTTGGAAGAGTCCTCAAGATGCACCTCTACTATCGTTTGCGCTTGCTAGAATCATGCATGAAGCAGGTTTGCCTGACGGAGTAGTAAATCTTGTTCACGGTAAAGGTAGCGGCGCAGGACAACATCTTGTTGATGCTGTTGACGAAGGAAGAGTCAACAAAATTTCCTTTACAGGCTCAACAGAAGTCGGTAAGATGATTGGAGAAGTCTGTGGACGTAATCTAGTCTCCTGTTCTCTTGAACTAGGCGGTAAGAATCCACTAGTAGTAATGCCTTCTGCGGATATTAATAACGCAGTTGAAGGTGCTTACTGGGGCGGATTTGGAACAGCTGGACAGAGATGTACCTCCCTTGGTAATCTAATTCTTCACAAGGATATTTATGACGAATTTATGGATAAATTCATGGCAAAGGTCGAATCTACTAGAATCGGCGATTCACTACACAATGATGGCGTACTATACGGTCCAATGTTATCTGAAAAGTATGCTAAAGATTTCCTTGTTGGAGTCGAAATGTGTAAATCATCTGGAGCAAAACAAATTTGGGGCGAAGGAAGAATCACAAATCAGAACAAACCTGCTAACTTCCTTGGCGATGCTGAAGAAGGAGTATTTATGTGGCCTCACGTCTTTGTAGACGTCACTGAAGATATGGAATGTTTCCATGAAGAAGTATTTGGCCCAGCTATCACAATTTGTAAAGCAGATGATTTCGATCACGCTCTACATCTAGCCAATGCAAGTCCATATGGTCTATCGAGTGCTATTTACACCAATGACCGCCTTGAAGCATACCGCTACAAGACAGGGATTAAGGCTGGAATGACTGGAATCAACAACAGTACAACAGGTGCTGAGGCTCACCTACCGTTTGGTGGTGTCAAAGGCTCTGGTAACGGAACTAGAGAGTCTGGTATTTGGGTTATTGAAGCGTATTCTTATTGGCATGCAGTTAATGATGAGTTATCAGGCAAACTGCAACTCGCTCAAATGGACGTCGAGGAAGTAGAAATGGTTGAAGCAGAAGTTGATTGGTCACAACTGGCTTGATTGATTAGTTTGAGCACTAGATGTTCTTCGCTTGAATACTAGAGTTCAAATATCAATAAAACTCCCTTGATTTGTTGTCGGGCTCAATACTCAACTGTAGGTGAACAATAATGGTGTCAATTTTTCTCTTAAACGAAGAAAAAACCAAAACTATTGCTCAAAAACTAGAGTTGGCCTACATTGAATGTGAGATCATCTCGAAAAATGCTTCGAGCTCTTTCTATCGCTCTTTCCGTCATTTGCCTTCTGTGAAAAGAAAAGCAGTCAATGCGCTCTATGCTTTTTGCCGTAGAGTCGACGATATTGTCGATGGAGATTGGCTACCAAATATTGACTTGTCTTTCCTCAACGAGGAAGCGGAACAAAGAATCATAGAACTTTCACAGCACCACGATTCAGAACCAGCGAACAAAGAACCTGGGCACACCAATCGTGTAAAGGCTCTACTTTGGTTTAGAATGAATTTAGATAAGATTGAGAAAGGTGAACATGTAGATGAGCCAATCTTCTTAGCTCTAGCAGATTCGATCAATAGATTTGCTATTGATTTAGTCCACCTTAGAGACCTTATTTCTGGGATGGAAGACGACCTATACAAAATCAATTATGATAACTTTGAAGATTTAAGACAGTACTGTTACAGAGCAGCATCCACGGTGGGGCTTTGCCTAGTAGAGATATACGGTTATGACGACCCCAATGCTAGAAGACATGCAGTCGAAATGGGCAAATATCTTCAGATGGTAAATGTACTTAGAGACATTCAAGAAGATTTAGACCGAGGTCGTGTATACCTGCCACTCGAGGAGATGGCTAAGTTTGGAATATCTAAGGAAGATTTGCATGATGAAAAGTTACCACAGACCGAAGGTTGGCAAGAATTCATGCGTCACTACTTAGGCCATGTTATGGCTCACAGAGAGAATGCAATTGGATTACTTTCTTTGCTCGACAAAGATGCAAGATACTCTCCATCATTGATGTGTGCTGCTTATGACGCCATTCTTGAAGAAGCTATGAGAAGAAATGGTGATGTCCTTTCGAAGAGACTCAAAATGGGATTATACCGTAAGTTACAATTCGCCCTCGGTATGATCAGAAAGCCAAGACTCAACTTGTTTTCCGTCTCGCCCTAATGGCATAGCCACAAATGTGGCCATCAAAATGGTTCAATTTCATTATCATAGAATTAATTTACCAAGTGGTATCAGAAGCCAATCTCAAGTTAGCAGTAGTATACAGAGTAAAGAATTCGACAAGAAAATCTGTAGAACCTTTCATGGCAAGCCTAGAACAAGTTCATCGTTAGATTAAGGGATAGACAAAAACTAGTATAATTATCGATTACTAGGTTTTATTCCACAACCCAAGACTATCTCTTAGGGCAGGTTCTAGTTCAGCATGCTCAAAAACATAGCCTGAATCAATCAATCTTTCTGGTATGACTTTGGTACTTTCAGTAGTCAGCGCCACCCCCATCTTGCCAAACAATACACGAATCGCTAGAGGCGGAGTTGGAATAAAAGCTGGTCTACGTAGTACAGTACCAAGTTTTTTAGCAAATTTCTTCTGTCGAACAGGGTTAGGTGATGAGATATTGTAGACACCTTCACACTCTTGTTTCATCATCAAATGATGCATCGAATAGATTTGGTCATCCATCGAAATCCATGAGTACCATTGTTTACCTCTTCCAATTGGACCACCAGCACCTAGTTTTGCAGGGAGTAACATTTTTTGTAGCGCTCCACCAGTTGCGTCCAGGACTATTCCTGTTCTTAGATTGACAGTTCTAATTCCAGATTCTGTAACAGGTTTTACTGCATCCTCCCAATTTTTACAAATTTGTGGTAAGAAACCTTCACCAGATGACGAATTTTCGGTCAGATTTTCATCGCCTCTATCGCCATACCAGCCCATAGCACTTGCAACCATGAATAATTCAGGCTTGTTTTTTAGATTAGTAATTGTTTTAGCGAGCAGATTTGTACTATTGACACGACTATCTTCGATCAATTTCATTCTCTTCTTTGACCATCTCTTGTCACCAATACCAGCACCACCTAGGTGGATAATGACATCAAATCCTTCGAGTTCACTAGAGTTAATTTCACCTTTGCTTGGAATCCATTTGAGTTCGTTTTCTCCTTTTTTAGGTTCTCTTCTAACCAAACGCCAAATTTCATGACCGCCGGTATCTAAGAAAGCTACCAATTGTCTTCCTATCAAACCTGATGAACCAGCGATTAGGATTTTTTTCCTATCTAAATGGGCGAACTCCGAATGGCGTTTTAGATCTCTTTCCAGTCTTATTTGCCTTGCATAAAACATCCTTTCAATACGCTTTCTAACCATTCTGCCTGCGACTAATTTACCCAAAGGTCCCATTGGAAGTTTGTAATTAACTTGGTCAAAAACCACAGATGACCCATCATCATTTTGTTGGAACTCATGCTTGTGGTGCCACGACTTAAATGGTCCTTTCAGCATATCGTCTTCAAATGAATATGGAGGGTTGTAAGCTGAGTGTCTGGCAATCCATTTCATCTTCATTGGTCCCATTGGAAATTTGAATATTCTCTGGGCGCCATCCTCAAGAGTATCATCAGCACGTACTTCTTCTGCTACTTCCCATGGTGGCATAAGCCTACGGAAAGAGCCTTTACGTTCATGCCATGCGAATGTTTCCTTGATATCAGACTTGACATGTGTTTTGTGTTCATAGTTAATACTCATTCTAATGGCTCCTAAATTGTTGAAGGTATGGCTTTAGTTTGAGTTTTCTCTTGGTATTTTCTGAAGACATGTACCGTATTTTTCCAAATATTTGACGTTCTGGACCCCATGCTCTATCGTGACGACCAAGAACCCAGAAAATTCCTGTGTAAGAATTGGGGTCTCTACCATCAAGAGCATATTTATCATTCAGTTCAATCATCCAGTCCGCTGCTTGCTTTGGAGTCTCAGCCCATTCGAGAATTCTCTTATCCCAGAGCATTCGAAGGTAATTGTGAATTATGCCGGTTTGTAACAACTCTTGTTGAGCTGCATTCCAAACATCATCGTGGGTTTGGGCATTTTCAATTTGTTCGAAAGTATACATCAGTCTCTCGTCATCCGAGTGCTCTGAGAGGGTAATCTTGGCCCACTCGGGTATCGATTCAAATTTATCGTGATTAGAATTGTGGAATGCATTATTGAATCCTAATTCTCTCCATGTGATTATTTGATCTAAGAATGATTCAACACCAGCAGAAAGACCCCACCAACCTTCTCTTGATCCTTTCCTTGACATTGTTATTTGTTCAGGAAGCCATTTTTTACTGTCTAGTATGTTTTCAACTATTTCTATTGAAGAAATGTGTCCGAAATGTAGCCAAGGGGAAAGTCCGGTGACAGATGGTCTTTCGAAATTATTCCTATCGATATGATATCTTTCAAGCCTATCTTTGAGAAATACTGACAATTTCTTGGCAGCCATATTTCTTCCACCGCGTATGTGCCTTACCGGTTCGACTTTGTGGTCGATATCTACAGAAGACAGAGCAATTTTTCCGGTAGAGCCACCTTCTGAGCATCTCCATAGCCATTCAAACGGCGGGATTTTGACAGTACATTCTTCGATAATTGAGTTAAATTGCTCATCATCAATCCAATAGTCATGATTTTTATCTGTAGGATTTCTTTGAGGCCAAGTTTCTTGACATCTAGAGAAATTGGCGTGAATGAATCTCCTGTAGCTGTGTGCTGTAGTATAAGGCCTGTTCGCCCAGGACATCGGAAAAACTCCGTTAGAATCAACAGAAATAAGTCTTCTTTCCAGGGATTTACCAGCAGCAGTTATTGCAGCTAAGGGATAATATGTAGGGAATTCATCTGTAACAACAACGACTGAGCGCTTACAGAGGGTTTTCAACAACCCCATGGGCCCGCTTAGTGGGGTTTCTACCCAAGGTATGAATCTGATTTTGTTCTCTTTGAATAGGCTGATATTTTCTACCATTCCCTGAATTACGAAAGAAGTAATTCGGTCGTTAGCGAATCGGTGACTTGTAGATATCTCTTCGACCACAAGTAGAGGTTTTCCGTATTCTTTGGCCAAGTTAGCGGCATGCTCTAGAGCAGCATTATAGTTGAATCGACGTGCAGAAATCATCCAGTAGAGGACATATTCGCCGTCTGCATTGATTTCTTTGTCATTGACATCTCTAACTCTATCTAATAATCCGCTATTCAACTAAACCGCCTCCGTTGTGCAAATGAAGTAAGTATGGGTGTCCTTGTGTAGCGGTGTAGTCGATAATTGCAGATTCTGTCGTTGCTTTAGAGTAAGTAGCAATTGATTTCATGGTTTGACTAATCCAGTCTAAATCATCGAGTTTACTTTTGTCTACGTATTTTGCCTGTGCTATTTCAGAACAAGGTCTAGCAACCTGTTCAGGATTGACTTTAACGTCATACACGATAAAAATAGCAGGCTGTCCGTTTGTTATCTTCTCTCGAAGCGAATTGAGCCCAATCACTTTTCCGTCAAGTCCGCATTCTTCTTTGAGCTCTCTTAAAGCAGCATCTCTAGGCAATTCTCCTTCATCGACAAATCCTTTAGGTAATCCCCACTTTCCTTTAAAGGAACCCATGCCTTCCTGAACAAGTAGTATTTTGTTATCCAAAGAGACTACTACGGCGACACCTAAGTCACAAGACAAGCCCTTCATGGCATACCATTGTTAGAGTCCACCTATAAAGCGATGTTTGGCATCATGTAGGATTTAAACACTTCATTATAACTGGGTGCGCATATCTGTGGGTATGGAGAGCAGAACCATTGACCCGATGAAAATTGAAGCAGACGCATACCTACCTACGGAACACGGAAATTTCCGAGTTCGAGTCATGGTAGACGAAAAAGGATTTGAGCACGCAGTATTTTCTGTAGGCTTAGACAGTACAGATCGAACACCTCTAGTTAGGATTCATTCAGAATGTTTGACTGGAGACGCATTCACATCCTTGAAGTGTGACTGTGGGCCTCAACTGAAGTCTGCAATGAAAAGAATACAAGAGGACGGATGTGGAGCAATTCTTTACATGAGACAAGAAGGCAGAGGAATTGGCCTTAAGGAAAAAATGAAGGCTTATGCGCTACAAGATAGAGGATACGATACACTCGATGCTAATACCGCGCTCAATCACCCAGCAGATGCAAGAGAGTACTCCTTTTGTGCCGAGATGCTAGAGCAAGTTGGAGTGAAAAAAGTTAACTTAATGACTAATAACCCATTAAAGATAAATGGGCTACGTGAAAATGGCATCATAGTGGAAGATAGAATCGAGCATATTCAAGGCAGAGGAGTACTGAATCAGAAGTACCTAGCCACCAAAGCGAAGCGAATGGGGCATATTTTACCTTTCGTTTTCAATGAATAAGACTACTAACAGTGAACTGGAGGGTTATGTATGTCGAAACAACTTCTTGGTCAAAAAGCACCAGATTTCTCTCTAACATCTAGCTCCGGGGACGTGGTCAAACTATCAGATTATGATGGTATTTGGAAAGTACTTTTTTTCTACGCAAAAGATGGCTCACCCACCTGTAAAAGAGGTTGCTTAAACTTCAAAGAACAGTATGAGTTATTTCAATCACTGACTCCTCCGGTAGAGATAATCGGAATCAGTGAAGATTCGATAGAAGATCACAGGAGGTTCAAAGAAGAACTCGGACTTCCTTTCCCACTACTCAGTGACCCTGAAAGAGAGGTTTCTGATGCTTATGGAGTACCCTTATTCCTCGGAAGGTTTCCTGGTAAATCATCATTCTTGATTGACCCAGACCGAAAAATTCACTACTGCTATGATTGGTTGTTTAGACCAAGACGACACGTTGCCAAAATTCTTGATACGCTTAGCCGTTTATCGTCCGGAGGCAAGTAAAATGGATTGGGTTGAACTTTTTGAGGAAGCAGGACTGAGTGACAGAGAAGCTAAGTCACTAGTCATTTTATCATCTTCTAAAGAACTTAAAGCAAGTGACCTCGCTAAGAAACTTGGGACTAATAGGTTAGATGCCTACAACTCTTTGTCCAGACTAACTCAAATAGGATTGGTAAATGTTACAGCAGACAGACCGATGAAGTTCTCTTGCTCATCATTGCCAGTTCTCTTTAAGAGATTAATAAAAGACCAAAAATCAAGAATTGATAGGACTACTAAAGCATTTGATAGCATAATGTCTGGTGCAAAGGATGATGCTCTAGAAACCAAAGAGACAAGTGGAGAAAGTGATGCAAAGTTTGCAGTATTGAAGGGTAGAGAATACATCCAAAAGAGAATCGGAGAACTATCTAATGATGCTGAAGAGCAACTAGTACTTTTCCTAGGTAAATTTGGAATCTTACATCTGTGCCGCTCCCCTGCCCTTGAGGAAGTAAATTCGGCGGCAAAGAGAGGAGTTGTAGTCAAGGTATTATCACAACTGGACAAGAGGACTCTAAGATTCTTCGACCAACTTGATGATTCCATTGAAGTAAGGCATTCAGATGAAATCAACTCTCTTGGCGTACTGCAAGATTTCAGTAATGTAGTCCAGTTCTTGTTCGTTGAACCGAACCCTGTTGGAAGGGGCAGAGAAGACGCAGCACTAGTAGTCTCATCTGAAGTTTTCGCTAACTCTCACTTTGAGTTTATGATGGCGATTTGGAATCGGGCTGTAGATCTTGAAAGTGCAAAGAAGAGATTTACTGAAGAGAGAATAGTTGATCCACTACGCTTGACCGTTGGAGAAGGTTCATTTTTGGACCAATTTAGAGACGCCCTAGGGTTTAGTGGTGAATTGCCAGATGAAGATACTCCATTCAACCCAGAATCCTTCTTAGCATCTAGTAAGGGAATAAACCAAGCTAGAGCAGCATTACAAGATGGCAGTGTTTTCAGTCTGCATCAATTAGGTATAGACATCAAGACAATGCTTAGACAAGTCGGCCAAAGAGTAGGCGAGGAATTAGCCTTCAGTTTGAGAAATATCGAAGGACATGTTGAATTTTTGAGTGAACTAATGGACTGGTGGGAATATGCTGGACTTGGAGAATTAGAATATGGAACCACTCCATTCTTCCACATCAAGGTCAGCCTAACACACCCTCCAAATGATAAACCAAACATATTACCTCTATGGGAATTAGATGACGGTATAATCGAAGGTGCACTAATCTCAAGATACCCACAAGATAGTAATGTTCTTGTTCGAAAAGAGCAAGATGAAGAAGATAAAAATTCTTGGAGATATACCTTGATTTTCGTCGACGATGTCGTTGAAGATGAAGATTGAAAAAACATCAATTGATAAACCATAAGCCAAGGCTTTGTCTATGCGCTTCTTTACGTTTCTTCGTTTCATGCGACAGATTACTAGAAAGAAGCCTGCAGACCTAGACTGGATTCAAAATCAAGGTTTAATCGCTGTTAAATTGGCACAAATTTTTGCTTTGAGGCCAGACTTACTTGGCGAAGAGAAATGTCAACAATTGCAACAACTTTACCAGCATGCAGCATCTATTCCTTCCGAATCATTAACTGAAACTCTTGAGTTAAAGGCGATAGAGAACTTTACCGACCACTTTGAGTCGATTGAACAAGAGCCTCTAGCAGCTGCCTCCGTTGGTCAAGTACATCGTGCGAAGTTGAAAACCGGAGAAGAAGTAATCATCAAATTCGTTAAGCAAGCCAATTCAAAAGTATTCTCTAAAGAGGTTAAACGTATGAGGAACTGGCTTAAAATAATAATTCTATTCTCTCCAAGACTTCGTAAAGTAGGTAACCCGATTGCTCTGATTAATCATGTAGCAGATTATACCCTTAGGGAATTAGATCTAACAAATGAAATTAAAGGCGCAGGTGAACTTAAGAAGATACAATCAGATGTTTCAGAGAACTTCCCTACTCCATTACTTAGATTCCCAAAATATTATCCTGAAATTTCGAATGAAAATGTCCTCGTCTCAGAGTTTATTGAAGGGGAATCACTAGAAGAAGGAATAGATGCTAAGACTCTTTCTTGGGATACATTACTTGAGTTATTTAGAATTCATGGTGCTTACCTGTTTGGAATCGGTACCTTCCATGGAGATTTACACCCTGGCAACTGTATCATCGATACAGAAGGAAGGTTCGTATTTATCGACAACGCCGCTGTTTGTCATGCTCCCAAGAATGTCAGTAAATCACTATTCGTATTCTTCGATTATTTGTCACAACAGAAACTAGATGAAGCCTTCATTGCCTTGTTAGAGATGACAGATAGGCGACCTTCGGAAAAGAAAATGAAGAAATATATGGCCAAGATGCATGAAATATATGCCGACTTCGGTAAAAAATCTGTGGGAGAACAAAGCCTAACCAAGATCATGATGCAAACAGTACGCGCTGCAGTTGAACTTGCTGGAGCCGAGTTTGGTGAAGAAGCCTTCCCGATAATTAGAGCCTTAATGTACCTTGATGGACTGGTTTTAAGAACACATCCTGATGTATACTTGATACAATCTATGGGCCCCTATTTAGAAGAGTTTAGATTGAAGTTGGGCCTTGAATAGAGGGATAGAATGGTTCCTAAAATTGCAGTCATTGGTGCTGGAATCGCAGGTATTCACTGCTGTAGTGAGTTGATTAAACAAGGCTATCAAGTGGACTTGTATGAAAAATCAGGAAAGGTTGGCGGTAGGATGAAAACCGATTTGATTAGAGGTTTTCAAATCGATCATGGATTTCATGTACTCCAGACAGGTTATGAATTTACACAGAGCGTGATTAACTATGATAAATTAGAAGCCAAGGCTTTCGAACCAGGAGCATTAGTTATTCGTTCGTCTACTAGGAGAAATAAGGTCTGGCGACTTTCAGATCCTTTTCGTAGGCCGTTTAGTTCAATCAAAGATGCGTTTGGATTTTTTGCCTCCCCATTTGATATGCTCAAAGTACTCCTAATGAGGCGTAAAATAGCTAGAATCCCACTTAGTGAAATTTTTGATAAAGGAGAACTATCGACTGAACAATGGTTAAGCAAGCAAGGTTTCTCTCAAGGCTTCATCAATCGGTTTTTTTATCCTTTGTTTAGTGGTATTTTTCTAGAATCAGAACTTCGTACTAACGAACGTTTGTTCAAATTCGTATTTCGAACCATGTCCAAAGGTGATATGGTGCTACCCAAAAATGGAATTGAATCTATTCCTCTTTTGTTATCTAAAAGTATTCCAAAACCGAATATTAAATTGAATTCTGAGGTTGAATTGGTATCTCAAAACTTGATTAAAGTTAATGGCGCAGATATTGAATATGATGGCGTAGTTATTGCTTATGATAATAGGCCAAGTCAGTCAAAAAAGCATGTATGGACATTATATTTCTCTGCAGATAAGTCACCATTTCCAAGCAAGCACATTATGCTAAATTCCGAGCTTAGAGATTTTGATAATTTAATCTCCTATGTCTCAGTACCATCAGATATTCAACCGAGTTATTCTCCAGATGGTAAATCTTTGATTTGTATCACAGTTCTCGGGGAGAAGTGTGAACAATTAGGTCTTCATTTAGAAGATGAGATACTCTCCAAAGTGAAATCAGAACTACTCAAATGGTATGGTGAAGATACTAAAAGTTGGGAGTCTATTGCAACTCAACACATTATCAAGGCGCTTCCAGAAACAGATTCATCAATTTTTACAAAGTCCATTTCAAAAGTTGATGATGGGTTTTTCCGTTGCGGTGATTACATGATGCACGGCAGCGTAGAAGGTACACTAATATCAGCAAGAAATACGGTGGAAGAAATAGTAAGATCTATCCCGTTGAGTCAATAGCGATATTGGTACAAATACTATTTTCAAATACGGTTCAATACTGTTCTTTATATGCCGAGACCATGCCAATATACCTATGGAAGATTCTAACAAACCTACTGCAATTATTGTCGGGGCTGGACCTGGTGGCTTAGCAAGTGCAATGTTGCTAGCATATTCTGGCGTTGACGTCACAGTAATCGAAAAAGCAGAAAAAGTTGGCGGGAGAACTAGATTAGTTCACAAAGACGGCTTTACCTATGACCGTGGACCAACCTTTTTTCACTATCCAGAAGTTATCGAAGATATCTTTAGAGCCGTGGGTAAAGATGCCCACAAAGAACTTGGATTAATTCCTCTTGAAGACCCATCATATAGGCTGGTTTTCGGTGCAGGTGGATACATTAATGCTACTAGTAACCTCGATTTAATGACCGAGAGAATTAGAGAGTTGTCTGGCGATAAGAACGCCAAAGGTTTCGAAAAGTATGTCAAAGACAACAGAAGTAAACTTGAACGCTCTAAAGCTTGCTTACAAACTCCATGGACTGGTCCATCTAATCTCTTTTCAAAGAGAGCGTTTAGAGTTGCCAAGGTTCTCAAACCATGGTCTTCAGTCGCTAGTGACCTAAGGAAGAATTTTGATGACGAGAGAATCAGACTCGCTATGTCTTTTCAGACCAAGTATCTGGGAATGAGTCCTTTCCATGCTCCTTCCTTGTTTACCATTCTTGCATTCTTAGAATATGAGCATGGAATCTTCCATGCCAAAGGTGGGCTGGGTTCAATCACGCCTAAACTTGCAAGTATTGCTGAAGAATTTGGTGCCAAAATTAGGTTAAACACGCCAGTGAAAGAATTAATCTATGAAGGTAAAGAAGTAGTTGGTGTCAAACTTGAGAATGAAACTGTATATGCCGACAAAATTGTAGTAAATGCAGATTTTGCTCATGCAATGACTACTCTAGTTCCAGATGAGAAAAGAAAGAAGTGGTCTAATAAGAAACTGGAAAAGAAAGGCTACTCTTGTTCTACTTACATGTTGTACTTGGGAATGGATAGAACCTATGATGACCTTCCTCATCATCAGATATATGCCTCTAAGGAATATGAACAGAACCTCGAAGATATTACCAATCACAAGTTGACTTGGACCGACCCTTCTCTATACGTCCAAAACGCATGTGTAACAGATCCTGACTTGGCTCCTAAAGGTTGCTCAACATTGTACGTACTAGTTCCTGTACCAAATCAACATGAATCTATTGTTTGGGATGATATCAAAGATAAGTATCGTGAAGTAATCATCGACCAAATGGAGAAGCTAGGATATGACGATGTTAGAGACCATATAGTCTCAGAAACTATTGTCACTCCTGATGATTGGGGCGCATCTGATATTTACCGTGGGGCGGTATTCAATCTTGCCCATAACCTTGGACAAATGCTATGGCGTAGGCCACAAAATCGATTTGAAGAGGCCAAAAACATGTACCTTGTTGGTGGAGGGACACACCCAGGTAGTGGACTTCCAACTATCTTTGAGAGTGCCCGTATCAGTAGTAAATTGGTATTAGCCGATTTGGGATTAGACCCGGATTGGAATGGTGTAAGTAATTGGTTTGCAGACGTAAAGAAGCCTAAAGTTAAGAACACAAGCAAGGCTTCTATCAAAAAGAATGCAACCGGTGAAGGGCATGCTGCATAGAATATATGTCGTTTTCATAGCACTAATCATTCTAGTTCCTGGTTGCTTAGAAACTCAGTCGATGCTCGATGAGAAGCAAGATGAAGTACCCTTGAGGCTATCGTTCAAAGCCGATACTTTGGACCGACCTGAAGACCAAGGACCATCATTTGATTTGAAACAAGAGTTAGAGAATGGCCCAGTGTTAATGCTGTGGATAGGTTCAGGATGTTCGGGTTGTCATGACTGGACTGAATTAATCCGTCAAGGTCTCGACAATGGTTCTCTAAATGATTCCACACTCAGCGTGGTTAGTGTTCATGGATGGTCGGAGATAGAAGGCTCAGAAGAAGTCATGAATGCTTTTGGACAAGATTCAAATGACTCTTATTATACACCCTGGAAGATTGTTATGGGTAAGAAGAACACGCCAGCATTAGAGTACTTTTCAGAGCAAGAAACAGGTTATGGATTGTATGAAGCATATGGCAATCCATCAACGCCAACATTACAATTGATAGGCGATAATGGGATTAAGATGTGGCAATCAAAAAACTACTGGGCAAATTCAACAATTCTTGACGAAATTTGGGACACTGCGTCGAAGTTGTGATTAATGTTGTTTAGCCATTTGACAATCAACCTCAAAGACTGCGGCTGCTAGCGTCATATTGTCCGCCCTACATGGGTGGGTGGTGAGAGCTTTGGGTGAAGGCATAAAACTCCCAGTAATTAACGGACTGGGCCGTACGGATAGAATCGATAGATGGTGGACTCAACCACTAGTTATGGGGATTGGTTTGAACTTAGCACTGGTATACACATTCTGGCGTTTATTTATCTATACTACCGAAGGTACAATCTCCTATGAACTGGGTGGTAGTACAGTAATGTCACCTATATTTTCTCCAAATATCCTAGAATGGGACTTATTCGGATTATCTTCTTGGGAACATCCTTCTTGGGTTAATGCAGCAATACTGATTCTTTGGATTCCTTTCGGATTTAGAGGTACTTGCTATTACATGAGGAGAGTCTACTATCGAACTTTCTTTGCAAGTCCTGTAGCATGCTGGGTTGATGAGCCTGATATCAGTAAGAAGATCGGATACAAGGGAGAAAAGAGGTTATTCATATTCAATAATTTACACAGATATTTTCTCTACGCTGCTATGATTATTCTTTTAATCAAGTGGTGGGATGTCACTCATACTATGACTTTTGATGACGGCTTTGGTGTGTCAATTGGTACATTTGTTATGGGAATAGAAGCATTTTTACTAACAATGTATGTGACATCATGTCACGCTCTAAGACATCTTGCTGGCGGTGTTCTAGACCGTTGGACAACCGGTATCAGTAAAATTAGAGGTAAACTTTTTGGTAAAATTTCTGTTATTAATAGGTCCCATGGATTTTGGTTCTGGACTTCACTCACATTCGTTTTCTTAGGAGACCTGTGGGTTTTGGCCGTTAGTGAAGGTATTTTTAGCGATGTGGCGCTGTTTGTGATTTGAGGTGAATATGATGGCTGAAGAATTCAAGAAATACGAATACGATGTAATTGTCATTGGAGCAGGTGGCGCTGGATTACGTGCCGCGATAGAGGCGGCTCGAAGCGGTGCTAAAACTGCAATTATTACCAAATCCTTGCTTGGAAAGGCACACACGGTTATGGCAGAAGGTGGCTGCGCTGCAGCATTACAAAACGCCGATCCAAGAGATGGCTGGAAAGTTCACTTCCATGATACAATGAAAGGAAGTAAATGGCTTGCTAATTGGCAAATGGCAGAGTATCACGCCAAAGAAGCTCCTGATAGAGTAAGAGAACTCGAACAATGGGGCGCTGTTTTTGATAGAACTCCAAACAATCTAATCAATCAGAGAAACTTCGGTGGTCACACTTTCCCTAGACTTGCCCACGTCGGTGACGCTACTGGTCTAGAATTAATCCGTACTTTACAAGAAAGAGGAATTCACGAAGGAATTGATATCTTCATGGAATACACTGTTCGCCATCTGCTCAAAGAAGGTGACAGAGTAACAGGCTGTGTTGCTTACACAAGGGTCGATGGAGATTTCCATGCCTTTTCAGCAAAGTCGGTTGTTTTAGCAACCGGTGGAATAACTAGAGTTTGGTCTGTATGCTCAGGCTCTTGGGAATATACAGGTGACGGTCATGCACTGGCACTTTGGGCTGGAGCAGAACTTCGAGATATGGAATTCGTTCAGTTCCATCCAACTGGAATGGTTTGGCCTCCTTCGGTTAGAGGTATCCTTGTTACAGAAGGTGTCAGAGGTGAGGGTGGTCGTTTGACGAACTCAGAGGGTGAGCGTTTCATGTTTGATTATGTTCCGGAAATGTTTGCTGGAGACCACGCTGAGACTATCGAAGAATCTGACCAATGGGTCGAAGAGGTTGTTTCAGGAAAACTTGCTACTGTAAGAAGGCCGCCAGAACTTTTGACTAGAGACGTTGTTGCTAAAGCGATTAATTCGGAAGTTAAGGCTGGAAGAGGTTCTCCACACGGTGGCGCTTTCCTAGATATATCTCATAGAGGCGAAGAAGCAATTCTCAAGAAATTACCTTCGATGCATCATCAATTCAAGGAACTTGCAGGTGTCGATATCTCGAAGGAACCTATGGAAGTAGGTCCAACTGCTCACTACGTAATGGGTGGAGTTCTTGTCAATGCAGAATCTCAAGAAACTACTATTCCTGGACTATTTGCTTGTGGTGAAGTGGCTTCAGGATTACACGGAGCTAACAGGCTTGGAGGAAACTCGTTATCAGATTTGATCGTATTTGGTAAGAGGGCAGGAGAATTTGCTGCGAAAAGGTCAGAAGACCTAGCACAACCTTCAATCGATGAATCACAAGTTCAAGATGCAATTCAAGAAATGCTAGAGCCATTCAACAATGAAGGTGGAGAAAATCCAGGTTTGATTTACGACGAACTTAGAGACATGATGCAGGCCAAGGTTGGCATCATCCGAACTAAAGAGGAATTGGATGAGGCTATTCTCGATTTGAAAAATTATGATAAGAGAAGAGTTTCCTGTTTCCCAGGTTCATCTCGTAAGTATAACTCGGGCTGGCATCAAGCACTTGACCTAAAGAATATGGTTGATGTCTCATACGCAGCAACACTTGCAGCAATTACTAGAGAAGAGAGCAGAGGTGGGCATACAAGAGATGATTTCCCTGTTCCTGATGATGGATATTGGGGCAATACTCTAAACATCATATGGATGGAAGGTGGCGAGATTAAAATTCGTCAAGAGCCTATCGAAGAGATGAGAAAAGACCTCAAAGAAGCAATACAAGAAGTCAAAGATATGATTGCTGAGAGAGCAGAAGAAGCAGGAGGTGGCAATTGATGTCTCTTAAGGGTAAAAAGCAGAAGTTCTTAATCACACGTGGAGAGGGTGAGTCCTCTAAGATGGAAGGCTATGAAATCGAATTAGATGAAGGCATGGTAGTTCTTGACTGTGTCCACCGTGTTCAATATGAACAGGAGCCTGACCTAGCAGTAAGATGGAATTGTAAAGCAGGTAAATGTGGTTCATGTTCGGCTGAGATTAACGGTAAGCCACGCTTGATGTGTATGACCAGAATGAGTGATGTAGCTAATGAAGTTGAAGAAGGTCAACCGATTGAAATACGGCCAATGAAGGCATTCCCGCATGTTAAAGACTTAGTCACTGATGTTTCATGGAACTATGAGATTGCTCAAAAAATCAAACCAATCAATGGTCCTGATGAGATGAACTGGGAGTTCAATCAAATGGAAGCCGATAGAGTTCAGCAGTTTAGAGAGTGTATCGAGTGTTTCCTTTGTGTCAACACATGTCACGTTCTAAGAGACCATGCTTTGTTTGATGACTTTGCAGGGCCTAGAAACTTAGTAAGGCTAGCACAGTACGAAATGCACCCACTTGATACCGAGGACAGAGTTCCTGAAATTAAGAAAGAGTTTGGTGTCGAATATTGTAATATTACACGTTGCTGTACAGAAGTATGTCCTGCGGGTATCCAGATTACTGATGACGCTATAATACAATTGAAGGAAAGAGTAGTTGATAGATACTACGACCCATTGCAAAGGATTTGGCGTACTCTCACTAGGAAGAAAGTACGTTACTGAAAGGCGATGTCCGATGAGTAAGAAGGCTTGGATGCAACACGCCTCGTCATTTATTCTTGGAATATTTTTCATAAATGTCGGTATAGGTCATTTCCTAGATCCCGCATGGTTTGAACCGATTGTTCCTACAATTCTTGGTGACCCAACATTTTGGGTTCTAATTACTGGTGCAATGGAAGTGGCACTCGGGCTGGGGTTGATTATTCCTAGAACTCGTAAATATGCGGGCCTTTTGATGGCTCTTTTTCTTGTGGCTGTTTACTGGGCCAATCTGAATATGTGGATTAACAATGTTCCCTTAGAAGGCAAGACCTTTGAAGGTAAGTGGCATGTTTTGCGGTTAATCGCCCAAGTCATGATGATCGGAGTCGCGTTGTGGGTTGGAAACTGGTTAGGGAGAAAAAATAACATTCACTCCAAAGAGAAAAAGTAAGAATAGAATTGAATTAAAGGGCCCTTCTCAAGTCCTAAGAGTCAAGAGGGGCAGTTGCATTCCTCGGAATACATTAATCAATAATTAAGCCTCGGTTGCTCACTTGTTAAGGTGTTCAATACCGGTCTTTTTGACATTGGCCTTCTTGATCTTATCAGGTAGCCAAGCA
>VMHT01214211.1_pt1 | contig 31393 bp, 48 predicted proteins | sample 4693611 | NCBI WGS metagenome assembly VMHT01 (sample SAMN12280063, study PRJNA550983) | marine metagenome | isolation source: seawater sampled from same location over 5 years 0.02-0.2 micron viral filtrate | place: USA: collected off the coast of southern California halfway between the port... ...
CTTATAACCTACGGCTACTTAAGGGCCAGCTTGTGTTTCCTTATGTATATCAAAGGCTTACAAGTATTCACAAGACTTATACAGGTATCCTAATTTCACCCTTTTTTGTATACCGGAGGGTACTTTAACATTGCGCGCGCATACTGAAGGACCCCCGTGCATCCTGAAGGACCCCCTTGCCTATCACATGTAGCCCAAAGAAGCCAGCGCCAAGCGTGACCATAAGGAGCCATCGGGTCAGACACAAGGCTGGACAGTGAAGTGTGAGTATGCTAGTGGATACCTATAGCGCTGTGTGAATACACAGGTTGACACAAGCAGTCCTCTGTGCTAGGTACACAAGGATAGCCACAAGCAGCCACAAATGAATTGCTATAAAGGTAGGTAGATAAAAAAGATTGTAGATTGTCGCAACCAGATATACCTATGTCGCAAATAGATAAGCAGTAGTCTCTCAAGTCCCTAAACTGGGCATCAAGGAAACGGGGGAACGGCTCCCCAGATTGATACCTAGTGCTGGCAACGTCCAAGGGCGTTTATAGGCCAGCAACGAAGGAGACAGTCCCCGATTCCCTCTCGCAATAGCGGGCAGACACTCTGGCTAACTAGCCTTGGCAATAGCAGAGAAGACGTTCATACTAAGCGGGAACGAGTAACCAAGATTGATATGGTTATGGCGGGAAGTAGCTTTCGGGCGAAGGTGTGCCGCTAAGCAGTACCAAATCAATCAGCGGTTATTCACCGGAACCTCTAGGCAACTGGAGGTTGTGGTGAATAACTAGAGGCAATCAAGATGGCAAATAAAATTAAACACTTCAAACATTCCTATGCGGAGTTGGCCAAGGTAGGGCGCAAGTATTATAGCGATGGCAATTTCTGTACGGTGGTCGGCTTGGCGGTTGCTTGTGACCTATCATTCGGCAAGGCGCGGGCAATCGCAGAGCGCACTGTGAGCAGGCGCAAGGGTCGAGGTCTTAAGTTTTACGAGATTGAGCGACTCTATGAGTCAATGGGTAAAGCGCTGGCTCCTGTATCTAATACCTTTGGCGCTACACTAGGAACGGTGGCCAAGCATGCACCAACTGAGGGACGCTACTTTTTCCTGACCCGAAGTCACTGCGCGGTCAGTAGAGAAGGTATCCTCGAGGATTGGAGCGCTAAGGGCAGCAGGCATAGAGTATTGAGGGCATTTAAAATAGTTGATGTAAGCTAAATTATCAGGTGGCATTCGGAGGAGTGCTACCGCATAATTTAACTAGAGAGGTAAGACCCATGAAATATGACGTTAATGTGAAAGACAATGACACAGTAATGCTTCTTATGGATAGTGCAAGAGCGCTGGTGGATAATTCGCGCAAAGAGTTTAGAGAGGCTCGCAATGATGGGGAAAGCAGCGAGGAGACGCTCAACTACCTTGAATATGCCTACCTAAAAGCTAAGGCAATGCTCGCCAGCTTAAGCTATACTTTCGCAAGGAATCGCGTAGCGGAAGCTAAGACCTACACGCCAGATACTCCGGTAGGCCGCGCAGACCTAGCAGTTTACGCAGCAAAGCGAGAAAAAGCCAAGGCAGAGTTCACGTTCGCTGCTGTGGTTGCTGGTGAGGCTATGGAAGCTTGGAGAGCGAGTTACAGCAGCAAGTACAAGTAAGATTGTCAGTAGGTATTCGAAAGAGTACCTACGCATAATCTAACTTACTGGAGGTAACAATTATGAGGGACTGGGGTTTAGAATATATTATCGGGTCAGTGGTTTTTGTGTATATCTTTGGCCTGTTGTGTGACCTATACGTTTATTTAATCTAGTTGATTTATCGTGTCCACTAGTCTATAGTGGGCATTATTAAATCAACTAAACCAAGAGGTAGTACAGATGAAACTTAAGCAATTAGGAAGTAACATGACCGAACTGGACATGGGTGAGGTGCAGGTATTTTTCAGCTATGAAACGCCAGTGGCTGCACGAACTGATACAGGTGCGCTGGTGCGTACATCCACCAAGTATAGCGTGACCACCACCAAGCACATCAACAAGTGGTTGCAGGGTATGTCAGCAGTGGAAGTACCGCAGTCAGTGATTAACGATTTAGTGGAGGTGATTTATAATGAAGACTAAAGGCGAAGTGATTAGATTTAAAATAGAGTTGATGGCGATGCTGCTGGTATCTGGAAGAGAGGAGCAGGCGCAGGAGTCGCTACAGCAGGCACTGGACATATGCGATACCGTAACTGAACAAATGCCAGAGGAGGAGGCAGTATGATAAAAGCACACTTACACTTGATCAAATGGGGCCTCGCAAGGGGCTATACAATAGAGGTTGACATTGAGGGCGAACACGAGTATCGAGGTACTAGCTACAAGGAAGCGAAGGAAGCTAGCGAAGCTGGGGACATGGGCTGTATATATCTGATAACTGGTGAGGGCGAAGCTGACTATTCCTACTTTGGCTACATGCACGAGTGGAAGCAAAGTCCTGATGAAATAATCTATGACTACGGTGTCGATGCTGTCGCTGAAGCATGGGCGGCAGATTACGAAGCACACGTACAGGGAGTAGAATAATGAACATTAAACCCGTAAATATATTTGTAACACCGGAAAACATGAAGGATTTAGAGGACAGGCTTAACAGTTTTTCAGACAGCGAGAAGTCAGTGGCTTGGATGGGTGCAATGATGGCTTGGAATTTGGCCTGTAAGCTGGTCGATGGGGCTGTGGATACAGAGGAGACAGACCCCATGACTACATTAACAATCAAACAAGCAAAAAAATTAGGCCAAGATCTAGTATCAGGTACTGCTGTAAAAGCCAAAGTGAATACAACAGTCCAAACGCTATATACAGCACACTGTGGCGGTGACATTAAAGCCGACAAGCCACTTGATTCTAAAAGTCTTATACTTCCCGAAACACTCTTAGTTGCACTTTGGGAGCAATGCGTTACAGACAAGCCAACACTGGCGGTCATACGCTCCATCTTTAACAGAGTCACCAAAGCTGTACACAAGGAACTAGATATTGATAAGCCGGCCATGTGCGTTAAAAATGGTCAACTGGTAGAGGTACAGAAACGCGGTCGCAAGGGAGGTGTGGCGTGATGGATAAGTATTATGTGCGTATTCTTAAAAACGAAATATTGAATCTTGTCGGACATTGGGGGCTTAATATTCGAGACTACGAGTACCCCTCTGAGTTACATGCTCATATAAGCATTCTTTCAAGGCAAAAAGGTTTTGGCCGTTGGCTAGAGACGCATGCCTATGCAGACTGTGCGGATGAAGCGCTGCGTCAAATCTTCCACGAGTGGCACCAAGGGGCTTGCCGAGATGATCGAGATGGTTCTAGGGAGGTGGCGTGATGAATAGCGCAAGACGGATTAAGAGAGTAAGGGAACAACGCAGAGAGGCTCGCTGGGCTTTCTTTACAGAGGTGTTCGGATGGTCTACAATGGCCGCAGTTACTTACATGTTGTGGGCGGGTGTGTTCTGGATGATAAGCACCCCTATGTCTACAATTATTAATTGAGGAGTGAAGTTATGAGCAGGTGGCAAGATTGTCACGGTGATGAGGATTTTAATTACTCACCAACAAAACACGAGATAGATGAGGCGCTGGCAGATGAACGCGGCGATGATGAATGGTTAGAGGAGCAAGAGTAATGTTTGAGAGAATAGAAACACTGGTTCAGCTGTGGCATAGAGACCGCAACTTAATTGCTGGGTCTACTGACAGAGCACAGTTCACTAAACTACAAGAGGAGGTGGAGGAACTAAACCAAAGCATAACTGACGGAACCAGCCCTATAGACGACATAGGCGACATTCTTGTCGTCCTTGTCAACATAGCAGAGCGCAACGAACTGACGCTCACGGAGTGTATGGAACACGCATACAACGAAATAAAACTACGCCGTGGAAAGATGGTTGACGGTGTGTTTGTTAAGGAAACCAGCAGCGAAGTACCGTTGACCCCTGAAGAGCAAGACTTTCTCCAAGGGTTTAAAAGAGGCTCGACAAGCACTACAAAAAAGCCCTCAGCTTACCAGCGAGGAGTTAGGGCGGGTATATTACACAAATATGGAGGTAACAACTAATGAAGTTATTCGGTAGACTGTTGAACGTAGAGTTCATTAACGGGTGCGGTGTGTTTTTAGAATTTGCTGACAGCCGCGCAGTATGGTGTTACAATAGCGAAACAGACGAGACGGTAGCGATGCCCTTCGAGGGTATCATGTTACACCTACCGTTTGTTTTAATTAGCTATGGTCGCGTATATGATGAGGTTGAATTATGAGCAAGATTAAAGAACACATGATAGGCTATGAACCAAGCGATTGGATTGAACCACAGGCCCATGTAATGGTTGACGAGTTGATTGAGTATCAGGTATACTGTATGTCATTATCTGAGTTGACATCCCGTGTAGCCCAGCAGATGAGAGAGGAGTACTACAATAACTCCTATACAGACATGGTACTTAAACACAATGAGGTATTCCCCAATGAGTAGATGCAAAGCGTGTGACGTTATACTGAACGAGCATGAACTAAAACGAATAGACCACCAGACAGGACACCACCTTGACCTATGCAATGAGTGCGCTTCGTACTCTAATGATGCGGTGATGGAGGAGGCCAACAAAGTTTTTGACAATTTGAATGAAGAGGAACTTGACAGGATACTGAATGGCTGATATAATATTCAGGTATTAAAGGGAAATGTTTAGTAATAATCTTTAAAGTTTTAACCAAACGATACTTAAGTAGTATCAAACCACAACCTAGAAGGATAGTAATCATGGCAGTAGTAGAAGGCACAATAGCGTTTGAAAACCTAGACACCCACGAGATGTATCAGGGTCAGTCCACTGGCAAGTATTCAGTTGTCATTAGCTTAGATGATACCACAGCAGATCAGTTGGCTGGTATGGGTGTCAAGCTACGCGAGTACGAGGGTACTAAGCAACGTAAGTTTAGTACAAAATATGATGTACCTGTGATGGACGCAGAGGGTCAACCCTTCGCTGGCCGTATTGGTCGCGGCTCTAAGGTACGTTTGCTTTGGGCAGAAGGTCAGCCCCATCCTGTACACGGAACGTCCACCTACCTTAACAAGATCAAGGTACTGGAAGTAGCAGAGCAAGCAGAAGGCGAGGACTTCTAATGACAGCGGAGTCTACCTTTGTCCAACACGAGTCATGCCCTTCGTGTGGCTCTAAGGATAACTTGGCTAGGTACTCCGATGGACACGCCGTCTGTTTCTCAGGCGGCTGTTCACATTATGAACGGGGCGATGGCACAGTTACCCGAATACAACAACGACCAGCGAGGTCATTAGAGATGACAGGAGTTATAGCGGCAATCCCTGACAGACGTATCAACCAAGCCACAGCACAACGCTATGGTGTCACAGTTGAGTACGGTACTGACGGACAGATTGTCAAACATCATTACCCGTACCATGACAAGGACACCGGCGTAGTTACAGGCACCAAGGTACGGATAGTGGAGAACAAATCTTTTTATGCGACAGGAGGTTTCGATAATGCAGGGCTCTTCGGCCAACAGGCGTTCAAGGGTGGCGGTAAATACATTACGGTCACAGAGGGCGAGGCAGACGCACTGGCAGTCAACGAGATGTTTGACGGCAAGTGGCCGGTTGTCTCCATCAGATCAGGTGCAGCAGGTGCAACCAAAGACATCAAAGCAAACCTCGAATGGCTAGAGTCCTTTGAGAATGTCGTCATCTGTTTCGACAATGACAAGGCAGGACAAGAGGCGGCGCGTTCAGTCCTTGATCTGTTCACTCCCAACAAAGCCAAGAATGTTTGCTTGCCTATGAAGGATGCAGGTGACATGCTTAAGGCACGTAAGGTTCAGGACTTTGTTAAGGAGTGGTGGAACGCCAAGACCTACCAGCCAGATGGTATTGTTGCTGGCAATGAGACTTGGGACATGATCATCAAGCAGTCCAACGTCAAGTCCATTGATTATCCTTGGGCTTGTCTTAATGAGTACACCCACGGCTTCCGCAGACAGGAACTGGTGACGATCACTTCAGGCTCAGGCATGGGTAAGTCACAGATTGTCAGGGAGTTAGAGCATTACCTTCTGGGTGCGACAGACGATAACATTGGTATCCTAGCACTGGAGGAGGACATCCCCAAGACAGCGTTAGGCATCATGTCTATCGAGGCTAACAAGCAACTGCACTTGGACAAGACAGTAACTCAGGACGAGAAGAAGGGATACTGGGACAGGACGTTGGGGTCAGGGCGTATCTTTATGTTCGATCACTGGGGCAGTACCAATGAGGATAACCTGCTAGGACGCATACGCTACATGGCTAAAGGACTGGACTGCAAGTGGATTATCCTTGACCACCTCAGTATTGTTGTCAGCGATCAGGACAATGGTGACGAGCGTAAGGCCATCGACAGCATTATGACCAATCTCCGCAAGCTGGTTCAGGAGACAGGCGTGGGGTTGTTCCTTGTGTCACACCTACGCAGACCAAGTGGAGCCAAGGCGCATGAGGATGGCGGCAAGATCAGTCTGGGAGAACTCAGAGGTTCGGCGGCGATCGCACAACTTAGCGACATAGTTCTGGGGTTAGAGCGAGATCAGCAACACGCTGACCCTGAGATACGGAACACCACCTGTGTGCGTGTGTTGAAGAATAGATTTGTTGGACTGACGGGCCCCGCATGTTACCTGTACTACGATAAGGAGTCTGGTCGCATGATCGAGACTAACTGTCCAGTACCGGATGATAAAGCGGAGTTTTAGTAATGGATAAGATTGTATTCGACATAGAAGCTAACGGCTTGAAGCCCGACAGAGTGTGGGTTATTGTTGCCTATCACATGGGGTTGGAGGAATACTTTGAGTTCTCTGGTTTTACTTTGTACGATTTCAATCAATGGCTATTAGATCAAGGAGAGTGCGAGATCATAGGTCACAATATTATTGACTATGACATACCTGTTCTTGAGCAGATACTAGGTACAGACTTCAGCAAATGTAAGATTACAGACACGTTAGTTATGTCACGCTTGGCTAATCCACAGCGAGACGGTGGTCATTCACTAGCTAACTGGGGTGCTGTATTAGGGCAACCAAAAGGAGAACATAATGATTGGGATAATTATTCGCAAGACATGGTGGACTACTGCGTACTGGACGTTAAGGTTAACGTGTTGGTGTACAAGAGATTACTTCGTGACCTTGATGGATTTGGAAACGAAAGCATTGATCTTGAGCATCGAGTACAACATATTATATCGCAGCAAATTAAATCAGGGTGGACGTTAGATCAAGAGAAAGCGTTTATATTGTTAGCAGAACTAAAGGAGAAAAAGTATGACCTTGAAGATGAAGTGTTACAGACTTTCAAACCGTTACCAACATTTGTCAAAGAGATTACCCCCAAGACTAAGAAAGATGGTACGCATTCGGTTGTTGGGCTTAAGTTTCTAGGCGAACAATGGACTACTGTGGTCGCACCCTTCAGCCGTCTTGACTATCCAGTGTTTAACTTGGGTTCACGACAACAGATAGGGCGTTACCTACAATACTTTGGCTGGAAGCCTAAGCAATTTACTGAGACAGGACAAGCCATCGTAGATGAGGCGGTGCTGAGAAAAGTAGAAGGCATACCAGAGGCGGCTCTGATTGGTGAGTACCTTATGATACAAAAGCGCGTAGCACAGGTACAAAGCTGGTTAGATGCAGTAGAGGACGATGGTAGAGTACATGGTTACGTTAACGCTAACGGTGCAGTCACAGGACGTATGACACACTCTAGCCCCAACATGGGTCAGGTTCCAGCAGTCTACTCCCCTTACGGCAAGGAGTGTCGTGATGTATGGACAGTGCCAGAAGGTTATAAGCTGGTAGGTATGGATGCTTCGGGTCTGGAGTTAAGGATGCTGGCTCACTACATGAACGATGAGGAATACACTAATGAAATTCTCAATGGAGATATTCACACGGCAAACCAGCTGGCTGCGGGCCTTACAACTAGAGATCAAGCAAAGACTTTCATCTACGCTTTTTTATATGGAGCCGGTGACGCTAAGATCGGAAGTATCGTTGGAGGAAATGCAAAGGACGGTAGAAGACTTAAAGAAAAGTTCCTATCAAACACGCCTGCTCTTGGAACATTACGAGAACGAGTTGGAGTGGCAGCTTCAAGAGGCTATGTTCTTGGCTTGGATAGGAGACGGGTCTTTATACGATCAGAACATGCGGCACTAAACAGTTTACTACAATCCGCAGGCGCTATCGTTATGAAGAAAGCCTTGTGTTTGTTGCAGGAATATGCTACAATATGGGGTATACAACACAACATTATAGGAAACATTCACGATGAAATCCAGACAGAAGTCAGACAAGAGAAAGCAGAGGTTTTCGGAAGACTGGCAGTCAGCTGTGTTGAAGCAGCAGGACACCACTACAAACTCAACTGCCCTCTCGCCGGAGATTACAAAGTCGGAGACAGCTGGGCCGACACCCATTAATAAGAACACTTACTTTGAAGATGGAGAGTGGTGGTACTACGGTGCTAGAGGAGGAAAGCAAAGACAGCGTGTTGATTCACACAACAAAAAGAACAAGGATAGGATGTTTGTCAATGGAAAGTACGTTGCTAAAAGCCATCCACTGTACAAAGCAGGAAGTTACAAAGGGTTTGAGGATGCAGCCTTTAGTTCTTTAGAGAACTTTAAGAACACTCTACAGGGTCAGGTGTATGTCATTACCAATCCTGCATGGGAGGGCTGGGTCAAGGTAGGGATGGCAGTGGACGCAGAGGATAGAGCAGGTAACTATCAAACATCCTCACCTTACAGGGACTATGAGTTAGCCTATGTGGTAGACACACCAGACAGGAGAGCAACGGAAGCTGAAGCGCATCGACGATTGTCTGATATGTTTGAACAGCGCAACGAGTGGTTCAAGTGTGACGTAGAGATAGCTAAACGATGGATTGATTCTGTCATAGGAGAGTTAGATGAAGCGAGTTGAGGATGTAGTAGCGGACATCTACGCTCTGATGGAAAGCAAGGACGCTGACCCATCTGTAGACGTAGAGGCAGAGATAGACAAGTTTGGTGAGAGCGTCAAGGAACTGATGCGTACTGAGTTTGGTCGGGAAAAGCGAGAGGATAACCGCAAGCTACGCTTGTCGAACATTGGCCGCACTGACCGCTATCTTTGGAATCACTACAACGGTACAGCAGGTGAAGAGTTACAGCCACATACCTATGTCAAGTTTATGTATGGTCACTTGATTGAGGAGATGTTGTTGTTCTTGACTCGTATGGCTGGACACAGTGTCACTGACGAGCAGAAGGTGTGCAAGGTAGACGGTATCGTAGGGCACATGGACTGCAAGATAGATGGTATTGTGACTGACGTTAAGTCTGCTAGTAGCTTCGGGTTCAAGAAGTTTAAGGATGGTAGTCTGGTAGATGATGATACCTTTGGTTACATAGATCAGATCAAAGCCTACGCTCACTCTTGTGGTGAGACACAGGTAGGCTGGCTGACTATGGACAAGGCCAATGGTCACTTGACTTACCTTAAGTATGATCTTGAGAACACAGACAGTGATAAACTCAAGGAGCCTATTGTTGATAGAGTCCAGAACATCAAGCAGCTAGTTGAAGGTGACGAACCAACTGAGTATTGCTATGACCCTGTACCCGATGGCAAGTCTGGCAACATGAAGTTAGCTATCGGTTGTTCTTATTGTCAGTTTAAAGAACATTGTTATCCTGACATGAGGGTCTTCAAGTATTCATTCGGCCCTAAGTTCTTAGTCAATGTAGTTAACGAGCCAAGAGTAGAGGAGATCACGTTAGATGAAACGGGCTTTTAGATCAGGACTTGAGAAGGATTTATCAGAGAAGCTAGATGGGCAGTACAAGTTTGAGCCTTATGATCTACCTTATACAGTCCATAAGAAGTACCTTCCTGACTTTGTACATGAAGGCAAGGCGGTACTGGTAGAGTGCAAAGGGTTCTTCAGAGTAGGCGACACACAGAAGTACACCGCTATACGAGACTCTATGCCAGAGTGGGAGTTAGTCTTTGTGTTGTCTAATCCTAACAAGAAGGTACGTAAGGGTGGCAAGATAACAATGGGAGAGTGGTGTGACAAAGAAGGATTCAAACACTTCACCATTGAGACAGCCAAGGAATTGACACGGTATATTAAAAGGAAGAAAGTCTAATGGCCATTACACTAGAAGAACTTAAAGAAAAGATTGTTCAGTCTCTCGATGAAGAGTTGACTTGTGAGTTATTATCAATCACGACATACGATTTAGTAGAGGCATTTGAACGCAGGATAATTAGAAACTTTGACAGAATAGCAGAGGACTTTGAAGATGAGCATCAATGACGCAACACCCGCAGAGTGGGATAGGACACGTAAGACAGGACTAGAGGCGTGGATAAAGGCAGCAAAAGAGGAAGCTGAAGAGATTATTGATAACGTAAACCAACCTACACACTACAACACAGGCAACATAGAGTGTATTGACGCAATAGAAGAATCCATGTCCAGTGTTGCATTCAAAGGCTACCTCAAGGGCAACTGCCTGAAGTACCTGTGGCGCTATGACTACAAAGGTAAGCAGGTAGAGGACTTACAGAAGGCTGGCTGGTACTTAACTAAACTAACTAAGATTGTAGCAAAGGAGAATAAATAATGGAACAGTATCAACAATTTATACACAAGAGCCGATATGCCCGCTGGTTGCCTGAAGAGGGTAGACGAGAAACTTGGGAAGAGACAGTGACACGCTATGTAGACTTCTTCAAAGACCGTGGACAACTTAAGGGTAAAGACTACGACCTAGTTAAAGAAGCTATATACAACATGGACGTTATGCCATCAATGCGCTGTATGATGACAGCAGGGCCAGCGTTAGCCAAGGACAACGTAGCGGGCTTCAACTGTAGCTACCTAGCCATTGACTCACCACGTAGCTTTGATGAACTAATGTACGTGCTGATGTGTGGTACTGGTGTGGGCTTCAGTGTGGAGCGTAACTTCATAACCAAACTACCTGTCATTGCGGAGTCCTTCCACAAGACCGACAGTGTTATCGTAGTGTCAGACAGTAAGATTGGATGGGCTTCTGCTTTCCGTGAACTGATAGCGATGTTGTACGCAGGTAAGATACCTAAGTGGGACACCAGCAAGGTACGTCCAGTAGGGGAGAGACTAAAGACATTCGGTGGTAGAGCGTCAGGCCCTGAGCCTTTGATTGATCTGTTCAACTTCTGTGTAGAGATATTCCAGAAGGCAGCAGGACGCAAGCTAACCTCTATTGAATGTCACGATGTAGTGTGTAAGATTGCTGACATTGTAGTGGTAGGTGGGGTTCGTAGATCAGCCCTTATCAGCCTCTCTAACCTCTCTGACCCTCGTATGGCTAAAGCTAAGTCAGGGAACTGGTGGGAACTTGAAGGACAGCGTAGGCTTGCTAACAACAGCGTAGCATATACTGAGAAGCCAGACTTTGAGTCCTTCCTATCAGAGATGCAGACGATGTACGAAAGCAAGGCTGGTGAGCGTGGTATCTTTAGCCGTGTAGCAGCACAGAAGATTGCAGCACGTAACGGTAGACGCGACAGTGAGCAGGACTTTGGTACTAACCCTTGCTCTGAGATTATCCTACGTAGTAACCAGTTCTGTAACCTGTCAGAGATTGTTGTAAGAGAACGAGATGATCTGGACACCCTCAAGAAGAAGGCAGAAGTAGCGGCTATCATCGGTACTCTACAGGCTACACTAACAGACTTCCGATACTTACGTGGAATGTGGAAAAGAAACACTGAAGAAGAGGCATTGTTAGGGGTCAGCATGACGGGTATTATGGACCACTACCTGCTAAGTAAAGGAGATTCCCCTGATCTGGAGAAGTGGCTTGAAGAAATACGTGATGTGGCTATTAAGACAAACAAGCAATGGAGCAATGCTCTTGGGATTAACCAGTCTGCGGCTATTACATGTGTTAAGCCTAGCGGTACTGTATCTCAACTTGTCGATTCTGCTAGTGGTATCCATCCTCGCTTCTCTAAGCATTACATTCGCAGAGTTCGTAGCGACAAGAAAGACCCGCTTGCAGTCTTCATGGAAGAGAAAGGATTCCCAGTAGAGCAAGACGTTATGTCACCATCATCAGTGGTGTTCAGCTTTCCAGTTAAAGCACCTGAGACAGCAGTGACTACGTCAGAAGTAGGAGCAATGGAACAGCTAAAACTTTGGAAGGCTTACCAGAATCACTGGTGTGAACATAAGCCAAGTATCACTGTGTACTACACGGATAGTGAGTTCTTGCAGGTAGCACAGTGGATATGGGAAAACTTTGATCTGTGTAGTGGGATTAGTTTGTTGCCGTATAGTGACCATGTGTATCAGCAGGCTCCTTATGAAGAGATTACAGCAGAGCAGTATGAGGAGTTGTTAACTACTATGCCAGAGGGTGTAGACTGGGCAGACTTGGGAGACTTTGAGAAAGAAGACAACACGACAGGGAGTCAAGAGTTAGCGTGTGCAGGTGGAGCATGTGAGATAGTGTAGTAAAACTAAGGGGCCTCAAGGGCCCCTTTTTTATTACTGGTTTTTCTTAAACTGCTTTTCGTTGTACTCTTCAGCGCCACCCAAGAACCAGTTGTAGGTTAAGTTGCCTACGATTGGAACAGGTTTAACTAACTTAGCTACGTCAGGGTCCTCCTCAAACAATGCCTCATTTCCTAAACTTAGCAGGCTGTCTATGAGAGGAGTAGCCGGAACTAGTGTGTTAAAGACCGCTCCCTTCCAGTCTCCTCTTGAAATATAACGGTCATTGGTGTATCTAGTTAAACCATACACGCTTAACAAATTCCACATGGCTCTATCAGGAATGTCATCAGGGGTTACGTCCCTTCCTAAGATCATGTCTTTAGCGTACTGAGTTCCTGTGTTAGCCGTGGACAAGTAAGCCGCCAAGAGAGTAGCATTCTTTACTGCTTCTTTCTTATTACCCTTCGCATACTCTTGTACTACGTTTCTACGGAAGACATCAATCTGCTTCATCGTAAAAGCCTTAAGCATGTACAATATTCTTGTGTTTGGTTTCTCCAAATATTTTTGAGGGAACTCACTTAAAGCTATAGGCTGAACATCAGCTAACTCATTGAACAAGAAATACTTAACTGTGTCAGTAAGGTTCCCTGATTCAAGGTCTTTAATCAAAGCCTCAGTCTCGTCCCCGTAGGTAGAGCCTATCTTCTTCTTAAACTTTGCAAGACCCTTCTCAGACTTGACCATCTTCTTGGCGTTCTTAAAAGCAGCGTTGATATAAGTTTCTTTACCTAAACGATCTAAAGCTTTAAAGCCAGAGCCTTTCATTACCTTTTCTAACATCTTAGCAGTACCTGAAAGACTTGCTTGAGATAACTCTTTAGACACATCGTCTATATAGATGTCCAGCAACTCTACATTTTTCTCTTTAAATAAAGAAGACATAGTGTTTCTAAAACCGTTAAGCGCACCTGACGTACCTATATCACCTAACTGAGTAATAGCTGAAACAGGATTAGCAATAGTACCCATGTATCCTAAGTCACGGACCGTAGCGTTTACAGCATGGGGGGATTGTTCTCCACCCACGAAACGACTCCTAAGCATTGCAAGCATATCGGCCTCATCTTTCGGACGTATCCTTCCTTCATCTACAGCTTTCTCAACGTAAGCGCCTACTGATTTATCAGCATTCAGCAGCCCTGTGTCTGGGTCAATTACACCGTGTCTCCCCATGAATTTTCTTTTCTCAATGTCATTTACGGCTCTACGTAGATAGACAACTAGAGACTCTTCAGGGGAAGCATAGTACTTAAGAGTATCATCAGTCAATACCAGCTTACGTGTTTTGACAAACCCCGGCTTACCATCCTTAAGAAAAAAGGAACGCCCTTGTACCAGCTGGTCAATCACTTGTGCTTTTTCTTCCGATGTTAGATTATCAAGCTTAGTTCCTTTACTAGAAGCATAGCGTCTCAAAGATGCGTTTATCAAACCGCTTTCCTCAACGCCTAAACTTTCCTGCAAACCTTTCAAGTCTTTAACAATACGGGGAAAATAATTTTCTATTTTATCAAAAGAATGACCCGACTCTTTCAAGTCATCCCCCATCTTACGTAACACAGGGAGAACAGACATGTCAAACTCATCAGCTAAACCACGCCCCATCAAACCACGGGCAGCGTTAAACTCACCGTTGTATAGGTGTCTAGCTATGGAATTTTTAACATCGACTCCAAGGTTTGAAAAACCTAAAGCCCAGTTTTTAGAATCATCAAGAGCAATAGATGTATTCTTATGTGTATCATACTCAAACCTGCGTAAACGACCAAAGGTAGCTTCGTCAAGAGCCTTGATTCGAGTGCTGATAGAGCCTAACACTTTGTCTACTGCACTGTTGGACAAACGACCTAAGGCACTATCGTTCACTACTATTTCTTCAACTTGCTTCTGTGCTGCTTTGGCTGGTGAGACATTAATCTTAATACCTGTCCGCTGTTGTGCAGCCTTTAGTTTGTTAAGGTCTACGCCTGCCTCAATTAACATTTCTTTAGCTTCAGTAGGGTTAGCACCTTTTTTAAGAGCCTTATCTACTTCTATTTGAGCGCGTCTTACTATCTTCTTAGCACCCCTATCGAGAAGAACATCAGCACCTTTAACAAAACCACCACTTAATAGACCACCGGCGGCAGCTGAAACTAAAGCTTTCGTCATGTCAACCTCGCCAGACTCTGTGGTCATCCTATCGTCAGCGACGCTTCCAACACCTGCAATAAGTGCTCCTAGACCTAGCGCTCCTTTGGCAGTAGTAGCCGCAGGTAGTAAGTTGATAGGGTCAATTACTGCCTTAGAGATAGCACCAACAGCAGCACCTGTAGATTCAGGATCATAAGAAAACATAGGCCCAGCCGCACGTAAAACTTTTCTTTCTCTTTTACGCAAGAAAACTTTGCGCCTCTCATCAAAAGGTAACTTACTAATATCTTCACCGAACTCTTCTTCAAAAGTACGTTGATTTGCAGAGCGGTCAGGACTGTACCCGTAAGTAGTTGTATAGCCTTTTGCATACTCAGGTACTGGAAAAAGAGCCTCTAAAAACAAAGAAGCATTTTCTAGATAATTAGCAGACTTTGTAAACGCAAACAAACCCTGACGCAATTGATCATTTTCGCCCCTCGACAAAAATTTTTTTTCACCTTGATCGTTGATAATAATCAAGTCACCGTCCTCAGCACCTAACTCTCTTAACGTAGCTGATTTAAAAATGTCATCTGTGGTCAGGACTTTATCAATTTTTATTTCATCCTTATCACTAGAATGTACACGGACAAGCGCACCATCTTCTATACGATCTCCCGGTTCAACCCCTAAACTTTGTAGGGTAAAGCTATTAGTAACATCTTCTAACGTAAGAGTCTTATTACTCTTGTCCTCTACTGGTTCTACAAGAACTTCCGATACGGGAGACACGGGAGACACGGGAGAGCCTTCTTCACTTTCAGCACCCGCAGTTTTAAGCGCCTCAAGCTTTAGATTAAACTCTTCTCGTCTCTGATATATGCCGCCTTCTTCAACCTCTTTGCCTTTGGGAATGCCTGTAATGTTTGGTACGACATCTGGGGTCAGTCGGTCTTTAGCCCATGCGTTTATCTGAGGAAACTGACCTTTGCCTACCTTAGAAAATGCCTCGTAATCAGCACGAGTAAGATTCTCCATAGTCTTAAGCTGCTCAAGATAATCAGACTCAACTTGAGAAAGGTTTTCTATGTCATCTGTAAATTTAAAAGCTTGTTCTTGATCTTTAGACATTATAACCTACCTTACTTTTTTTTAAGTACGACATATGGATCAGTGGAATCTGTTCCTCCGTCTCCTCCACTGGTTACTTTTACGCCTCTTAAATTAGCTAAGATTGCAATAGCTTTTGACATTGCTTCTTCAATGGAGAGATTTTCATCCTGTTGTATTTGCTTTGTTTTTAAGAAAATAGCGTTATCCATATCATCAGTCGTCTTACCTTCTTCAAACTGAATCAATGGCCAAAAAGTAGCGGAACCAGAAAATTCTTCAGGTATCTCAGCTTGTAAATTTTCGGTTTCTAATATTCCTCTGTAAGCTTCTCTCTCAGTTTTAGTCAAAGGCTTGACAATTGTTTTGGCTACTTTTGATGTATAAAGAAGCCTTTCAGCCACTTCCAGAGGTAGGTCGTTTTGAAGACGCTCAACTAACTCAGTGTATCCTCTGTCCCTTGCCTCATTAGTGTAGAACAAACGTAGTGTTGCATTAGCCGCTTTTTGTTTGTCAGCCCTATTTAACTCCCGTTTAGTAACCGCTTGACGGAGTCTCGCGTTTTCATCCGATATTTTGTCTTCTATTTTTTTTCTGTCTTTCCTTTCTAGTCTGTCTATCTTGCCGAACTCGTAAGCCTCTTCTGCCCTTTGCTCGGCACTGATTTCTCTTTTTTCTCTGGCTGTCGCGCGTATTTCTTCAACTTCTAATTGTTTTATCTGTTGTATACGAGCAGTTGTCTGTGCTGCACCTGCAAGATCACCACGAGCCTGTTGAATTTTTGCGAGTTTAAGCAAGTCTTCAACTTTAGTAAGATCAAGTTGACTCATCCCTGCCTGTAGTCTTTCCTCTATTGAGGCTCTATTCGTTGCTCTTTCCATTGCAGTGGCATCAGGCTTACCCGATACACTAGCCATTAAACCACGGGCACCACTCTGTAGCCCTTTCGCGGCTTGTTGTGCCAGTGCTATTTGCTGCGCCTGTGGTGACATGTTAGGGTCAATGCCTCTACTGGGGATGCCCGTTAGTAAACCTGCTATATCTGTTCTAGCCATTATTCAATACCTTATGTTTTATTAGGATCGTTGGGGAAGTTATCCAAAATATCTACTGTGCCATCTCCATCGCTATCTTTATTCACTTCATTTAAAGATTCTTGACTAGAAGCTGAAGGTGTTCCAAACATAGAAACTCCTGTGTTTGCTCCCCAAAGAGATCCGAAAGTATCTTCAATAGCTTTAATCCAAGAAGGAGTACTTCCTTCACCCATACCTAAAGCACCTAGCATACCAGAAGATCCTAGTGTGCTGGGGTCTATTCCTAACTGCTGTGCAATAAGCATTTCTTGTATACTAGGTTGTGACCCTGTAAGAGCGCCTAACAAACCCTGCTGTTGAATCTGCTCTAATGCATTAGCCTGCCTACTTCCTTCCAGCAAACCCTCAATACCTGACTGACCTAGTTGCGCTAACAGTGTCGCACCTTGCATCTGTCCTCTAGATGCTGTTTGTCCAGTAACGTCAGCACCGCTTAACAACTCCAAGGCTCTTTGCTGAGGAGCGTAGGCTTGTCCTAACAACAGTCCTCCAGCTTCTAAGGCTCGCTGCTGTTCACCTAAAGCTGTTTCTCTAGCTGACAGACTCGCACGAGCCATTGCTTCTTGTCGGGCTTGTTCTTGAGCAAGCAACTCAGAGGACGTACCGCCAAAAGTAGAAGACTGTAATCCTCTACGTCCTTGAGATAAAGCTAAGTCTTGTACAGCTTGTCTTTGCCGTTCTTCTTCAGGTAGCTGTGTTGCTCTAATTGACTCATATATTTCTGACTGAGCAATAGCCGGATCTTGTCTTGCTTGATCAAAGAAACCACTTGCTCTTTCTAGCAAAGTATTTTGAATCGCCTGCTCTTCAGGGGATAAATTAATGCTAAACCCGCCAGTTGGGTCGGTTGCTACATTAGCCATGCTACCTGTAACAGTAAAAGGTCTAAACTCAGAAGCTGTTTGTGCTTGTTGTCCCAACTGTCCAAGCATTTGTAGACTTTGTCTACCCATGTTGTAAGCGTTTTGAATACCTTGTTGACCTGTATAGTAACTACCTGCAGCACCTAGCGCATCTCCAAAGTTTCCTGACAGCAAACCTCCTAAACCCGCCATCCAATAAGGAAGATTAGAATCTGAGGGTTGATTAGATTGTGCTTGACCCATCGCTGTGTCGTACCAGTTACCTGCGTTACCCTGTGTCTGAGTAGTAGCGGTAGTGCCCTGTGGCTGAGCCGTCCCACCTTGTATGTACTGACTATAGTAACTATCAAATTCAGGATTTTGTGCTCGTAACTGACTCACACTGACTCGTCCTAAGTCCTCCATGCCTGCAATACCACCAATAGTACCTTGAACAGTGTTAGTAACTGGATCATAATCAGAATAGCTAGCGGTTCCAATAGAGTAGTTAAAAGGAGAAACCCCTTCTGCTGTTGCTTGTTGAGGATTAACCATACCTACCTGCGGGTTTACGTTACCCAAATAAGGGTTTTGTTCTGGCATTATATTCTCCTAGTTACTTAGCCACCCAGCCAGTATTACCTGAGCCGGATTCTTTTACATATAAAGAAGTACCTGCACCACCATCAGTTCTCATGTACAATGAGCCGACAGCTGCTGACAATGTACCTTCAGGTGTACCGCTTCCTGAGTTAATTGTGGACGTTGTATTGTTTACTTTTAGGTCATTGTATATAACGACGCCATCATCTACTCTAAGTTCTTCATTACCTTGCACAATAATAGAAAAAGCCGCACCAACACCACCTATTTTAACAGGCGTAAACCCTGAGTTATCTTTAAATTCAACAAAAGCGCCAGATAACTGTTCAGTACTTGTGTTTTCGATTTGAAAAATAGTACCTGCTGTTGTGTCATTAACACTACTGTACTTTAAAATACCTGAGCCTGAGTCTTTAAATACAGTATCGCTTCCGTTATGGAATATTTCAAAATCAGAAGAAGTGCCAAACAAAGCTTTAACATTATCATTGAAGATAACATCTCCAGTAAAGGTAGTGCCGGATGCTGTAACGTAAGACGAAAGATCAGGAGGGGTGTAAGTGAACACACCGTTAGTGTTATTGTAAGCTAGGTTAGCTGTGCCAGCAGATTCAACTGTAGCAGAAAGATCAGTTAAGGATATTCCTCCACCAACGGCAGACTGTGCAACCCAAGAGAATGACCCATCGCCATCAGATGCTAATAGCTGACCAGACGTTCCGTCACCTGATACATTAAGCTGTGTCGCGCCAATGCCATTATCGGTTACATTAAGAGTTGCAGAGCCGCTAGTAGCACTACCTGACAGGGCAGTCCCAGCTACAACCGCAGTCAAATACGTTGATAGATCAGGCGGGGTGTAAGTGAACACACCGTTAGTGTTGTTATAAGTTAGACTTGTTGTGCCTGCTGCTGCGACTGTAGCAGAGAAGGAAGTAAGTTCAGTTTTAGTAGCAGAGTGAGTAGCAAGGTTATTAAACTCTACATCAAAGTCTGCACCTTTTACTTTCTTAGCCGCTGATCCCGGGGCTAAAGAATCTTTTGCTAAGAAGTCTGTAGTTTTTACATAATTAGACATTTATATTAATCTCCCTAGTAGAGCATGTATGTCGATTTTTTGAATTGAAAAAGGCTCAGAGGTAATATCTGCTTCAATGCCTATTGTAACTACAGAACCACTACCTGTAGTATTTAACTTAGGAGTTGTTATACTAATTCCTGACGAATATTCAGCATCCGTATTATACTCACTTACAGTAAACTCCGCAGGGGATGCCTCTTGATCTGCACTACCTACTAAAGCTTGTTTTTTAAAAGAAGTAGTATAATCATAACCCCAGTTTAAAGTTACTGGTGTAGTCGTGCTACCAATAATTGTTACATTAAAGGTTTTTAAAAACTTTAAATTAGCAGGGCTTTGAAAATCCAGCGGGTTACTGAAATAATCTAAACTATAAACATTACCATTATCTAAGTACCCAGAGTAATTAACAATCTCTTGATTCTTACCCATGTACACAGACCCATCAGCTAGTTGTGTTAAAGCAGTAGGAGTATTGGCTGACCAAGTAGTTATACGGTGAGCACCTGATTCATCTAAGGGGCCACGCATATCTACACAATATGTAATCCCTGTTTCTTTTAAAGCTAAAAGATAAAAGGCTTCATCTGCACTATATACAGAATCAATACTACCTGTAGAAGACGCTAGTTCAGAGGAAACATAACCAGTTAAATCATTACGAACATTTTTACTAATGTCTCGCAAGGGCATTGACTTTTCTTGAATAGTCCTGCCAAAGCTACGTATTCCTGTTTCTGACAAAAAGATAATATCATTACCTGTTTGTTGGATAGAGTCCCTAGAGATGCAGCCTACACCCTCTACAGTATCGTGTAGTTTAAACACAGGGCCAGCGACATTGATCATAGAAGCGCCTTCATATACAAGGATAGAACGCTTACCAAAGATAACTAGAAAACTATTATAAGCAGCTAAGCCGACAATCTCGTCAAAGCCTGTAGGCCATACTGATGTCAGGTCTAAAGAACCTGCACCTCCTGAGTGCCAGTTATCTACATCAAGTGTTTTACTGTAGTAAATTGTATATTTATTATCAGTAATGTCTGCGGCCCAGAGTCTACCAAAAGCGCCTAGTACTTCGTTAGCTGAAGGGCCGGTGTGAGAACTATCAGTCAACACTTCAAGAGTGGTGCTGCCTGCGTTAGACTTTAAAGGCTGATGTCCACGCTGGAAAAATAAAGCATTGTTATTAAAAGTAATTATTTTCCAGTTGTTTGCTGTAATAGTATAACCAGCAGGAAGAGTTACTTCTGAAAGCAATGTAGTGCCTGTAAATATTTTATTATTGCCAGCAGAAAAAACAGTAATACTTCCGTCTCTATCTACAAACTCGTGAATAGCTTCTATTTCACTGCTGCCTAAAACAGATGCTCCATTTGTAGAAATATTAACATAACCTTTTCGAGCGCCAATACGACCATACTGATCAATAACACAGTTGTTGGCAATAGAAGCGAATGACGGGTTAAGACCTATAGGAGAATCTTGAGTGTTTAAACCCAAGAAACCCGGTGCTGCTACTGTAATATTTTGTAAAGGCTGAGCCATTAGCAAGTAGTCCAAATAGTATCTTCAGGATGTTTAGCTGCGTCATAAGCGACAGCGTCAGCTAGTGTATTGTCTGCTATAGCAAACAACTCTGCGGAACTAACACCGCCCGTTTCTCCACGTTCTCTTGCAGCCATAGCGGTAGCAAGTTGAACAACTGCTGGCGAAGGTACAGTTAACTTATCGTTATTCTCTGTAAACGGCTGTGTTCTTTGTATCACATTAAATCGTATTTCGTACAACCCGTTAGGTTTAGGGTATAAGTCTATACCTGTGTCGCCGTTGTCATCTACTCCGTTAAAAGAATAATACTTCGGAGAACCTTTAGGTACTTCTGTATTTAAAAAGGCATTGTTAAACCAATGGGCTGTCTTGTAGTTTAAAAAATAATTAGACGTATCGTTAACAACATCTAAGATAGTTATATTATTTTTAGAATCTGTTAAGTTGTAGTGGAAAATATTGTCAGTTGTACTGACTGTTAAAGTGTTTCGTAAAGCAGACCAGTTCCAAGCATCTTCTACTTGAACTTTAGCATCATTAACAAACTCGCCAATAAGTTTTGAATAAGAATTATCAGAGACGTTTGTAACTTCGTCTTCTCTCAGTCTGCGTAAAACAGAATTAACAAGTTGTAAGTAAGTCATGGGTATTCCTATTATCCTATTGTACTAGGAGGTAGTGTGAAATCATTTGTAGTTCTCTCGAATAAATCTAATTCTTCGTAGGGGGTAATTGCTGTTTTAAATTTAAAAGGGCTTGTATCAAAGAGCGAATCTGTAGTTCTAGTAGGCGAAGGACGTGAAAGTAACATACTACCAGCACTGGCTAACATCCCACCCTGTTCTCCTAACACATTTGATTTAATTAGATCTTCTAAACCACTTAAGTCTGGATCACCTATATCAGGAAGTACTTCTCTAACAGCTTCATCAATAGCCTCTGCTACTTCTTTGATAGGTTGCAAAACTTCATCATCAACAGTACTACCTGTTTCTCTAATTACATCTTCTGTAGCACTACCTACTTCTCTAATTACATCTTCTACACCACCTAAGTCTGGCCCGTCTATATCAGGAAGTGCTTCTCTAACAGCTTCATCAATAGCGCTTGCTACATCGTTGATAGGTTGCAAGACTTCATCATCAATAGTACTACCTACTTCTCTAATTACATCTTCTGTAGCAGAACCTAACTCTCGAACTTCTTCAGGTATTAACTCTTTTACAGGTTGTAGAATATTATCGTCAAGAGAACTACCGATTGTTCTTACAACATTAAGAAGACCTCCTGCATGTTCTTCAACAAAATCACGCAAAGGTTCAAGAACATTAAGGCTTCCACCTTCTTTTATATATTCTACAAAGCCGTCTCTCAAAGCATCTTCAATGTCTCCACCAGAAGCAGCTACTTCAATAGATTTAATTAAACCAGATTGTACATCGTTAGCATTAATATTTAATTGACTAGCAATGGCTTCAGTACTTGTACCTATTGTTGCAAGACCTGCATTTAAAATATCTTGACCAAACAAAGCTGTAGCTGCTGATGCTAAATCTTTAGTACCCGCAGCATTAAGAAGACCAACAGATTGTGCGTAACTTAAAGAGCCTAAACCTCGGCCCGCAAGAGCCGCCGCTTCTGCAGCCTGACCTGCTGCTGCTGCTGCTGTCTCTGACAAGCCTGAAGCTAAGGCGTTTTGTGTAGCTTGAGCAGCAGTGTTAGCGGCTTCAGCGGCATCAACAGGTGCTACTAAATTGCCTGAAATTTGTAAACCGCTAGTTATAGCACTAGCATAATCCGCTGCATGTAAAGTCTCTCCCGTTGCTGCTCTCATAGCTGTATTAACTAAACCAACTGCTGGAACAAACGCACTTAGTATATTTACAAGAGGGTTATTAAAAGCACTTTCTCTAGGTTGTTTAATAGTACTATAAGTACCCGGCTGACCTAGTACTACCCACTCTTCGCCTTGACCTGCGTTACCATGTATTTGATTATTGGCATTCATATTACCGGGAGTAAAGTAATAAACAACACCGTCACGTTCTTGTGTTAAAGGTATTTCATTATTTATAACATACTCAGCAAGTTTTGTACCTTGTGCTTTATCTCCAACATCAGTAGGGCCAGCGAAACCCATTCTAGCAAAATCACCCGGATCATAGTTATTATAATTATAAACGGAATCTGTCTGTTCTCGTTGGGCTTGTGTTTGATTAAACGTATCTAAATAATTAGTAAAGGCTAAGTCAGGGTTTTCCCACTGTGCAGCCTCTCCATAATCTTGTTCTTTAACTGTACTTGAGAAGTAACGCTCATTAGAACGCTCTCCTGTACCTTGTATATATAAGCTAGTTTCTTGTCCTAATGTACCACTAGATACTAAACCAGCTGCTAGTTCTTGTTCTTTAGGTTCTGTAGATTGTGTAGGTGCGACAGACTGCTGAAATTGATCAGGTTGTTTAGATTGTTCACTAAGGAAAGGGTCTGAAGCTTGAGCAGTAAAAGGGCTAGACTCTATTGTACTTTCTTGAATTAAAGAAAGAGGGCCCTCAGCTAAACGCCGGGATTGTATATTGTTGTTTATACTTGTATTTAAAGAACGATTAGCTGCACCCATTATTTATCTCTCTGTACGCCTTTAGTTTTTTCAACAGTTCGCATAGCGCCTAGTCCTAACATGCCCATCAATACTGGCATCATTTCTGACAAAGCTACAAGGGGAATGACAATTGTAGAACTGGATAAAGCCAACGCAAAATTAGCCAACGGTATAATAATAAAGTTCCCTGCCATACCAGCCACACATACCCAGCCAACAGCTGGCCTCCAACCTGCGACAAACATATTCTTATGAGCAGCTTCAACCTTGTTAACTTCAAGCTGACCCTTAGCAAGTTCTTGAGCGTGACGTTCAGCCATCGTAGCCAATTCATAAGCGATGGCATTTTTCTTGTCTTTATCCTCTATAAATTTATCTAAAAGACCTGTTACTGGTTCTATTAAAGATGTCAATATACTCATATTATACACTATTTTTGTCTATTTGTCAAGAGGTTTTCCCAGTATTCTTTGAACAGTGGGTGATTCATATATCCTAATACCTAACCATATAATAGTAAATAAAGAAGCTGTTGGAGGTAGCCATGCAACTAATGCCATTAAAGTAGTTGAAGCCGCCATTATATCTATTGTATCCTTAGTTGCACTATCCATGAGTAAGACCTACAATTATGTTATATATACTATAAGTAGCTGCTATTAAACATACAATAGCTACTACCTGAACGCTATTCCAAAAGAATGCCTTGCGCTTCCTAGCCTGTAAATACACAGTACGTTCCCTTTGTTCTTTAATCTTGCGTCTGAGTGCCACCAGTTCTTTATAGCCCTCTGGGCCGTAGGTGTACATCAGCAGTTCTCTGAGTTCTGCTTCCTGTTGCTTGATCTTTTTTTCGTGCGCGTATATCTCCATTGCTTCCTGCTCAACACTTTTAGAAGCAATAATTCGTTTGAAGAGAGGCGGGTTTTCTGCCCTGCGCTTATGCTCATTGAGATCAGCAACGGCTCCGTACCACCGACCCAACTGAGAGAGAGTATCTTCTACTCCCTTCCCAGCCTTAACCATGCGCTGTATAGTGCCAAAAGCATTGGTCGCTATACTAATCGCTGTTATCGGGTCGATCATTCAGGAGCCCTTCTATTCACTCAGATGCTGATCGGATGTCTTTAGCAATTCCTTCGACAGCAGTTGCAGACCCTTTGCCTATACCCTTAGCGGTATCGGTAACCATTGTCTGTGCTGAGTCTACAGTGCTGGTCAGAATCTCTTGCGATCCATCTACTGCGCCATTAAATGTGTTACATCCCATAAGGGCTAGTGTTGCTAGTGCTAATAAGTATTTCATTTGTTGCTCCAGTTATTGTAAGTCAGAATCTATTGATTCTTGGATAGTAAGTTTAGTTCTTAATTCGGTGGTTACCAAATCCATTGCCTCGCCATTATAAACAATAGGGCAGCTAAAGTCGCCTGATCCCGAGTCGTGAGAATACGTTCCAGATATTCTAAGCTGGCCATCAGAGGGGGTGTCGTATGTTAGGGTAATAGCCATATCTCTACTCGTTTATTGTTACGTCAGACGTTCCAGAACCGTCCCATTGCGATGCAAAGTTTGTCAGATCCCCAGAAGAAAAGTCATCCGAGAACCAGCGCCATTCTTTGCGCCCAGTAGACCCTGTCCCTGTGGAGAAAATGAAAGCGGTAGAAGGGGTCAAATTTGCTGTGCCGCCCGTAATCTCAACGTCTAAAGAGGTAAACCAATCGTCAGCAGGAACCGTGCCATCTGATGAGTTGTAAATAATAAACCAGAATGCAGAGGTAGAGTCATTATCTACGCCGCCGCTTCTAGAAACCCTTCGGTAAGCATCGCGGATAGGATGTGACTTACTCGCTACTGTTAGGCTTGTAGGGGATACGGAACCGACATCTGGATTACGCTCCTCACGGAAACCGTAGTAGGCTGAAGAAGTAAACAGATCAATGCCTTCAGTTACAGTAAACGACTGCCCGGCACTTGCTCCATACCACTCATTGAAAGACATCTCAACACCGTCAGCTTTCCCTATCAGCGCACGGATGTCAGCATCATTAATGCTGGCTAGGGTTGCCGTAGTTCCGCCAGCCTCAATGTGTATCTCATTGAGACTTATTGTGCCGCTAGCCGGTAAAGCCATTAGATTGTCCCGTAAGCTGTTACGTTGCCTATTACTATAAGATTACCAGCTGTATCCAACTTGGCCTTAGATGTGCCGCCATAGCTGATAATAAGGTTATTACCTGAGACTGAGAACTGCCAGTCACTTGCTCCACCCTCAATGGTTGGGGTAGTAAGAGCAGGAGATGTTAGGGCTTTGTTCGTCAGGGTCTGTGCGCCAGTTAGAGTTGCAACAGTAGAGTCTATGTTCAGTGTGGCAGATCCGCTGGTAGCGCCACCTGATAGACCTGTACCTGCAACCACAGCAGTAATATCGCCGGTGTTAGTGGTGTACCCAGAGTCATTAGTCCACTGGGATATGTTGCCAGACTTATTTGTAAGGGTGGCAGTGCTGCTCGCTGTCAGGTAAGCGGAGAGATTTGGTGGCGTGTAAGTAAATACGCCCGTGCCGCTGTTATACGCAAGATTAGCTGTACCAACAGATGCAACTGTAACGGAAAGATCAGTTAATGATATTCCTCCACCGGAGCCTCTTAAATCGCCTGTAACAAAACCTAAACCGTCCGTAGAAGTAAAAGTAACAATGCCAGTAGTGCTATTATAACTTCCTCCTGTCCAACCTAAACCGTCAGTGCCGTCAGCGCCATTAGTGCCGTTAGTGCCGTTAGTGCCATCAGTACCATCAGTACCATCAGTACCATCAGTACCATTAGTACCTCTAAGATCTGTTGTAGAAAACCCTAGACCATCGGTAGAAGTAAAAGTTACAATTCCAGTACTTCCGTTATAACTTCCTCCTGTCCAACCTAAGCCGTTTGTACCGTCAATGCCATTAGTACCAGCAATGCCGGGGACACCTGTGTCACCACGGGGTACTCTAAGAACTCCGGTAATAGAGTTAAATAAAACTTCTGTGCCTGCCGCCCCAGTGGCCGCAGTCATTCCTGTAATTATGTTTTTAGAACTTAATGCTTCAGCAGCACTAGCGGCTGCTTCCGCTGCTTTTATAGTTGCTATGTTAGCTTGAGCAGTTACTTGAGAAATAGTGGCATCTGTATTAGAATCACCAGCACCACCCTCACCACGATAAATAGCCATTAATAGCCCCTATAAAATAAACAAAAAGAAAAAAGAATGGGGGACTCCGAAGAATCCCCCAGTTTAGCTTATACTACAGCTAGGGTGAAACCTGCTTCTGGGCGCATTACTTGACAACCGTAAAGCGTATCAGCAGTGTACAGAGTTCCCAAGAACTCCTGCTTGTACTGAGTCTGTGAGCGTACTGCCTGCTGCTCTGCAAGAACAGAAGTGTCTTTGTGGATCAGCTGAGCACCACGAACGCCTGCTTCAAGAGTAGGTACGTTAGTAGATACAAATACGTCAACACCATACAAGTTACCAATCTTACCAGTCTCAACACTCTTGCCATTGACAAAGTCAGTGGAAGTGTAACGCTCAATACCCATGATAGCGTTACGCAGTGAAGGTGGAACGATGAAGCTACGGTTGTCCATAGGAACGTCGGCATCATCCATCTTCTGGATCAGACCACGGAAAGCGGCATCAGAGAAAGCGCCGACATCAGCAGTACCGTCAGCGTCATACGCTTCAAGAGCACCAGTGCTAGTGTTGATCTGGAAAGAACCAGAGTTAACGTAGCTAGTGCCATCGCCATCGCCGAAAGACTTAGCCAGTTCAAACAGATCGTTGTCAACCTGCTTGGCCAGACCATAACCCGCATCACCAGTATAGAACTGACGTAGTGAAGCAAGAGCCTGTACTTCGGTAATGTCTTCGATCAGACGAGAGAACTCAAAGTGCTTGTTGATGTTAATCAGAACTTCTGACTCAACAGAGTTCTGAATGGTTACTGCAACGCCTTCAGCTTTAGCAGATGCTGAGCCACGAGTAGGCTTAGGAACGTGAATGGTGTCACCTTTCTTACCAGTCATGCTCATTTTCTTAACGAGGTTAGCCATTACAAGATTGCTCTTGTATGCAGCAATTACTTCGTCACTCCAGATTTCTGGAATAAACTTAGCTGCGCTAGTGTTGTCTACTGCTCCGCCCATATTGGGATATACTGATGTAGCCATGATAAAAGTCCTATAATAAGATTATTGTCGAACTCTCCCTTCTTGGTAGGCTTGCATGATTTCATCAGACAAGGATAAGTACCGTTCGGGATCGTCCTGCATTAGTTTAATAATGTCTGAGCGTCTATAGACTTTGCGAGTTGCTGCTTCACCACTTCCTTTGGCATTGCCAGTAGAAGCGTTTTTAACGGCTTGCTTGCGTTCAGTTTTCTCATTAGCAGCAGTTTGGGTTACAATCTGTTGACGTTCTTTCCACGTAGTGAAGAGTTCATCAGCAGCTTCGTAATCATACTGCGTATCTGCTTGTGCAAAGAGTTGTGTCCGAATCTTTGAGCCTTGAATCCACTCGCCAAACTTAGGGTCTTGTATCAGCTGTTGCATGTCAGGATGACGCTGCTGCAACTGTTGCAAAGCCGTGGCGTGTTTATACTGCTTAGTTTGTTCTTCAGCAGCTTTGATTGAAGGATGATTCTTAATCGCTCTCTCGACTGCCTTGTCGGGATCAGAGAAAAAGTCTATGTCTTCTTCAGGTTGTTCAGTTGGTGCTTTCGTTGTGTCGAGTTGTGTCTGAATATAGTTATCTACAACGGAACGTAACTCCCCTACTTCACTACTCTGTCTGCCCAATAACTTCTCAGCTTCTTGGTGCATCCGCACAATTTCTGCGGTTGACTTTCCTTTGTACTTGTCAGGGATTTCTTCTTCTTGAGGAGTTTCCTGTTCTTTAGGTTCCTCTACAAAAGTTTCTTCTACTTCAGTTGTGTCCAGTTCTTCGTCTTCAGGACGCTCGTCTATTAGTGTTGCCATTATTAAACTCCGTGAGTATTCTCATTATGGAGGTGTGTTATGTAAGGATTCGGTTAGGAGTTAGCCTTACGCTCTTGTTGTAATTTCTGCTGTCTGTTCTTTTCCCACTTTCTAGTAGCACCTAAAAAATCACCAGAAATAGGATCTAACTTAGAACGAACAGCACTTACAATTCTATTAGCTATCTTGTCACAATCTAAACAAGGAATATGGGTACACTCTGAATCTGTAAACCTTTCATTTGTGTGCCCATCTTCACAGCGGTATTCGTATAGCGCCCTCATTCACTATTTGCTGAGAGTGCTTCTTCTTCAGCCGCTTCTAGTTGTGCTTCAAGATTAAGTAAACCAGCTATCACAGCAAGTTGCCCTTTACGAAAGTTAAGGTCATCACTGTCTTTAGTTAGTTCTACTGAATTAATTAATACCGCATTGCTATTTAAATCTTCTAACAGTTGTTTCCAACCATCAGACCCAAACATGTTTTTCATGTTGCGATAATATAATTCAAGTTGTTTATCAATCATACTGTTTTTCCTTTAAGGACAGTTAATTTAGTTATAGTTACCCAGTTAGTATAACATAAAAGTATAAAAAAGTCAAGCTTTATTTGTGTTTTTACTTGACTTCTTAGTAGCTTTGTTGTATATAGCATCCCAGTTACTAGCAAACTTCTTTGAGTCTGTCTTTCTTTGACTACTTCCTTTACCGCCGTGGGTCTGACCTTTCATCTTTTTTTACCTTTATGTAAACCATGCTTAGCGTGTTGCTTTCCTTTAGCAGTAGCTTCCTTTTTCTTTTTGTTAGCAGCTGCTAGTTTCTTCTTACCTGCTGCTGTGGACTTCAGCTTACTAATGGTTTTAGAAGGTGCGTAGACTTCTCCAGTCTTGCTGCTGGGCTTACCAGAAGGTGTACGCCACTTTTGCTTAGTCCATTTCTTTAACGACTTTTGTGATTCTTTTAGAGCCATTACTTATAGCCTCCACCTTTTGCCTTATACTCCTTTGCTAATATCTGTGCTTTCCTAGCAGACCATTGACCAGCGTTACCACCTTTAGTTCCTGCTTTAATCTTGTTAAACAAGTTCTTACGCATAGTGGGCTTAGTATAGTTCCCTGCTTTGTTTACTGTAGACTTCTTGGCTGGCATATTACTTACCTTTTTTAACTGGCTTCTTCTTAGGTGCTGCCTTTTTCTTCTTAGGTGGACGACCTACTTTACTACCGTATGTACCTTTACCGTATGGCATAATCTTCTCCTATAACCCTATTAAGTTCCAACCATGATTGGCTATTGCATTGAGAATAATAACGAGACATGTAGCCATGTGAGTAAACCACCAAAAAGTCCTAATACCAGCAACAATATCAGCTTGCTTATCTGTCTCACCAACTTTCTCCCCTAGGCTTTTAGCCCAAATTCTCCACCATCTATTAACTACCATTTAGTTTTATCCGCCCAAAAAGCTGCTGACATTTTACCTTTTGCTATGTTCTTACCATGTCGTGCTTTAAAACTTGCACGTTTAGCTTTCATACGAGCAGATTCACCCGCTTTGGGTTTTCCTGCTGTGCTTGCCCCCTGTTCTCCAAACCTAATTGTCTTGATTTTGTCACCTTCTTTTGCCACAACAACGTGGCTTTTCTTTGGGTGATTGGGGGTACGCTTCGGCTTATTGTATCCACTAACTCCAGCCCTAGCTAGTCTTGGGTCTTTTTTTACTGGCATTCTTTTCCCCTATTTGTTTCTTTAGGTTTACAATCTCGTCGTTTAGTTGCTTAAACTTTACATTTATTTGAGCAACTACATGTTCCAGTTCTCTAGTCGTAACCATTACTGTAGTCCTTGTGGGTTAGGAGTAGCAGATGCTTTCTCTTCTTTAACTGCTATCTCTCTTTCTTTAAGAAGCTGGCCTGAGATTTTAAGTCGTCGTTCAAACTCTTTATCGTCTGCTGTCCCTGCTTTTAAGTTTACAGTTGCAGCTTTAATACGATCAATCTCCAACTCTTGAGGAATGGCTTGAGCCTCCACCGTAAGCTTCTGTGCTCGTGCTGCTGACTCTTGGGCCTGTCCCTGTAGTGCTGCTGATTGTGAAGCTTGGAATTGAATCTGTGCTTGCTGCGCTGCCTGTTGCGCTTGCTGCGCTTGCGGGTTAGGCTGGTTAGCTTGTTGCAGAGATTGTATTAGTTCTTCACGATTAGCTAAGTTCATGTTATCAACAATAGACATGATAAGCTGAGAGTACATAGGTGACTCTGGAGACATTGTTTGGAGTAGCTGTACAAGCTGTGTAACTTCGTATTCTCGTGCAATTATTCCTAAAGAACTAGACGTGTGGAACTTATAATCAGCAACAGGATACATCTCAGGTTCAAACTGCATGTAACGATGTGCTGCTTTAGTAACAAACGGGATCAAGAAAGACTCTTGAAAGTTAATCAAGGTACGCTTATGACGCTTAATAATAGCACCTAGCGACATTGAAATACCTGCGGCAGTGGCGTCTCCATTGATAGAACCTGCCGTACCAGCTGAATCAATAGCACCTGTAGCTGTCTGTACCATAGTTTGCAAAGCTTGTGCCTGTGCAAAACTAATCTGACTTACGTTACCAAAGTTGAATGGTTGTAATACTTCAGCTGGGTTGCCGTTAGTTAAAATAATCTTACCCGGACGTACTTCAGGCTTAGAGCCTCTAGGCATACGTGAAGCATCCATAGCCATCATAGGGTC
>VMHT01188100.1_pt1 | contig 31391 bp, 50 predicted proteins | sample 4693611 | NCBI WGS metagenome assembly VMHT01 (sample SAMN12280063, study PRJNA550983) | marine metagenome | isolation source: seawater sampled from same location over 5 years 0.02-0.2 micron viral filtrate | place: USA: collected off the coast of southern California halfway between the port... ...
AACGATGAAACATGCTGCTGCTGCGAGCAAACATGGGATCATGAGTACACCGAACCAACCAACATATATTCTATTGTTAGTTGAAGTTACCCATTCGCAGAACGGTGTCCATCCTTGGAGGAGACCTTGTTCCCTAGTTTTTGAAAGAGTTGTCATTAGTAAGACGATTTGTAAGTAGGACATCTAGGGATAGATGTGAAACTTATTTCTGAGAATCCCTTTACTCTCAGATAGAAAGACGAAGTATTATACTGCCTACGAAGGTCTTGGTTGGGAGCAGTTTTGTGTGAGGAAACTCACGCAATCTTTATTATATATGAATTGTAAAGTTTTGTCAAGTTTTTGGAAAGACATTATCAATCCAGTTTTTGAAGGTAGTATTATGCCATTGACCATAGGTGACTTCTTCAGTCTCATCGATCAATTGTACCCTAGATTTTGACTGAGCAACCTCAATGTATTCAAAGAAACGATCATCGTAAATATGATTTCTACTTACATCCATAGCAAAATTCCAAAAGTCTGTATTATATTTTGATCCATTAGCATAATGCCAGAGAATAAAATTTTGATGCTCAATAATATCATTGTTAAATTTTTTAAGAATTGAACTCTTTGACCTACCATCAAAGATCCATTGAGATACTAAAGTAGTCCATCTTAAATAACATTCTACAGCACTAGCTTCCAATGGTTCAATAAACAATAGTCTATTACCATTAAGAATAACCTTATCATTTTGAATAGGTTTCTTAGCAACATAGTTATCAAAACTTACTGTAGTTTCTGGAAGAACATCGAATGCCAAGTGCATACTTTTTCTTGCATCATAATCAGAAGTTATCTTGTTGTTATAAAGATAACCATATGAAGTATGTTCTTTATTAGGGATAACAAATGTCCACCCATCAAGAGTTGCTACTGCCCTAGTCCATTTTTGATTATGATCTACTTCATTCTTCTGTCCTAAGACAACAGAGTTCAAAGGATTCTTTATAGTGTTATAGTATGTTAGATCCTTAGGTGTTCCTCTACAATCAAAAACATAATCAGCATCTATATCATTACAATCTTCTACATTCTGTTCTATAAACTTACATACATTCTTTTCAATCATATACTCTCTCAACTTATGAGGAGAATAATGTGTCGCAACAAAATCCATAGGGAATGCATGGAAGAATTTATCTTTCTTCTGTCCCCATCCCTCATATAATATACCAGATTTTATTGTGGCATCTATTGGATTATTATACCAATCAATATCTAATACTTCAGAAATAATTCCAGTAAAATTTGGAAGAGAACCTTGACCAACCTTTTCAATAGGAATAGATGGGTCATAGTATATCTCAATTTCTACATCAGTATTATGATGCTCACGCAAAAGGTGCAGAGCAACGATTAAACCACCGTTACCTGCACCAACAATTGCTATCTTCATTTAAAATGGATTGCCTGGAGCAGGAAGTCCTAAACCAGAAGTAGGAGAGAGTGGTGGTAGATCATTAGATCCTAATGGGAGTGACTCTGTTCCACCCAATGCACCAATGCCTGGAATAGATCCAGTAACTGATTCCATAACTTGTGATTTAATACCATCAATGATGGCATCTCTGCTGACATATACAGATACCCCACCAACAACAATGGCAAGAGATACAACACCAGACGATACTGCGATGACATTAATAATTTTTTGCATGATTAATTTTCTTAGTAAATTATTTAGAGGAGTTTTTTTCTCAGTTCTTTATAAACATGAGCAGCATCAGATATAGTATAAGGGTCGTTAGGACAATTATTCATTTTACCTGGTTCCTCAAACAACTCCTCTATTATACCACCAACTACATATGCTGCATACCTCCAAGTCCTATTACCATATCCACGATTAATATTTTTAACTAACATACCTATCCCTTCTGCTAACTCTCCGTTACCATCAGGAAGCATTTCTACTTTCTCAATACCCAATGCTTCTTTCCATGCATGCATTACATAATTATCATTGACAGCAGTACAGTAGATGGAATCTATACCAAAGTCTTTCTCAAACTTATCGTAGTATGATTCCCAATTAGGAAGCATGTCTGCAGTACAAGTTGGAGTGAAAGCACCAGGTACACCAAACAATATAACCTTCTTATTTGCAAACCATGCAGAGGTTGAGTAGTGATCATCTATTATTCTCTTACCGTCATCAGATGTAAGAGATCCTGCTAGGATAAAATCCATATCAGGTATTCTTTTCTTACGAATCATACTAAAATTATTACTGTAACTTATATATTATATTATACCGAGAGTTCCTGCTGTAACTCCCACAGTCAGGAAAAAAAAGAATTCAAACACAGGCATATATCCTGCATTCTTCATTAGGAATTGAGTCATTTGTGCTTGTGCTCCTCAGCTTTTTGTTTATGAAAATACGAACGGTAGTCCGTTGACTGCAGTAAATGCTACTGCACATGCGAATGTTAATGTGTAAATCATGGTTAAGTTCCTTGGTATACTGGTGACATTACTCCACCTTCGGGATCATCATCGTCATCATCATTTGCAGCACGGAGGAATAATTCCACACCCACAAGCAGTGCTACTGGATAGAAACACCAGAGTACTGCTTGGAATGGACTGATATCGGTTGATGCTACGATAAAATCGGACATTAATGGTTGAGTAAAATTTTAATACGAATAGTTATTTAGGTAATTGTACCTACCAGAGATGCTGCACTAGCAGATACTACTAACCAAGGTAGGTTTATTGCCACCAGTAGTTTTACTAGAGTAGATCTTTTGATCGTGAACAATGTGCAAGTCATTATATGTACGCTACTGTTGGAGCATACGCTGTTGCTGCTGCAATTGTTCCTAAGAACATTATCTGGATAAGAAGTTTCATTAAACTATTACACCTGTAGGAATGGCAGACATAATTGCTACCATAAAGATGTAAGGTACAAACTTAAAAGGAACTGGTTTTCTCTTTAATGAGTTCATTATACAATACCTGGTATAAGTTGACCTGTTGCTAAGTAGATGCCACCGAATAGAACGAATGCAAACATTGCTGGTCTACCGACTGCTCTCTCGAAGATGTCTTTATTACTGTTCATTATACGAAACCTGGTATGATTTGTCCTGTTGTTAGGTAAGCACCTAGTCCTGCGATGATGCCAAGCATTGCGAATCTGCCATTAAGCTTTTCTGCAAATACCTTTTCCTTTTCGATTGTTTTTGTTTCTGTTTTGTTAGTCATTGTTCTTAGATTGAGTAGGGGTAGAATTGAAAGAGACCTGTTAAGATCAAAAGATTCCTGGTATTATCCAACCAGTGAATCCATAATTTACGACGAGTGCAAAGAAACCCATCATCGCTAGGCGACCATTAGTTTGCTCTGCTTCTTTCCAGTATTTCATTTAGAATATACCTGGAATGATTTGTCCTGTTGTTGCGTATGCTCCGAATGCTGCAACGAATCCAATCATTGCCATCCATCCGTTAAACTTTTCTGCTTCTGGTGTCATGAGTTTGTCCTGTTTGTTGATTGTGAATTGTGAATTGATCTTCATCTAAGTCTCCTTAGAATCCTGCTAGTCCAAAGAAAAAGAAATTTCCAGTGGCAACATAGGATACGAATCCTGCTACGAGACCGATCATTGCTAATCTACCGTTAAGTTTTTCAGCATTAGGTCCATAACCTTCGTAGCCTTCTTCTGCTCTAAGCTTTGGTTCTATAGAGAAGATGTTCTGGCGACCACCAGATTCTGTTGTTGTATAACGATCAGTAGATCTGGTTGTTGTAGAAGTCATAACCTTTTGTAAAGTTGTGTAACATAATTATATAGCAAACATAAAGTTTTGTCAAATTTGTTTACATTCGGATGTCCGAACATGAGTAAATATACCTTATATTACCTATAATTTAATCTTATTTTAACATTTGTGTTTCATATTTGTAACACTCTCTTAATATAACATGGCATAAAAAAAGACCCTCCACTAAGTAGAGGGTCTCGATCCATCTCGAACTCTATTATTTAGAATACGAATTTTGTACCGATCTTACCAGAGAAGTCGATGTCATCGCTAGGTGTTGTTGCACCGTAGACCTCTGCATAAAGAGAAACTTTCTCTGTAAGTCCTGTAGATCCACCAAGGTATCCAGCAAGTTCTACATCACCGAAGTCATCTGTTGACTCTGTGTGAGTTACTGTAGGACCACCAGAAACATACCAGTTAAGACCACCAGGTGTTGCTCCTTCGTATCCAACTTGAAGTTCTAGAGCACCAGATGTGTATGAACCATCAGGGTATGAACCATTTGCTTCTACATTCACATATGGACCAGCAAAAGCTGCACCAGCGAAGAGGAATGGAGATGCTGCTACTGCAGCGATTGTTAGTTTAGTCATGTTTTTTTTAAAGTATCTCGCAAGGCATTAAAAAACCTGCGGATGATAGACCCCTCGACATGGGATCTTGATTACATCTACGCAGGGTTACGATCTTTCGAGTCCTTTGTATGAAGTTATTTATATTAACAGAACTTATCTTTCCTGTCAAGCCCCTTCAAAACCTGGTGGCAATTTACCTAGGTATGGGTTCAAATCGAAGTACTGATTCCAGTCCTCCACTAGAGGAGCATCGTTTCTCCAGAAGTTCCAGAGAGCATCGTGACAATTCTTATGATATACATCCACATGCTGATCATGAATGTCTGATCCCATGTCACATCGATACATGAATATTGGCATAGAGAATGTCAAACCACTGTTATAGATTAAATCATCTGCTACAGATCTAGGTTTAATTCTACAGTCTAACTTATATTTTCCTTTCTTTAGATACAATCCTAAAAGTTTTTTTGCATATGTTCGATTGATAACATAAGCAGCAGTAGAGAAATCATTTACAAATCTATGATGGATCTGCATCACAGGTATTGCTGGATTGATAACTGCTAACTGTAATATATCCCAAGCAGCAGGTGCCCATCTGAACCATTCTTTCCAAGTAAATGGCCAGTGCTTAACAGAATCCATGTCACAATCATCTTCCATTATGATTGCATACTCATCGTCTGATGTTTCCATCCAGTATTGAATTGCTTTTAGATGTGATGTAACACAACCTATCTCACCCGATGACATATTATCTGGATACTTACCATACACAATATCACTCAGATCGTCTTCACGACCATCGTAAGCAGAGATTCTAGTGTTTGCTACCTCCCAATACGAAAGCATCTGTTCTGTACGCAAACGACGGTCTTCCTTACCATCTAAATTAATCCAATAGATGTGTGGAAGATCTTTTAATTTTGATGCAGATTTATTTTTATCCATGTTTGTCTATCACTTTCTGAACAGTAGGTAAGTAATGATCAGTAATTACTTTTGCCCAACAGAAGTTCTTAGCATACTCTAAGATCTCATCTCTATGAGCAACGGAGTACTCTCTGTTCTTCTTAATAGCATACTCTACATATTGTGGATCGTCAATCTTATCCTCTTCAACTACAGTAATAAATTCTTTATCAAGATCTAGATTAGCAGTAGCAAACTGACTTACAACTACACCAAGACCAGCAGCAAATGCTTCCATGATAACCAGAGAGTGTGCTTCACCGTCTGATAGGAGCACAAGGTTACCATAGTCTGTCAGATAGTCATGTAGATATTCTTTCTTCCATTCACCAAGATAATTATGGTTCTGATTAAATCTTTTGTCTGCTATATTACCAGCAAAGAAGAGACTATCTATGGACTGGAACTTATGTTGACGCTTCCTGTAATCAATCTTTGCTAGATAGATGCTACGATCAGGGAACTCTGGATTATCTGTATTACGGAACTTGGTGAGATCGACTCCGTTAGGTACAACAAATAAATTGTCATCAGGAATACCACCAAGTATAGAATAGGCTTTTTTAATACTATCTGAGAGACAAAATACATTTGGTTTAGCTTCTTGAAATAGTCCAAAGATTCTACCGTAAGCATCCATCTTGTTTGGTTGCTCAAGGTATGCAAAGTGTGTCGTACATGCACAAGGATACTGTATGTAAGGATACAATACTATCCAATCATCATATTGTATATGAACAAAGTCAGGTTGGTAATCATTAATTCTTTTAATAATCTCCTTAGGATTATTAATGTTTATGATATCAACTTTATGATTTAATCTTTCTAGGTTTACTTTGTAATCCCAGATCAAACTTTCAACTGCTCCCCATCCCACAGGTGGAATTGGTGTAGCAGGTCCTACGATACTGATTTTCATAATAATGATTCAAGTTTGGGGATGTATTCATAAGCAAGTATATTTTCAAGACCGAATTCGTTGATACCGTATTCCCTGATCTCTTTTCTATGTTGCTTAGCCACTTGTCTGTTCTCTTCTATAGTCTTAAGAACAGTATCGACATTATTTATTTCTGTCTCTGGGATGACATCTATCCAAGGTTTAGATGTATCTAATTCAGCAGCAACAGTCTCTGAACACACAACACCTAGACCACATATCAATCCTTCCTTAATAACAAGTGGTGTAGTATTTTCTACCTCACTAAGCAATGCAATATTAGAATAACATGTGATGTAATCATTTAATTTTTCTCTAGGTATTTCACCTTTATAATTTGCAGTGTTCTTAAACTTACCACCACGCTCCATCCTTCCCATAAAATCTACAGTGTCTATCTCTTCCAAAAGATACTGACGCTTACGATCTACAATCTGAGAGAAACATAATGTTCTATTCCAACTAGCAAACTCATCAAACTTATATGGATATGGTCTCACACCTAGTTTACTTAACCAACAGTTATCTTTGTTAGCACCATACTTAACCCATGAATCAATATCTTTTTGACTTGATGCAAAGATATGAAAATCTTTATTGTGAATTATTCTATCAGCAACCTCTCCATACTGATCTCTACCCCACATGTGAGGTGTATTTACATATGGATAGTGACTAGAAACAATCAGTCTCTTACATAGAGGAACAAGATCAGGAATTATATCACTAAAAACATCGTAATGTAGATGCACTACATCATACTTACCATGCTCAACCTCAAACTTAATTAGTTCTCTATCAGGTGTATTGATTATTTCAACACGGTGACCAAGTTCTCTAAGGACTGTTGTATAATCCCAGATCAACATCTCTACAGCACCCCAACCGTCTGGTGGAATCTGCATTATACCTGGACCTACTTGAGCGATCTTCATTGATAATCCTCCCAATACATAACCTTCTTAATATCATCATGAAAAGCAGGACTGTGAGTTATTAATGATGCAATGTTTTGATAGGCACTATGAAAAACAAATACTTTTTCGTAGTCATCATCTTGTGGATTCTTACCATAGAATACACCATCAACAAGTTTCATATCTTGCTGATCATTAGCAGCACAATGATTGAATGCACCGTTAGTAAAATGATATCCTCCTAGTTCATTCAATGTCAAGCAGAGAATAAGTTCATCAGTGACACCAGGATGGACTCCACCATCTTTAAATATATCTTTAAAGATTTCACCATAACGATTGAATATATGATCATGCTTGTCCTTCTGAAATAAGAATGCACCAGATGATGCATAGTTATATGTGAGTCTATCCTCAGGAAGATACTTAGATAATCCACCTGTCATTACTTCTACCTTATTCATGTAGTCAGCAAGGGTAGGAACCCACCAATGTTGAGTACATAAAAAATTATCTTCTGCCTCTTCAATAAGTTCATCAACTCTATCATTGATGATAACAGTATCAGTATCTAAGTAAATACAATGCTCAGTCTCTACATGTTTGAAAAGATTATATCTCTCTGCCCATATATGAGGTTGGAAATAATTCCTATCATCTTTATTCTCTAATTTTTCTGCCTTAGTTTTGATAATTTTTACATTGGGATCATCAATATCTAATCGATCATCCATGTCAATGATAACAATCTCATGATCTTGTTTAATCCTCTCTAAAGATTCACAAGCTCTCATCAAATTCTTATAATAACTATCTCCACCACCAACGATGAAACCAAAACTTAGTTTTGTCATAACAATCTCAAGAGTCCATTAATACGATTAACATATGTATGATGCTTTTTAGTGTGTTGCATCTGTCTACGAAGAAGTTCCTTGTCATTCATATGACGAAGACCTTCTTCAAATAATTCTGGAATGCTTTCTTTGCAGATGATTTCAGGACCAGCAAACTCAGCAAGTTTAGGTGAGTTAGTCAGTCCTAGATTACCATAACTCATAGTCTTAAATAATCTACAAGTTTTAGTACCCCATCTCTTATGAGTATCATTCCTTAAATCAGGAGACAAGAAAGACTTTTGCATGAGGTCTCTCATGACATCACCTTCAAGAGGATTAGTCCACGGATTAGACCATGCAGTCTTCACATCTATTTTAGCACACATTTGTCCAAATTCTTGTATTAAATGTGCGTTCTTAAAACGACCCTCTGCTGACACACTACCAATATGATAGTATATTTTTTCTCTCTCAATATTTACCCACTCTTCATCAAATTCTTCTGGCATAAGATCAGTTGCCCAAGCAAGATATGTAATATCATATCCCTGTACTTGAGATTCTCTTCTATCAATACAAACTCCAGTATCTAACTCTTCAAAATCTTTAATGTTGTGATGAAACTCATAGTTATCATTGTCCATACTATCTTGATGATATCTAACATCAATTAGTTTCTTTACATTACCAAGATACTTCTGAGGATTGACACATACATGTACATAGTAAACAGATGATGATCTTAAAGGTATGTTTTTATCAGCATAACCCTCAGTAAAGAAAACGCAATCATCATAATCAAAATCATCTGGATAATCTTTATCATGAAACCAGTAAACTTTGTGACCACTACGCTCTAATGCTTTTTTAAATCCTTCATGAACATACGAATAGGTATCAGTATGTAGTGGGTAACCCCAGAGAACACATTTCATTTTCTTACGATAATAATATCACCCTCATCATCATCGTCATCATCATCTTCTTGTTGAGGATTGAATACAAGAAGAGACTCTCCAGATTTTACATCTCTCATTTCTGGATGAATATTTCTTACCTCTCTGGGTGCTTCAAAATCTTGTAAAGTTACAGTCATCATCTTCCACATGAATGCAAATGCTGCACCACATAAAGATACAAAAAACACAAGGTAAATTAAGACTGCAAAATCACTCATTTTTTTAATACTGTTAGAGGAATAAGCATATAGTCCTCTGCTTTTTTAACCTCTCCATCAACACAAAGCATATCATCTATGCAGTGTGATGGAACTAGGTCTGGGTGACACCACCAATCTTCAAATGGGTGAGAGTCATCTACCGAGATGTTATCAGCAATAAGCTTATAACCAAAAGACTTAAGATACTCTCTTGAAGCATCCCTGACAGTGTTGCCATCATTGTACGAGTCATGTTCAAATGTAATAGTTGCGAATTTGTACTTGGATAGATCTATCTTTTTCAAAGCATCAAATGTAACCTGTGCTGGTTCACAATCAACTTGTAGATAATCAAATACTGGTCCTAATTTAACCTCTTTAAACAAAGCATCAAAGTCTGCAGTAGTAGCATCACCTAAAGCAACAGGTGCTTTACGATGTTCATTGTACAGGTCTGCTTCATGCTCTTTGATTTCAAAACCTATGCCTGTCCATTCATATCTAGCTTCAAGAAGGGCAGTATTATTAGAGATAACAGGATGTCCTGACCCAATCTCTACAAATGTTCCTTTAGGTTTTCCATCAAGCATACACAGGACAAACATGTCCTGATAACACTGAGAAAAATTCTGCCTGTCTATTAAATTTAAACCAGGAAAAGTTCTTCTAAGTTTAGATGCTTTGTCAGAAGTATAGAAGGTTGGCATTTGCCATGCATTAGGATCTGTCATTGTTGATAAGATTTATTGTCTTTTGCTAGATGTACAATTTTTTGTTCAAAAGGATAGTCAGGATAACATTCTGGAAATGCATAGTCAGGTGAAAGAGCATGTAATTTATCCTCATTATCAATGAAGAATTTGTTTAAATGACTTTCATCATGCCACACTGCTATTATATCATTCTCATAATCCTTGTCAACTCTATCTTTTAGAGTCTTCATCATGGGAATAACAGCAGAAGTTTTACCACCCCACAAACATCCTTGATAGTAATTGGTTTGATCACCTGTCACACATGCTCCTGATTTAGGATTCCTTTCGTAGGTTCCTGTACCAGTTTTATAATGACATGGATGATGAACTCCAATAAAATCTTTAGCAGTAAAAAGTTCGTTGCTCTCTATTCTTTGTCTGACTTCCATGTCAGCATCCAAGAAAAGAATCCAGTCAAAGTCCTTGAGTCTATCCTCTATCGTTAAGATAGTATGAAATCTTTCTAAGGTAATTGCTGGCCAAGGTTTATGTTCTGTCGGAACAAATGTAATGTTGTCAGGAAGGTCTCCCTCTACTTTACCATCACTAAAAACAAAGAAGTGTTTTTCAACCCAACTTGATGGTGCTAAGTTATCCATACAAGAATTAAAATAGCTAGGGAAGAATTCAAGATACTTATTAGTACCGATGAATATAATCGCTAACTTTCCATTAGGTAATGCAACTTTCATACCAATTCCCAACCTTTACAATATAAATCCTTGGTATCATTTTGGGCATCCAAAGGAGGACCGAACCATTTAGATGGTGCAACCACTCTCTTATCTTGATTAGTAGACAACCATGCACCCCACCAAGAGAATGATGAGTTAGCAATAATAAAATCATTACACATGGTCATTAAACAAAGATCAACATACTGATTGTCTGCTTGAGATACTATGAAACGATCATCAGAAAATAACTCCTGCTCCATACACCAAGAAGGATCGTCTGAAAAAATGACGACGGTGCGATCTGAGTCGTACATACTCAGTGCTTTCCTATAGTAATTTATATCAACAATAGGATGGTGTTTATAGTGAACATAGTCTGTTCTTCTAACATGAAGTGCAATAGGATTATCAACTCCTCTCATCATTTCTTTACATGGATCTGCAATCTCATCAAGGAAAGTAAAGTCTTCTAATAATTCTTCTCTAACATTTAAAAAATATTTTTCTGACTGAAAGAATCCAAGAAGTGATGCAAAATCTGGACAATTATTATATAACTCTTCGTCAAAATGAAATGATTTTTCTTCTACAATAGGACGACTATCATCAATCCTTTGTATTTGTAACGGACTCATTGATGTTAATTTGAATGGTTGGAACAGTTGATGTTCTTCCCAGTCATCCTTACTAGATCTCCAATTAGAAGGAGGTACACACCAGTTGTACCCCCTATTTTTTGCTATACCTTTCACAGCAGCATATTGAAACATCTGATTTGCTAGACGCTCTTTACGCTTGCCAACATAATTAATACCAATCATTTAGTCTGTATAAAAGTGTGCTCTATAAACCATTTATATGTCTCAGCGAGACCTTCATCTAAAGTATATTTTGGTTTCCATCCTTTGTCTGATATCGTACTGTAATCTAATGGTCTCTTAGGTGTACCATTAGGACGATTAGTATCCCATTCTATCTTACCATTGTATCCAGTAACAGCAGCAACCTTATGTGCTAGATGGAAGATAGAAACATCTTGTCCCGATCCAACATTGAGTAACTCAGCATTTTGATAATGTTCCATAGCAAACATACATGCGTCTGCTAGATCATCAACATAGGTAAACTCTCTCATAGGTGTACCATCACCCCAACAAGTAACAACATCTTCAGTAGCGTTGTTAAACTTAGTCATCAATGCAGGTATCACATGTCCATTTTCGGGATGGAAATTATCACCAGGACCATATAGATTAGATGGCATCAATGATACACCCTTAAATCCATACTGTTTGTGATACATCTTCAACATTTCTATACCATGTATCTTAGCAATGGCATATGCTTCATTAGTAGGTTCTAATTCACCTGACATTAATGACTCTTCTTTTACAGGAGTCTCAGCAAACTTAGGATAGATACAAACTGATCCTAGGAATAAAAATTTCTTGACATGCCATTTATATGCATAATGAATAAGATTCATTTGAATCTGTGTATTCTGATAGATAAACTCTGCAGAGTACACATCATTAGCATGAATGCCACCGACTCTAGCAGCAGCATCAAAGACAAAATCTATTTTAGTATCTCTAAAAAAATTCTCAACTGCTACAGGATCAAGAAGATCAACTTCTTGACGAGTACGAGTGATAATATTCTCGTACCCATCTTGTTTAAGACGACGAACTATTGCAGATCCTACTAGTCCTTTGTGACCTGCAACGAAGATTCTAGATTGTTTATGCATTGTTCTCAGTCTCATTGAGCAATAACAATTTCTGGTTCTGGTAAGGGGAATAAAAATCTCTTACCTTTGAACTTAGGATTCTTTAGGAAGAAATCTCTAAAGTGCCAAGGCAATACGATGTGAACATCATAATCCCATAACATAACATCCTCTTCATCCTTAATAGGAATCCAAGTACCAGGTGTATAAGAACCATCCTTGTCTGGATTGACATCACCTATGACTGCAATATCATTAGGAGTAATTTCCCATGTCTGGAGAGTTACATTACCTTTAGTACTAGCACCTAATGCACAGATCTTGGCATTGTTCTTCTTATAATAATCAAGCATCTTCCAGAACTGTTCCTTACATGAATTGATTCTATCACCAAATTCATCCCAAGGCACAGTAGTATCTAAACCCTGTTCAATTTCACTAGCAAGAAGAGCAGTTAATTTTGTAGTACATTCCTTACCTAAAGGAGAAACAACTACAGAAATACTACCACCATTAACATCATTAAAATCAAAGTCAATGATATTAAATCCTGCCTTGTCCATAATATATTTGATCTGTCTCATACCATAGTATGATAGATGCTCATGGCATACAGTATCAAATGAATTCTGCCTTAACATCTCAGGCATGTAACTTTGTTCTAACACCCAAACACCACCTGGCTCTAAACAAGCACGAACTTGTCTAGCAAACTCACATGGATCTTCTAAGTCATAGAACATAGAGAAGGATGTTATAACCTTTGCCTTCTGTTTACCAAACCTTTCATGAAATTTCTCTGCAGAAAAGAAGTCAGCAATGTAACTTACATTCTCAGGAATATAATCTTTGAATTTTTTAGAGGTAGGATCGATACTAATTAACTGACAGTCCTTAGGGAAGAATCCCAAGAAGGTTCCATCATTACCAGCAATATCAACTATGATATCACCAGACTCAAGTTCAACATCACTCTGAATTTTCAATGCCTTCTCTTTGAGATGGCGAATCATACTTTTGTTTAGTCCAGAACGGTATCCGTACTCATCTCCATACATGGTAGGGAGATCAAAGGTATGTTGTAATTGAACATGACCACATCCACCTTTCTTCTCATTACATTTAACGAGAGTTAGGGGACCTTTGTACATGTCCTTATCAATTTCTTTAGGGAATATACCAGAAAGATATTGATCACCTAGGTCGAGGACGACATCAAAATGTTCGTTGCCACAGACCCTACATTTTTTAATTTCGTGAAATTTGCTACAGTTCATTGTCCGTAAATACACATGTCTTCTACAAGATCAGTAAATGATAACTCAGGTTCCCACCCCAAGACTTCTTTTGCCTTGGTTGCATCACCTAAAAGTTCTTCGACCTCTGTTGGGCGGTAATATTTAGGGTGAACTTTGATGATGTTTCTACGGAGAGATTTGCAATAACCAACCTCTTCCATACCTTCACCTCTCCATTCAATATTCAACCCAAAATAGGTTGCTGCTTCCTCAACAAATTCTCTAACGCTACGCATCTTACCAGTAGCAAGAACAAACTCGTCAGGTGTATGATGTTGAGTGATCATCCACATACCACGAACAAAGTCCTTGGCATGTCCCCAATCTCTCTTAGCATCTAAATTACCTAACAGTAGTTCTGACTCCATTCCTGTAGAGATACGAGACAGACCTCTTGTAACCTTTCTAGTTACAAAAGTTTCGCCTCTCCTAGGGGATTCATGGTTGAATAGAATTCCATTACTAGCATGGATTCCATATGCTTCACGATAGTTTCTTGTTATCCAATAGGCAAACAACTTGGCACACCCATAAGGACTACGAGGATAGAACGGTGTAGTTTCTTTTTGTGGGACTTCTTGCACTAACCCATATAACTCTGAGGTGGATGCTTGATAGAACTTACACTCGTGATCTAGAAGACGAATTGCATCTAGAAGACGAAGGGTTCCAAGAGCATCTACCTCACCAGTATACTCAGGTATCTCAAACGACACCTTTACATGACTCATAGCAGCGAGATTATAAACCTCATCAGGTTTGATCTTTTGAACCAAACTAATGATGCTACCTGAGTCAGTCAGGTCTCCATAATGGAGTTGAATCTGATCATATATGTGATCGATCCTGTGTGTATTAATGAGGGAAGAACGACGGACTATGCCATGAACTTCATATCCTTTTTCAAGGAGAAATTCGGCAAGGTACGATCCATCCTGTCCAGTAATACCTGTGATTAGTGCTTTCATTTAACCGAATGATATAGACTCACCTGCACCCAGACCTTCACTTAAATCTTCAAGATCAATACCTGTCATAATATCGGTTGCTAATCCGACATTAAGAGTGCTGGTATCGATATCTATATTATATGTTTCTGTTGTACCTGATCCTACAGTGAAAGTTACATCACCGCCTAGTGGTGAATGAAATCCATCATCACCGAATAAAGGAGAGGTAGAGGAATGCTGTGCAGAGTTATCAGCTATAGAACGGAGTTTTAAATAAGTACTCCAGAGTTCTTTTAGCGTATCTGTCTCTTCGTCTATATTTAGTGCTTCTATGACTGCGAGTTTAACCCCATCAGCAGCAGTCTGATAGGTGTCATAGGCATGATTTTTTCCACAAGACATGATTAAAGATCTTCAGAGATTACATCCATTAGGACATCGTAGTCCGCAAAATCGTTGCCTGAAAATTGAATGAGTCCTTCGTTCTCGTAGTACCTTCTAACCTTCTTGTATAGTTTAGGATGCTTCAGGTCTAGGAAAATTTCCTTGTTTGCTGCAGCACGAAGTGTACTCAAGTCTTTCTTGAACTTACTCGACAAAGACATTGTTTTGGATATGTTAACTCAACTATTATAGTCTAGTGGTTATCGTTTGTCAATTCTTTTTCTGTTTTGAAAATATCATATGCAAATTTGACACCTTCCTTTGACAAAAGTATCTTCTTTGCAACAGTCATCTCTTTACTATAGAAAATAACTGGTTGGTTCTTGCAGTCTCCACTCACTTAACTAACTCCTTCTTACCTTTAAAGGTTCCTTTCGTGCAGAAATAGAAAGTATAATTTTCTGTGGTCACATAGTAACCATCTATTGATTGTCCATCATCCGTATAACCATACGCTTTGACTTTCTCATCAATGCCATCAAGTCTGAAATTTTTATTATCTCTTATTAAATATTCGTGGTATCTGGCATCTAAGTCGATCATCGTTCCTCGTAGGTAAGTTTGCGGATCCGTCTTTTACGGCGTTGTTCTTGCCATTCTAACTGATCTTTCGTTAAATGTCCAGTTTCCCTGACATTCGCTGTAGTATTTATTAATAATATTTCTGATAGGTTAACTGCCGACACAGTATCTCCATCCAGAATAGTTCGGTTTGTACACCCACAACTCTGAACTTTATTGCTACTGACCAATTCAGTATTACATCTCTTGCATTTAATTCTTAGCATAATTCAAATAAAAGTAACTTCAGTAAATCTTGTAGTGGTTTTAAAAAAATTGTCCGTTATTGCTTGACCGTGGAACCACTGACCAGGAAAAACAACTCCTTGATTAAACCTATCCAATATGCATAACTCTTCAGTGAACTGCTTCTTTGTTCTCCAAGGATTGCTATGTTCTGTATCTCTCTTTTTTAAGAATGCTTTTGCTTTTGTATTGGCAGCATGGTATAGAGTAGTACCTGCTTTCATATGATGAGATGGATTCATATAGATCATAAAGTTTAACTGTCCATCCACATGTGGATGCCAATAGTTACCAGCACCAGGATAATCTGATATTAATCTAAAAGTATTAGTAGTATTTGGAACAGCATTTGGATCTATATTTGCAACACCATAAGCATCAGCAAGCATTTCAATAAGAAACTTTCTATTTTGATCCCATCTATTATCAATGGCCGTCTGACCATCCATAAAGTCTATACCATTCTTAGACCCCTTAATAGATTTATGAGTTCTGATTGCTTGAATAGAACTCAGGTATGAATACACCCTATCTGGATACTTATATACATCATCAACAAACATGATCCTAGAATCCCTCCAAGGTTCGACATTGATCGCCCAGTTAGAATTAAATTCAAAATCAGATGCTTTAAAAAATTTAGTCACTCGAACATGAATGTGTAGTTTACTCTTCGATTATTTGATCCCTCAATCATAGAGACCTTGTTAGTTTCGTGAAAATATTTAGAGTTAAAAATTAAAAGTCTGTTGCATGCATATGGGATGAGAGTCTTCTTGGATTTAGTATACTCTAGATATTTTCTTATCATTATTATATCATTATTATACTCTTCCCAACTCCAACTTGGTGGTGGTTGTATATCATAAAGAATTAATCCATTCTTCTCTGAATCTTGGACAGATTCATTAGGACTAACCCAAAGATTAATATTATATTTTGCTGGATCTGCATGAGGTGTAACTCCATCAGCATTATTATCGTGTACAAATGCCCAACCTCTAGAAAATTCTCCTAAAAATTGATATTTTAATTTGAGTGAGGTGACTATATCCTCCAACAGAACAATTGGAAATGAATCTTTTGAGAAGTTTATAGAATAGTATCCCTCATAGGAATCATTCTTAACATCTGTAGTCAATGCAAAGTCTCTTAACTCATCTATAACCTCAGGAAGAAATAAATTATCTTCTATGAAGTAACGATCATCTTTAATTATCTTTTCTACAGTACTTGAATGCATAAGTAAAACGATGATCAGATTTAAGAGGAGTTGCTCTATGCCAAACCCATGCAGTAAATTTTAGTATGGTATTTGGTACTGGTGGTATAGCAATAATTTTATCATCAAGATAAAACTCAGTTGCCCCACCCTCATTTAGACCAGTATAGAGTTCGTTGCCATAAAATATAAAAGTTACAGCATCGTAACCATCTGCACAGTCTTGATGAAAATTTGCTATCTCTCTAGGAGCAAAGCAATTAATATATGCTCTATACAATTCATACTGTTCCATCTCTGGAAACCTAGAACATATATTTTCATCAAACATATCAATTATATGCTGATCCTTATCACTTATTGCTATGTTCCTTTCGGCCTCAGGTACAATCTCTCCATTATCCAACTCACCAACTCCAATCATTTCATCCATGATGTCATAGATCATTCCTGTTGGTTTTAAATTACCAGCATCACTCTCACCCCATATGTAAGGTGAGTCTTTAGCAAACTTTACTGCATAAGAAAAATCTTGTGCTGATAAAAATTTAGGAACTGTTGCAATGGATGGTTTAAGATCCGTAATATAATTATAGTCTCTCATAAATCAATACTGTTAACAGCAGTTACTCTCCATACTATACTGTATCTATACACATATGGATGCCTTGGTCCTAGACCTCTATGCCAATAATTAGATGGAAAAATAATAACTCTGCCAGGCACATACTCATGCTCTTCTATAACATTACCATGTTGTTCATCAAGTATTTGGAACTGACCACCCCACTCTTTTTCCCATTGGCAATTTGAGAAGTACATGATAGTTGAATTACTAAGATCACCATCAAGATGAGCACTACCATCACAAAAAGAATGCTGTAAATTTATATCTATTCTCGACAAATAATATGTTGTATCAGTTACCTCTTCAATATGTCGCAACATATTAAGAAACATAGGTGCTTTAGGTGACCAGTTTGTAACTGTATTAACACTAGTTCTTTCAAATAAATTCTCACCAAATAATCTATGAGTACCACCTCCACCATCAGGATAGCGTCTGCCATTTGCTTCATTAGTACATGAAACAGGTAGATTAACCACCATCTCATCTGTAGTTGCTACAAATGCAGGAGAAAATAAGTTGTCATATACTTTAGCAATCATACTCTTACCCATAGATGTGGTGATGTAACAATGTTTTCATAACGATCATCAACTGTTTCTGAAGATGTAATGAATATATCATACACTATAGATGCTCTATAATGTGATCCAGAAAAACCTCTAACATTATGCATTACACTAGATGGAAATACAATTAGATCTCCATCTACAGGATTGAATTGAAATATCCCTAGGTGTGGTTTTAAATTTAATGGTAACATATCCATTTCATTACCACTTGTAAGATTTAAAGTTCCTCCACTACCCTCAGTCCTTAGATAATAGACTCCACTAAAATGAGATCCTTTATGGTAATGATTTGGATTGCCACCATCCTCCAATCTAGTTACATTCGGCCATGACTTCTGGAAAAAAACAGAATAGTCTGAATCATCAGTGATCTCTTTTAAATATTCTCTAACTGCCTGACCCATATGATAGTTTAACCAATAGAATTGCTTAGTAGTATGTAACAAAAAGAACTCTGGTATGTCTTGATCACCTGTAAAATTTCCACAATCATTAATCTCTTCTACATTTTTATTATAAAATTTTTCACATACATCCATCATGCCATCCCATTCTTTCTTGGGGCATGTAACATTAGTTTTATAAAAAGGAGTAGGAAAAAGATAATCTATCATTGCTGAACTTCAATCAACGGAGTATATAACCAACCCTCTCTTGTATAATTACAATGAGATGGTACATTTGTACTGTCGTATTGATATACAGAAATTTTATACTCAGCAGATGGACACTCAGTAAGAAGTGTGCGTTGAAGACGATCAAAGTATTGTCCTACATTATTATTATCTCCGTTAACAGAGCAAAAGAATGAAAATTTAGAATCTTTCTTTGCCAAATCCTTTATACATTTAATTAAAAAATACATGTTAGTACATCCATATTTCAATAACTCTTCATCAGCATCCTCAATGTAAGGATCATGGAAGAAACAATCATACTTGTCGAGGTTGTCTATACATGGCCATGCTTGTTTAATTATTTTTGCTTTAGGATATTTCTTTGCCCACTTTAATGCTTTTTTATATACACCTTCATCTGGTTCAAGAATAGTATGAGATTTGATATCAAACTGTTGGATTTGTGTAGCGGAATAACCATACCCAAAACCAATTTCCAATACATCACCTGCTGGTTCTAGTAAATTGATACAAGTTTCCATATAATGCTTCTCCCACTCCATCATATACATGTGGGTATCAGAAGTACCATAAAGAGTATCGTCTTTAAATTCAGCCATAATTTTTTCTCATGTATCGACCAAGTATATTACTATTATAATACATCGGTTCATTATTATCAAATTTTTCTTCTAAGACATTATTTAAAAAGAGTTGCTTGGTCTCTTCATAATTGACCCATCCTCCTGTAGTGTGGAGCGATATGATTTCTCGTTTAAAGTTGGAGTTTCCAAGTAGTTTCCTATCTGCAGTAAGCTCAGGACAGCTCCCATAGTATTTTTTCCAGTCACTTTCAGATGTAACTTTCCTACCGCCACCTCTAGGCTTTCGTTTTTGATAGAAATATTTTCGTCCGATGTATTTCTTACCCGACTGGAGATTTGTAATGCGGTAGACGAAACCGAAGAAATCGCCAATATCATCAGAAGTGAAAGCTGTATCTTTGTAGTACCAGGGATTGTCATAATTCATTTGTAACAGAATAAAAAATTATCAACAAAAGATTCTGACTTCTCCTTACCAAACTTTGCTGTAAGATATCCTCTAACAGGATCTAGTTTGGTCATGTAAGTATCAAAGTCTTTATATACTGTTGTATCTAGTCCCGTAGGGTTCGCCTCATCTATGATATGTTTATACCATATAAGATATGTTTTAAACATAGGCAAATAATCATTGACCTCCTCAGGTTTACAGTATCTTACAAATATATTTTCTGAAAAATGATTACCCATCTCAAAGAACCTATACTTACCATCGTCTTTAGGCAAACTATCGACAGAGTATAGATAATTTTCTCTTGGATGTTGGAAGTCAAATACTATTATAACTTTCTTCTCACTAAACTTCATGAGATCCATACCAAAACAGGGAAGATCAGCACCAGTCTTAGGGTAAAGTATGGTGTTGTATATGTCAGATCTTGGATCGTTTATCTGTGCTTCTCTTGCTTTTAGGAAGTGCTTACCTGTACGAATATCAGCATGTAAAGTAGCATCTTTTGCTTCCCAATCAGCCCATGTTTCTTTTACTTCTAAGTCAGGGAATGTCTCAAATAAAACATCCTTATACTTTTGCCACAGAGTCTCCGTCGCATTTTTCAATTTGCTTACCATATGTCACACAAGGATTCTGTCCGCAACCACAGTTCTTTGGTTGCTTCTTCTCCTCTATGTATAACCCCATAATATAATCTATTTGCTCCTCAGATAGTCTGTCATAGACATCTAAAGATAGTTTTCTTTCCTCTAGATAATCAACTATTTCTGGTGCAATGTGTACAATGTGTGAGTCAGCAATACCTTCTCTTACTACATTCTTAACTGTACTGAGAACTTCATTCTCAACATTCAAGGTCTTTGGATAGTCCTTGTCACCTGGTTTTGCTTTCTTCTCACCAGATCCTGACTTCATTCTTGCTTTCTTTTGACGGATGTTATCCCATAGACCATCCTTACCTTCTTCAATATCCTCTTCCTTCACACAGTTAGGAACATCTTTACCACCTTTCTTCTTGGTTCCTTTTGCCTTGTAACCATCCCAACAAGTAGATGCACCAACATTCTTTCTTGCTTGCTTCATGCTACCTTCTATCACTTCTTTATTCTTTTCATCATTAATTACATGCTCATGCATTTCACTAACAAGAACTTCCAACTCTTGAACAGGAACATTCTTCAAAAGATTTCTGCCAGCAAATAGCACATCATAGTGAGTGATGTTACCATTCTCATCAAGAGTATGCATTTCTTTAATACATTCTCCCAAACCATACTGTTCGTGCTTTACTTTAGATGAGCAGTCATGCTTGACCTTCTTACCCATTGCCTTCTTGATTGCCTTATCCTTAGAACCAAAGTATTCTGCCTTACCTGATTCTACTTTACCGTCTCCATCATAATCTTTTGCTGCTTTCTTCTCTTCTAGTTTATGTGGGATTGTATTACCATTAGCATCTTTCTCATGATGCTCTTTTACTTTCTTCTTACCTTTTTTAAATGATCCATCTACCTCACCCTTCTCATATCCCTTTCCGTCTCCATCATCATCCCACCATCTCTTTGCTTTGACTGCTTCAGTTCTAGTTTTTTTATTAGAATGATGTGATGGATCACCAAATGCAGGGTTGTTCTTATACTCAGGTTTTTGCTTGTCCTTTTCTTTCTGTAATTTTGCTGCTTTCTTATCAAGGAAATCTTTCATAGCACCACCTGCCTTACCAGATCCTTTATATAAACCGTACTTTGCTCCTTCAAAAAAACCAGTAGCAGCAAGACTTTTAATTATTGCTCTTGCAGTTTTCTTCTCAGCAAGATCTGAATTCTCATGTAAACGAGGATTAACCATGCACATTACAGAGTAAAACTCAGGATCTAACTCACGAGGTAGTGCTTCTATTATATTATCCAAGAGACGAGGACTCTCATATCCTTTCTCCACTAACTTTTTAGCGACACCAAGATAATACTCTTCCCATATTGGATCAACAGCAGCTAATCTTTTCCTGTAGAATGATTCATCTGTTAGCTGTTTTACTTTAGAAGACATAACACAATTTTAATCCTTATAAGGATATTTATTCGACTCCAGCATTCCAATCTTTGAATGATGATTGCAGTTGTCCCTTGTTTTCTTCAGCATAATCATCTGCATAACCCTTCATCTTCTTCCATTCGTTATGCAAGGCACCTAATATCCATGACTGAGAAAGACTTTTAGGTCCATGCTCAAGTAGTTCTAGGTATCTTTTGTTGGTTGTGTAGTCTTTGTATTCCTGTCTCCAGTTGGAGTCGTCGTAGGATTTATTTTTCATAAGTAAATGTTTTTCCTTTGATTTGTGTTACACCCTCTGGTGATTTACCTTGGGGTTTAAATTTGCCTATACCCTTTCTCTTCGTCTTACCCAATCCACCCTTTCTAGTTGCACTTAATGAAGCACTCTTTTTAGTTTGTACAATGACTGCATCCTGATCATACTTCTTACCCAACTTCTTAATTTCTTTCTTGAACTTTCTCTTACCTTTCTTACCAGACGAAACTACATGACTGCGTTCACTTCCTCCTTCCCATTTACCTTTCGTTTTCGTAGGACCAGGAAGACCACGACCACGAATATCTTTATCTAATTGTTTGTTTCTTGCTTTATTTTCTTTGGAAGACTTACCAGTACGAGTTCCAGAGAGGACTGCCATGCCTCCCTTATCTGATTTACTTTTAATACGGCTTAAACTACTCTCCTGTACTTGAGAGCATTCTAGCATGAATTGTGTAAATGTCTTCATGTCTTGTGACAGTTTCCTAATTGGTATTTATCCTCCGACATACTTATCGTACTCATCGGCAGCATCTATTATTGCTTTCTTCATCTCTTCTATGTCCCATTCAATCTCTTCAGAGTTTGAATCCTGAGAAGGTGTCTTTTTTGACATCTTGTTTGATTCCTCCAACGACATAAGACTCTACCTCCGTCTCTTGTGGTGCTACTTGTAATCCCTTAGAACTAATCCAATGGGTTGTCCAAGGTAATGGATTGTTTCTCATTGCAATATCATAGATAGGATCTATTCCTATTGCTCTCATTCTCTTGTTAGCAATCCACTCAACATACTGTCCTAATAATTTTTCATTCAAACCTATCATACTACCATCTTTAAACAGATACTCTGCCCATTCTTTTTCCTGCTGTACTGCTGACTTAAATGCATTAACAAGCCATCCCTTTTCTTCCTTAGCAATTTCAATCATATCAGGATCATCACCCTTCAACCAATTGTTTAAGATTGTTTGCGTGATGACAAGATGCTGATTTTCGTCTCTGGCGATGAGAGAGATAATTTTAGCGGATCCTTCCATAAGCTTGAGTTCGCCAAACGCAAACGAGCAAGCGAACGAGACATAGAATCGTATGCCTTCAAGGATGTTGACATTAGCAACTGCTCTATAGAGATATCTTTTAAGGTCTTTTTGTGTCCACTGCGATGATGGTGATCCCTTTGAATTTTGTGACCAGAGATTGCTTGAACCCCATTCTTGAGCGTAGTTAATAAATTCATCGTATGCCTGAGTAATAGATTCTGCTCTTTTGAGAATCATCTTATCTCCTATTATAGTATCAAAAACTTCTGATGGGTCAGAATATATATTTTTGATGATATATGTATAGGATCTACTATGAATCATCTCCATAAGTTGCCACACATTCATACATGCTTCTAGTTCTGGTAGAGAACAGTATGGTGCAAATGCTAAACCAGGTGCTCTACCTTGTATAGAATCGAGCATGACCTGATACTTTAAGTTAGAAGTAAATATATGTTTTTGTTCTGGTCTTAGTGTCTGATAGTCAGCACGATCTTTCTGTAGAGATACCTCTTCGGGTCTCCAGAAATATCCTAGTTGTTGCTGAGTTAGTTTGTCAAAGACAGGATACTTATATGAATCATATCTTTGTACTCCTAAAGGAGCACCAAAAAACATCGGTTGTTTCTTAGTGTCAACTGTAGTACTCGTATTGAATACGGTCATTCCTTTAGGTTCTGACATTTTTTCGTTAGTTTTAAATTGCACAAGCGTCACACTCTGATGTGGATTCAATCTCACTTAGTAGTGATTCTAAACCCTGTTTTACTTCTTCGACTTCAACCTCGTCTGTCTTATTATCATATGTATTCTGATAGTAAGATGTTTTCCAACCATACTTATAGGTTGTTAACAAATCATTTGCCATGACTGAGACAGGCACTTCATTATCAGGATAGTTGTCTGGATTGTATGACCAGTTACCACTAATGGCTTGATCAAAAAACTTTTGCATAACAGCAACAACTTTAACATAACCATCATTACTTTTCATATCCCATAGTAATGTGTAATGTGGTTTTAGTGATTGATATGCTGGAACAATCTGCTTAAGAGGTCCTTTCTTGGACTTTTTAATGGACAAATAATCTCTTGGTGGTTCAATTCCGTTTGTTGAATTAGACACAACGGAACTGCTCTCCGATGGCATTTGTGCCGACAGAGTTGAGTTCCGTAACCCATATTGTTTGATGTCAGTCCGTAAAGTATCCCAATCATAGTTTAATGTATTAGGTACAATCTCATCTATATCCTTTTTATATGTATCAATAGGTAAAATTCCATCAGCATACTTAGTTCTATCAAAATATCCACAAGCACCTTGCTCCTTTGCAAGTTGATTTGATGCCTTCAAAAGATAGTATTGGAATGCCTCTGTTAGGTCATGAACCATGTTGTGTGCTTCTGGATCATTATAAGATAACTTATGCTTGGCAAGGTAATGTGCAAGTCCAATATAACCTATACCAAGTGACCTACGATTCTTAGTTCCAATCTCTGCTGCCTTGACAGGATACCCTTGGAAATCAATCAATGCATCCAATCCACGAACAGCAAGATCACATAACTCTTCAAGACTGTCAAGACTTCTTAGAGTTCCTACATTGATAGCAGACAATATACACAAAGCAATCTCACCATTAGGATCATCTATGTGCTGTAGTGGTGTAGTAGGTAGTGTAATCTCCTGACAGAGGTTACTCATCTCTACTTTGTCCTTGAATGAACTATGAGTATTCACATGGTCGATGTTCATGATATAAATTCTACCTGTCTCTGCTCTCTCCTTGAGTAGACTTAGTATCAGTTCTTGTGCCTTAACTCTTCTTGAGGGGATTGTTGGATCATTTTCGTAACGCTGATATAAGTCATCAAACCTATCGGTCCCAAAACTCTCAAACAAGTCAGGACAATCATGAGGGGAAAAAAGCGTGATTTCCTTATTTTCGATAAAACGCTCATAGAATAACCTACTTAACTGAATACTATAGTCTAACTTTCTGACTCTGTTGTCCTCTGTTCCTTTGTTGTTTTTGAGGACGAGGATGTCTTCGATTTCTTTGTGCCAGATTGGGAAGTGGACAGTTGCTGATCCACCACGGATGCCATTTTGAGTGCAACATCTGACAGTACTTTCAAACTTTTTGAGGAAAGGAACAACACCTGTGTGCTGTACTTCTCCACCCCTGATTTTACTGTTGATTCCCCTGATTCTACCAGCGTTGATACCAATACCAGCCCTTTGTGCGACATACTTACCAATGGCCATGTCAGAAGTAAAAATGCTATCCAAGGTGTCGTCAATATCAACCAGAACGCAAGACGCATATTGACGAATTGGTGTTCTGACTCCTCCCATGACTGGTGTTGGGATGTTGATCCTGTGTCTGCTGATTGCTTCGTAGTATCTTTTGACATAATCTAACCTTTTTTCTTTTGGATAATCTGCAAACATAGTAGCTGCTATCATCATGTACATGAACTGTGGAGTCTCATATACTTGACCAGTACTACGGTCTTGTACTAGGTACTTGTCAACAACTTGGCGAAGTCCTGCATAAGTAAACAGAAAATCTCTATCATGATCTATAGACTTATCTAGTTCATCTATCTCGTCATCATTATACTTTGTTGTGATATCTTTATCATAGATACCCTTCAGTATACATTGAGTAATATGATCTCCAAGACTAGGATGATCTTTAATCTTTGCATAAAGACTTTTTCTTAGACTAAACAGCAACAGTCTAGCAGCAACATACTGATAGTTAGGGTTCTCTAGAGATATAAGATCACTAGAAGATTTAATAAGAATCTCTTGAATCTCTGCAGTTGTAATTCCATCATAGAATTGCAACCCAGATTGTATTTCTATTTGACTAGCAGAGACACCTGCAAGATCCTTGCATGCCTCTTCTACCATTACATGCATCTTATTAAGATCAAGAGGTTCGATGCTTCCAGACCTCTTCTTGACCTTAGTTCCGTTACTCATACTTTTTTCCAAGTGTTAAATTTGACTTTTGCTTCTAAGTTTTGATATGTGTTTAATTTTAGCATGGGCATCACATCATGTCCAGCAAGAACCATATCGTTTATGTCCTTTTCCTCAAGAGATGAAGGCCATATCACTACCTTTTCTCCTCTATCAATGGTGTCTGAGATTCTTGTACAAATCTCACGATTCCTTGGCTCGTTATCATAAACCCAAACAGGATCGCTAACACCCCACTTCCCAACATCACCGTCTGCACCGCACATAGCAATGCTATTTGGAACGAACGAGCTGTCGAAGGGTCCTTCTGTAATATAGACTGGAGTTTCTTCTTTGATTTGATCCAATCCATAAATTTTTGGTGCATCATCATAAAGCATTATAGTGATATATTTAACAGAGTTTGGAACTAGACTTCTTCCCTGAAATCCTACCAGTTCTTTTTTATAAAAGAGTGGTATGACTATACGAGGTTCTTCAATTACATTTGATCCAAATGTCTGCTTTAGTGAGTTCGTAAACTCACAAAATTTCTCCGCATAATAGAATTTATTAGGATCGATTTTTCTACTTTCAAGGTATGTGCGGCCTTGAACATTGTCACTGCAAAAGGGTAGGTTTACCTTAGTATTAAATGTTGGGGATTCAAATTCTGTTACCTCTTTGGGGGCAGCAATAGCAGAAGCACCTTTTCTACCAGCAAACCCACCTTTAAACTTCTCCATAACAAATTTTTTATGAAGAGTAGTATCTATCTGTTTAAGAAAATTGGCAAAAGAAAGTGAAGCACCACAGTTATGGCACTTAAAGTTAGTATTATTCTTTATTGAATAGAAATATCCTCTTGCTTTATTCTTATGTTTCTGCGAGTCTCCACAGATAGGACAACGAAAGTTGTACAGATCTGGTTTTACTTTTTTAAACTTTTCAAGACGAGCTGATAGAAGACTAATATATTTCGAGTCTATCAGATCCATCAATGCGTACAGTTTCTTCTAATATTATACTTGCTGCCTGTGCATTAGTCAAGACTGGTTTAATTATTCTTTGTCCGACTGGACTAACCAAGAAAGATATAACAGCAATAGAACCAGCGATAGTCCACATTTTCTTTTCCATCGTTCTAAGACGGTCATCGACTTTTCTGATGTCTCTCTCGCATCCTTTCTTGATTTCATCTGTCTTACGAGTTACTTCTCTGTGAACACTATCAACCTTTTCAAATAAAACAGCATCAATCCTATCTTGCTTATCAAGTTTTTCGTTATGAACAGCAAGAAGTTGTCCCATCTTTACAGAGTTTTCCTGTAAGGTTGAGACAACTTTTTCCAATCTTTCTAGTATGGCAGAATTTACATCCATCGTTTTCTAGACCCTGCACCACCGTACAAATATCGCTTCAAAGGTTTTTTGTCTTTTTTCTTTTTACCGAGACCTTTATCATAACCAGCAACTGGTCCTTTAGCATCTGCATTAGAGCCAAATCCACCACTCTGCCCGACTGCATTGCCGACCATTTCTTCTTTAACAAGTTTAATGATCCTAGCAAGGCGACGATCCATTAGATATCTCGTAATTGTTCCAGACAATAATTATCATCAACAATATTATTTAGTTCAGTGGAAGGATATTCTGGTATCCTACCAAGATAAGAAAGGAAACTCTTAGTGCAAGACCATAGTTCCTTATCCAACTTGAAAAATAACAAAGGCACTCCTGCATCACCAAAGACATTAAAAAGGACTATAAAATGATTCAGAATCAGATGAGTTCTTAACTCGCCACTGTTCTTATATCGTTTCAGTAGTCTTTTTATGTATTTTATTCGTTTTAAATCATCATAAAAGTCATCCTCAGTTACTGCCTGAGGATTTTCATAATTTTTTATAGCGAAAAGGAGATAGTTACTATCATTCAGTTCATCAAATCTCATAATAAAATGAAATAAATTTATTTATTCGTCAGTAGGATATGCAATACCGTTAGCACCTGTAGACACACCAGACATAGCAACTAGAGTTTCAGATTTTACTCTGAGAGAACCGTGCATATCAATATATGTCGTTACACCTACCCATCCTTGGTGTCCTACATGGTAGGAACCTGATGTCTCAGTTGATATACCATAGACTAGCGAATCATACTCTGATCGATCCTCCTGATATACACTATCTAACACTGAACTCTTAGGAAGTTCACTGATATAATAGCTTGTTGCCGAGATACTTACTGCAGATAAACCTGCTGTAGTATCTATGGTTAGTATTCTGTCACTAGTTATACCTGTGACTACTGCATCGCCGTAATAAGTACCGACTCCGCCTCTTGCTCCTACTCGGATTACCTGTCCGACAGTTACATCGGATGTGAAGGTAGTACCAGTACCTGTGACAGTTGTACCGTCAACTGCTACTGTACCAAAAGTAGCAATGTTATCATTGTTGCCCCACAGAGCCATGTTTCTACACCCGAACTACAATTTGCTTAGAATTATTTATAAACTCAGGAACCTAGTAGTGCTTTCTCTAGTGCTTCGACTAGCTGATCGTCTACTTTATTGCCTGATTTGGCAGCAGCCTTCTTAAGAAGTCCGATGACAAACACCTTTAGTTTATCCTCTAGATCCTCTGGGATCTTGTCTACTGCTTTATCTATTATATTGATAGCAATAGGTAGTAAAAATTTAGTCATGATTATGTAATATGCTATTACTATATATCAGTCGTATTTCTTTTTACCACCAACCATTCTACCTGATCCTTTTTTATCAAAGAATTTGATGCCATGCTTCTTCATATCTGAGTACTGAGCATCTTTCTTTTTCTTGTCTGTTTGTTTTCTTTTCACTCTTTCCCTCGCTGCTTGTGCGTTTTTCATAAAGTCTTTATAACTTGTTAGGTCTTCTTCTAACTTCTTTGTTGCTTTTTGAATGCCAGAGTATCTTTTACCAACTTTTTTCATGTCATTATCAATTGCTGCACCTGCCATATCAGCAGAAGATTTCCTGACATAACTTCCTAATGTTTTCTTTTTAAGTTCTGAAAGATAATCTTCCCTTGTTACACCTGCCTTTGATCTTTCTTTTTCAGCAACTGATTTGATAAGCATTTTTAATACTGCTCTCTTTCCAAATGGATTTTTCTTTTTCTTAGGATGTGTCATTGCAATTTCATTGACACTATGCTTCTTACCTTTCATTAACATACCATCTGGCATTACATGATAACCTTCTGGTATTGCTTTACACTTTTGCTCATCCTTACAAAAGTATTGTCCTTTACCACATTTTGTAGATTCGCTTCTAGTTATTTTTTCATCCTTCTCATTGCTTGCAAGATTCTTCTTAAGTTTTTTCTTTGAAATTTTCGGACCACCGATTAGATCACCATACTCATCTCGGTACTCTTCTTTCCAGTTCATTATAATTCACCCTTTGCAATCTTTGCCTTTACTACATCCATAGCAGTAGCACCCTTACCATACTTTTTCTCAGTTTGTTTTTGAAGAACAGTCTTACCTTTTATCTTTTCATTATCAGGTGTGCGTCTACTTGGGGTGCTCTTACTAGAACCACCACCTGTACCATACTTCACAAGTTTATCATCTCTCATTCTATCATAACCTTCTTCAGGAATATAATCTTCTCTCTTATATGCTGGAACCTTTGCTCCTTTCACACCTCTTCTAGACTTGTGCTCCTCTCTACGCTTATCAATAGTCTTTCCTCTCTTATTCTCCGAATCAAACATTGCAGGTTCACCATGTCCTGGTCCAGACCTTCTGTAATTTCTTATAGATGCTTTACCGTAATCAGATCTACCCTTATCTACTTTTGCCTCAGCTAGATTTTTTTTTTTCATACATTAACCAAGTGCTTTCGGTCAATGCTGCTTTAGGATTATATGATTCCATGCCTTGTTTTCGCATGAATTCTTTGAATGCTGGAGAGTTGATTCCTCTCTTAGGATCTTTCATCCTGTTTGCCTTTGATCTCTCTCTGTATGGTTTATCAGATTCATCATCAGGTTTTGAACTCTCAGGATTTCTCATTGCACGGTAGTTTTCCTGTGCTTCTTCTTCTGGAATATATTCTTCCTCTTTCATATGGTCTGCTGCTTTATATAAAGGCTTACCATCTTTACCTTTCATACCTTTCTTATAGTTCTGGTATGCTGGCGTATTACCTTTCTTGTCAGCATTAGTAACAGTCATTTCCTCAGTTGATAACTGTGCTATTGCTTCCTCAATACTTGGATTAATTTTAATACTATTCTTTACTTTCTTTTCTTTAATAGTTTCTTCTTTTTCATCAGAAGTTGCAGCGTCTTTAGACCTATACATCTTAGTTGCATCTTTTCTCTCTTGGAGATCATGAGCAATCTTCTCAGCAATCTCTCTGCGTAATTTCTCAGCAGGAGATTCCTCTACAATCGGTTCCTCGATTATAGATTCGGTAAAGACATTCTGAATACTATTAAGTATCAGTGTCTTGGCAGTTTCATCAATGTTACGCATCGAAGCTTTCTCTACGCTTTCTTCTTAGTTTTATTTATAAACGACTTAACCTTCTCTAATGGAGTTAGTTGCTGTACATACTCACGATAAGAGTCTGTACCCACTCCTCTCATGGATGCAGGAACACCAGAGACAGGTCTTTTAGTTACATATTCACTCAAATCTTTTATCCAAGATTTAAACATCAGTCCTTCGTTAGTCACTGCTATGACATAGTTTGCACCTCTACGAACTATTCTACCAATCAAGCCATGGTTTAAATTTTCTACCAGATTTCCTATATCAAACAGTTTTTTATCAAGATATATTTCTCTCAGCGTGTTTCCTGCAAGTTTAGGAGCAATCTGCCACAATTCTACACCCTCAGTCTTAGCAGCAGCACCCATAGATTTCTGTACTGTGTTAAATAATTCTCTTGCAACTACACCTTTAGCTGCTTTTGGAAGACCTTTTTTAAATGATTCAAAGTCTCCATCTGCTGCTAACGCTCGTAGTTTGGAAGCAGACATGCCCTCGACACCTTCAGCATCG
>VMHT01068204.1_pt1 | contig 31386 bp, 26 predicted proteins | sample 4693611 | NCBI WGS metagenome assembly VMHT01 (sample SAMN12280063, study PRJNA550983) | marine metagenome | isolation source: seawater sampled from same location over 5 years 0.02-0.2 micron viral filtrate | place: USA: collected off the coast of southern California halfway between the port... ...
AAAGTCCTCGTTGCTGTCCCCAGAGTTCTCAGAGTTCTCACCATCACTCAACTCCAAGGTGGCAGTAGAAGAAGCATCATCATCCTCATCCTCAAATGGTTGCTCCAAGTCCTCCTGACCAAGCAGACCATTGACATCGCCACCAGGGATAGGGAAATTGACCTCCTGGCATCCAGCGATAGGTTGCCCCTCAATCAACTCACCAGCAGGGGCAACCTCAACCGCAGGAACAGCAGGGGCAACCTCAACCTCTACCTCCTGGTCAGAACCCTCAGAACCCTCAGCATCCTCCAAGTCCAACTGAACCTGCCCCTTCTTGTCAAGAAGGTTCAGTTCAGAGAATGCCTTAGTGAAGGTCTCCTCGTCCATCTTCCAAGGGATGGTGTTGCCTGCCTTGCGGTCATTGGGGCAGACACCACACTCACCCCACTTCTCAGGGCGGGCAGTATCGTAGAAACCCATACACCACTGATTGTCAGGGGCAACAGCAATCTTCTTGGAGTGAGCGAGGCAGAAACCATCCTCAGTCTTGCCCTTGGCGTGGCACTGGTTGCCGAGACCATTGCCCCACACACGGCACCGACACCCTCCCTCGCGGAATGGTTCCAACTTGCCTGCCCCTTGGAGGCGACGCTGTGCCTTGGCATTTGCCCCTGCGTTGGAGACATACTTGGGAACCGCCTTGGGTTTCTTGGGTGCCTTGGTCTTGGTCTTCTTGGCGAGTTGAGCGAGTGCCTCATCACGCTCCTTGGTCATCTGAGCGAGGCGTTCGTCCAACTCCAAGACTTGGTTGTTCGCCTCATCACGCTCCACGATGAGGGCGTTGATGGTGGCGATGCCCTTGCTCACAAGAGCAGTGGCGTTCTGCTTGTCTTGCTTATAGACCTGGAAGTCTATGGCGAGACCTCCGCTCGGCAACATCAGCGAGTGGATGTTGGGCGTCGTGCAGCGGGTGCGGTCGCACAGCATCAGAGGGGCAGTGGTGGTCATCATACTCAGCGGTTCTCCCGAATTAACTGGCGAAGAGTTGTTGAGTAGGTGGTTGCGTTTTTTTGCTTTTGAGAGTTTTAGAGTAGCGGAGTGTTGTGTGGTTGTGTAGTTATTGCATATGCACGCAAATTAGCGGGCATTCGTGCAAATCGCACGATGCCCGCTGGTTGCGTGTGTGGTGTGGAGTTGAGACAATCTATTTATACTCTGTAATTTTATTGGAGACTACACTATCTATCTATACAAGCAGGCAGGGGCAATTATTTCGCGACCATTCCAGAGAGCATCCTTGCCATAAAGGCAGGAATGATTGCCCATCCGTTGTCGTTGTCATCCTCAATCCTACCCATTTTCAGGAGGCAATGGACATTGGCATACCAGCACGCCTTCGCCATCCCAATGTCCATCCCAATCCTCTCTTCCAGAAGACCACTGCCAACCTCGCCGAACCACTTGCCCCCTGCGTTAGGGGGAGTTTCCTTGGTCAGTTGTTCCAGATGACCTTTCAGTTCATCCAGTTCGCCAATCATATCGTCGCCCACTTGTTTCAGTGTCTTGCCCTCACGGAGGGCACCCACCAGTCCAAGGTCAAGAGACTTCTTCACATCCTGCCACTGGGCAGTCGTGAAGACGCTGGCATCGGGGAAACTCCATCCCGCGTAGAACGCCTGAACCATATACTCGGTTCCTGCTCCGTTGATGCCGTCCAGAGTTGCCCCTCCGTCTGGGGGGTCGCACTGGGAGATACAGGCAGAATACTTGGAGAAGTCCATAGTGTGTGTGAAGTAGTGAGAGGGTTGTGTTTTTTTGCTTTTGTAGATTTTTCAGTCAATGGGTTGTGTGGTTGTGTAGTTATTGCATATGCACGCAAATTAGCGGGCATTCGTGCAAATCGCACTATGCCCGCTGGTTGCGTGTGGATGCCTGGGGATGGATAATCTATTTATACACTGATAATTTTATTGGAGGAAAGGGGCAATTAGCGAGGGCGGGGATGCATTGGGCAGGAGCGGTTGCTTCTGTTATGACCTAACTGATGACAGCGAGAGCACCTCGGCGGAGCACGGGGACGAGCGGGAGGGGCAACCATCGCCTGAGCAGGGGCAGGATTTTGTGCTACTTGTGCCCGAGATAGAACAGAGAATGACCTACGACCTTGCCATAGGATAGGGAAGTTGTGTCGGATTAGAGCATTCCTTGACCTCGCATTCATACCACCATCCACGCATTGGTAGAACATCCGAGAGGCAAGAACCCTCGCCTCGTTGTAGGTGAGACCCGCACCAAGAAGCGGAGCACCAGCAGGGGCAACTGCTCTCGCCCTATCGGCAACCACAGGGTCTTGGGTTCCGTCATTCCACTGAAACATAGGGGCACGGCACTCGGCACACTTTTTATTTTGGGAGCGGGCATCGGACATCATCCTGTCGTAGCAGGTCTGACACAAGCAATGGGAATGCTCGCAGACCACCACATTAGGGACAGCATCGTAGCAGATGGGGCAAGGGTCGGACATTATGAAGGGTTGTGTTTTTTTGCTTTTGTATTTTTCTTATCTTCTATGAGTGGTGTGGTAGTTATTGCATATGCACGCAAATTAGCGGGCATTCGTGCAAATCGCACAATGCCCGCCAGTTGCTTCTAATCTATTAAGGCAAGGAGAAATCTAAAAATAGAATGATAATTTTATTGAGGAACTACATACTTAACGATAGAAGAAGGTGTTTTCACAGAAGGTCATACACTGAGTATCCGAGTGCTTATTGCCAAGATGGGCAGTAGCACTAATCCTACCCGCTGTTTGCATAGGGACATAGTCGTAATGCTTATCCTCCCTGCCCGAGTGAGCAAGGAAAGAGACTGGTTTTCGTCCCTTGTAAATGAAACCCTTGGCAAACTCATACCACTTCTCCTTCCACTCGGGGTCATCTGTGTCTCCGTAGAACTTCTCACATTCTCCAACATCATAGAACCACCGACGATTTACCCACTGCTCTGTGTCGCCAGTGCAGTTGTCCCGAGTGCTCAGGGAAACCTCAATCCATTGACCGAGGGTTGGCAGACAGCGATGCTTCGCCGAATACCAATTGTGAGGATTGGCAGAGCGGGAGAATGGATGGGTATTCGCATACTTCACTGCCTGATTGCGTCCCTTGTGCCACACAGCAACCCACCACAGAGGAACCCATACTATCTTACAATCGCTACAACCATAGGAGATAATCTTGTAGGAAACATATTCGCAAGGGGCAGTGGAACGAGTGGAAATGGTAGGGGCAAGTGGAGAATGTGTGTGTGGAAGTGTGATGCTCGGCGTCAGGCGATGACCGACCCAATCCTCAAAGTCGTGTCCGCCCCTCATCCAGGAGCAGATAGACTTGGTGATTTTATCAAAACCAGCAGGAGACATCAACTGGTTCATCAGGATTTTCTTGCCAATCATATCACCGACATCTTGTGGGAGGAAAGAGAGTGCTTGGATGGTTGTGCAAGTTGGTTTAGGGGCAAGTCCGTGGTAAGAGAAAGGCGGTCGCTTGTCGGGTTGATGGTCGTATCCGCCATCAGAGAAGAAGGATGCTTTCTTGTTCAGGCGGAACTTGGAGAACTTGTGGGTCTTGCCGAGTTTCTTGGGTTTCCGAGACTTGGGAACCTCACGAGGGGCAGTGATGGATGAGGGAACCCAGTTGCTCTCCTGCTCGGAGATACATACTGCCCCTTGCCAGTTGCGATATGCCCCTCGGTTGCGTCGGTTGCTCTCCTCCATCGTCTTCCAGGACAGCATAGCGAAAGGTTGTGTTTTTTTGCTTTTGTATTTTATCAGTCGTCAAGCGTGTGGTGTGGATAGTTATTGCATATGCACCTGGATTAGCGGGCATTTGTGCAAATCCAACCAAGTCCAGGAAGAAGAAAAATTATCTATTAATACATATAATGGAAGCGAAGTTCTCTAACATCTATGCGAAGAATATTTGGGGAGGTTCAGGTTCAGGGTCTAAATTGTCTCACGATAATATAAACTATCTAAATAAAATTACCGACATCATTGAGAAATATGAGATAGGGTCAATCCTTGATGTGGGTTGTGGAGACTGGGAGATTATGAAAGAATTAGAATTAAATAAAATACATTATGTTGGGATAGATATTGTTAAGTCTGTCATTGAGAATAATATAAATAAATATGGTCAGAGTTTCAGACATTATAATGTCGCTGATGGAATTAATGAGAATTATGACCTCATCATTATTAAGGATGTCTTACAACATTTAGAAGATGATGTAATCACTAAAATTATGAATAATTTATTAGAAAAAGGTAAATATGTTTTTTGTATTAATGGATATAAGTTCGGTAGGTCGCCTGAGAAGAATGATTGGACAACAAGAGATATTAATAACCGCTACTCATATCATCCAGTTAGTTCAGTGAAAGAACCTCTCATCCAACATAAAGATTTTATTAAAGAAAGATATTTCAGAAGATGTAAGGAATATGTTTTATATACTAAAATAAAATCTGAGGAATACTAAATGGAACCTCTTGACCTAAATAATGTTGTGGAAATAAAATCAATTCTTAACAAGTGTTCTGAAAATGAACAATCCATCTTACAATATATTATTGGTTTAGCGAATATGAGAATTAATAATAAAGGATTAGACCAACCTTGCCCAATAGAAATAGAGAGCAATATAGAACCTATTTTGAGCGACCATTCTTCTGATGAAGACTATATCGTTCTATCTGATAGCGATTAATCTGTCCAGGGTGTCCAGGGCATATTTACTAAAATATTATATTTTTTTTATTTATTTTTAGTTATAGATATCAGGGATTTTCCGCTGGTTTGTCTGGACGCTCATTTGGTTCTGATGGAGCAGTCATTGATGATGGGTTAGATGATGCTGTCGCTTCTGATGATGTATTTGTTTGTGTGCTCTCATAGGTTAATGTTCTTGCGAGACCTGGTTGCGTTCTATTAACTTCACGATACCAAGCGGGCACTTCTTGCGATTGATGAGTAGGGGCATCTCCTGCTCTTACGAAGTTCTGATATAATCTTGCTCTTGCTCTTTCCTGATGTCCTCTGTATTCTTCTAATTTTCTTGTTCCTGCCCGAGTAATAAATCTTCTTGGTTCTAATGGGTCGGGAGCACCGACATATCTTGCTTGCCCAACTTCTCTCTCAGGATTAACTCTTGCTCTAATACGAGTTCCAATATTCGTAGGAGTTGGTGGTGCCTCTTGGGTCTGCGGTTGTTCTGCCATAGGGGCAAATTGTCCGAAATCATATTGAGCGAATGTTCCAATATTCTCATCAGGTGTTCCACCTGTTGTCTCATAATGTTGCTGAACATTCTGTTGATTTATTAATTCTTGTTCTTTTGCTGTATTAATAATACCTTGTGAGAAATATGAACCTAATTGCTGTTCTGTGAGTTCCTGAGGTTGTAGCATCTGAGGAATTAACTGACCATCTTGCATCAGAGAAGATACGAGATTTAAATTATTATTATTTTGTTTTTCTATTAAATACAAGACTGCCGAGTTCTTATCAACTCTTGCCAATGTCATATCGGGGTCGTGTATTGATGTTTTTATTTCTGAGATTACTACATCATCAGTAATAGTGAATGAACCCATTTGACTTGTCTGAAAGTAATAATCACCGAAACCATTTTCTTTATTAACTACTCCTATGATAGGTAAGGTCTGTCCTCCATCTGTGGAATTACCACCTCCTATATATTTAGTATCACCAATGATATTACTTCTTATTAAATAATAAGGTTTTAACATCTTAGTTGGTTGCGAAGAAGCGACGAGCGGAACACTTGTTGTAGAAATTGAGATTGCTGGATTATTAATAACATAATCGCTCTGCTCACCAGCAATAGGTTGTTTCTTAGCATTCTGAGTTAATAACCCTCCGTGCCACACATTACCATATGATATTCCTTGTTGATTAAACATTGATGAACCAAAAATATTCTCACGATAAACTGAAACATCGGATGTCTTAACTAAGGCATTGGTTAATTGGAAAGGAGTTCTTCCTTGATTACCTGGATTAATACGACTATTAAATGATACTCGGTCTTTTATATTTAGTGGTTCATCTTCATAATTAAAATTAAATTGGTCAAATGAGAAACCTAACAGACCCCATAATGATTTCTGCCAATGAGGTTTATTCTCTATTGTTCCTCCAAAATTATGAAATGTTATTCCTGAATGAGCATCAAATATGGCATTCCACTGAGTAATATTCCAATTACTTGTTGCTATCTCAATAGGATTATCATTATTATCAAGTGAAGTCGTTGAGACATCTGTATTATATGGCACCATCTCAGGACAAAAACTTGCCCCTCCTAACCTTTTATTTATTTTATAAACTTGGTCAGATGCTCCCTCTAATTTAGGGTCAGTCGCATCAGAACCAGCATTAAAATTGTTTCCAATAAACTCAGGAGTGTGTAATCCTTGCCAATTAAATCTCTTACTACCTTCACTATCATAATTTAGTGAGATAGCATTGGCACCGAGATATGTATGAAGAGCGTGTTGATAACTATATTCTAATTTAGTCTGCGTCTTCTCAGGCAACCAACAGACAGGAGGCAACTGAATACCTGGTTGATTACAATAATAAAATTGTGTATTATCATTAAATCCTGTTGATGGTTTCGGATTTTCATAAGTTGTTTTTAAATCAGGTTGAGTTCCTGTCAGATATCCTGAGTAAGGCATTATCACATTCGTCCCGTATGCATTAAAATGCCTATCAACTCCAATATAATTAGTATGGTCTAATGTCTGATTTAATAAAGTATTCTCTTGATTACAACCTCTGAATACAAAGTCAGGAATACCACCGATACGAGTTGTAGTGAAAGCAATAAAATCTCCTGCTTTCGTTGGAACACCAACTCCCTCTTTCGCTGGATTATATTTCTTCATACAACCAAAGCAGAGGTTCATATCATCACAACTCATACTCTCACCACCTCCATCAATATCCTGTCTTGTTGGGTCAAAATGAAACCAAAGAGGAGAAGAAGATAAATCATAATAAGGTAATGAACCTGACCTATTCACTCTGTCGGAAACATCAGGATATGCATTAGGGGCAGATGGCATATTAACTGGGTCTCGCCCAGCGACTGACTGAACTACTTGTTTAAATCCTGTCGGTGTCTCGCCTTCTGTGGAAGGTATCACAGCATCATAATCACTATTATGAGCAAATAAATAATTATCACAACCTAATCGTCTGCTATCGTGCTTAAACTTATTATTACTATCTAACCAATGATTAGCATTATACTTCGCTATATCTATATGAAGAAAACGAGCAAGTGTCTGACCAGTCTTAGAATTACCCATCTGGAACTTATCTAATCTTACATCATCATCAGTATTATAACTACCTCTTAACTTAATAGCAGAATAAGGATAATCAAATAATTCAGGATATTCGCCCTGAGACTTAATAAAATCTATTAGTAAATGCCTTTTAGACCAAGGAATTGTTGTTATTATTTCAGCAGTGTGATGCATATTACCAGTCGTATTAATAGCAGGAGCATCAGGATGAAGTGTGAAGTCATCAACCTCACCCCAAGTCTCGCCAGGGGCAGTTCCAACACCAAGAGCATCCCGACAGAACTTTCTACCAGTTATCCATAGATTAGGTCGTTTCACACCAATATAATGATATCCCATCATATATCTGATAACCTCAGGTCTTACCTCAGGATAATTAGCAGTGGTTCCATCAGATGAAGAAACGAAATATTTATTACAATTAGTAGAATTAAAACAACGATGATTAGTAGAAAAGAATGATTTAAATAATTCACCATCTTTCTTTATCCCAACACACTGATGAGCAGTGCTATCAGCAGGAGGTTCTATTACCCCTGCTGCACCTGTCTTAACTCTCGTAGGGTCTCCTGGTTCATTAGCATATCCAGGGGTATCGCTCTTCTCGCCTACTCTACTAAATATTTCTAATAATTCAGTAGTTTTATTTAATTTTCTACTGACCTCTTCCGCTACATCCTCAGGTGCTTTAAATCCACTCTCAACAGAGATGTTTTTTATTTCGTAATAAGGCAACCAGTCTGATGTGCAAGCAGGGTCTCTGACATTAAAATATCTTATAGTTTTATTACCAGGAACAACTTTCACCTCGTGCCCATCTCCTCGGTCAGTATCTACATATGATAAGAAATCATTAGTAGATGAACCTGTTAATTTATCAGGTTTCACACATTCTGCTAACTGAGCAGGTGAGAGGAACTCATTAAGGATTTTTGGAGTTGTGAAATAAGTTCTTTCTTTTTTAAAAATCATATATCGTGAATTATCATTTTTATATCTAAATCTCTGAGTTGTTCCAAGACTATTGAGATTTCTTTTTGACTGACCAATAGCAGGATGCTGTCCATCATCTGCTGACCCTAAGTTCTCGCATTTTATTCTTCTACTTTTCTCTTGGAAGAACCAGTCATCAGGAACCTGAGACTGAACCCTCACATCTGCCTGAGGTAATCCATTATATCCGCAATCGTGCACCCCTATCTTCTCTAATCCCTGAAACTCGGTTGCTGGGCACTGAGACCATTGGATGCCGTGATATGCCCAAGGTAAAGTATCTTCATCAGTCTGAAATCCTCTTGATGTTCTTGCTGTTGCCCCTACTGCGTTTGCACCATCTTTATCTTTATTCGCTTTCGCTCCATATTCACGACTATTACCAATATCAAATCTACGAGGAAGATGAAAATAGTTTTCACCATTCGTTGTTTTATAATAAGAACACTGAACATTCATTTCATTATCTTTCATAACAAAACTTTTAGGAACATTGCTACAATCTGATTGATGGTTTCCATATGGTTGGAGAAGTTGCTTCTTACTCATTCCAACTAATTCTCCTCTTTCGTGGGCAATATTACTTGCGACAGGTGCTCCCGTAGGAGTGAATGGAAAGTTAGTATTATCACTAAATAAATCATCAAGAGGGGCAGGTTGTGCTAATGTCTGTGATGTTTCTTCTAATGCATATGTTATTGTATCTCCTTTGCTATTTTTTATTAATTCTCCCTTAAACTCAATTGTTCCATCTGTATTACCGATTTCATTAATCATCGCTGAATGTAATGAAACCTTATCGCCTCTATTTAATTTTAAACCTTGTCCTTGTTTATTAGTGAATTGTGCTGGATTTGCATTGTGTCCCGCATCTGCCTCAACAGAGTTGTTCCTATTACAATCTAAGATAAATGTATCAGTGTAGGGGGCAGACTGACCAGGGGTATTACTCATTATATTACTATATAATAAATAAATAAAAAAAATCTATAAAACTTAGTTATTGGGTTGGACACCCTGGACAGAGAGTTAGGCGAAGTAGCACTCGGTATATCCATTCTGAATAGTTGCGGTTCTTAATACTTCTAAGAAGACACGATGCGTATAATCCTTGGTATTATCAGGTAAATCCTCAAACTTGTAATATAATTCTATACCTCTGCTATTAATACGCTCCTGAGATGTCAGTTTCGTAGAAAGATGGAAGAACTTACCAGCAAGATTTGTATTAATAGCATTATCCCAATACTTACGAACAGAGAGAGATTTACCTTCATTAGAATATTCCTCACGAGTAATGAATGGAACCATTCCCTCTGTCTGAACAACATTATGGAAATGGCGAGCAGGGTTCTTCACATCAATAGGATACTCAAAAGTATCATTATATTTTAGATTGATTGTGCATACACCATTCTTAGAATTGGCATTACCTGCCCCTGCTGAGTAATCTTTACTACAACCCTGAGAAACATAACCATTGAGTAATTTATCCTCAATTAAATCTTCATCTCCCATCATTGCGATAACCTTAGATACGATACGACCTGCCCCTCCAAGATTTCTTATCATCTGTGATTTAGCATCTGCCTGAGCAACTGATTGTTTAGATAAACGATAATCAATATAAGTAAAGTTTAATACTTGATTTGCCTGCTGATATTGGAGCATAAGTTCCTGAGGATAGAAGATATGGTCAGATATCATACGGAGACTATCTGTATCAATAGGATACGAAGAAGTAGTTGCTTCACCACCTTTTAGTGAAACTCTGTCAGATGCGAAAAAATTATCGCCAGCACCTGAGAATGTGAGTTCTAAGGCAACCTGTTCCTTTAACATATACAGGGGCAATTGGTTCTGTCTTAAAAAGGGGCAAAGTTCCGAAAGTGCAAGTTGGTAAGTTGAGATATCCCTATCATCTGCGACTTTAAGCAATTGCCAAGTGTTCGGATAATAGTTCGCAGTTGTATCAATAAAATTACCGACACCACCAGCATTATTGCCCCTGACATCTGCTTCACGCCCATTATCTAATACAATACCATTTGCAAGACCCATACTCTCACCGCCTCCTGTGGTAGATGCTCGGTCAGCATATGCAAACTGATGAGAAATAGAACGACCAGTGGTCATCTGTTCTCGTTCTTTCTGATTTTCATTCGCAATGAACATAGAACGATAACTCATATAATGGTTAAAATCATCTACTTCACAAATCGTCTGATTACCTATTTTTAGAGCAACTCTCTTAATAAGAGCATATGCTCCAATACCAAGAGGAAGGAAAGCATCCAGAGGAGCATTCTTTAATCCAATCTCAACCTTAGAATTAGAATGAAGAAGACCTTTATTCTGAAATACGAAGCGACAGAATGTATCACTTTTAACGACTGGGTCTAAAATTGCCGTTTCTACCTCTTGCACTGTATTGACTGGAATAGACCCAATCTTCATTAAATCAGGAATACCACCCGCTCCGCCAGAGGGAGGGGCACTCATCGGTTGTCCATTTTCATTCGGGTTCGTAGAAGCACTCATTTTATACTATTATAAATATAAAATAAATTAACTAAAAAATAAAATTATAAAAAGACTAATCAAATGTTAGTATAGTCGTCTTCTTGACGACCTTTAATTGTTGTGTTTTATTATATTTTTCTTGTTCTTCTTTCGTTCTTCTTCCTCTCTTTTTAGAACCATCAGGATAGGGATATGAATGTTGATAACTTTTCTTTTTTTCGCAGGGTTCTTCGGTAGGCATTGTTATTATTAATATAATTTTATTTAACTCATAACCTGTAATCCTCCTTGACCATCAAATACAAGTGTATTCTTAGAATGAACAAATAAGAAGAAAGCGTGAGGATTATTGGTCGTGAGACCACATTGCATATTAATACCAAAATCCTGAGATGCAAATGAGACACCCTGATTGGAAATAGCATCATAATTTACTCCTACAATAAAACAATTGCCCCCTTCTGCTCGCTGGTCATCACGAATATTAATACCGCTATTTTTAGCACCTCCTGTTGGATTAGCGAAATCAGTTAAATGAGTATTAGTAGGAGATATCATAGTTCTTGACATCTTAGCGAACTTTCTGATAGCAGACATACCTTCACGAATAATCTGACTATCCAATACTCGCTGGTCTTTATGAGGGTCGCCAGTGTGGATAGTATCTATATTATATTCTAATGGGAACTTCTCGCCTCCACGAGTGAAGATAAGTTGTTCTATATTCGCTACTGACCCATCAATATTAGTAATAGGCATAGTCGCATTACCATTAAATCCTAAATTATTAATCTGTGATGCTGGAAGAATATTGGCGAAACAACTTAATACATTGCTTAATCCTAAATTAAAATTAATAATTGCGTTCGTAGAATTAATAGATGTGAAATACGAAGAAATACTATTATACTCAAATGTTCCAGCAGTTCCTGCTCCTGGGGTCGTAATCTCTGCCTCAGCACAAAGGAAACAATTACTTAATTCATAAAAAGCAGTTGGAAAAGCAGTCTGGGAACCATCTTCATCAAATAAAACATTCGCATCAGGGGCAAGGTGTATCTCAACCAAGAGACCACCAGTTGTATCAAGAGGGATTGCCGAAGTTCCGTTAAACAAACCACAAGGCAAATGCATACAGAAACTATTTTTAGTTGTATTCACACTCTCAATCTCTACTACACTATCTTTCATTAGTTTAGCATTGGGCATAGTCAGAGCACTCTGAGACTGATGACCAATATTATCTTCTAAATTAGCAGTGAAAGGCACGAAACTTGCCATCATACGAGAATAATGACGGATATGCTCTATCACAGCGTGGGTCTTCTGAGACTTAATAACTAATTGGTCTATAAAAGAATATGCACCAAGGCGAGGGTCTATATTAATTTTATCACCATCTAATGCTTCTTTATTAGCATTCTTAAATACTGAAAACTCACCAGTAAATCTTAAACTCTGACCTAAAAGACCTCTGCTCTGTTCTCCAATAATAAATTGTATTACTGGATTACCCGAAGCAAAGGATATCTTACCATCACTCAAAACATTAGAAGGAGTTATATGTAGATTAGTTGTCGGAACGCCACTCATTTTATACTATTATAAATATAAAATAAATTAACTAAAAATAAAATTAGTAGAAAAGGGGTGTAATCACTTGGACACCCTGGACACTTATATCTGAACAACAACAGCATCTCCCTGAACCATTAATCGGCGAATGTGAGAAACATAATTATTCCAAAGTTTATTTTTCTTAGGGGCAGTTGTTCCCTGATAATTTACTTGCAAATTAAAATCACGACCAGCAGTATTATAGACACCTTGCTGTAATGCGAGAGCACGACCTATGCAGAAGTTCTGCTGGAACTTGGAGAATGAAAGTGGATTAATACCTCCCATTGCTAATGCTTTCTCTAATTCTACAAGTGGTTGCTGTTGGACGCCGTGCCTTCTTGATATCTTAGATAAATCTACTAATCGGGAAGGATTTAACTGACCATTATAGAAGAACTGATAATCAGTCGCTTCATCAGCAATTCCAACAAGACCAGTGCGATTGCTGACTAATCGCCTATCATAGTAATCATATGTATCTACATAAGTATAGTTATCAGGCATATCAACAGCAGGATAAGTATTCGCATATGAATATAAATCTTTTTCTGTTGTATCTTCACCAGCAATCAACTGACGAGTAGAATATACTTGACTATCAGTTGGAAGACATAGAATAGATTTCGCTTTTGTCTGATTGAGAGGAAGTCGCATATTCATAACTCTATCACCTTTTAGTTGAGAGAACTTATAGTTAGTATAGGATAGGAAATCATAATTCATAGCACCTCCGCCACCCATCATACCCATAAGTTTCTGAGTATATCCCTGAGGCATAGTGAGTGTCTGTAATATTAATTCAGTATTCTTGACTTTATAATTACAAGTCATAATCGTAGAAGCAGGTGTCATATCAATAGCACATTCTAAAATAGAATTATCTTTTACGAAATATTCAGAACCAACATCTTCATCAGACTGGTTCTTAACTGCCTCAGTGAGCGTTATTTCTAACAATCCGAACTCACCTCCAAGTGTTGAGTTATTACCTCCCTTGACAAATCTTAAACCTTTAACAATCATATCTTTATCAGTTTTCATTCTGCGTTTCGCATTGGATTTCTGAGCAGACCATAGGACATCCTTATACAGAGCAATACGCTGACCAATTACCAAGGGGCAATTTTCTAAATCAATCATATTATTAGTTCTCTGAACATAGAATATATCAGTTGCTAAACCGCCTGACTTAGTCCATTTCTTAACATCAATTTCATTATCTTTACCTGAGGTAGAATGGAATTGGAGACCCATTGTAGTCTTACGATTAGGATGGAGTTGGTCGGGAAGTCTGAGAACTCGTGAGGCATCTTCTAATATAATTTCTATACGGAGACCCTCGGTAAGAAGAGCAGGGAATACCTTAGAACTCTGAAATAATCCAGTGTGAAGGGGCAATAGACATTTTACTTTATTATACTGAGAACCTTGGGTTGTGTTTCCAACTTTTCCAAAGTCATCGTCATTCGCCACGCCCTTCTGTCGTGAGACTGGAAGGGTTCCATCAAGATTATTTTTATAAGGAGTTGTGTAAGGATTGAGGCGAGTATTATTAATACCCAATTTAGACTGACCATAAGTGCCTCGCTGTGTCGGAGTGTATTGGACAACACCCTCTGTGAGAGCACGCTTTTCTTTAATTGCGTCATTAGTTTCATAATCATATCTTAGAGCAGTTAGAGTATTATATCCTTGGATTTCCTCTAATAGAACTGCCCCTGAACCCCCAGAATGGATACGAATATCCCGAATTAAACATTGTGCACCAGTCTCACCATCCAAAGTGAGGCGAACAGGTCTATCTACCCCTGCGACCTTAGGATTTTCTAATTCTACCTCAAATGCTAAATAACTTTCTTTCGGTTGGAAATACTTAATAGTAGGAGGAATATGAATATTAATTTTCTGCCCTGCCTGGTAATCTAATCCGTGCTCTGCTGGGATGCTTACCTTCGTCTGCTGAACTGGGATTTTCTCATTCGCTGACCAAAAACTCATTTTATACTATTAACTATAAAAAAAATAAAAATAAAAAAAACATAAAAAAATAGTAAATATGCCCTGGTCGCCCTGGTCGCGAAGCACCCCATCTTAATATGCTGAAATCTGTGTCTTCGCAATTTGCCCCGCCGAACCAAGAGAAGCAACTTGGGTCATTGCTTGTTGATTTTTTCCTTGCTGAGTTGATAATGTTGCCCCTGCTGATGCTTTTGCTTTCTTCTGTGCTTCTGTATCTCCATCTGCTTCTGACCCTATATCTAATAGTGATGAAGCAATCCCAGCAACGGCACCGATAGGGGCAAGTGCGGGCATAGCGATACTTAATGCATCTATACCTCCTGATATAATATCGGCAGTATTTGCGACTTTCTGAGCACCTGTCATATCTTTTCTCTCACCAGTTAAATCTTCATAAATAGATTTACCTGCTCCGATAAAACCTGCCCCTTTTCCTACGACATCCGCAACTGCCCCTAACTGACCTTCGGGCATATCTGATACGAACTTTCCTAATTTCCTAACAACTCCTCCTGCCATTCCACTTTCTGCATCTGCCCCTGCTTCTGCTGTGAATAATCCTCCACTTGCTTTTGCAACTGCCCTCTGAGCATCTGTTGCGTCTTTACCTCCGCCAGCAATCTTACCAGCATCTGCCCCTTCTGATGAACTCTCCATCGTTGTCTCTAATCCTGATGTATAATTAGAACGACTACCAGTTATTGCCCCTGTATTAGTTCCAAGACCTGTGCTCTCTCCTCCGAATATTCTATTCATTCTTGTCTGTGGTCTTTCTATTGTTGTTGGTGCTGGGTCATTAATATTTCTAACTCTTGACCCCATCTGAGATGCCTGGTCTTCTGTTCCGACGAACTTTTCTCTTGATAATCCTAATTCTCCTGCCGACTGCGGGGCACTATCAGCATCATCATATCCAACTGCTCTTCTTAGAGTTGCTTTCGCCTGACCAAATCTACCTTTCGCTATCTGCCCCTGAGATGCTAAGAAAGCATCTGCCCCTTTACCTGATTGAGAAAAGACACCTTTTCTACCAAAACCAGCGACTTCACTATCAAAATTAACAGCATCTGAATATACTTTCGCTCCTGTGAGTGCTGTATTAACTGCCCCTCCAACTGCTGAACCTTTATCATAAACATCAAAACCCGACTTAAAAGCATCTGCTTTCATTTTCGCATTACTAATTGTATTATTATAGTCTGTTGTCGCTTTTCTATTTAGTTCTTCTTTTACTCTCATTTGGTCTGCGTTAAAACTTGCCCCTGACCTCATTAAATCCGAACCTTGTGCGATGCCTGCTCCGATATCCATTTATATAAGTATAAATATAATAAAAATAATCTACTAAAAATTAATATTGTTGTTTCGGTGCCGATGCATTTATCTCTGCTTGCTTTCCTGCTACATCTCCCAATTCTGCTCCACCTTCTTCTCGGTGCTGTCCGCCAACAGCGATTATCTCATCAAAATTATGATAAGCGAGTGGAGGATTGGATTGTAAGTCTAAATAAAGAAAGTCATATTTATTGGGTGTCGCTGCATAATAAATCTTTAAAAAGTTATCCGCCCCACCGAATTGGTCGCCTATCTCCTCTGCAATTTTCCCAAGTTCTTTCATATTTGGAAAAGGACTTCCAATTATCATATTCGTAGCATTAGACCTAATGACTGGACTAACTTTACGATAATTCTGAGAACTCATTAATAAAAGTTTTATATTGTAATGCCTGAACCTTGATGCTAAATGATTGACTTTCGCTTCACGCCTAATTAATCCAATAATATCGTCTAAAATTAAAGCAATATCAGGTCTCTCTTGTGGGTCTTCGTATCCTTCTTGTTTCTCTATTAATGCATCTATAATGCTGTCATCATATTCATCATAACAATCAAATGCTTTCTTTAAGAAACGAGAAGTTTTATCATTATAAATAGTTGGTGAAACACACATCACTTCATCAAAGAAATCTTGCCCAAAAAACTTACTATTTAATAATAAATTATTTATTATCGTAGATTTTCCTGTGCGAATTGGCGAAATCATCAATAAAAGTGCAGGAGGTTGAGGGAGATGTGGATGAAGTGGTTTCGTCTTTTCTTTCGGTGGGTCTTTAACTTTTAATATCTGAGGAGGTGCTGGTGCTTGGTCAAATGTCTCTTCATCAGATGAAGAGGTTTCATCGGTCGCCTGTTTAGGTTCATTGGTTTTCCCTTCCATTTATAACTATATATATATTTTTATTTTTATGCTAACATAGCAACTTGTGAAGCAATATAGTCCTCATCAGGTTCTTCTCCCATTTCAGCATAAAATCCTCTCATTATATCAGCATCTGTCGCCTGAGATGCATAAGGGGCAGGGGCACCTGGTTCAGGTTGCCAACTTCCAGTAGGTCTCATAGGAGGTTCTCTTCCACCTGCCTGTTGCATAGGTGCCATAGGAGGATTAGTTATATTTTGCATAGGTGCTTGTGATACTCCGCCTCTCATTGATTTCTTTGGTGCGTAGATATCTTTTGCCCCTGGAAATGCTGGGACTAAGGCATTCTGCACCATATCCATTCTCATTCTATCTGCCCCTACTATTGGAGCATTATTGCCTGTGAGGTCGGGTTGGAATGGTTCAGGTATATATTGCCCCGCACCCACATTTTGTAGGGATGCCTCTTTACCTTGTTTAATCTGACTAAAATATCTCGTATTTGCGGGCATTCCTGCTCCATACTGAAACTCATTATGACCTCTTGGTTGCCAATTCGGGTCTTCTTCTCTTTTAGTCTTAACATATAAAGCGTGTTTCGTGTCTGCTTCTCTGCGTTTTGTTGCTCTCTGCTTAGGTTTCACAGAGACATTCCTACGACCTTCATATGGGTCTCTTGTTGGTGGGTTGTCTTCATCTCTGCTCATACCTTTTCTATCTACTCCCCAATACTCTTCCACTGGTTTTTCACGAGGGGCAATTGTAAGAGTTTTCTTTTCTAATTTAGGATTTCCTTGTCTATCTGTAAGTATCTTACGAGTTTTAGGGTCTCTCATAATTCCTATTTTCTCTTGCACTCCTGTTTTCGGATTAACGAATAATGGAATTACTTTCTTTTTAGTTTTATCTGCTTTCAGACTAACTCTACTACGAGTTCCAGTCTCAATATCTTTTCCTGCCATTCCTAATCTTGTATCTAATACTCTACCCTCTTGTAATGCGACATATTCATCGGTTGGTTTAAGATTACCTTTTGCCCCTACATCTAATTTAGTTCCACCTCCTTCTTTTTTAGTTGCTTTTTTTCTCTTATAAAACTCAATAGGATACTTGGTCGGCATCTTTTCCTGAGGTGCTAAACCTCCAATATAACTAACTGCTTTATCTCTGTCTGTTGTTTTTGTTCTTATACCTGATGAACTATCATCTTCTGCCTGAAAATCTATTTTAGGGTCAAAGAAACGATTGGGTCTTGCTCTATCGCCACCAGGAATAGACATCGCACTCCGCTGTCTTGCTTCTCTTCTTCTTGCGATTTCTTCTGCTAAGTTTTTCTGCTCACCTGCTTTATCTAATGCTCTACCGAATGCTTCTGCTTCTTCATCACTATCTGTGCCTGGGTCAATGATATCATCATTTTCTGCAAATGGGTCAAAATCTAAGGCATCTACCTCACCAAAATTGCCACCAAAATCGCCAGGAACTGCTGTGCCATAATCTATATCGCCAGTTTCTTCATCTACTTGTCCTGCCTCAACTGCCTGCTCTTCTTCTATGTCATCCTGTTCATTAAAATCCTCAAAATCTATATCGGGATTATTCATTTCACGATGTCTCTGTTCTACTTCACGCCTAATTAGATTTAAATAATTCGCATCTTGCATAAGAGGCATTGTATTAGTAGTTCTCTGAATATCTCTTGCCCTATCATCTCTACTCTGTGTATATGCAGCGAATGGTTTTTTACCTACGAAAGGTATTTCATCTTGTTCCATATCTTGGAATGTAGCAGGGGCAAGTCCGAGACCACCTCTTCCAAGAGGAGCATTGAGAACATTACCTGAACGAGGTAATCTTGCTCTTTGGGGTAAATCTTTAATCTGTTTAGACTTAGGGGCAAGTGCTTTTTGAGATGATTTAATATCCTTCGCCAACTCCTTGTTCTGTTTAGTAGTCTTCACTGCCTTTTCACGATAACGACGACCTCCGAATGTGCCTGCCTTAATAGTTCCTCTGCCTGACATTATTTATATAATATCAAATAAAAAAAGTAAAAGTTAAAAATAATTAATTAAAACAAGTTGCCCAAGGGTCATTAGGATTAAATTGCTGTTTCGTAGAACCTCTCATTTGCTGAAATACTTGTTGCTTCTGTTGAGCGAGATATGCTTGTGCCTGTTGTGCTTCTTTCTCTGCTTTCCTCTGTTTTCTAATTGTATCATAATCATTAATCGCACTAAATTGCAAATCTCTAATCTGTTCTGCCGATAGTTGATACATACCGACTTGCTCACGCTGTGCAGGAGGAGGGGCAGTAGGTTCTTCATAATATTGCTGACCTTGATATTCAGGATTTTCATATTCATATTCTTGATTGATTGGTTCATTCTGCCGACCACCCTGACCAGCAGGATTTTCACTAAAAGTTATAGAAGAATTATTTATTTTTTTTTTTCTAATTTTAGTTAATTTGCCCTGGTCGCCCTGGTCAGGTGAATATCTCTCTTCTTGCTCAATGAACTTCTTTTGCTTGCTTCTTTGTTCTTCCATCCATTCTTCTTTCGCAATTCTATTTGCTTCTTTCTTTTCTCTCATCTTTTTTAGGTGTGCAAGTTGTTTCGCTGAGGGTTGGCGTTTCACTTTTTTTATTTGTGGTGCTTCTTTAAAAACATCTTCATCAGGAACTTTATTTCTGACTACTGGTTCCTCAGGTTCCTCAGGGGCAATTTCTTCATCTTCATTGATTACCATTTTAAGAGGTTCTGCTGTTTCACTTGCAGGTTCAGGAGGCGGAGGCATTTTAACATCTATCATATCGTCCATTTTATAACTTAAAATAGAAAAAAATAATAAAAAATTAATTCTATTTCTATTTCTATATTTCTATTAATTCTATTCTTTCTATCTTTGGCGAATGTGGAAGACGATAGTTGTATTTCCTGTGAGGTCGCCGACAAGTTGTTCATTCTTATCAACAATCATCACATCTAACTGATTAAGATTAAGAACATCAACATTTCGTAGGTCTATATAAGTTCTGTCTTTTACCTCAAAGAATAAATCTCCGTGTTCTCTTCCTTCATTACTAAATCTTGGGATATGATACAATATCTGAGAGGGTATTGATTTGCAGAAATTATAACTCTGAGCAGTTAGATTAGGACACTTAATAAATGCTGAATGAACAGAGAATGTTGGAACTGCCTGAGAATTAATAACCCAACTGAAACTTGCCCCTGGTCTTGCGATAACTCCACCTCCGCTCTTCTCACCAACTCCGAACTGAGTAGATGGAATTGCGTGAAGGATTGGGAAACCTAATTCATCTCCCATATTCGCACCGAATGCGGGGTAATACATACCTTTCTCAACAGAGAGACCAGTATTGACTTTTGGTTGCTGACATACGAATGCTCTATGTAATTCTAATGCATCACTATCAGCAGTTAGACCTCTCCAATGAATAATTGTTCCTGCTTTCATCTTTTGATTATCTCGTGAAGCGAGGTCTTTACAGAGTTCCATATTTCTCGTAGTTCCATTATATCCTGATTGAGACCACCAACTTGTCCCATCCCCGACACCTGTTCCATATTTAAAGAATGTTCTTAAACCATCCTGCCATTCCATTTTTGTAATAATAGTTTCGTGATTTTCAGATGCTTGTGAAACACCTAAATAAAGTGCCCACTTGTTCTGATTAATAGGTGTCCATACATATTCGTGAGAAACTCTGTTCGCTACAATTGTAGTATCACAGATGATTTTAGAGAAAGTGGTTGCCTTACTTGTCGCATCGTAATGTGCCATTGATAATTTTATTCCAGTATTCTTAAACTCAACTTTAAGTTTTCCAACGAAGCAATCCGTTGCTGGTTTTGTGCTATCATCTCCGACTTTATTTGCCCCTGATGTCATAATCTGGTGATCAACTGCCCCTCCTGTTGCTTTCCAATACTCAATCTCTTTCATTACAACACCACCAGCACTATCATCATAAACTGCCTGTGATAAGATAAGAGCATATCCTGTGCCATCTAACTTCCTATTCCAATCAACTCTGTAATCTCCATATGATACTTCATCCTCTGGTAATCCCATAAAATCAAATCCCAACAATCCTTGGTCAGCGATACCAGGGGCAAGGAACGGATTTTTAGAACCATCTTGCAAAGCAGGAGAAGTGAGGAAGAAACCACATTTATGTTTATAATAATCCTCATCAAACTGAGGACTACCCGCTCCCGCATTCACTGATTTACCATAAGTATCCCACAAATCAATCTCAAATCCACCTTTCCCTAATTCCATAGGACAATCTGTATTAATAATAGTCATTTCCTTACTGGGGAAAGCACCTTCTGCTTTTAATCTCTTAATAGTAGTTTTCTTATTAACAGCATCAGGGGTAATACTATACTCACCAGCACCCTGAACAGGGGCAGTGGCACGATGATATCCTTGCCAAGTGGCGAGTTTATCTCCATAGTTGGTTCCATCTGCTAAATCAATTGCCTGAAAGTCAAACTTAAATCCTTCATATTTTCCTGATACTATATTATCGGATATTGATACTTTATTAAAGTAATTAGGGTGCATACTCGTGCATCTTTTAAGTTCGCTTTCTAATTGAGTTCTGAACTCTTCCTGAGTATAAACCCCTGGTTTTATTGTTGCTGGAATAGGAATAGATAAAGTTTCATTTATACTAAGTATTGGTTTTCCTGTCGCATCTTCCAGAGCATCTCCAAGATACCAATGAAACCGATTTCCTGGTTGGATATCATAAACTGGTAATCTATTAATTTTAACAGACTGAACAGCAATCTCAGAGTTAGGAGGTATCTTAACTGGATTTCTTAAATGATTAGAATAAAAACTTGCTTTCTGTATCGGTGTTCCCTGATTGATTTTATGTGAGGGGTCGCCTGCTTGCTTGGAAGCATACTCGTCCTGATAATTACTGGTAATCAACAAACTCATTTTATACTAATAAAAATATTTTATTTTATATAATAAAATAATAATGGTGAATAAGGGCAAAAGAGTAGGAGATGCTAAGAAAAAGAAGAATGTTAAGTCTATATCGTTCGGATATAATCCCAATGATACACACGGAGTTCCTGACCCTGTCCAGCAATTTGATATCTTAGACCATATTGAGAAGGAAGAGAAGGTCAGGGAAAAGGATGTCTTTGAGGGTTCTACTGATGGGTCTAAAAAGAAAATAAATAGAAAAAAGGACACTCGCAGAAATCCCAAGATGACTGAGATGCAGGTGAAGGGGCAGAAGCGAGGTCTTGACAAGAAGAAACCACCCAAGCAGGGGCAATATAATAAAAAGGGTTGATTTGCACAAATGCCCGCTAAAAGCGGTGCATATGCAATAACTGCCCCGCCCGCTTAGATATTTAAAGAATTAGCGAGTAATAAAACTATAACAGAACTAACATAATGCCTTCCCCTGACAAATACAACTGCTTCATCCTTGGCGAAGACACCGAAACATTCGGCACTGGGATGAAGATGACCATTCCCACTCCCGAGTTGTTCCTGACAGCATTGGAGCACGAGTTCCACTTGTCTCCGTCAGGGGCAAAGTCGGAATACAAGAAACTGCTTGATTATGATGCCTCTACCAATAAAAACTCCTTCTGCGGAAACAAGATTGTCTATGCCTACTACTGGCGAGGACTGCTTGCTACTCGCTACAAGAACGGCAAGACATTGATGGAGACTTATGAAACAGACCCTCAGAAGTATTGGGAGCGTGTCTGTAAGATGGACAGGAGGAAGGGTCGTGCCCCTTCTGCTCGGGATGCCTATGAACTGAACAAGGCGATTACCTTTTTTAAACCGAGCACAGCGAAGTTCCTTGTGTCCCATTTCTGCGACGCTGATATGAAGGTTTTTGACCCTTGTGCTGGTTGGGGTGGTCGGATGCTGGGCACTCTGAGTGCTGGTTGTAAGTATTTTGGTTGCGACACGAACCCAGCAATCGCCGAATATGCCAAGAAGATGCTTAGCGACCTGAGCACTGGTCAGATAGAAACTCTGTATGAAGATGCGAATATCTTTACAGGTTCCTGCTTCCTCTATCATCATCTTCATACATATGATATGGTGCTCACTTCGCCTCCCTATGGCAACTTGGAGGTCTATGAGGGAATGAACCCTTTTAAGGATGACGATGAATATTATAAATCCTTCCTCATCCCAATGATTGAGATGTGCCTTACTCTTGTATGGGTGGGTCGCCCTGTGTGTATTAATATATCTCCCAAGATTTATGAGACCCTAACTGGTAAGTATGGGTTTCGTGAGTGTGATGAGAAGATTAACTTTCTCCAACAGATGGGTCAGCAGATGGGCAAGAAGCAAGACTATGTATATGTGTGGCGTGAGGATGACCCCGACCAATAAAATTATTTCTTCTTTTTCTTTTTATTCCAGTAATCCATATTCTTCTTAGTATATCCTCGTTTAGATTTAGGAGCATCTTTGCCCCCTGACTTCGGTTGGGGGGCAATTTTGCGTGCACTTTGTTTCCTATCACCTGTCGTAATCTGTCCGTAGGTTGGCATTTATTAAATAAAATATTTTATTTTATTATATAAAATGACAATACATAAAACACACACAAGGAAAGACTTAATAGAAATCATTGATGTTTTTGAGTGGCACGATGTCATTGAGAATGCAAATGATTTAAATAAGGAAGCACTTAAAGGATTGATAGATTTGCATTTGAGAACAATTGATAAACTGAAACCAGATAGATTTTATTATGATATAGATTGTCTTGATGATTTGAGAGAGTATCTGAATAAACCTTCACCGAAGCAAGTGTTATCGGTCAAGGAAAAAGAACTAATAATAGATAAAAGTAAAAAAATAATAAATTATTCTAAAATCTGTGGATATTGTTTATCATCAACAACCTATGAAACGATAGATGAAGTCATTGATGATGCTATGATTGTTCGGAAGTATTGTGATATCCCAACTTGTCGGCGAGCAATAAAACTATTAAATAATGATACGAAAATTAAAAATAAAATCCAACCAGTTATAACTTATCGTATGCAACAGAGATTAACGAAGAAGATAAAGTCAGGAGGGTTGGCGGGAATGACAAGTCGTAAGGGGCAATTTTCATTATCATTTGATTAACCTTTCCATAAATCTTTCACTGCCCAGTAAGCGGGAGAGTTTTTATCTTTGTATGCGAATGAACCATCTTTCTTCTTGATGCCTTTTGACCGAGCGAGGAATGACGCACGCCTCTTGGGGTCTTTGTGTTGTGTGAAGTCTTGCATACTGCTATCTCCGTAATGTATTAATTTAGTTCCACCACTCTCACTCTTAACATATACCATTTTCTTCTTACCTTTCTTAGTTGATTTCATCGGTTTATAAAGAGGTTTCTTCTGTCCTGCCTTGCCAGTCGCTTTTGCCATTTATATTAACTAAAAATATTATAATTTTATTTTATTATTTTTAGTAGATTTACCCTGGACACCCTGGACACTCTTATTTAGAGAAATATAATTTTATTTCTGAATTAATCTTCTTCCTACATTGATGGCGATAATTTTGCCACTTCCTTGCTTTAAGACCTTTTTGTGTTTTTTTATATTTTTGTTTTTGTTCATTAATTCTCTGTTTCTTTAAGTAGTCAGGAACATAGGACATATTTTTATTAATACAGGTATCATCACTATTTTCGGCAATCTTAATGAACACTTGTTCTAATTCTCTTAATTCCTGAATGGTATTAACATCAACCTCTGAGATTACATTAAACTCAACCTCTCCATTAAAGAGGCATCCATATCGGGGGCAAGTTAGTGCTTTCTGTCTATGACGATAAAATCTCTTCTTTGCACATTTTTGTATCGTAGAACCAATATAAGTATTTTTATTCACTGGATTGTGGATTTTGTAGATTTGTCCCCGCATCTTATACTACTTAATATAAATTATCCTTTGGAATAAACCGCACCTTTTGTCTGAACAGAATGACCCGAGGCATTTGCTTGCTTGATTACTTCTTTCATTTCTTCATCAGATGCGTCATTAATATCAGTAGGGATATTACCATATATCTTTCTGAGTAGTGTAGTAGAGATATTGTATCCGAGGTATTTTTGGAATGTTTCAGTGAGAAGATGTGAGATATCATTTCTTGACAGAGGATTACCAGTCGCCCAATCAAAGAGGTAGATTACTTTATTTTCTAACTTACTCCAATCTCCGTTAATCTTATACTTAATCCATTCTTTAAGAACAACTTGGAGATTAGGGTTCTCAATCTCAATGGTCTTCTCTCCATATTTCTTGCTTGTTTTATAATTATTAAGAACAAAACTCATACTTTCAGGAGGTTTTCCTAATACGAGATAATTGTGCTCAGACCTCTCAATCTCATCAATCTCATCAAAGATTTTATTAGGGAATATTTCCATCCCTGCGACATCATTTCTAAACTGGTAGTATTTATAAATATTAATCATTGCATATGCCATATGTGTCTGTCTTGTTCTCAGGTCTTTCTCCATCATTCGGAGCATATTATCAATATCACTTGCCTTCACATTCTTTAAGACTTCCTGTTGTGATTTAGTATTCATTCCCTTATTCTTGTCGTATTCAGCATTAAGAAGGTCTCGCTTTGCCTCGTAAATCTTCGCAATGCCTGAACCCTTTTCCATACCCGAAGCATAAAGACCAACGAGAAGTGAGTTATAATAGTTTCGCTGAGTATTTGGTTTAAAATCTGAAAGTTTCCCAGCAACCATCGCACTATCATTTGCCCAGAGCATATCAGTATAGTCCTTGGGAGCGAGTTTTCGTATGTCAGACAGATATTTATTAATAGTTTTATCAGAATAAGGTTCCAGTCCGCGAGAAGTTTTCCAGTCATTGATAGCAGTTCTCAGTTGGGTTTCCATCTGTATATTGTATATGCATAATTATATTTATTCTTTTAAATAGTTTAGTTTTTTGGGCGGGTTAAGGTTTAAAGATAAAATGATATAATAAAACTATAATAGAATGGCGAGTAATCCACCCAGGAATGTTTGGAAGACCAATTGTAAGAATGCTAAGTGTCATCAGTGTATCGCTTCTTGGAAGAGGAAATCTTTAAAGCACGCTATGAATGCTGGGCGAACTAAATATGCATTAATGTGTTTCTTAGAAGGGAATGTCGCAGAGACACCTGCCCCTGGTGAGAATGTATCTGAATTAATACCTATTGATGAAGACCCTGTCTTTACTGGAACAGAAGAAGAAATAAAAAAACAAGAGAAAGATAATATTTTATTTTTCTGTGGAATATGTCAGGAAAATCAAGTCAAGCAAGGAGCAAAGAAACCTATTATATATAATTGTGGTCATAGCAATTGTGCCGAATGCTTTAATGGTATGATAGCATCAGGGAGGACAATGTCTTGCCCCTATTGCCGAGTAGATATCACAAAAGCAGTTCGTCTTTATATTGACTAACCAATAAAACAAAACTATTTAAAAGAATAAAAATATATATGCATATAATAAAATACAATGGAGGGAACTACAATTTCTGAACAAGACAAGCACAAGCACCTGGCATCTATCGGTCTGGAAATCAATTCTGAAAGCGAAATGGTTAATGAAATGATTAGCGAACTAAATACTCCTGTGAAGCAGGATAAGAACTCTCATCTAATCGTAGGTGAGGAATATAAGATTACAGGGGGCAAGTATAAGAAGTGGAAGCAGTGTCGCCTGGAAAAGATTAATGATACTTATTCAGATGTTTCTGTTCAGGTTCCTCATCAGGGACTGCCAACGACTACTGAGACTTGCAAGGTAAAGAATACATATCTATTAAGGTTAAATCCTCCTGCTGTGAATATGCCTGATGCTGATGATTTAGTTGTCGTTGAGGATTTAGAAACTCATTTTGAGAACAACCCATCGGCACAATTTGCCCCTGTTGGAGGAGGTAAGAAGGAAATGATTAATAATATTATTGAGAGTATTAACGATATGGAGGTTCCTTGCCAAGATTGTTATAAGATGAGATATGACTTACTCCTCGTTGAGCACAATGAACTAAAAGAGAATGTGAAACTCATTATGAAGGTAATAAAAACAATTGCCTCCGTGTCTAATATTGAGTTGGAAAATTAATTTATTTATATAAAGTATAATAAAATGTCAGAGAGTGAAGGAATAGAACTGAATGGAGGAGAATTACAAGATTTCACAATAGACCAGTTAGCAGGAGCATTAGCATTATCATTAGGAGCAGTAGGAACTTTATTATTAGTTATATGGCAGTCTCGCTGTGCGTGCAGATGCAGATTAGGATGTTCAGACAAGTGTTATATTTTTGATTGTGAGCGTGCCCCTCCTCCCGACCCTGTTGCCCCTGAACCTGAGGCAGAGGAAGAACCTGATGAAAGACCTGTGGCACAATATAATACTCGGTCTAAGACTTCTGCTACTCTGCCCCGTCCAGCGGAACCAGAACCCGAACCCGAACAACTAATGTAATTATTTTATTTTATTTTTATTTTATTTTTAGTCAATTTGCCCTGGACACCCTGGACACATTGATTTGCACGAATGCCCGCTAATCCAGGTGCATATGCAATAACTACTACCCCCCACTGAAATCAAGGAAGATGCCGAACCGACGCAACAACCTCACTCAATTCCACACGGGCAACAAACCTCGCCACAAGGAAAGGAACATCTCCTTCGTTCCTGCCCGAGACAACAGGGAACCTTGCCCCTGCTTCATCTTCTACTTCATCATCCTGGCGTATCTATTTATATATTTCTGTGTAATGTAGTTCCTCAATAAAATTATCAACCTTCCCCAATCTATTTTTAGCAACCAGCGGGCGTTTGTGCGATTTGCACGAATGCCCGCTAATTTGCGTGCATATGCAATAACTGCCCCGCCTGCTTAGAGTAGGTCTCATAAAATATCATAAAGACAAAAAAGCAACATAGAACAGAAATAAAACTAATCTATTTAAAAGAAAGAATATATAATAAAGTATAAGCAATGAGTTCCATTCAGTCCATCCTTGATTTCGCGAAACGCCTGGAAGCAGATGAATGTAGCGGTGTCCCAATGTGGCGACGCACTTGGGTCATCCCTGCTGATGCTACCAAAGGCAAGAAGAAAGATTATTGTTTCACCGAATATCCGTCTATGACCGCAGAGGAAATCGCTAACTCTTCTAAACTCAACAAGAAGGGCGACCGCACAATTCCTGGTCGTGGATACGAGAAGAAACCCAACTACATCAATCAGCGTGAAGGAGGCGATTGTGCCTATCCCTCCATCACTATGTATGTCAAGCGTATCCCCGATATGTTCGTCATTGATTTAGATGATAAGTCCAAGTGTAATGAACACAACCCTCTCTACACGATGCTGATGGAGAGTGGTTGCCCCTATACCATCACAGCGAAAGGGTATCACTTCTATATCTATGTAGATGGCACACCATCATTCACTGCCAGTCTCTCTGTTCAGAAGGTTCTTAATCCGATAGACCCTACTGACGAGACCGACACTGGCACAATCGGTGCTATGGATTTCCTCGGTCGCAAGCATCCCTCAGCATTTAACCCTGTTGAGGCGTGCCACTCCGAGTTGGTGAATGGTGATGCCCCTTTCCCACATTATCCTTGGGAGGATTTCAGCAAGAAGTTCTTAGATGTTCCCAAGATGATGGGTGCGAAGCGTGGCAAGAAAGACAATATCTCCCGCAAGGAGAAGCGAGAGGCGGTCGCTGTCTCAGGTGCGGAGGAAGGTAATATAGATGCCGAGTTGTTCCAGCAATATCTTGACCGACTTGATTGCTCCGAGGGTTCTAAGCGATACAAATACGACCCTTGGATACACACAGGCATCGTGTGTTGGAATAATTTTTCGGGTTCTGATGAGGGTTTCACGAAGTGGATGATGTGGGCACACAAAGACATTCTCTACAAGAAAACCCCTGAGGGGGAGATGAACGAGCATTCCTATCGGGACTTGTCCGAGCACAAGACCCGCTGGGATGGTTTCCACGCTCGGGACACTCCTATGACCTGGAAGACCCTGAGGGGTTGGGCAAATGAAGATGATGGGGGCAAGAACATCTTTCAGGAGGTGTATGATGCTCGTGGGGAGAAAGGACTATGCGACTATATGAACGAGTTTATCTGTTTTAATCGCAAGACATCAGAAATCATTTTTAATGACCCTGATGATAGGTCTGAGTATTCCAAGGTGGAAATAAAACCTGTGAAGGATATGAAACCACTATACGAGAGCAGGATGATTAAAGTTCCTAACCCCACCGATGACGGCAAGAAGAAGATGGTTAATCCATTCTCTCTCTGGATGAAGTGTTTTTACCGCAGAGATGTCTGTGGCATTACCTTTGACCCGTCGCCCTCCTGTCCTACCAACTACTATAATATGTATGATGGTTTTAACATTGACCAGCGAGATGTGGTTGATTGGACTAAGGAAGAGGCAGAGCAAGAGTGTCAGGGTCTCCTTGACCATATCTACAACATTTGGTGCCACGGCATAGACGAGCATTATAAGTTTGTGATTGGTTGGTTCGCACATATCTTACAGAAACCCCACATCAAGGTGGGTGTTCTTATTTGTGTGAAGTCTAAGGAAGGAGGGGGCAAGGGCATCGTCTTTGATTTTATGAGGACTATTCTTGGCGGTCGTCTCTACAAGCAGATACACGATATCCAGCATATCACTGGTCAGTGGAACTCTGTATTGGAGGGTCGCCTACTCATCAATGGTGATGAGGTCGTTTGGGGAGGTGATGTGGTGAAGGGCAATACCCTGAAAGGTCTAATCACAGAACCTGAGGTGACGATTAATGAAAAGTTCAGGCAGTCTTATTCTATCAAGAATACTACTGCTTTCTGTATGTCTTCCAATGAGGAGCGTTGTATGTCCTCTCGCGAGGGCGACCGCAGGTCATTTGGATTAGAACTGGACAATCGCTGGTGTGGCAAGCAGAAGACGCCTGAGCACAAGCAATACTTTGGCAACATTTCAGGGGCACACAACTCCTCGGATGGCACTGCTCGGAAGAAAGCAGAGGCATTCGCCAAGTATCTCTTTGAGTTTGACACATCAGGATTTAATCCTGCCAATGCCCCTCTCACTGAGTTTGTCTCAGGACAGATTATGAAGAACTGGCATCCTGTGGAGAAGTGGTGGTTTCGTGTTCTGCAAACAGGAATGCTTGACATTCAGCAGTCTCACAAGAAAGAGACCATTGAGACCTATATGGAGAATGACTTTGAGAAACAGCGACGCATCCCTTACGATGATGCCCAACTCATCTATGGTAATGTCTCCAAGAAGTGGGGCAATGGTGAGAAGTGCTGGACTACCAAGTTGTCTCGGGATACGGACAGACCCCTCCAATCTTGCCCCTACTACTACTCTACTACGAATATGGGCAGGGGCGAGTATGGCATCAATTGGATGTGTCAGGGTTCTACCGACCTCTGGCACAAGTGGGAGAAAATCTGTGAGAAGTATAACATAGATATTCTGAAAGTTCCTATTCCTTACGAGTTGGTGAAGGTTGTTGGTTGGGGACACGATGGAGGCAAGGCATCATATAAACCTAACCATCCTAATAGATACCATATGGAGGGATGGATTGCTGGTGAGGCGGATAGCAGAGATGCCCCGAAGTTTGACATCCTCTGTGGCATTCCCAAGTCAGCGTGTCAGACTTCCGAGGGTGTTGCCCCTAATCTCTGCTCTAAGACCAACTCGCACAACTCTGAGTTGTTCAGGGCGGGTCTGCACGGCGACACTTGCCCCGCGAACCTGGATTGGCAGATGGATATGACCAATCCCTACAAGTCTGTCGCCGACCGAATGGAGCAGAAGGTGCCCCTGTCTGATGATGATGTGAAGTATGAGAAGTCGCACTATGCCTTTCATCACTCACATATGCATTACTATCGCAAGGGTTGTGAAGATGCCTTTGAGTTGGAAGAGAAACCTTCTGCCTATCCCAAGGAGCGACCCGACACTCGCTTTTGGGAAGTGGCAGTTGTGGATGAACCAGTCTTCCTTGCCTACTGCGAGCAGTGGAAGGATGGAGTGAATGAGGATAACTTCCACGAAGACCTCTACATTCAGCGATGGTTTGATACTAAGGGTTGCCCCTTGTTTCATATGAAGTCCTCCGATAAAATCACTAAGTGGTTATACAACAAGGACTGGGTCTTTGAGAAGTTCCAGCAACAGGTTGGCATCGGTTATGGTGGGCACAACATTGACCAGAATACCTTTTGGTCTCGTGTTCAGGAGATGCTTGGGGGCAAGCGTGAGGATGGTAAGGGTGGTCTCTACCAATCTCTTCGTGCTCGGACTGGTGAGGGTTCTAACTCTCGCAAGCAGTTCCTTCGGTTCGTTGCCGTAGAACCTGCCCGAGAGCGTTTCAGTCAGTGGGCGGGTCGCCTGGTTGATTGGGATGATAGTTCCTTTGCTGAGGATGTGGATGATACAATTGATGAGGACTTTGGGTATTAAGAAATAAAATTACTAAAAAAAAAATAGATAGATATAGATAGATTTGGGTTGGTTGCCCTGGACAGA
>VMHT01058942.1_pt1 | contig 31369 bp, 20 predicted proteins | sample 4693611 | NCBI WGS metagenome assembly VMHT01 (sample SAMN12280063, study PRJNA550983) | marine metagenome | isolation source: seawater sampled from same location over 5 years 0.02-0.2 micron viral filtrate | place: USA: collected off the coast of southern California halfway between the port... ...
CGACCCCGCGGAGCCATCCTTCTTTTGGCTCGCGATTAAGCGTCTGAGAGTGGAATTGAATCGATTCTTCACTTGATTATCCGTGCGCCCCGGCATAGATCGCGATATCACCGCCCATTTATTCCCGTGAATCGCGTGCTGCGCCAGAATCGTCGAGTCTTCCTCCGCCGTAAACGGTCCTCGCTTCACGCTCGGGTTCAGCTGGTTGCACCACCGCAGCCGACACGACTTGCTCGACCGCCCCGTCAACGCCTCGGCGATCGCGGTCCAGTTCCCCGGACCACCGAGTCTTTCGATCTGTCGTCTCAGCAGTTCATCCTCCTGTTCGCATCGCGCGCGCGCGCATTCGTCAGTCCTCCGCCCGAGCCCGAGCCCGCGTTTAGCAGGCCAACCTCATCCAAGCCCTATCGCCGTCGGTTGCCGTCGGTTGCGCTGGCGATAAGATCCTCGGCGTCCGCGCGCGCGACGTCGTGCGTCGCGCGCGACGTCGCGCGCGCGTCGCGCGCGCGCGTGAATGATGAAATATAATGCACACATCCCATCCACGCCCTCGACGCCGTCGCGCGCGCGACGCCCGCGCCCGCGCGCGGCGCCATCGCGCGCCGTCACCGCGACGTCACCCGGGGTCGTTACCAACCGTGCGCGGTGGCCGATGTCGGGGTCGCGTCGGCGACGTCGCGACGGGTCGTCGCGGCGACGGCGCGCGGGGCGCTCGATTTCCATCCATCGCGGCGTTCTCGCACCTCTGGCGTCCACGCGCTCTTAATCATTCGATCGTCATCCATGATGCGCGCGGCCGCGCGTCGCACGATGCGGAGCGACGCCCGGCGCGGGCGCGCGCGAACGCGCGGCTGCGCGCGCGCGTCCGCGCGCGGGCGCAAAATGCGGTGAATCACGCGCTCGAACGCCATCGACGCACACGGCGATCGGGGTGATTGTACCCCCAAAATCGAGCGATCGTGACTCGAGACACCGCGCGGTCATAAAAAATGGACACACCGGTCGGTCGCCATCGCGCGCGCCATCGCGCGCGCGCGTCGCGCGTCCCGCGCACACTCGCGCGCGCTCGCGTCGCGATGGCGGACGTGAGCATGGATTACAGCGAATACAGCGAGGATGATTACGAGGACGACGCGTCGGAATCGGAGTTCGACGAGAACTCGCCCGCGGTGAAGAGCAAGGTGCGCGCGATGGCGCGAGAGACGGGGGAACGAACCGAATCGACGGTTTGGGCGACGCCGCGGCCGACGACGCTGACGACGACGACGACGACGACGACGACTGACGATCGGGCGCGATGATCGAACAGAAACCGACGAGCAAAAAGCCAAAGTCGCCGCTCGGGAACGCGACGAACAAGACGAAGAATAACAAATCCGTGGAGGAGATTTACCAAAAGAAGACGCAGCTCGAACACATTTTGCTTCGTCCGGATACGTACGTCGGGTCGTGCGAGCGAGCGGAGGAGAAGGCGTGGGTGTACGATGCGGCGACAAAATCTTTGACGCATAAGCAAGTGTCCTTCGTGCCGGGGTTGTACAAGATTTTCGATGAAATTCTCGTCAACGCGACGGACAACAAGGTGCGCGACCCAAAGATGAAGGAACTCCGCGTGGACATCGACGTCGAGCAAGGGCTGATTCGAGTGTATAACGATGGTAACGGCATTCCCGTAGAAATGCACAAAGACGAAGGCGTTTACGTCCCGGAACTCATCTTTGGTCATCTTTTGACGTCGAGCAACTACGACGACAACGAAAAGAAGGTTGTCGGCGGGCGCAACGGTTACGGCGCCAAGTTGGCGAACATCTTCTCCACCGAGTTCATCGTCGAAACGTGCGATGGTTCGCGCGGAAAGCGATATCGTCAAGTGTTCAAGAACAATATGAGCGTCAAGGGCGAACCGGAACTTTCCAAGTGCAAGAAAAGCGAGAACTGGACTTGCATCACATTCAAACCAGACTTTGAGAAGTTCGGCATGGAGTCCCTCGTGAACGAAGACGTCGCGGCTTTGATGTGCAAGCGCGTGTACGACGCGGCGGGTAACATCGGCAAAAACACAAACATTTACTTGAACGGCGAAAAGCTCGAGGTGAAGGGTTTCAGTGATTACGTGAGTTTGTACTTGGATGGCCAAGCGAACGCGCCAAAGATTTTCGAAAAGACGATGGATCGATGGGAAGTGTGCGTCACCATCTCCGACACCGCGCAGTTCCAGCAGTGCTCGTTCGTGAACGGTATTTGCACCATGAAGGGTGGTACGCACGTGAACTCGGTCGCAGATCAAATCTCTCAAAAGTTGTTGGAGAAGATTCAGAAGAAGGAAAAGAGTTGCAAGAATTTGAAGGCGTTTCAAGTGAAGAACCATCTTTGGGTATTCGTCAACGCGCTCATCGAGAACCCGGCGTTTGATTCACAAACCAAAGAGACCCTCATCACGAGACCGAACAAGTTTGGCAGCGCTTACGCGCCTTCAGATGCCATCATCAAGAAGCTCATGGAGTCGGGCGTCGTCGACAACATCATGTCGTGGGCGCAGTTCAAGCAGAGCAAGGAACTCAAGAAGACGGATGGTGCCAAACGATCGCGTCTGACAGGTATTCCAAAGCTTGACGATGCTAACGATGCCGGTGGACGCAACTCTGAGTCTTGTACTTTGATTCTCACCGAAGGGGATTCCGCGAAGGCGCTCGCCGTGAGCGGTCTCTCCGTCGTCGGGCGCGACAAGTACGGCGTCTTCCCGCTTCGAGGTAAACTCTTGAACGTCCGCGATGCTTCGCATGAGCAAATCAAGAACAACACCGAAATCAATCATATCAAGCAAATCCTTGGTTTACAGCACGGTAAGGAGTACGACAGCGCGAAATCGCTGCGTTACGGCAAGCTCATGATCATGACCGATCAGGATCACGACGGTTCGCACATCAAGGGCTTGCTCATCAACTTTTTGCACGCTCACTTCCCGTCTCTACTCAAGATTCCTGGGTTTTTACTCGAGTTCATCACGCCAATCATCAAGGCGACCAAGGGTAAGCAGTCGAAGGTGTTCTACACTATGCCCGAGTACGAAGCGTGGAAGGAAGCGAACGACGGCACGTCTGGCTGGAGCATCAAGTATTACAAGGGTCTCGGTACTTCTACCGCCAACGAAGCAAAAGAATACTTTGCGTCTCTCGATCACCACCGAAAGAGCTTTGTCTGGCAAAGTGACGGTGACGGTGACTTGATTGACATGTCGTTCAGCAAAAAGCGCGTCGAAGATCGCAAGGCGTGGCTTACGGCGTACGAACCGGGGACTTTCTTAGACATGACCGGTGAAGACATTCGATACGACGAATTTATCAACAAGGAGCTCATTTTGTTCTCTAGAGCCGACTTGTTGCGCTCTATTCCCAGTATGGTGGACGGTTTCAAACCGTCGCAGCGCAAAGTTCTCTTCTCGTGCTTCAAGCGTAAGCTGAAGTCCGACATCAAAGTGGCGCAGTTGAGTGGTTACGTCTCCGAGCACTCCGCCTACCATCACGGTGAAGCTTCTCTCGCGATGACAATTGTCAACTTGGCGCAAGACTTCGTCGGTTCGAACAACATCAACTTGCTCGTGCCGAGCGGGCAGTTCGGTACTCGCTTACAAGGCGGTAAGGATCATGCGAGCCCTCGTTACATCTTCACTCGCTTGCACGAAGTGTGCCGCGCGATGTTCCCGGAGTGTGACGATGCGTTGTTGAACTACCTCGATGAAGACGGTCAGCGCATCGAGCCGGATTATTACTATCCGGTTCTCCCGCTCGTGTTGGTGAACGGCGCTGAAGGCATCGGTACGGGATGGTCGACGAGTATTCCGAACTTCAACCCGCGAGATTTGATCGCAAACATTCGACTCGTGCTCGAAGGCGAGAGTCCGGTGCAAATGCATCCGTGGTACAGACACTTCAAGGGTTCGATCACGGAAGAACTCGTCAAGGGCGAGACGCGCTACAACGTCACCGGCTCGTACAACATTCGCGATGAGTGCACGTTGGAAGTCACCGAGTTGCCGTTGCGATCGTGGACCTCGGATTACAAGGAGTTCCTCGAAGAAATGCTTGTGCCAAAAACGAAAACTGCCAAGCCGTTCATCACCGACTACAAGGAGTACCACACCGACAGCACCGTGCACTTTGTGATCACGATGCCGCCGGAGAACTTGGCCGCCGCGCAAGCGTCTGGCATCGAGAAGAAGTTCAAGTTGAGCACCAAGCTGAACATCACCAACATGCACTTGTTCAACGAACAAGGTGTGATCACCAAGTACTCTTCTCCGGTCGCCATCTTAGAGGCGTTCGTTCCTCTGCGTCTCAAGGCGTACTCGCAACGCCGAGAAATGTTGATTCGTCTCGCCGAGTCTCAGCTCAAGCGCTTGTCGAACAAGATGCGATTTATTCTCGCTGTCGTCGATGGAAGCCTTGTCGTGAACCGCAAGAAGAAGCAAGAACTCATCGCTGAGCTCGAAGCTTTGTGCTATGATCGTCTTCCGAAGACCGACAAGGGTTCCGTCGCCGAACTCGACGAAGACGGCGAGTTCATCGCCAACGATGTCGCCGGGTCTTACGATTACCTCCTGGGCATGCCTCTTTGGAATTTGACGCTCGAGAAAGTTGACGAGCTGTGCGCAGAAAAAGAAGCCAAGGAAGCAGAAGTCGCTGAGCTTCACAAGACGACGGAGAAGGACTTGTGGATGAAGGATCTTGACACCCTGGAGCAGACGCTCGAGCTCCTCGACGCCGAAGACGAAGAATCCCGAATCGTTCTTGAGAAGCAACAACGCGCGGCGGCGCGAAACAACACCGCTGCGGGTAAGAAAGCCGCGAAGAAGAAGATGGCGAAGCAGCGCGCGGCGAACAGCAGCGACGAAGATGAATGGGACGATGACTTTAGCGACGACGATTTCGAAATCGCCAAACCGAAGAAGGCGGCGGCAAAGCCCAAGGCGGCGGCGAAGCCCAAGGCGGCGCCCGTACCTGCACCGGCACCGGTGGCCAAGGTTGAAAGCGAAGACGAAGAAACCGAGCCGATGTCTCTCGCCGAGCGCTTGGCGTTGAGAGGTGGCGCCGCGTTGAGCAAGCCTGCCGCCGCCAAGCCGGCGAGCGCGTTCAACATGTCCTCCATCAACGCCGCCGTCGATGATGTTGCGATCTCCAAGCCAGCTCCTGCGAAGAAATCGGCCGCGCCGAAACGTGCACCTGCAAAGAAGGCTGCCGTGGCGTCTGATTCCGAAGAGGACTTTGGCGGCGAGAGCGATTCCGAAGTCGTCGCCCCGGTGGCGCCGAGATCGACCGCTCGCCCGGCGAGAGCCCGGACGGCGAAAACTTACGTGGTCGACGATTCCGACGATTCTGAAGACGACGTTTCGGAGGAAGACGACGACGACGATGATGAGAGTGACTTTTCCGAATCTGAATAAACTGCGAACGCTTTACGACGTGCTCGCGCTTCTAAGCGCGGCGTCGCCACGAAAAGACACTTTGTAAAAATGACCAATACTATTACATTCGCTAATGCATCCAGAGTCGCAGCATCTTATCTTTCCCCCCACTCGCGGCTTTCGTCCCCATCGGACTCCAGTCCACCGCGTACACCTCGTCGGCGTGACCCGGGAGATCCTCCTTTAACTTTTTCAATCGCGCGTCCCACACCTTCATCGTGCTATCCTTACTCGCACTCATCAACAACCGGCTGTCGGCGGACCAGGCGAGCTGGTAAACCGCACCGACGTGACCACGAAAAGAAGTGATGAATTTGCCCGTAAGACCGTCCCACAGTTTGACTCCCTTGTCGAACGACGCGCTCGCGAAGTATCTTCCATCCGGCGAGAATAAGACGTGGTTGATGAGTTGTTGATGCCCAGTCAAGCGCTGCAGCGGCGTCTTGGTCGTCGACGGCTCCCACATAAACATCGTGTAATCATCACTTCCACTCACCAAGCGCTCCGGTTTCCCTCCAGTCGCCGCCTTATATCTCGTCAGCGCCTGCGCCTTGGCTTGAGCGTCGTTTTCAGGCTTTTTCCCGGTGTGATCGTACGGCCCCGTGCGCAGGGCGTATTCGGTCGACAACGCTAACGAATTCACCCAGTGCCCGTGTCCTTTGAGCTGTCGCACCACCTTGCCGTCGTTCGCGTCCCAGACGTAGATGGTCGTGTCTCGAGAGGCGGTGTAAATCAATCCCTCGCCTCCCCACTTCACCGAGGCGATGGCTTTCGTGTGCGCCGACATGGTAAACAAGCACGCGCGCCGCACGGCGTCCCAAACTCGCACGGACCCATCCGCGCTCGCGCTACAAAATCGCACGACGGGATAAGCCACGTGTGCGGGCTCCCACGCCAGCGCGGTCACGTGCTTCTTGTGACCCTTCATCGGCCCTCCGCGCGCCTCGCCCGTGATCGGATCCCACAATCGCACGGCGCTATCCATCCCCCCGCTCGCCAAGTACACGTTATCCGCGCTCCACGCGATGCACAGCACCCAATTCGTGTGTCCCTTGAGCGTGTGTTTCGGCGCCTGTGAATCCAAATTCCACATTCGTATCGTCGAATCTCCGCTCCCGCTCGCCAAGTGTTTCCCGTCGCTCGAAAACGCCACGCTCAGCACCGCCTCGGCGTGTCCCGCGATCGCCGCCGAGCACCTCGTCACCGCGCGCACTCGAAACACACTTTGCGGCTGATACACTATCTTCAACACCTGTTCCACGGAGATCTTCCGCTCCACGATCGTCGCCGCCAACGCTCCCGTCACCTCCTCGCCGTCGACGTAAAACGCGTACGGCGTCGTCAGCCGGTCGTCGTCCTCCGGATTCGCGCTCGACGCGCGAAGCAGCTCGCGCAGGAGCGACTGCAATTCGCGCGCGCCCACGTCGGGGGGCAAATCGAGCTCGGGTCCCGCCGCGACGCCGTCCACGTCGACGAGCTGCGCGATGAGGTTGGCGTCCGCGAGCGTCGTCGCGGGCGTCGTCGCGGGCGTCGCGCGCGCGCGCTTATTCGACGCCATGCGCGCGCGAACCGCGCGGTGCGCGCGTTCGTCTCCTCGCCGCGCCGCGCGCGTCGCGGCGCGCTCGAGCGCGTCGCGAGGTGCGGACGCGCGCACCGCGCCGGCGGCGGCGGGCAAAGGAGGCGGGACGGCTGGGACGGCTGGGACGCGGGACGCGCGAACGCGAGAATGAATGCGTCGCATTACGCGCGATGACGCGTCAGGGCGGACACACGGCGATGCGAGGGTTCGATGGACGTAAATCCAACACGAACTCGCAGCCGCGGAAGAGGTCGGCGCACGCCGCGCCGTCGGCGTGCGGGCTGAGGTCGGCGTCCGGAGGCGCGCCGTCGAGATGGACGACGGCGCGAACGTTTTTAAACTCGAAGGATTTGAAACGAACGGTCTCGATTCGACCGGTGACGATCTCGTCGCCGACGCGCTGAAGACGACCGGCGCTCTCGCCGGGACCGGACATGATGCCTCCGGGCTGTAAAGCCTTGGTGCGATTGGCGACGTCGGCTTCGACGGCGACGCGATCGCCGAGCACGACGCCGACCCCGCCGGTCCCCAACGCGAGCTTAAACAGTCCTCTGCGCTCCGTGGTCATCTCAGTCACGCCCTGGAATCCGTCGTTGGCGATCGTGTACGAGCACTCGACGTACGGAACGCCGTCTATGAAAACCACGGGCTCCCACGCGCGTTCGATCTCGGCGCTCGGCTCGTACGCCTCTGGACGAAACACGCGCACGTCCAACTTTGGTGGATCGCGACTTCCAGGGACGCGCAACGGCGCGTGAATGCGAACGATGGCGTGCGCGCCGAGCACGGACAAACCGATGACGCCCGCCAGTCGCTCGCCGTTCGGCACTCTGAGCGCGCCGTCCAAGTTCTGTTCCATGAAAATCGGCGACGACAGGCTGAGCGCGCCGACGGATAACTTTTTCCCACGCCTGAGGGCGCCTTCGAGCGGTGCGGCGACGCCGACTATCGCCATGGAACCAAACGACGGCATAGACACGGCGTCCGCGACGTGCGGCGCCACGGCGAGTCCAGTCGACGCCGTGTCGAGGACGAACCAATCCGTCAGGGAAGCGCCGCCGTCGTCGCTCGATTCCAGCGTCGCCTTGACTAATATATGTCCACCTTCGCCTCGGCACGTCGCTATCGTCGCGTCATCGCCCGACCAAGCGCGCTCGCTCGCCCACGGCGCGACGCTGGAGCTCGGTAACGCCGCGTACGTCTCTCGATCCTCGCTCGCCGACGAAGTCGATTCGGCGCGAAACGTCGTCACTTGGCCCTCGGCGTGCGTTCGATGCGCGAGACGCGGCACCGCCACCTCGTCCGTCTCCGAAACCGCCACGCGCTCCCACCCTTCGAACATCCACGTCTCGACGCCGCGTTGATGATAAAATTCCGCGCGCCAAGCGAACCCCGTGGCTTCGTCCACGAAGACTCTTCCGCCGACTCGACCGCCGTCGAGCATCGACACCGCGTACACGCTCGTCGCGCACCTCGGCACGCGAGGCGCTCGCGCGTCGCTCGACGCACCGAATCCACCGAATCCACCGAACCCGCGACCCGTTCGTCGCTTCGCCCTCCCTCGTCCTCGCTTTTCGACCTTCGCCGGCGTCGGCGCCTCGACGCCGTACCGCCGCAGCGCCGCCGTCGCCTCGACCCCCTCCGCGAGCTTCTTCCTCCGCAATCGTCCCGCCGCCGCGAGTTCATCGTTCCACTGATTCGTGCGCACCCACGTCATCATCGCCGACGCGTGCGCGCCGTCGAGCGTCGTCGCGCGGCGGTCGCCGTACCAGTCGGCGTCCCACGTCGTCCCGTCGTCGTCCCGACCGCTCTCCGTCGTCAGCGCGTCCGCGTCGTCGCCGCGCGCCAGCGTCACGCGCTCGACGAACGTCGTCCCGCGCGCGTCGTGGGTCAGCTCGAACGCGCCGTCGAGTCCGTGCGCGGTGCACGTCCCGCGGGTCGTCGCGAGGAGCGCGCGCGTCGTCGCGCGGCGTCCGCGACGCGCGCGCCGTCGCGGACGCGACGCCGGCGCGCGCGACGGCGCGCGCGACGTCGCGACGGACATGTTTCGTCCGCGAGCGCGCGACGGCGCGATGTGACGACGCGACGATGGTGCTACGCGATGCGTGACTTGATGATGACTTCAACGCGCGATTTTACAGTGGCCGCGAAAGTACGGCGCGGCGGACGCGCGACACTTTTCCCAACCCGCGTCGAAGGCGTCGAGAATGTCCCGGTGCAGCGGCTCTTCGCGCGCGGCGCTCGCTAAATTCGCCTCGAGCTGCGCCGCGCTCGACGCGCCGACGATGACGGCGTCGCCCTCGGCGCCGTCCAACGCGGAGTGCCGGTAGAGCCATCGCAGCGAGGCGTCCGCGGGCGCGACGCCGCGCTTCTCGCACGCCTCCACCACCTCGGCCACGGCTTCGTGATAGCACGGCAACCAAAATCGAGACTGATACATGTCGTTCCCGGCGAATCGCCCGCCGGACACCGCGCCGACGTCCGTGTTGCCCTTGTATTTCCCCGTCAACAACCCGCCGCAGAGCGGATTGTACGCCGCGAAGCGCATCTTCGTCGCCCGCAGCGCCGGCACCAACTCCGCCTCGACGTTTCGCGTCAGCGCGTTGTACATCCCCTGATAAATCGTCGGTCTCTTCCACCCGTACTTTTCGCACAGCTCGTGCGCCTTGACCGTCTCCCACGCCGAAAAATTCGACAGTCCCACGTCTTCGAACGCGCGCTCCTCGACGCGCAGCCGTTCGCACTCTCGCAGCGCCTCCTCCAGCGTCGTGTCCGCGTCCGGCGCGTGTAAATACAGCGTTCGAATCTTCGTCCCTCGCAGCGATTCCACGCTCCGTCGCACCTGCGCCCGCAGTTCGTTCGCCCCTAACCCCCCTCGTCCCGCGCTCGGCGTCATCGTCCCGCCCGGCCACGGATTCGCCTTCGTGTCGACGCGCGCGCGCCGTCCCGCGTCGACGCGTCCGAGGATTCGCTCCGTCTCCCCGTTCGCGTACGCGATCGCGGTGTCGATCTCGTCGTGCCCGGCGCGCGCGAACGCGTCCAGCATTCGCGCGCTCGCGTCGTCGTCGCACGCTTCGCTCGCGTAGCGCCACCCGAACGTCATCGTCCCGAGGATCGTCCGCACGTTAGGCGCCGTCGGCGACGCGCGCGCGCTCGACGCGCGTCGATCGCGACGCGGCGCGCTCGACGCGACGCGAGGGCGCATCGACGCGAGCGTCGGCCGCATGGTGGATCGATTGTGACGCTTCGGGACGACGCGTCACATCGCGACGACGCGTCGCGACGCGCGCGTCGGACGCGACGCGATTCCGAAGCGTCACGATCGCGACGCGTCGCGATCGTCGCGGGACGCATCGTTCGGGCGCGATTCCGACGCGTCGCGATTCCGACGCGTCGGGATGGAATCTTCGGAGGGAATCTTCGCGGGACGACGCGACGGCGACGCGAGCGACGCGCGGGCGTCGGCGCGCGATGGGACGCGACGAGCGATGATGGATGACCGCGCGCGGAGTCGCGAGGGGGCGCGGGACGACGCGCGTCAACAGCATCATCCGCGACGCGGGCGACCGAGCGGGACGGCGGCGACGGCGCGGGGCGGACGCGAATACGGCGGACGAGGGCGCGCGCGCGCGACGCAGGGGTACGGGCACGAGGCCGGGCACGGGTACGGGCACGGGTACGGGTACGGGTACGGGTACGGGTACGCCGGACACGCGCCGAGCGGCGGGGGCGGCGGACGCGGACGAGGGAAGAAGACGGCGAAACCGCCGCCGAAAATCGCGTACGCGACGAAGATTAAGCGGTGCGTGAACACCGGGGACGTGAGCGGGGCGTTCGAGTTTTTCGCGCACGCGATGGCGAGGTATAGGTTTGAGACGGCGAATGGGACGTTTAAGCGACACCCGGGCGATCCCGCGACGGTGTGTCCGATGGGGATCGACGAGACGACGTATTACAAGCTCGTCGCGGCGTTGGTCAAGGAGACGCACGCCGATCACGCGAGCGAGGTGGCGCGAGCGATGGCGGCGTTCGGGTTGAAGATGTCGGTCAAGAGATTTACCGAGGTCATCGCCGCGATTCCGTGCCGGACGAGGGCGAAGGAGGCGTTGGCGTTCGTGGACGCGTGCTGTCGAGGGGCGGATCTCGTCGGCGAAGAAACCGCGTCGACGTCTTCGAGCACGGGGGGTGTTTTAGAGTTTGGTGATCTCGCCACGGCGGCGTATTACACGAAAAACGTTCGTCTGTTGGTGATGGAGTTTTGCGAGGAGTCTAATCAAATCATGGAGCGCATCAAGAAGCGGTCGCCGAAATCGCTCGAGCAGGCGGGGACGTGTTCGTTGAACCTCGTGGCGAAACCGTCCAAGCTCAAGGGTGGACGCTTGTGCTTATCCACACCGACGAGCGCGGACGCGCCAAACGTCATCACGCGCATGGCGTGCTTGAAATCGCTCGAGTCTAACGACGGCAAACGAGGCGTGCAGGTGGGTGATTCCATCCTCGTGCGAAGGTACCAGCCGCCAGTCGAGCAGGAGGAACCCGAATCCGAACCCGAGCCCGTGAACCAAATCGCGGCAAACTCGTCGTTGAAAGTCACCGCGGCCGCGTTCGTGCCGAGACCCAAAGCTCCGAAGCCGCTCGCGGCGCCGGAGACGCCCGTGGAAGAGTACGAAGGCGTGATTGAAATCGTCCCGTACACGCTCAACGAGTTGCACATCAAGCTCGATCACGGCGACGTCCAACAACTTTCCGGCGACGATTGGCGCATCGATCGATTAGCGAACAGAATCACGTACACGCGTCAAATAGAGTCGCTGTACGAACTTCTCGAGCCGAACGATCCGACGAAGAAGGCCATCTGCAACACGAATCCCGTGTTTCGACAAATTCTCACCGCCGGCTTTCAAAGACCGGCGAAAGATTTGGCGGACGAACTCGCGGCGGCGATCGGCTCGCTTAACGTGCGAGGGGATGATAAAACCGATGGTATCGATCAAAGCGGCGCGCCACCTCTCGCGGCGAAGGAACCGCGATTCAACGTGTGCGAAACCCAACCGTGGCTCCCCGGGTGCGAGATGGTCGAGCGCGACGTCGTGCCCACGCTGTGCCAAGGGACGATTAATCCCACGGGCGATTTATCGCTCGCTGGACCGTACGATCGCGTCGTCGACAGCGTGACAAGAATCCACAGCCTGAACACGTCGCAGCGCGACGCCATGAAAGCGGCGTTGGAGCGACGATTGACGTTGATTCAAGGGCCGCCGGGAACCGGCAAGACGCACACGTCGGTGGCCATCGTTCGCGGCATGCTCGAAATCGGGCACGGACCCGTATTGTGCACGTCCGACTCGAATACCGCGGTGGATAACATGGTCGAGGGCCTGGCGAAGGCTGGTGTGAACGTCATTCGTTTAGGGCGACCCGAGGCGGTGCGACCTGATTTGGCGCGGTATCAAATCGAAAACGCCATTCCGCCGGGGGCGACGAAGCACGAGGCGTATGAGGCGCAGTTGCGCGCGGTGCGTTACGCACAAGCCGTGTGCGCGACGTGTTCGGGATCTGGAAGCGACTTCCTCGATCGAATCAACTTTAGTGCTGTGATGTTGGACGAGGCGAGCCAAGTGACCGAGCCCATGGCCCTCGTTCCGCTTGCGAACGGTTGTCAACAGCTCGTCCTCGTGGGCGATCACAAACAACTTCCGCCGACGGTGGTTTCGCGCGAAGCCGAGCTCGCGGGCATGACACTCTCGCTGTTTGACCGCTTGATTCGGGCCGGGGTGAAGCCGTACTTGTTAGACACGCAGTTCCGCATGCACCCGGCGATCAGTTACTTTCCGTCGCTGTCGTTTTACAAGGGTCTCGTGAAGAGCGGCACGCCAGCCGCCGAGCGTCCGGCGCCCAAAGGATTCGCGTGGCCCATTCCGAGCGTGCCGATCGCGTTCTGTCCATCACCTCAAGACGCCATGGAAACTAACGATAATATGAGCTACTCAAACAAAGTCGAAGCCGAGCAAGTGATGAAGATTCTCGCCGATCTTCTCCAAGCGAAGGAGTTGCGCGAGTGCAACATCGGCATCGTGACGCCGTACGCGTCGCAGGTGCGACTGATTCGATCGATGTTACGCGCGCGAGGCGTGCGTACGGGCGTGGATAGAGAAACCGGCGAAGCCGGGGTCGAAGTGTCTTCCGTCGACGGCTATCAAGGTCGAGAAAAGGAGCTCATGATAGTCTCCACCGTGCGCGCGAACAACCTCAACACCATCGGTTTCGTCGCGGACGCTCGACGATGCAACGTCACGCTCACGAGGGCGCGAAGAGGCGTCATAGTCGTCGGTCACGCCTCGACGCTTTCACGCGATCGACGCACATGGGGCCCTTGGGTGCGGTGGGTGCAGAAATCCGGTCTTACGCTCGGCGTCAAGGGTCGACGCGAAGACGTCGAGGCGGTGCGAGCGATTGAAGCGGACGTCCAAAACGCGCCGGCGAGGCGACTCGTGCCCCCACCGCGCGGACTCGTTCCTAGAGGTATGCGTTAGAAATGACACGACTATTGTACACGCACGCGAAGATTCTTTTACGAAAACTCGCAAAACCAGCGACTCGATTCGCCACTCTCGGGACGAGGCATCTCGCGCGCGTCGTCTCTGTTCGACGAAGCGTCGGCGCCGTCGTCGCCCCTTTGCTCGAATCGCACATCGGCGTACTCTCCCGCCAGGAGTTTCGAGAATCGCTCGTCGAACCATTTCGCGAACGCGTCGTCGCGTCGCACTATTCCCTCGTCCACCGCGAGTTCGCGAAGACCCTGATACGCCGAGGGAAACTCGAGACATTTTCGCTCGCCGCCGAATCGCTCCAGCGCGCGCTTCATGCGGTCGTTCTTCACGCGCTTCTCCCCGCGCGAAGCCTCCTCGCGCGCGACCGGCGCGGCCGGCGCCTCGGACGCGCCGTCGCGCGCGACGCCCACGAGTCGCTCCGCGAACGCCACGGCGTCTCGTCGCGACATCGGAAAGTCATCGACGACGTTGTACGCGTCGCTCGCGGCTTCGCCCGCGCGCATCGTCGCCGCGATTAAATTCACCGCGTCTCGCACGTGCACGCGACTCGTGTACGCGCGCGACGCGCGCGCGCGCTGACTCGCGCTTTCGCTCTCCCCCCTCGCCCTTCGCTTCACCGTCTCCAGCGCGTTCCTTCCCGGCCCGTAAATCCCTCCGAGGCGGTAGGCGACGACTTTCAATTCGCCGTTCGCCGCCGCCGCGAGCGCCGACCATCGCTCTTCGGCGTCGCGTCGCGTCTTCGCCGTTCCCGACGCCGCCCGCCGCGCGCTCGTCTCGTCCACCCATCGTCCCTCGTGATCGCCGTACACCGCCGTCGTGCTGCAGTACCCCACGAACCGCGTCCTTCGTCGTCCCGCGTCGTCCCGGCGCGCCGCTTTTAGCGTCCTCGCGAACGCGTCGTACACCGGATCCCTCCACCCCTCGCCCGTCTCCGCGCTTACCGGCGGCACGGCGACGATGACGTGCGTCGCCCGCTCGACCATCGCTTCGATCGCCTCGACGTCATCGCGCGTCCCGCGCCACGTCGTCGTCGTCTCGTCGCTCTCGCCGTCGTCGAGCGTCGTCCCTCGCACGACGTACCCTTCTTTCGTGAGCGCTTTGGCGAGCGCGCGTCCGAGGTACCCGAGCCCGAACACGAACACCTCGTCGCGCGTCGCGCGCGGCGCGTCAGGTACGCGTCCCGGTCGCGTCGTGTGCCGCGTCGCGCGCGTCGCGCGTCGGTCGCGCGGCGCGACGCGGCGCGCCACTCCGTCGCGCGTCGACATGGCGCTCGACGTCGCGTCGCGATGCGTCGCGAATCTCCGTCGCGTCGACGCGCGTCGGCGATTCCCGCGTCGACGCGCCGTCGCGTCGTCCTCCGCGCGCGATCTGCTCGACGCGATCGCGCGCGAGGCGGACGACGACGCGATTCGCGCGCGCGTCGACGCGCTCACCGAGGCGTTCGAGCTCGACCGCGCGTTCGGTGGCGACGGCGACGCCGTCGCGGCGGCGCTGCACGGGACGTGGAGACTCGCGCACGCGTCGAAGAGCGCGTTCGATCCGCGCGCGCCGCTGGGGAGACGGACGGACGCGACGACGCCGGGATTGGAGGCGGCGTTCGCGACGCTCTTCGACGACGCGAACGCGAACGCGAACGCGAGCGGGAGCGGGAGCGGGAGCTCGTCGCCGATTCAGCGCGCGGTGCTGTCGAAACTCAGCGATGGTGGGTTCGCGGTGCGACAGGGGGTGCGATTGCGCGGCGAGGCGCGAAAACGTCGAGTCGACCAGGCGGTGTGCTTCGGCGACGGATACGGATGGTTTCGGCTGAGCGCGAACGCGCGCCTGGACGCGCGCGAGGGGAGGATCGATTACGGGTTCGATTTAGCGTACGTGGACCTGAAGAAACCGATCGCGGTGCGAGTGCCGTATCCGGTGCCGTTCAGGTTGCTCGGGAAGGAGGCGATGGGGTACCTGACGTGCGATTACGTCGGCGACGGCGTGCGCGTGTGCACGGGGAACAAGGGCACGACGTTCGTCTTCGTCAAGGAAGACGACGACGCGCTTCCGTACGCGAACGAATTCTACGACTAGCTTAGCGTTATTACAAAAGTACATCATTACAAAAGGACGAACGCGACGCGCGCGCGCGACGAACGTCCGCGCGAACAAAGTCACCGCGTCCGCGCGCGCCGCGTCGACGCTCGAATCGCGCGCAACGCGCACGCCGCGCCCGCCAACTGCGCCGCCGCGTTCGTCGCGCGCACGCGCCCCATCGCGCTCGCGTCCCCGACCGGCACGTCCCAAATACCATCCGTTCGCGCCCGCGCGACGCGCGTCGTTCCGTCCATCAGCGTCGCCGCCGCGCCGAAGTCGATTTCGATCCTCGCCGCGCCGCCGCCCGGCCGCGTCGCGCCGTATCGCGCGTGCGCCATCGCCGCGAACGCGAGCGCGCGTTCGTCGCCGTGCGACGCAGTCGTTTGAATCATTCGTCGCGCGCACGTCAGCGCGCTCTCGCTCGCGCTCGCGCTCGTTCGTTCGCCATCCGCGTCGCCGCTCGTCTCGCACGTCCACCCGTCGCTCGCGCGCGTCGCCGCCCGAATCTCATCCGCGTCGAACGTCGCGCCCGGAGGCAGGCGAACCGAAACGGCGATCCAGCGCGCGTTCGCGGGCGCGTCGTCGATCGTCATCGCCAGCGCGCGATGGAACCCGCGCCCGCGCGGCGTCATCGACGCGCGGAACGATGACTCGGCGCGGAACGAATCATCGTCGTCGGAACGCCTCGACGACGCGTCGAGCGCGTCGCGGAGCGCCTCCAGCGCGTCGAGCGCGTCGACGTCGACGCCGTCGCGCATCCGAACGGCGCGCGCCGACCGCGTCGGCGTCGCGGCGCGTTTCAAAGTGTCGCCACAAAGCGTCGCGCATGCCGTCGCTCGGCGTCCCCGCGTGGCGCGTCGCCGTCAAGGCGGCGCTGAAAAAGAACGGCAAGAGCGCGTGCGCCAAGTTCGCGCAGTTGGCGACGGTGCGCGCGTCCACGGGCGCGCCCGCGGTGCGAACGGTGGTGTTTCGGGGATTCGGCGACGCTTTTCGGGACGACGACGACGACGACGCGCGCGACGACGGCGACGAAGCGAACGCGCTGACGTTCTGCGCGGACGCGAGGTCGGAAAAGATCCGAGACATCGCGGGCGACGCCAGGGGCGAGATCGCGTGGTACTTTCCGGAGACGCGGGAACAGTTTCGGGTGACGGGGACGCTGGCGTGCGCGACGAGCGAAACCGCGGCGAAAGACGCGAGGGGCGAGGCGCGGAGGCGGAATTTGTGGCGGAAAATGCGCCGGGGGGCGAGGGGACAGTTTATGTGGCCGGCGCCGGGGGAAACGCGGGCGGAGGTGGGCGAGGGGGGGCGAGATCCGCACGACGTGGACGAGGACGACGCGCGCTTGGACGACGAGACGGTGGGCGAACACTTCGCGTTGGTGGCGCTGCGCGCCGATCGAATCGATCATCTGTCGCTGAGAAAGAACGAGCGGGTGATGCACGAGATCGTGGACGGGACGTGGACGTCGACGCGCGTGAACCCGTGATTCTTTCATTTATTTCATTCATTCGAGACGCGACGCGTTTTCGATTGCTCGCGCGTAGTCGTGCGCGTAATCGTGCGTGTGACAAACAAACAAACTAAACGAACGAACGAACGAACCTACGCCAAGCCCGCGAGAATGACGCCGAACACGAACGCGCGCTCGCCCATCGCGGAGTCGCACGCGGGCAATAATCTGTGCGCGCACGTCCAAAATCGTCGCTCCTGCTTATCCCACCACCCGTCGCGCATCGCGTTTTTCGCCGCCTTCGTCTTCATCGCCGCGACGCCGAAATCGTTCAGACTCTTCTGATACTCGATCGGCAGGTACGGTCGAATCAACCGTTCGTGCAGCATCGCGGGCGAAATCTTCACCGCGTGCATCCTGAACAAGAGCTGCGTCGTCCCCCAAAACAGCGCGAACGGCGCGAACAACCTCTTGAGCGCGATTTTTATCCCGTAAAACGCCGCGAATCCGTACAGCGCGCTCGTCGCCATGTCCCCGAGCTTCGTCGCGCGCCGTCCGCCGTCTCCGCGCCTTCGCGTCGTCGTCGTCGTCGCGTTCGCCTCCCGCGCGCCTCCCGCGCCCGTCGCCGTCGCCGCCGCGAGCGCGAACGCCGCGCGTCTCGCCCCGCGCGTCGCGTCGTCGTCGTCGCCGCCGAACCCACCGCCGCCACCACCGCCGAGCCACCCCCCACCACCGCCGAACCGCCCGCCGGCGCCGCCGTCGTCCGTCGTCGTCGTCGCGCGCGTCGTCGCCGACGACTTTTCGATCCCATCGCGCGTCGTCGTTCGCGTCTCCGATCGCGTCGTCGACGCCGTCTCCGATCGCCGCGCGCGCGCGACGTCGCGACGATTCCCGCGCGCGTCCTCGCGCCGCTCGACGCCCGCGACGGCGACGCGCGGCGTCGCGAGACGGCGCATCGAATCGAGCGCGCGAATGAATGCGCGAATGAATCGACGCGCGTCGCACTCCGCCGCGCGTCGTCGCGATGCCCGACGCCGCGTCGACGCGCGCCGCGCCGACGGCGCCGACGGCGTCGTCGACGACGCTCGCGATCGGGTTCGAGGGCAGCGCGAACAAGATCTCCGTCGGCGTCGCGCGCGCGGACGGGACGATCCTGGCGAACCCGCGGGAGACGTACGTGACGCCGCCGGGCACGGGATTCCTGCCGCGAGAGACGGCGAAACACCACCGAGACGTCGTGGTCGAACTCGCGCGACGGGCGCTGGAGGAGGCGAACGCGACGATGCGAGACGTGGACGCGGTGTGCTTCACGCGAGGGCCGGGGATGGGGGCGCCGCTGACGACGGCGGCGGCGTGCGCGAGGACGCTGGCGCTGCTGTTCGATAAACCGCTGGTGGGGGTGAATCACTGCGTGGCACACATCGAGATGGGAAGGTTGGTCACGGGAGCGCGAGATCCGGTGGTGCTGTACGCGTCGGGAGGGAACACGCAGGTCATCGCGTACAACGAACGACGGTATCGAATCTTTGGCGAGACGATCGACATCGCGGTGGGGAACATGCTCGATAGGTTCGCGCGCGTGTGCGGGCTGAGCAACGACCCGGCGCCGGGGTATAATATCGAACAAGAGGCGAAAAAGGGGACGAAATTCATCGAAGGACCGTACGGGGTGAAGGGAATGGATGTGAATTTGAGCGGGATTTTGACGTTTTACGAGACGTACGCCAAGGAGCACTTGGGCGCGGGCGAGGTCACGGTGGCGGATTTGTGTATGTCCATGCAAGAGACGGTGTTTAGCATGCTCGTCGAGATCACCGAGCGCGCGATGGCGCACACGAATGCCAAGGATGTCCTGATCGTCGGCGGGGTCGGGTGCAACCTGCGCCTGCAGGAGATGATGGCCATCATGGCGAGCGAACGAGGAGGGAAGCTGTACGGCTTGGACGAAGACGGGCGAATGGACGATCGATTTTGTATCGATAACGGCGCCATGATCGCCTACACAGGTTTGTTACAGTACGAAAACGGCGAGACGACACCTTTGGAGAAGACGTGGTGCACGCAAAGGTTCCGCACGGATGAAGTTTTAGTGACGTGGCGGTCCGAAGCCGTCAAGCGACCGGCGAGCTGCGAGCCGCCGACTGTGTGATGTAATTAATATTAGTCATTAGCTTTTTTTGGTTCGCGATTTCATATTACGCTGCTACTGCGTGTGTTCTAATCGCGCTGTCGATGACTTTTCGATGATGGCTCCGCACGCGTCGCCGCGAGCGTAACGCACGGCGCCGGAGAAATTCGCCAGCGCGAAACCTTCTTCGCCTTTGTGGGCGTTGGAGACCAACGCGTGAAACGTCTCAACGTACCTGACGAGCGAATACGCTCGTTCGGGCTTGGCGCGAGCGACGAGGGCCAAAAGGACGAGAAGTAAATCATCGGCGTTCATGGGATCGTCTTCGTCGCCACCCGCTTGACGGATGCGCGTGGAGACGTCCACGAGGCGCGTTGCCATGTGCGACGGACTCGACAAATCGCCAAGCGATGATAGTGAAGCGATAATATCTTCGTCGTCGACAACCTTCGCGTATCGTTCGACCTCCAGGCCGAGCGCATCGATGGGTAACGACGCCAACTGCTCGAGTCGAATCGCGGTGAATTCGTCTTCGCGCGCAAACTTCGGATGAATGCCAACTTTGAAAAGTTTGCGCTGCACGCCACCCGTCACGTAGCCTTCTACGACTCTCAACAACGAGTCGCGATGTTTCGGCGTCGTCGAACAGCTCTCGAGCCGACCACCGACGTTCACCAACGTCTTCAAAAATACCTCACACATGTCCTTCGCGCGACGGCGCCAATACTCTAACAAATCATCCCCGTCGAACATCTCGCCGTCGGCGTCGCGCACGCGCGTCTTCACCACCCACGCCTCTAAACGCTCATCCATAGCTGCACATACCACCTTGGCTTCGGCTAACGAACGCACTGCTCGACGACAATCGTCCGCGGTGACGAAGGCGTTCGGCGCTCCCCACAATCGTTGCGATTCTGCGGCGATTTCATCCATCACGCCCTCTCCGACAGTCATCACCTTTTGTCCCGGGAAAACATCCGGTAAATCGCGCGCCACGAATCGCGAGCTCACCTCTTCATCGCTCGACGACGACGACGATCGCACGATCTCATCTTCGTCGTCTCCAAAGAAATATCCCCCCCCGCCGCTCCCCGAGCTTCGTCTTCGATTTCCAAACGACGACGACGTCCTTCGAAGTCTCTCGCTCGACGCCGGCGTCGCCGTCTTCCTCAGCACCACTTCCATCTCTTGTTCCATTCCTAAATCTATGTTTTCGATCGCGCGCGCGCCCGTGGGCGTCCCTCCTCGGCCTCGTCTCGCGTCCGCCCACTCGTCGTCGTCCTCGGCGAGGAGCGACCGCCAGAGTTCGGAGAACCATCCGCGCACCGTCGCCGGTGGCGCCGTTCGTCGCGCCGGCGTCGTCGCGCTCGACGACCGCATCAACGGCGACGACCCGCCGCGACGCGCGGGCGTATTCGCGTCGTCCTTCGACGTCGACGCGTCGTCGACGACGCGACGGCGATTGGCGTAATCTTCATCTAAAAACAGCGACGCGAGCTCGTCTATGACGTCGGATGACGGCCGACGACGCGCATCGTCTTCGTTCGCGTCGTCTGATGTCATCGTGTCGACGAACGACGGCGCTCGCGCGCCATGCGCGGCGACGATTGACGCCCCATTCGCGAGCGCGCGGGGCCGAAACGGCGCTCGCTTCCGGCTCGACGCGAGTGAAATAATACGTCGATCGCTTATTACAACATCATTTGACGAATATAATGCAAAACAACACTCGACGACGGCGCTCGCATCACCTCGCGGTGCCGCGCGCGCCGTCTACGAGGGCGACGTCTTGAGAAAGCCATCGGCGTCGCGTCGTCAAAACATTCGACTTTGCGAACGCTCACCATTGGAGCGCTTACGCGACGACGGCGGTGATGGCGTGGATGGTGGCGTTGTCAACCTTGATGTCGTTCTTCTTGTAGTTGAACGTGGACGTGGCGACAGTCTTACCCGACACCATGGTGACCTCCGCCGGCATGTTCGCCGCGGTGAACGCGCCCTTGGCGACGTGGTTCAAGACGACGTCCTTGAGGCCGTCGTAGGTCATGATTTCAACCTTGGACAAGCCTTGCGCCTTGCAGAAATCGGCGAACGCGTCATCGTTCGGCGCGAACACGGTGATCGGGCCCTCGCACGTGAATTCAGCCTCAACGCCGGACTACGATTCGTCAACGCGCTCAGTCAGTCACGGGCGTCATCATCGCGTCTTCTTTTCCGGGTGTTTCGCCACGCCCCGACAGCGCCACCGCATCGCGCGCGCGCCCCCGTCTCGCGCCCGCGCGACGGTGCCGCCGTCCCGCGCGCGCGCTCGAATCGACGCGAAATAATTTTCCCATTCGTTCGCGCGCTCGCGCGCTCGCTCGCGCGCCCGCACGCGCGCGCGACGACCCCTCATGCGATGCCGCGCGCGTCGATCGCTTATCCACACGCGGTCGCGCGCGCGCGGGTTTTCCGTCGACGCACCTTGGTGATCGCGGCGCCGAAGAGGGAGTACGACGCAGCCTTGGCGATCATACCGAACGCATCGTTGTTGTACGCGCGCTGTGCGATTCGGATCGATCCACCGTCGTCAGTCGCGCGCGCTTCGCGTCGTCGTCGGCGTCATCGTCGCGGTAATCATCATCATCGCGCGTCGCGTCGTCGTCGTCGTCGTGGACGCACCGCGCCTTCTTCGCCACCCTTGGAGTTACGGCGAACGATGGAGTTACCGCGCTTGGCGACGGTGTGCTTGGTCGTGGCGACGGCCTTGGCGGAGACGGTGAACTTTTGGGCGAGCATGGCGAATGTGTGCGTGGAAGAGTGCGGGGCGACGCGCGCGCGCGACGGCGCGGACGACGTGCGATCGCGCGTCCGATCGCGTCCGATCGTCGCATTGGAGATGATTTCGGACCCATGTGTGCGCGCGCGAGTGGTGAAAAAATACCGCCCACCGAATCCGACGTCGTGGCGCACTGAATGCGCATACGCGTGTGGGTATCGCCGAATGTCCGAACGACGCGTCGCGCCCGCGCGCGCGAATGCGCCGAATGCGCCGCGCGCGGCAGAGCGCGCGCGACGACGGACGCGCGCGCTTCCGAGACGAGAGCGCGCGCGCGTCGAATAACGCGTTGAGAGGTTCGCGCGCGGAGGCGGGTCGCGCCCGCGCGGGACGCGGACGGATTTCGATTCGTTCGTTGCGATTCGTCGCGATTGCGTTTGGTCGGCGAATCGCGCGCGCGCGCGGGCGAATCGCGATCGAGCGCGGGACGCGCGCGCGGTGACGAAGGCGCGATCGCGCGGACGTCATGGTGGCGATCGGGACGTCGAACAGCCGAGCGGGGGATAGCGAGGAGGCGCGCGTGCGCAAGCTCGTGCGGGACAGAAAGACCGCGAGCGCGGAGACGCGAAAGGCGAAGTCTCGAGGTCGAGGACGATTGACGACGTCGCTGGCGTCGTTCAAGGAGTCCAGCGCGCGGGAAAACGATGGAGAGGGAGATGAGGATGAACAAAGCGGGTACGGGATTCTTTCGATTGATAAGTTGATTTCGCTGTCGCCGACCGAGGCGGTGAAGCGGCTGGTGGCTTTCGGCGAGGATTTGAGGGGAAATTTCGTGGGATTGGCGGAACGCGCGGGGAGCGCGCGAGAGTGGGCGCGACAGGCGTGGCGCGATGGCGAGTTGTATCATCAATCGCTGGTGCAGATAGTGATACGTTTGGAGCATAAGCGGCTGTTGGACGAGCGCAGGTTCGCCGCGCTCGATCAAGTTTACGCGCAGACGAGCAAGAATCCAGACGAAGCCGAGCTGAATGCCGCGATTGGCAAGTTTGATTCGATCGTGCGGCGCTTCACGAGCGATCGCAAACACATCGACAATTTGTATCGGACAAAAGATGCGGCGGCGGAGGCTGCGAAGCGGGCGTACACGAAAGAGATGGAAAGAGCGATGAATGCGACGTCGCCGTCCGGCGAGTCGAATACGCCGAGGGATCGCCTCGGAGACGCGTACGGAGACGAGGACGACGATGTGTCCGAGGATTTCACGGACGATGCAGAGAAGTCGCAAAACTCCGATGACGTCAGGTACGACGAGTTGGCGGAAGAGTTGAAGAACTCGCCCCTTTTACGAACGGCGAGCGGCAAGGTGGCGCGGTCCAAACTCACACACGCCGCGTCCGTGGACGATGGCCCTGCGTCGTCGTCGCGACAGCGCGATGATGCGCTCGCCGCAGCCGTCGAATCGGGCGACACGATGACGCAAGTAGGGCGGAACTTGAGCGAAATTGCGAAAACAATGCTGAGCGAAGAAGAACCGTCAAAAGGGGAAGTTTCTAGACGTCCAAACCTCGCGCCGATGCTCGGCAAGAGTTTGAGCTTCTACTCCTCAACGTCGGTCAACGATGACAACGACGCGCGTAACGTGCTCAGTTCGTTTGGACGTATGGTGAACGAACTGTCAGATAAGGAGTTGCGTTCGACCATCGTTCGACTGGTGCGAACATCGATTTGGAACGCGTTTGAAAACGTCACCTCTTCGCCCTTTGCGTACTGGCTCGCCGTGTTTTACATCACGCTCATCTTTGCATCGTCGCTTTCGTTTTGCATTGAGACGTTGCCGGAATACAAAAATGGCAAGTCCAAGAACGTGTTCTACGGTATCGAGTTATTCTCAGTCATCATGTTTACGATTGAGTACGTCTTGCGGTCGCTGTGTTGTCCAAACTATCGAAAGTTTGTCAGGCAACCTCTGAACGTGGTTGATTTGTGCGCCATTCTTCCGTTTTATCTCGAAGCTATTTTTCCGCTTTCGGTATCCAGTCTTCAGATTATTCGTACGATTCGTTTGGTGAGAGTGCTGCGAATCGTCCGGCTTGGGGTGAAATTCGGACGCTTATCCATCATCGGATCGTCGATCAGGGAATGCATCGACATGCTGTTGGTTTCGCTCGCCATCGGTTCAGTGTGCACGGTGATTTTTTCGACGCTCATCTACTATGCTGAACACGGCGATTACGTGGCGAGCTTGGACATTTACGCGCGGAGAACGGACGTTTATTGTGAAGGACTGAGCCAGAGCGTCACATCTATCTATCAAAGCGACGGTACGCTTGTGAGTGGATGCACGCACGTGGAGAGCCCGTACAAGAGCATCCCAGCGAGCTTCTGGTGGTGCATGGTGACATTGATGACAGTCGGCTATGGCGACCACGTGCCGGCGACAGGTTGGGGTAAACTTGTGGCGTGTCTCACAATGGTGACGTCGGTATTATTATTAGCCTTGCCGATTTCAGTCATCGGCACAGAGTTCACTCGTCAGTGGCTCAATTATAAAGTCGACTCCGAGTTCGAAAGGGATAAAAAAACCGTCACGCCGAGGTGTTACAGATTGTTCAAAGCGTTAAAGGAGCAAACCCGCAACGCACAAGACGCGCAACAGGACTTGCGTCAAAGAGCTTTAGATTTGGACGATCGAGTGCAGACTATAAAGGCGCTCGTGTCTCGTAGAAACGCTGAGACCGCCTTTCTTCATAGAAAAATTGCCGGTCGTTCGACGTTTTCGACGTCGGGCATGGAAAAAGTGCAAGGGGCGCTCGACATGGATGACTTGGATAGCGAGATGCATCAAATGTTCATGAGCCACAGAGATTACAGAGCGACCGCGCGCGAAGTAAAAACTATTTGGAGTGGGCATAAGCTCCTAAAGTTTACCGAGTTCCTGATCTCCGCTGAGCACGTTTTGGACGGGTTGTGCAATGACGATTACGACATGGTGACCCAGGAGTTGGACTCGTTATTCTTTGACGTGTGGCGCGCGCGTGCAAAGTTGGCGGCGACGTTCGGAAATGAACGACGAGGGACTGCCGCTCCGGCGAGTGTCGCGACTGAGGGCGGCGCGTGAGGAGATAAGTACTTAGTACCGTAGTATTAATTAATATCAACGCAACAACGCGACTTTGCTTTCACAGCGCGTACAAGGCGATGCGCGTCGGTCCTTCGCCCGACGGGTTTTTGACGCGATACTCGAGCGACACGTCGTAAGCACGCGGTCTGGACTTTGATTTAACCATAGATATTCTTCCCACGATGGAGTCCGTCGCTTGATCGCCCAACGTGATCGGTTCGCGGAAGTGAAGCATCGTTTGCACCCAGTGCGTCTTTTTCGCCTCCGGGCTCGTCGACAACATCACGGCGAGGTCGGCGCAAAATCTCTTTGAAAACTCAGTGTCAAACCACAACACGATGCCGTGAGTTTCTTCCCCTATACGACCGTCTTTCGCCGACAACGAAAATTCCGTGGTGAACTCTGTGTCGGCGATGGAACACGTGGCGAGGTCGAGCTCGCACACTTGCGAACCGGACGTCGTCAAGCGCGCGCCGTCTACGTGCGTCACCACCGCCGTCTTCATCGCGCCCTCAAACAGCTGCTTCTTGATTTCTGGCATCTCGAACCCGTACACGTCCTCCCAAAACGGGAAGTCAGTAGCCTTGCGATCGAAACCAGCGATATGAATCGTGGCTATGTCGGGCAACACCGCGCCCCCGGGCTTTAAAAAGCGATTCCTCGCCACGAGGACGGTGTCGAGCATTGACTCGAAGAGCAAACCGTAGCCCATCCATTCGGAAACCAACACATCAAACGGTGCACCTGGAATATCACCTTCTATATCTTCCAATTTCCCGTAAACTATTTGAATGCGATCGCTAAATCCATTGTGCTTCACGTTTGCCTTGGCGACTTCGGCGATGTGCTTGGCGCCGTCGACTCCGACGACGGCGCTCGCGCCCCCTCTGGCGGCAAACATGCTTAAAATCCCCGTCCCACACCCAATATCGAGAACACGTTTCCCTTGGATGAGCGTCGGGTTCTTTTCGAGCGCGTCTCTGTACGCATCCGTGCGCGCGGTGTCCCCGATCATGTCGCGATGAATGTCAAAGTAGGAGTACGAGTCAAAGTACCCGTCGTCGACCTCTTGCTTCAGTCTCTCCTCCGCCGTCGTCGGCGCGCGTCGTCGACTCGTCGCCGGCATCGACACCATCGATTCAGCGGCGCTCTTCTTCACCGCCGCCGACGTCCCTCGACCGAGCGTCTCCGTTCCCTCGGCGACGACTGGCGAAAACGCCTCCGCCACGCTCGCCTCGTCCACCATCCCCGCCGCCGTCATCACCTCACACAATCGCACCCTCAGCGCCTCGTTCTCGACTCGCAACTTTCGCGCCATTTCCTCCTTCGACGGCGTTCCGTCCTCGTCTTCCCCGTCCTCTTCCTCTTCCTCTTCCTCTCGTCCCTCCACGTACGCCTCCCATCCGAAGAGCGCCCCGTCGTCCTCCAGCGTCGGCTTCAGGTACGCGTCGTCGTCCCACGCCCGCGCCTTCGCCCCCGCTCGAATCGCCTCAACCATCGCTTCCTTCGTCATCGTCCCTCGCTTTTTCTCCGCCTCCGCGCGCACGTAATTCAACCACTTCACGACGTCGTAGTGCGCCTCCTCGCACCCGCGTCCCCGCGCGACGTCTCGCGCGTCCAGCCCGTGCGCGTCCCGCGCTCGCCGCAGCGCCGCCGTCGCGCTCGCGTGCGCGACGTCGGCGTCGATCAGGTCGCGCACCGCGTCCTCGAGCGCGTCGTCCTCGCCGTCGTCGTACGCGTCGGCGTCGTCGTCGTCGCTCGAGCGCGACATGGCGGCGGCGACGAAACGACGCGCTCGAGGACGACGCGCGGGATCACGAGCGGTCGCGCGTCGACGCGCGACGCGCGCGGCGCCGGTCTCGCGATTCGCGCGCGCGTCGGCGTCGCGTCGCGCGTCGATCGGCGCGCGGCGGTGTGGCGACGGCGGCGCCACTCGTCGGCGCGAATCGCGAGACCGGCGACGCGCGCGATGGACGCGGCGCGCGCGAAGCGGCGCGAGCGGGCGCACAAACTGCGCGCGCGCGATCACGAGGCGCGTGACGGCGCGCGCGACGCGACGCGAGGGCGACGCGTTCGGGAATTCGCGATGCGTTTGGGATTTCGCGACGACGCGCGGGGACGCGGGCGCGACGAAAGGATCGAGGCGCGCGACGGCGCGAGCGCGCGACTGACGAGGGCGAAAGATTCGCGCGCGCGCGCAGAACGACGCGCACTTGAAGAGGCTGGATGCGATTTTGGGTCGATTGCGGCGCGCGCAGCCGACGCTCTCGGCGACGTTCGACGCGGCGGCGCTGTCGAAACAGATCCAACGCCTGCTGACGGCGGAGGATAAGGTGCTGGGAAGCGGTGGATGCGGAGAGACGTCGACGTCGGGACGCGGACGGCGAGATGGGTGCGTGCGGGTGCCGCACGAATTGTGGCGAGACGCGACGCCGCGAGGGGCGCTGTTCGAGGCGCTGCAGACGTACGTGGAGTGGCGACGGGAGGGGAAGCTGGCGAAGGACGCGAGCGATGACGACGGGCGCGAAGAGTTCGAGGGATACTTTCGAGCGGTGCGGGAAAAGTTGATCGAGCGCGGACATTTGGGGTTTGTGAAAATTTACATCGCCGACGACGTGGAACGCGCGAGGGAATTGAAGACGCTGGCGAGGGCGATGCGGGCGACGTTGGCGGCGTCCGCGGATGAGCCAGGGGTGACGCACGTCCTACGCACGGATGATTCGGTGAATGACGACGAGATCGAGGACGGCGCGTTGTGGCGAATCACGGAGACGAGAGTGGCGACGTCGAGTGGAAAGACGGAGCAAAGGTTACACTTTTGGTTTTATCCGGATTCGTACGACGCCTGGTACGCGGATTCGTCGATTAGTGGTAAGGGGAAAGCGCCGTGGGCGCCGGAGACGAGCGTGATTTTGAGAAATAAAGCGGAGAAGAGAAACGACCTGCCGCACAACGTGCGCGCGCGATGGTTGCGCGACAGTCACACGTTTAACGAGTGGATGAACGAGCTCGATTACGAGTACGACGTGACGCGCGAAATGTTGAGCGCGCCGCGGCACGCGTGGGATCCATCGAACGCGCCACAAAACAAACGCGCGCGTGCGCCCGAAAACTTTGAGGGTGATGCCGAAATTCTCGCTCCAGGAGAAGAGGAACGCGTGCCGTGGGGGTTTGCCGTCACGCGTCGTCGCGTCGTTCGCGCGCATCCAGTCGTCGCGGCGGCGGCGAGTCAAGACGACGGCGCACTCGTCTTGCAAGACGACGAAGAACTAATCACGAAAGAGTTCATGATTGCGAAAACGCTACGCATGCAGAATATCTCGGTGGATCAGTTGCCGTGGAATGCGACGCCGTCGATGCGCAAAGCCGAGCGTAAAGCCGAGCCTTTAACGGAGTACAGAGTGCCGACGCACAGCGCTTGGTTCAAATGGGGCGAAGTTCACGCCATCGAAAGACGTGCGTTGCCAGAATTCTTCGACGATGATGACACGTGTCAAAAGTACATCGCGTGTCGAAACGAAATCATGAATCAGTTTCGCTTCAAAGGCCAAGAGGTTACGTTGCATGAAGTGTCTTCGTCAAGAACGACAAAAAATATTGTCGACGCCGCCGCGCATCAGAGAATTTTCTCATTTCTCGAGCAGTGGGGATTGATTAATTGGCAATTCACATCCGGACGTGATGTGATTGACTTGAAACAAAAACCTCTCGCCGCGTGGCGTCGCATCGTCACTGGCGAGGATGGCGCGGCGCGTGTCGAGAAGACGGATCCCTTAGCCGCCTTCAAAGGGACGTTGTTCGAGTTTTCGAAATGTCGTGCGACGACTGCGAGTGGTTTACACCCGCTCGAACCGCAGTCGAGATATGCGCCGTCTTCGGAAACGCAACTCGAGCGTCAATCTTTGGATGCGTTGTTTGCCTCTCACGACGCGCTGTCAAAGCGTGGGGTCGACGTCAAGTTTGCGTGCAACGCGTGCGGCGCTGATTTAAAGAGCACTGGCGTTTTTTACCACGCGTTTCTCACGCGTGATTTTGATTTGTGCCCATCGTGCTTTTCCAAAGGCGTGTACCCGCACGGCCAAGCGAGCGGCGACTTTGTCAAGGCAATGTACCCAGACTTTCACGCCGAAGCCGTCTCGGCGGACGAAATCGTCGACGACGCCGAGTGGACGCCGCAGGAGGTCGCCGCCCTGCTCGATGCAATTTCGCAGTCGAATGAGTTAAATTGGAACGATATTGCTTCTGCGGTCGGGACAAAGAGCGAGGATGAGTGCTTGAAGCACTTCGCGCGCATGCCCATCGAAGACGCCGCGATTGAAAACATAGAGCGCGAGTTACTTGTGCCGCGCGGCGCCATCATCGATGATGAGGGAGCCAAGATCCTCGATCCTGTGCCTTTCTCATTCGCCCCAAACCCCACGATGGCTCAGCTCGAGTTTTTGGTGAGCATGATCTCCCCTCGCGTCGCCGCTGCGTCGGCGAAAGCCGCGCTGACGAAAATCGCGCTCGGCGGGTCGCTCGACGCCGCCGACCTCAACGTCGACGGTCTCGCCGCTGCCGCCATTCAAGCCAAGATCCTGGCCCAAGACGAAGAACACGAAGTTCATCGCATCATCGCCAGTGCTCTGGACGTCTTGCTGAAAAAGCTCGAAATTAAGCTCAGATTCCTCGGCCGACTGGTCGACGACGAGCCGGAGACGGCGAGCCGTCTCGCCAAGCTTCGAGAGGAGTCCGCGCGCAATCGAACGAACGATCTGTACACGCGCGACGTGCAATCCGCGCGACACAAGGAACACATAGCCACGATTCATCGTTTACGACAGCAGCTCGCCGGTCTGTCGTCTTAGTCGCCTCGCGCTTGCAGCAACAAAGCCGTAAGCCGTCACAACTCGCCTCGCCTCGAAACATGACCACCCGGCAGTTGACGATCCAAATCGTCTCCGACGTCGTGTGACCTTGGTGTTACGTCGGCGTGAAGAACCTCGACCGCGCGCGCGCCGCGCTTCGTCCCGACGTCGCGTCCTCCCGGGCCGTTTGGCGACCATTTCAGCTCGTGAGTTCTCATGATTGGCGGCGAATGGGCGCCGACGTCGCGCGCGCGGGCGTGAACAAGCGCTCGTGGTACAACGAACGATTTGGCGCCGATACGGTGGCGACGTTCGAGCCCAGGCTCGCGAGCGCGTTCGCGAAGGCGGGGATCGAGGGCGCGTACACGCTCGACGGCAACACCGGCGACACGAGACCTGCGCACCGCGTCGCGGCTTACGCCGAGGAAACGCACGGCCCGGCGGCGCAGGACGCCTTCATGCGCGCCATGTTCCACAGATACTTCATCGAAGCGCTCGCGCCGTGCGACGAAGCCGTGATGAGAGACGCGGCGAGCGCCGCGGGTTTGGACGAAGCGGCGGTTTCCAAAGTGCTCGCCGACGGCGAGGCGTCGCCGTTCGAGACGGTCGTGGAGGAGCAAATGTCGGCGACGCGCGCGCGCGTTCGCGGCGTGCCGCACTTCATCATCACGTGCGACGGCGACGGTGCGTCGCGAAAGATTGAGATCGGCGGCGCGCAACCGCCCGAGGCGTTTTTGGACGCGTTCGCCGAGCTTTTGGATTTGGACGCCGACGACGTCGCAGCGACGAAGTCCTAGAACGACCGGCGACGATAACGTGACCGCGGTGGTTCGTAAACGCGCGCGTCGACGCGCGCGCGAGAGCACCGCGCGATTAATTCCATCGACACTCGCCGTCGCGACTCCCGCGCCTCGCCGGCGCCCGCGTCCACACTTCCAGCCTCCTCGCGCGCGCGCGCGTCGTCATGTCCGTCGCGAACGCGCTCGCATCGACGCAGCGCATCGTCCGTAACCTTCGGAACGTCCCCGACGCGTCCTCGCGCGCGACGCGCGCGCGCGCGATGCGCGCGACGCGCACAAAGTCGCTCGCTGAAGAAATCGAGATACAGGGCGTCCATCACGTCGCGGTGATTTGCGACGACCTCGAGCGCTCCATGGCGTTCTACGGCGGATTGCTCGGATTGAAAATTAACCCCGAGCGTCCGGAGGATAAATTGCCGTACCGCGGGGCGTGGTTGTGGATCGGGCCGGAGATGATTCACTTGATGGAGCTGCCGAACCCCGACTGCGCGCACGCCGAGTTTCGTCCGACGCACGGGGGGCGAGATCGACACTTTTGCATCGGAGTGAAACGCATCCAGCCCTTGATCGATGCGTTAGAGCGAGAAAATATCGCGTA
>VMHT01161271.1_pt1 | contig 31358 bp, 39 predicted proteins | sample 4693611 | NCBI WGS metagenome assembly VMHT01 (sample SAMN12280063, study PRJNA550983) | marine metagenome | isolation source: seawater sampled from same location over 5 years 0.02-0.2 micron viral filtrate | place: USA: collected off the coast of southern California halfway between the port... ...
GCATTTAAGGAAAGATCTAATACTAAATCTGTTCCATATCCTGATTGTTTAAAAGGTTTAAATGATAAATTGTTAGGAATGAGATTAGGTGAAATTACTTTATTTACATCTGGTACAGGTTCAGGTAAATCAACTGTTGTTAAAGAAACAATATTAAATTTATTAGAACAATCTGATGCTAAAATAGGTTTAATATCATTAGAAGAATCTATTGGTGATACTGCTACTAGATTAATTGGTATGTCTATAAATAAAAATATTAGAACACCAGAAGATTGTAATGAGGAAGAAGCTAGAAAAGGTTTTGAAAAAGTATTTGGTGATGAAAGATTAATATTATTAGATCATCAAGGATCTGTTCAAGATAGTTCTTTATTATCTAGAATTGAATATTTGGCTGCATTAGGTTGTCAATATTTAATTTTAGATCACATAACAATTGCTGTATCTGAAGGCTCAGAAGGTTTATCAGGTAATGAAGCAATTGATAAGGTTATGAGTTCATTATTAAAAATTGTTAAAAGATATAATATCCATTTAACTTTAATATCTCATTTGAGAAAAAGTCATGGGGATAATAAATCATTTGAGGAAGGCCGTATGGCATCATTAGATGATATAAAGGGATCTGGAAGTATTAAACAAATTAGTTTTGATATTGTAGCCTTTAGTAGAAACATGATGGCAGCTGAAAAAGCAGAACGTAATGCAGTTAAATTTGCTGTTTTAAAAAGTAGATTTACTGGAGATACTGGTCATTGTGGTCAAGCTACATATAATGCTGAAACTGGAAGATTAAATTACAATATAAGTAATATTGCTTTCAAAGAAGTATTATAATAGAATTCGGTTAGAAGTTAGATCCACAAGTAAGACCTATTAGGCAATGGCTAACAGACAATGGTAGGTGGATGAGCATAGGCTTTTTCCTCTCTCGGCCTACATCACTACTAGTAAACCGAAGCAGCTGGGTAACCTGTTTAAACTGCCCATAAATAAAGAAAGATATATGAAAACAAGAAAGTATAAACCATTACCTAATTCATTAACAATAAAAAAATCAAACATTGAAGGATTAGGATTATTTGCCACTAAAGATATAAAGAAAAATACTAATTTAGGTATGATGCATTTTGTAACTGAATTTAATCATACTATTAGAACACCGTTAGGAGGATTTATTAATCATAGTAATAAACCAAACTGTATTAAAGAAAGGGAAGATTGTATATATCATGAAGAAACTCATTTAGTCACGAATAGACTAATTAAAAAAGGTGAGGAATTAACTGTTAAATATACAATGTATAAAGTATAAATATGATGGAACAATTAATATTAGCATTAAAGGCCCATGCTAAAGGGCATATTGAAAAACATAAAACAAATGTAATTTTATTATTACAAAAATCAACAGGAATAGCAGAGCATCCTGATATTATAGAAACTATAGAAAAAGAATTAGAAATAATATCTAAATATGATGATCAATTAGAAATGATCAAAAAATATTTCGAATAATTACAGGGTGGCTTTTATACCACCCTATAATTTTAAATTTTATTTTTTACCACCTTTAAAGATTTGTGTTCCTTTTATACCATATATACTGGCAACTACTAGGATCCATAAATTGGTAAACCATTTAGGTAATTCAGAAAAATATTCAAAAAACAATTTCATTTTATCCATTGCAGTTGGATCATCCGATATTACTGCCCATGCCAAAATTAAAATTGGAGCCGAAAGTATAATTAAAACAAATTCATCTTTCCAATCCGATTGTCTTGCCTCCAATAATTTTCCCTGATATTCACTTTCCCCCTTAGCCATTTTAGAAGCATGCATATGTTGTGCATCTGCCATAGCCATTTTGGTTTCTTGCCGCTTTTTATAAATGTGAGAGGCGGCATTAACACCTAATTTTAAAGCACTAAACCACATTAAAATGCCGTAACAGCAGGTACGTTATTTGAACCTACAATACTTTGTCCGAACGCTATGTAAACATAAGTTTGCCCAGAATTATTAGCACTATTATTAGTAGTTTTAATTTTAAAACCATTTGCTAAAAAATCAATATCTCCAAAATTATTATATTCAACTAAATTTTGACTACCTACTATTATACTTTTATTTGGGTTAAAAAAAGTTGGTCTTTTATTATCATACATATAAAAGTTTTCTCCAGAAGGACTTGTTCTTTTCATTGTAATAAAAGTTGGCTTAAACCCAGTGTAAACCATAGTGCCTTTATCATTTCCGTTACCAATATAAGTTCCAAATTTGCTATAACCAGTTTTTTCTTTAAAACAATATGCAATTATATTTTGTCCACTTTTATTATTTGAATCACCATCAACAGAAAAAACACTATTAGTTGGAGCTGTATCATTCCAAGATTGTGTAGAAGTTGCTACTGCATCTGTACCATTATATGCTATGTATTTATTTTTTCCTAAATCTTTAAAATACATTTGCCAACCATAAACTCCAGTTCTATTTTTTAACATAATCAATTCTGGCGCTGATCCAAGTCCATGACCGACTGTCGTAGCTGATCCTGTACCTGTCCATGAAACAATACTAAAACCTGCTGTAGTATTTACACTTACAGTTGAGTTTGTATCTCCATCTGTATTAGCACTTCCTGCACCATTTGCTTTCCAGTTCCAAGACACATAAGTAGAGCTATTAGCATTTTCATCTGTATCATTACCAACTGTAAATCCATCTGTACCAAAAGTATTTAAACCTGAAGTACCCATATCTATTTCAGCAGCAGTAGTATTACAAGCAATTTTATTTTCTACACCTCTTACAGCATCATATAAATAATGATTCGCAGCGTGTGATCTACTTTTAATCCAAGTGAAATCGGGTGCAAATCCAACACCTGTTACTGCATTTGTTCCACCATTTCCCGTATAAGTTACTGTATTAAAGTGATCTGTATTTTTATTAATTGTTGTATAAGCCATTATAAGTTAAGTCCTTTCGTAGATAAAGCCGTATAGCCTGTGGGTACGTCATATTCAAATATTCCGTTACCGCTTGCGTTAGTTCCTGCACTAGCTACTGCTGTTGTTCCGAAGTAACCATTACCAAAATTTATATCATAAACATTATAACCAGATGAATTCCTGTCACCTAAAGCAAGATGCCAAAAATCTGGATTTGCAGACATAGAAGCACCACCTGTTCCTGTTGCACCAGATGTTGGATCAGATGAGTTACCCCATGTTCCATTTCTTCCAAAATAACAATATTGATTATCTAAATCTGCAGCAATCATAATAATATCTCCAACAGCATAACTACCATAATTAGCCACTGTACTTGTACTATCTTTATAAACATTACCATCAAATTCATAACAAAAACTAGGAAATGATGCACTTAATTGATTTGCATGAACATTTTGTCTTGCAGTTTCTCTAGCATTACTAGATGATACAAAATTTATATTTCCCCAAGTTGTAGTTCCCGATGTAAATTTAATTTCAAAATAATATTTACCAGTTTTAGCACCTAAATTACTTGAGCCTCCAAATTGACCTCCATCAGAAGTAGTTGTTCTTGTATTTCCATATTCAAGAAAAAAACCTGATGCAGTACATTCATTATGTCTATCTATTGTAGCAAAAACATTACTTGGATTATCTTCTGTTTTTGTAAGTGTACCATTAGAAACTGTAAAATTATTAGTATTAGTAGATTCATCTGTTACTGAATTACCATCTTTTAAAATAAACCAACCTTGTGTTCCATAAGTTACACTAGGAGAAGTGTTTATAGACCATTCTCCAGTTGTACTATCAAAACCACCAAAATCTGATGCTTCATAAGCATAACCATCACAAAAATGTAAATGACTCATTTGTCCATTAAAATAACTAGCATTATTTTTTGCACCAATTTCAAGTGTTTGACTATCTGAATTTAAAGTAGTTGCGTTTGCTGGCATAGTTTCTAATGATGCTAAAGCTCCAGTTATTCTTACACCGTTAATCCACATTCTAATTTTGTCTCCAGAAGTTGCGTTATTTCTATCAAAAGTACAAACTATATGTGTCCAACCAGTACAATCTCTATTTCTAGCATTTGCTCTAACTCTTCCATTAATACCACCATTATATAAATCAAAGAAATTAATTTGATCCTCTGATGTAATATCTATACTTGTATAATAAGAACTATTACTATAAACTGTTAATATACCTTGTTCTGATCCAAATTCATTACTTCTTTTTATCCAACCAGAAAATGTCCATTTGCTTCTATTTCCAGTTACTCCTGCTCCATAACTTCTTGTTAATCTTGTACCAGCCATTATTTAACCCCCAATATTTGATTTATTATTATTATTATTTTTTTCATTATATTCTTTATTCCTTTTTTAAATTTATTCATTAGTTAAACTGCGCGCCTCCTGTAGCACCATATGTTGAAGCAAAACTAAAACTACGATCAGCAGTTTGATTTTCAGCATCGGTTACTCTAATTGTAAAATTATAAGTTGTTGGACTTGATGATGAACCACCAAAGTCTGTAGTAGCTAAAACACCAGCAGAAGATAAAGTAACATTAGCACCGGATAAATTAGATCCAACTTCACTAAATGTTACAGCACTATCTGAAGAAGCAGAAAGAGTTGCAATTGTACCAGAAAAGTTTCCAGCAAAAGAACCTAAACTACCTGCACTTGTTGACCATGTAGGTGCATCAGATACAGTTAAAATATTAGCACTTGATATAACTGCTTTACCAGTTCCATTTTCAACCCTCATTCTATATTGAGCATCCACAGATAAAGTAATTGTAACAGTTAATGATGTACTATTATTATATACAATTGTTGTAGCAGGATACCAAATACCTGTAGAAGTATTTATAAATTCTACTTGCGAACCAACATCAAAATTAGATCCTGTAACTGTAATTGTAGATGCAGAATTACCTATTGTAGTTGGAGAAATAGAACTAATTGTTGGATTAGAACCTCCAGCAGCTATTCTAGCATCAACTCTTGCATCAGTATAATATAAATTACTAGATCCCTCTGTTAAATCATCTGTATCAGAACTTGTTTCATCTATTAATTTAATCCAATTACCACCATGTGCAAAATAACCTTTACCTGTTCCATGAACATGAGCAAACATACCATGATAAGTAGTAGCACTTGGCAAACTTGCTTCATTAGAATACATATTAGCAAATAAAACTTTATTACCACCCATATCTAAATCAGATGCAGTAACAGCCGATACAGCATTAGCATTAGTATATCCGTCTGTAATACCATATCCAGCTAATGTAGTTGGTTTACTTGTAATTTCTGAAAAAGTAAATGTTGTATTACCTGCCATTGCAGTTGTAGCACTTGTACCTATAGCTAAAGCATCTGTAATTCCATAACCAGCTATTGTTGTTGGTTTTGAAGTAATTGCACTAAATGCCAAAGATGTTGGTGTTAATGCACTTAAATTTACAGAATTACCACCTGATATTGATAAATTTGGATCACTAAAAGTTAATGTTTGACTATCAGTTTCACTTGTTATATAACCAGCATCATTAGTCCATTGAGATATATTACCTGATTTATTTGTAAAAGCTGTTGTACTTGTTGCTGTTACAGCATCAGTTATTCCATAACCTGCAACTGTTGTTGGCTTACCTGTTAATGAAGTAAAAGTTTGAGCTGGTACTGAAGTTAAATAATTACTATCATTTGTAAATTGAGATATATTACCTTGTTTATTTGTTAAAGTATCACTTGAACTTGCAGTAATAAATCCTGCTGAATTTGCATCAATTTTTGTTTGAACTCTAGCATCAGTATAATATTTATTAGATCCCTCAGATAAATCAGAAGTTGATTTAGAAGATAAATCTAATGTAGTTGAAATACCAGCATTAGCAGTACCATCAAAACTAGCAGTTCCAGTTACTGGACCTGTTAAAGTAATATTTCTAGCAGTTGCTAATTTTGTTGCTTGATCAGCAGAAGTTACAGCGTCATTTATTTGTACATATGCACTTCCTGACCATCTATAAACATCTCCTGTATCAATAGCAATATATATTTTACCTGTTTCACCTGTACCTGGAAATGAAGCAAAATTAGCATATTCCTCTACATCATCTACATAACTAGGTAATTGTGCAGTTGCAACTTTACCAGCACTATCTAAACCTGCATATCCACCATTTTGATTTTTATTAGAAATTTGTTCAAATGCTGTACTATTAACACCATCTAAAGTATCTGCATCAACATTTAAAGCATCAACAAATGATTTATTTACACGTGTATCAATAAGCCCATTTACTTCACTAGTATTTGCTGTACCTGAAGGCCCCTGCGGACCTGTAGCACCTTGTGGGCCTGTTGGGCCAACAATTCCTTGAATACCTTGAGTACCTTGTGAACCTTGATTACCAGTTGGTCCTGTTTGTCCTGTTAAACCTGTATCACCTTTATCACCTTGTGGACCTTGTGGGCCAGTTGGACCTTGTGGACCTTGTGGGCCAGTTGGACCTGTCTGTTTTGAAACAGTTATAGTTGAAGTTGTTCCATCTATTTTAATTGTCATATTATTTTATTCCTTTACTTAGGTTGATATCTTATTACAAATACAAACCTAATTGAATTTTTTACTACAGGATTACCCTGTGCCCATTGTACCTTCATAACCACAATATATGGCGATGCATCATCAGGGGTAGCACTATAATTTCCTTGATCTGATAATAATGTGTCAGGTACTAATAATTCAAATTTACCAGCAGTACCAGTATTATGAATTAATTCAGCTTTTGTATAAGTATGTTGGTTTGAACCTCCAACTGCAGTTAATGAATCAATTACAATAGATCCTCTTTTTCTTGTAACGGTTGCTTCAAATAAATCAGCTTTTATATCAAAAGCAGTAGATGAAGCACTAAAATCTATAGTACCATCTTCTATTGACATTAAAAACGAATTACCCTCAGCTACTTCTCGAGCAATAATATTATCTGCTCCTCCTAAATAGTTTTGTATATTTGATATTCTCATATTATCTCCTGTAGGTTAGTTATGAGTAAATATATATCTATGGACATATATTTTTGTTTATTAAGTTTCTTTAATCCAAGCTGTACCACTCCATTTATAGATATAAGATGCAATTAAAGCATCACCATTACTATCTGTTATGGAATAAGTAGTTCCTGGATTTGTATAAATTGTTGCACCAGAATTTGAAGCTCCTAGTGATAAAGCAGTAATTTCACTGTCATTATTTACTCTATATGCTAAATATAATTTAGTAGAAAAATAGACCATTTCAGATCCATTTATTGTATTATTAGATTGATCAACTGGTATATTAGATATTTCACTAGAAGTAAGTGTATCAGTATCAATAACATATTGACCATTAGAATTAGCTGTTATAGCAAAATATCCATCAGATATTGCAGCAGCACTATTTGAAAATCCATCAAATTTAAATTCTGGAGTTTTTATAGTATCTACTTTATAACTTGGTAATATAGTATTTAAACTATTTTTAGTAGTTTCAAACCAAGAATAATCGGATGCAGTATTTGAAAATACATCTTTATTAGCTAAAATTACAGATCTTAAACCATAATAATTTGGAACAGATGAACCTGCTTGAGTAATTGTAGCATTACCTACTCCTGTTGAAAAATTACCTACTGTTGTTCCACTAGCTGAATTATTAATTACAGTTAATCTATATAAATCACTAAAATGTGCATCAGCAATTGAAGTAAATCTAATTTGATTAGCAACTGGTTGATCTTTTTCAATAGTCCAATCAGTTATGCTTGTATTAATATTTTCTATTACATCAGCTATTGTATTTACAGCACCAGGTAATGTTGGAACAAAACCAACAAAACTTTTATTATAATCAGCACTAGAACTTCCTGGTTTAAATACTTGAATATTTGTTTTACCAGAATTATTAATATTTGTTTGAGTAGTACCTAAACTTCCTTGTGTAATACTTTTTGTAATATTTGAATTAGAAAAAGTAAAATCTAATCCAATATCATCTTGAATTGTTGTAGTATAATTTACTATTTTTGAATCACCTGAATCTATTGTTGCAGTCATAAAGCCATTTAAAGAAGCATTTAATGCATTTTTAAATTCAAGAGCAGCCGCAGTAGCATTTAAATTATTTGAAAATGATTGTTGTGTTCCACCAGTAAATGTAACTTCACTAAATAGTGGTAGTCCATTTACAGTTTTAGTAAATAAATTAGGAGCAGTAATATTATATGTTGATCCTAATGTTCCCGATCTTGATATTGTAGATGTTCCAAAAACTATATTTCCTGCATTAGTACCACTAACAGAATTATTATTTACTGTAGCAGTCCATAATTCACTAGGAACTGAATCAAATGTATTTGTTGATGTAAATGTAATTTTTTTATTAGTATTATCATATGTAGCAGTATAATTATTAGGAGATTCTGTATTATTATTTACTAATGCAATTAAATCTGCTCCAATAGTAGCTGATTGATCATCTGTTTCAAGATCAGCAGCAACATTTAATGTATAAGTTCCTGTACCATCAGGTTCAGTTAAAGATATAGTTGTTGATCCTCCAGTTCCAGCACCATCTGTTTCAAATTCATAATTATAAATAATATTTGAACCATCACCAGCTACGTCATTAATTGTAAAAGATGTAGCTTCATTTGTAGCAGTACCTGTATTAATTACTATACCATAACCTGAAAAATCAACAAGACCACTATCAGGATTTATATCTGATACATAAGCAGGTAATGAAACTGATAATCCACTTATATTTAAACCTAATATTGCTGTTCTAATTTCATTTAATGCATCAATAACACCAATATTATTTGAAAATGTATTATTAGTTATATAACCTAATGATCCTAAGCTTATTGAATATTTAGTATTTGTACCTGTATTCCATCTTGTATTTGCACTTGGTTCAGGGCTGTTATAAATATATAAATTATTATTTAAAATAAATTCTTTTCCAAAACCAAAAATATCACCTGTATCTGAATAAGTTTGTTGAGAAACATATGTACCATTTCCATCATCAGTATATACTTGAGTATTTGTTGTATTTACTGCAATAACAGAAGTAGTACTTATAGGATGAATATTATTTAAACTATTTCTCATAGTAGCCGTAATAATATCAGATCCTGCCCAAGTTCCTGCATTTGCATAAACAGAGCTAATTGCCATTTTTAATTCCTTTTATTAGTTAAATTGTGCACCACCAGTTGCAATAAAATCATTATAATCAATTGAACTTGTTTGTACAATTTGTGAAGTTGAATCAGTATAAGTAATTATATTGTTGTTTGCACTAGCACTGAAATTATTTAAATTATTAATTGCTGAAGCTACAGCTGTAGCAGTTTCTGCAACAGTTGAAGACATAGTAGCTGTTAAAACCGTACCATAATTATTTAAAGATAATTCCCATTTTCTTACAGGATTTGTATTATCATAATTACTATCTAATGTAATTGTATATGTATTTGTTGTACTTGGCCTTGTTAAAATTAATTCTCTAACTTTTGAAGCTGTAGTTATTTTTACATTAGTATCACTTAAAAGTTTAATTGATATAACACCACTAATAGTTTCTACTTCAGTAGTTACTTGTTCAAATCTGTGATAATATTTTATTTTAGTTCCATTATACCAAACAATAATATTTTCATTTGAATCTACTATATTGTTGCTAATATCAAAATTTGATAATGTTGTTAATATTGCCATTAGTTAAACTGTGCGCCCCCTGTTGCTCCTGTTGTAGGAGGAATTAAGAAATAATTCCATATTTGACCTTCAGTAGTTGAACTATTATAAAGTAAAACATCATCTCCCATAGCAGAAACATTAAAATTTTGAACTCCACCTGCATTTGTTGTAGCATAATGTGACCAAGTATTTGTAATTAATCTAAATGAATATAATTCAGTATTAGACATTACATATATAGTTGAAGTACCTATACATACAGATCTTCCAAATCCATTTGAAACACCTCCTGTTACTAATGAAGATAATTCTAAAGTTCCATTAACTTTAACACTATTATTTGAACTATCAGCAACTAAAAAACCTGTTGCATTCCAATCTTGAGCATTGTTGATTGCTTTTCTAATTGTAGTATTTTGTATATCATCAGCTAAATTAATATGTAATAATTCTTTTTGTGTTACATTACCTCTTGTTCCTGTAAAACTTAATTCTTGTTCTTCTGTTGTTGCTGTACCAGAATTAAAATTTGTAGGAAATGTAATAGATCCTGAACCATCAGTTCCACCAGTTCTAGTAATTGTATTAATTGTTGAACCAGCATAACCTATTTGTTGAACAGCATTAATATCTGTAAAATCATCTCTTATATTAGATCCTGTATTACTATCTCCATATTTAATTTGAGTAAATCTGTTTACAACACCATAAGGATTTTTAACATTATTAGGATCAATAATAACACCAGAATTTCCTGAAGTAATGCCACCAGAATCTGGTCTAAATACACCAAAATTATAAGCATTAGAAAATGCCCCTCTTGCAAATTGGTTTATTGGTCTTACCCAAAATACCAATGTATCTGTAAAATCTATATCAAATACTTTATGTGTAATTGTAGCACCTTCAGTAAATGGACCTGTTGATGTTCTAAATGAAATATTAAATTCTCTATCAGCAATAGCATTATTAACGTTATTTCCAACATATATTTCAAATGTTTCTGTTAATCCAGTTGGTACAGTCCATCTTAATTGAACAAATGGAGTAGTAGAATCTGTATCATTACTAATTGATGTTAAATCTGTAATTGATCCAAAATTTCGTGGATTAGCTAAATTTGTATTAGGACTTGTTGAAAATTCTGTTAATGCCTCTTCTGTATATGCATCTGCATTATATTCTTCAGCAGTAATTAAATATCCTGAAACACCTTCATCTCCCATTTCAGTTTCACTAATAGAATTAATTTTAAATAATTTACTTGAAAAACCATAAACATTATTTGTAACTGATATTATATCCGTAACTTGTAATGCTAATGCTCTTGTATCTGTTCTAAATGAAATAATTAAATTATCTCTTGATTTTTTAATAATAACATTACCAACTCTTTGAGCCATAACATTATTATTTATAAATTTTAATCTTGTATTTTGAATTAATTCTGGTTCATTATATGCTTTTAAATTACTAGGTAATTCTAAAAATACTTGATCATCTTGATATCTTTCATCATAAGAATTAAATGAAATATCCATTTTATTTAATGAACTATTAAAACCATCATTAACTATTGTAAAATCACCATACATATTATCAGAAGTAAATGACATTACAGATGATCCTGTAGTATCAGAAGTAATTTGAAATTTACCTAAATGATAACCAAATATTCCTTGAGAACAAATAACTAAATCAGAAATATTTAAATCTCTTTCATCATTAGTATTTAAAGATCCATTTGTTGTATATCTTTTATTTTGTACACTATTTCCATTTTTATCTGTATGTGTAATTAAAGTATCACAAAATGTTTTATGAGCAATAAATGAATCTAAATTTACATCAGTATCAGAAATTATATTACCACATCCATAAATATTATTTGTTAAATAATCTAATAAACATTCAGCTGGATTATTTGAGTATGATGTAGTATTTGATAAAGTAGAACCAGTAAAAGTTCTAACTAATTTACCTTCAACTTCTGCACCTAATTTACTAGTCAAACCAGTTACAGATTCATCTCTATTATATTTTAATTCCACATATAAATATGCAACATTAGGCATTGTTCTATTTGCAGCATTAGTATTCCATTTAGTTGAAAATGTTTCCATAGGAGAACATCTGCCTCCTGCTGGAAATTTTTTAACTGTTAAATTACCATTTAAAAAATCATCACTATTACCATTTACATCTGTTGCATTTGTTACATTACCATTACTATCTAATGTTAATTGAAAATTATCCCACCAAATATTACCAATAGTATTAATAGGACCTTCACATAAAGATATAATAAATGCCATTGTTTGATTATCAGATGTTATATCTGCAAATGTAATTGAACCAAATACTCTTCCTTGTCCATAAATAACAGGAAGTTTATTATCAGGATTAGAAGCTATTCTTTGTTTAACTCCAGGATCTGGGGCTGTATCTAAAGATCCACCACCTGCAGGTACATCTGGAGCAAATAATTTATTTGCAATAAATGAAACTGCAACTGATAATACAAACCTAGCTAACATACCTTGCCAACCGGCTGATGAAAGTACTGTTATAACTGGTGCAGCTGCTGCCATAATTAAATTTCCTTTTTATACATTGATTGAAATTCTTTATAGTTCAATTTATTAAAATTAATATTTGTTGTTGGTATTGAATAATAAATTATTTCTTTTACCTCTTTATGATTTTCTTTTACCATTTTTTCAAATGCTTTATGCATTCTATAAAATACAGAAGATCCTCTTTTATTAGGATGTACCCATGTTATTAAAACATGTAATTGTATTAAATTTGGATTTAATAAATTAGGAAATTTAAGACCCATTATCATTCCATTATATTCATCATTATCTTGTGATATTATAGAAGTTTTATCTTTTGCTATTGCATTAAATAATCCTTTGTAGTATTCTGTATTATCATCTTTAAATTGACCAAAGTCAAATTCTTTTCTATGTTGTTCAAGTAATTTTACACCTTGATCAACATCTTTATGTTCTCCGATTCTTATCATTATATTTATTCTCTTTACTATTCTTCTTCTGCTCCAAATCTTGGATTAAAATCTACCATTGCAGCAACAAATTCCATTGATGCATCAGTTGAGTTATATTGTTTAAATGAACTATCAGAAGTAAATCTACCTGATTTAGTTTCTAATATAGCACCAACTATATTTTTACATTCAACGGATATATTAACATTACCAGTATCAGTATTTTCTTCGTCAACTGAATGTGAATTAATTACACCTTGCCATTTTTGATAAACTTGACCTTGAACTTCATTAGTTTCATCATTCCAAAAAGCTTGAAATATTGTAACTATACCACCAATAGCATTTACATTTTCTAAAACAGCTATAATTGTATTTGGTAAACCATTTAATTTTATAGTTATTGCATTAGTTTTTACATCCTTAGTTTCTTCAACAGCTGATAAACTTACAACATTAGACCCTGGTATATATGTATCACCATTATATGTAATACTTTTATAACCTGTATTTAAAAATAAACTATCATTATTATTATTAGTTACTTGAAATTTAATTAATTGAATTGGATAAGTATTTGTTTGTGATGCTTCAGCTAAAGTAGTTGAATCTATTGTTTTCATTATAATATCTCCTGAAAATAAAATGTAGCATATTGATAATAATTAAATCCTGGACCAGGAACAACTGTAACATTTGGTCGTCCATTTAACATCATTTTAAATTGTACTCCACTTCCATAAGTAATAGTATCAAGACTTGTAATAGTATTAATTGCACCTGTCATTAATTTAAAACTTATTATATTATTACTTGCAGTTGCATCTGCTTTAATTTGATATACTTTAGTGCTTGAACTAAATTGTATAAAATCACCAGCTTTAACATTACTTGAATTATCTACATTAGCTAATTGAACATCAACTCCATTTGTATTAGCATTAACTATAGTTTTTGTTAAACCAGATTGATTAACTAAAGATCCATTAGCAAAAGTTAAGTTAATATTTGTTGGTATATTAGTTGTTTTAAAATCAATACCATCTTGTAAACCTAATAATTCAGCTTCAACTTCATCATATTTTAATTTAGTTAATAATGGTAAATCTAAATCCATAGAATAAAATGTTGGACTTCCTCTTTCCAACCTAGCATATCCTGAATTAGATATTGATCTTCTGATTCTGGCAGTTCTATTAAGTGATATATTATTTGTATATTCAAATATTTTTGACATTATCTTCCCCTATTTCTTAAACCAGCAGTATCCCTAGTATAATTTTTATTAGCTCCACCTACATGAGATGGACTTGTTGATATAACAGATCTAATTTGATCAATTGCTCTTTGATCTACATTTCCAGATATATTAATTGTATTATTAACTACTGAACCCATAGATTGTTGTGATTTATTTCTTGGTATAATAACTTCACCAGGAGTTAACATAGCAGGAACTCTATCAGTATAAGGTGCACCACCAGGTACAACTCCACCTTTATTAAAAAATTTAAAGAAACTTCCGCCTCCTCCGCCTCCTCCGCCACCGGCTGCGGCAATTGCGATTTGTAAAGCTAATTGTTTAGTTTTTTCTGCAGTAATTTGTTTTTCAGTAGTAATTTTTTTCTTACCAAAATGTTCAAATAATTTTTCTATACCTAATTCAATACTTTTTCTTAAAATAGTTTCAGCTATAGTTTGTAAAACACTTCTAAACATATTTTTAGTAATTTCTAATAATGAATTACCTTCTCTTAATCCATTTACCCATGCATCTCCAATTGTATTTGAAATTAATTGAGCTTCAATACCAGATGCATGTAATAAATCTCTATATGTTGTTTGATTAGCATTAGCTATAGCTTGATCACGAATAAAATGTCTATTCATTGTAAATATTCGTTCATTTAATGCTTCTATATCTGCTTGTTTTTTTAAAAATGCAGGATCAGTTGCAGCACCAAAATTAGGTCTTGATTTAGGATCCCTTTCAGCTCTTGGTGTAGTTTTTGTTCCTGAAAATAATTCTTTTTGTTTTTTATTTAATGTTGTGTAAGAAGCAATAACTTCATTAGCTTCCATTTTTATTGCATTAAGTTCTGCACTTAATTTTTTAGCAGCTTCTTCTGCTTCTGCTGAAGTTTTTGGAAATATTTTTAATTTAGAAATAAAATTAAGAACAGATAATTGAGCTTCTTTCATTTTTTGTATAAAAAAATCTTTAATTGTATTTACAACTTTCATTATAGCATCATTAAATGCAATAAATGCTACAACACCTACTTGTATTGCAGTTATAACAATACCAACTATATTGGCTCTTAATGCTACATTTAAAGCAGCTAAACTAATTGTTGCACCTTTAATAGCTGTAGCCATTATTACAAATTGTGCAGCAATACCTGCTACAAATGTAGCTACTTTTAATCCAATAAATACTTTAAATCCAGTAACTAAAAGATTTATATTTTTAGATACAAACCTAATTGCATCTTCAATATTTCTAAATGCTTGTGCTAAATTATTACCAACAGTTTTTGCTAATTCTTTTAATTGAGTATCATTTCTTTTAAAATTACCAACTAAATCAACTAATTGTTGTTTAACACCTTCAAATAAAGGTTGAGCAGCGGCTTGTCTAAATCTAAAATAAGCATCTTGTACAAATGAAACCTGTGCTTCTAAAGTTTGTTCAAAATCTTTTGTTGCTTTAGAAAATTGACCACCACTACCAAATACTTCAAAAAATCTTTTTCTAGTATCTTCAATTGATACTTTAGCACCAGCTTCAAATCCTAACATTGCTCTAACACCTCTTTCTCTGAAGACGTCAGCAGCGGCTATACCACCAGCAAATGCTCTTTGAATTTGTTCAGCAGTTTGTCTAAAATCAAGACCTGTAGATGCAGCAACATTACCTGTTATTTCTAATATTTTAGCTAATTCATTAGCATCTTTAGCAATAACAGCTAGGTTACCAGAACCAGCAGCAATAGCTTCTAGTGAGAAAGGAACTTTACTAGCAAATTCATTTAATACTTTAAATGCTTTTGCACCCTCTGTAGCCGAATTAAATAATAGTTTAAATCTTACTTGTAATGATTCAGTAAGTTGACCAGCAGAAAATGTATCTCTTATAAATTTACCAAGACCAAAACTAACAGCAGCTAATGATGCAGCAACACCAACTTTTAAAGTTGTTCCTAATGCTGCAAAAGTTGCTCTTGATTTAGCAGCTGCACCTTGTAATTGTTTTAATCTTGTTGAAGCTATAGTAGCATTTCTTCCTAGTTTATTTAAACCGGATTGTAATTGGTTTACTCCGTTCTGTCCCTTAACATTAGTAATTATATCTAATTTTACAGCCATTTTCCTTTATCCGTTAGTTATTTCCACAGTAACGTCATCAAAGTATTTTCTAAAAGCAGCCTCTATAAATTTAGTAGGTGCTTGTTGTGAATGTCCATTGTTAAGGAATTCTATGTATGTTGTACCATTTGTAACAATAATTTTATTTGGTTTATTTTTTGGAACCAATAAATTTACATTAGATGTTGCAGGTGCAGTTTTTTGATTATTATATGTTTCAGTGTATCCAATATACCAGCTATTTCTAGCTTGACCAGTATCAACTGGAGTTGTTAATTTTACATCAGCAAAAGCTTTTAATGCTCTTGATCTAAGTTCCTGTTCAATTGCTTTATTAATATCTTTTTGAAGATCTTTAGCAGCAGTTGTTAGACCAATCGTAGTTATTGCCATTATATTAATTTACCTTTGTTTATACCTTTTTTAATAATATATCTTTGTGTACCATTGGCACCAATATTTACTTCTTTTTTAAGGTTTCTAGATAATTCTTTTTGTTTTAAATTTTTTTTGGCAATATTACTATATTCAGTTAATTTTTTAATATCTCTCATAATTGCCTTCCAAGTGGGCAGTTTACACCGCCCCACTATTAATCAGATCTTTTAGCTATGCTTTTTAATTTATTAAAACCAGCTTCTAATCTTAGATCCTTTTGTGTATTATTATCTTTCATTATTTTTAACGAAGGAAATAATTCATTTACTTTAAGAGGTTTAGTACCTTGGTAAGTAGTTTGAGCTAATATAGCAGATCTATGATCATCTCGCCAACCGTATGGTCTTTCATTAAAATATTTTATCCAACCCATATATTCTTTATTGGACATATTATAAATAGTATCTAATGTAACACCTAATTGATGAGCCATTTCATATTCTGCTATTTCTTCTTCCCCAATTCGCCACCTTTATCATCTTTAGCTGCTAAACCATTATATTCAAGAATTTCTTGTGATAATTCAGTTAATGCTTTAATTGGAAAGTTTTCAAATTCTGAATCTTTCATATTTTCAGCTCCAACTATAGTTTGTCTAAATATAGCGCTTAAAGTTTTTAAACCAGCAACATCATCAGTTTTATTTACATCTAAAACTTTTTGTAAGTCTTTAATGCCTTTAACTGTCAGTTGTTTGATCTCCACTTCCTGTTTCAGAAATGGTATTTTCTTCGTTAGTTCTATTATCTTTATATGTTTCATTATTTATTTCCTCTAAAGGTTTTTGATATAAATGTTTATTATTCGATTCAAAGTCTTCCATTATTTTTCTAATTTTATGTAACACATCTAGTGTTTCAAAGACTTGTTGTTTATCCTCTACATCTTTTAATCTATCATAAGTTTTTCTTATGGATGTATCTATAGATTTTTTTATGTGTAAAGAAGTTATTCTTAATACATAATATTTATTAAATGGTTTTATCATTATTTTATCCTATACAATTTAATTAAGCTGGGCAATTAAGCCCAGCCTAAAAATTTTTTATTATGCGTCAGCAAACGGACCAGTGTAATCAGTTGAAGTACTCAAAGTCAAAGTTGCCTGATTTGAATCAGTCAAATTTGGAGCCACTTCAAAAGAAGCTATTTGTCCTTTTACGTAAAATGCAGCATTATCACCAGTAGATGCGTTTTTAACATCTAGTTGAAATACATATGTTAGTCCATCTTGAACTAACGCTTGAATTGGATTATGCACACTTGGTACATAATTAAGCGTAAATTCTAAAGTTGGAGCATCAGATTGTCCTTGGATCTGTCCACTTACAGATTGTCCGTAGTTTGGTACGTTAACAATGTTAGCGGGCTTACCAAATGAAGGAAATTCTCTGATGTTAGTAACTTCAGTATTACTTGCAAAGTCACCACCAGAAGCTATAAAAGCTTGGTGTGATGAATCAGTTGTTGGTAATGTGTAATTACTATCAGCTTTGTATTTTAGTTTTGTGAAAATACCAGCACCTATATTTGAAATTAGAGCCATTTTTTGTTATTCCTTTATATTATTTTTGGTTAAATTGATCTGAAATTGACAGTATAATTCACGTTAAATAAACCTGCATCTTTCGTGTCAATTCCAATGTTTGTTATAAAGCTATTAGTTGTTTGTAGATATCCAGAGATTACTTCTTGATCTAATAAAGTTTTTAATATATCAGCAATTTGATATGCACGTTTCATACCTTGTCCACTAGGAACAAATATTTGACATACAATTTGACCATTTGCTATTACATCTTTAAAAGCTAATTCTGAAGAAAATGGTAATACAGAAACCCGTACCCATTCATCAGCATCTATTTCCCCTTGATAATTCGCAGGAAAAGCTTTTATATTATTAGATGTCCAAGCGGTAGAAGCGAATAAACCTTCAACAGCTGTTAATAATTGAGATATTGTAGCCATTATGATTCCCTTCCAACAATTAAATTGATAACATAATTATTATCTTCAAAACTATTTATTTTCCAATTTTTACCTCTAAGTACAACAATGTCGTAATTATCGATAGTTTTAGAATCTAAATTAGCTGAGTCGATCATTATTTTACATTCTAACCTAGGTTTATCATCATTAGTTCTATATTGACTTTCAATTACAGCTTTAACAGTAATTGGTGTATCAGTATTTTCACTAATAGATTGTGTAGCAAAATTATAACCATCTACTTTATTATTTGTAAATGTTATATCTTCAGCTATATCACCTATAGTATTAAATGCGTTTTTTACATTATCTTGAATTAGTTTATGGTAACCCATTAGGCACCTCCACTAACTTTAACTCCCCTATTTGTACTCATAGCAGCTGGATCTTCATATTTAACAATTAATCTTTGAATTTGATCAGGTAATTCTTTAAAATTACTTAATCCCGATCCTAAATCAAAAGTTAAAGAAACAGAGCCAACAGTTAGATCTTTCAATCTAGGTGAACCAGATGATTGATCTTCTATTGTACTCATATTTTTAATCAGATGCAACGCTAGTTCATAGGTCGCTTTTTTGATATCTTCAGGAATTGTTCCAAAACTTGTTGTACTTCTATCATCTTCTAAAGTATCATATCCACCGGATTTACTATCCCAGTAGGTAATATCTCTAGGCCATGATAAAGGGTATGAGGTAGTTGGCACAGCTTCACCACCCCAATCCAAGTCGTTGAGAATTCCTGTGGCTGTTACTAAAGCTCGTTCAACAGTTTCATCTGTAGCACTATCCCAAGAACTTTGGTTTAGTCTGTCATAAAAATATTCTTCTGCTTCTATAACAGTAACAAATGAATTGATTCCTTTTTGTAAAGCCATTATTTTTCTCCGTATCTAATAGTTATAATATTAACCGTGATAAATTGGGAATAAACCAATTTGGTTAACGTTAGTAGCATGTACTGTCCAGTTTGTACCTAGAGCAAGATCAGCATTTGCAGGATATGCAGTTGCACTTCCAGCCCATGATAAACCTTTAGGGTGCATTATATTACCCCATCTAGATAAAACAGTAACAAGACCGCCACCATTACCAGCTAGTTCGTCTCTTTCAATCGCAGTTGGATTTGTTTGAGCAATATCACTGTAATGTACAGAGCCTGCTTTACACATGTAAGAAACTTTTAAACCTGATGGTAAGTTTGCAGTTAATGATTGGTTGTTAATAATAAGTCTAATTTTTCCACCAAGAATAGTAGAGAAATTGAAGTTACCGTCTACAACTGGAGCAACATCAAGAACATTTTCTTTTCTCATAACGTTGTAAGTTGCAGTGTCTACTACTAAGTAATAGAAAGGCTCTTCAAATTCACCTTTAACTTCTGTGATAGCATCTAATAAAGTATCAAAGAATGTGCTTCTTGATTGGCTAGCACCAGTAGAGTTAGCAAATAAAGGTTTTGGAGCATCACTTCCGTCTGAACCAGTATAGAAACCAAAAGTACCAACTTTTGCAGCAGCATCGTTAGTTCCTATTGCAGTTGAACCCCAAATTTTATCAGCAACACCATTTAGGATAGATCTTAATTGTAGATCTTCTCTTCTTGCTCTTACTGAAGCAAATTGAGATCCTAAGTATGCTAAACCGTCAACTTTTGAGATTAATTTTTGAACAGACAATTCTTGTGCAGCGATATGATCAATATTTTTGATATATACTGCAGATTTGTTTGATACTGCCATTTCATTTATATTTTTATTTGCAGCAGTTTCGTTTTGCTTGTGATACGATGTTGGATCAGTAAAATCTAACCATCTTAGTGTACCAGTGTAATTTTCACCTGAATCGTTGATTCTAGCGTCAGAACCAACCATAGCAGTTGAAGTTAATAACGCAGCATCAGCTCTTCCTGCTTGTTCGTAAGCAGAAATTGCTCTCGCAATGTTATTAAAATTTGAACTTGTTACAGCCATTTTTTTATTTCCTTTTATTATTTAATGCACATTTGTGCGGTTATTATTATAAAAGATAGTCTTATTCAGACCAATCACCGTCAACTTTAATTCGCCCTTTTGCAACGGCATCAAGCATCTCATCAGTTGACATATCTTTTATAGATCCGACAGGATTGGTTCCTGTACTTGGCTTAGCTGGAGATATTCCAGAGCCCATATTCGCTTTAACAGAAAATAAAAATGCATTATTATCATCTTTAGCATAATTTGACACAGTCTCATTAATACTAGATCCTGTTTCATGCACCCAATTCCCTGTAGCGTCTTTCTTTAAACTATTTACAATATCTGAATAGGCCATTTCTGCAGCTTTTTCAGATTTAAAGTTTAAAGCATTAAGCTGAGTACGCACGGCATTATCTCTGCTCAATTCTGTGTTCTTTTGTTCATATTGTTCAAGTCTTGCATTAACTTCATTTAGTTTTATTTGCATTGCTTCAGAATGCTTACCTTGTTGTTCAAGGCCAGCAATTTCAGCTTGTCTTTTCTCTTCTTTAATTTTATTTACTTCAGACAAAGCGTCATCTCTTTGCTTATATGCATTATCTAAATTTACTTTAATATTAGCTATTGCTTTAGAAACTTCTTCATCAACCATTTGTTTTATATTTGGCTGTTTAGTTTCTTCAACTTTAGTTTCTTGAACTTGTGTATTTTCAATGTTTTCTGACATTTTTTTCCTTTGGACACGGCCTTAGTTATATTTAATTTAAAACAAAAGATTAATTTGATAATTCTTCTAATTGTTTTAACGAAATTAATTTACCATCTTTATTAGAAAATTGAGAAAATTTAACTTTTCCCGAGTTAAATAAAGTAACTCTTTTTTGGTTTCCTAATACAGCCAGTTTAACTTCATTCGGTTGACTTGCTAGCCATTCCGGATAAGTTGTTTTACCTGGTACTTGACCATTGATAGAGGCACGACGACTATCAGATAATCCAGCAATTTTTCGTTTTTGTAATCTATTATTTTTTGTATTTAATAATTGATTAGCACTTTTTATTACAGGTATAGTTGTTGATCTACAATTAAAATGTTGTGGTGGTTGTGGTGCATTTTTATTAGTTAATGCAAATATTTTACCATCTAATCTTCCACATATTAAACTAGTTCTACTATCTAAAGTAGCAACATATTGATAACCTTGAACAACATCATTATTTAATTTATATGTTGTATTTGATACAAAATTAGATGTTTCCGTTATTGCAGTTCTAGTTAATGTTTTTAATTGTACGGCTGAAGCTAATAATCCACTTCTTCCTAAATCACGAGCTATATTAACCATAGCTTTATTTTCAGTCATTCCTTGTTTGACTATACCTTTTATTCTTCTTTGTTGTAAAATACTTATAGATGCTAATTGTTGACTAAAAGTACCATTTGACTTAATAATTAAATCATTAACTTTTAAAGTATCTTTTACACCTTTAGCTTTATAAATATTTGTTAGGGATCTAGTAAATAAACTTTTATAAAATCTAGCACTAACACCAGCTAATTTATTTAATTCACTAATTCCTTCTTTATATATTTTTTTATAAGTTAAACGAATTTCAGTATTTAATTTTCTAGTTAAAGCATTTATATTTGCTGTACCAGAAAATGCTACAATTCGTTGTAATTTTATTTTGTGTGACGCCAAAATTTTATTAATTTCAGTATCCAATCTCTTTTCGTAAAGAGTTAATAACGCACGGTGTTTCAGCGCTCTTGAATATACATCATCGTTTATAGACATTTTAATCCTTAACTTTTACCATTTTCATAAGTTTTATCTTCTGCAACAATACTTTCTGATATTGGTTTTATTTTAGCAAGTTCATCATCAACTATTTTACTATGATGTTGAATTAAAATTTCACAATTATTAATATCAATTTCTAATCTTGCTTTATTAGTTTTTTGTGTTGATAACGCAATTAAACTATTTCTCATTGTTTGATTTAATTCGTTTTCATAGTAATTTTTACCATTAATAACTATAGATCTATTTTCTTCTTTTTTATTTTTTATTATCATATTATTTTCTTCTTTTTCTTCTTATTGTCATTTTTCTTTTTCTTTGTGCTCTTACTTGGCAACAACATCTAGACATTTTATTTTCTCCTCTTTTTCATTTTTATACAGGAGTTACCTTTACCCCTTCGGTAGCCTTTCCAACAAGCTTTTCCAGCACTACCTTTTTTCTTTTTGTAAGCCATTATTTGCCTTTACGTTTAGCCGCCAATATTTTATCTCTTAAAGCTTTTGGAAGCTTCATTTGTTTTGCAGTAAGTTTAACTTTACCTGCTGATTTTTTCATTGAACTTTTTCTTTTATAAGCCATTTTATTTACCATTTCTTACAAGACCAATATCTTGCTTTTGTTTTTGGACCAGGACTAGCACAATTATGTCTTGCTCTAAAACTAGCTCTAGCTCCAGGATTATTTTTTCTTATTCTCATAGTTTTTTGACCAGCTTTTTTAGCTGATGTACCACCATGACCAAAATTAACTTTAACAACGTTACCTTTTGGATTTTTAACATAAACTTTAAATTTTTTTACATCACCACGCATAGGTTTATTTAAAGTTACTTTTCGACCTTGATATTCTGCCATTATTAAACTCCTTTACCTATTTTTTGTTCTTCAGTACAACCAAATTTAATATAAATATTATATTTATTAACATCATTTCTACCAAGTTCAATAGTTTTATCACTAGATTTATTGTATCCATCTACCATACAATCATATACATCATTATATTTATTATCAAATGTATGAGGTGGTAAACAAACTGTTTCACCATTTATAATAGAACACATAATTACAGTTAATAAATATTTCATATTAACCCCACAAATTTCCGGTCATAGAACCTTTTGCATATTCAGTTGCTCTGTTTTCAAAGAAATTTGTATGTTCAACACCATTTAAAACCCAATCAAGCCAACTTAATGGATTGTCTTTAATTTTATAATTTGGTTTTAATGATAATTGTAATAATCTTCTATCAGCAATATATCTAATATATTTTTTTACCTCTTCAGGTTTTAATTCACGAATACCACCCATTTCAAAAGCTAAGTCAATAAATTTATCTTCTAATTCTACCATATCCCGGGCAGTTTGATATAATTCAGCTTTAAATTGTTCAGTCCATACTTGTGGATTTTCTTTTATTAATTCATGAAATAATTTAATCATAGATTCAACATGATGTGTTTCATCTCTAATTGACCAAGTAACTATTTGGCACATTCCCTTCATTCTTCCAAATCTTTGAAAATTTAAAAGCATAACAAATGATGCAAATAATTGTAAACCTTCTCCAAATGCAGAAAAACAAGCAATATCTTTAATTAAACCTTCAATGCCTTTGCCTTTTGATTTAAACAAATAAGCATGTTTATTAGACATTTCTTCATATTCTTGAAATGCTTTAAAATTAGTTAATGCTGTTTCGCCAATAGTATCATTTAATAATGAATAACTATGTGCATGATTAGATTCAGATGCAACAAAAGAACTTAACATCATTCTAATTTCAGGTGGTTTAAATTTTGGAATATATCTATCTAAATAAGCTTGTGCTATATCTACATCACCTTGAGTAAAAAATTTTAATATTTGAGATATTAAATTTTTTTCTTCTTGTGTTAATCTTTCATTCCAATCTCTTACATCTTCATGTAAAGGAACCTCACTAGGAAGCCAATGCATCTTCTGCATTGTGTCATATGCTTCAAATGCCCATTCATATTCGAAAGGCTTATAATAATTTCTAGTATCAAATAAACTCATTTTTTTCCTTTGTTATCCCTCACAAGCTAAACAAGCATCTGCTTCAGGTATTATAGTTCTTTCAACTTTTAAACTTACTAATTCAGCACGTTTAATTGCTTCAGATCTACAATAATATAGTGTTTTTAATTTCTTTTTCCATGCTAACATATGCATATCGTGTAATTCTTTTATGTTTACATCAGCAGGTACAAATACATTTAATGATTGACCTTGACAAATATGTTCTTGTCTATCAGCCGCATGTTCAATTACCCATTGTTGATTAATTTCAATTGATGTTTTAAATACATCTTTTTCATAATCTGATAAATCTTTTAGGTGTAAAATTGAACCACGATTAGCAAGAATTGATGTCCAAGTTTTTTCATTATTTATATCTTTTTGTTCTAATAATTTTTCTAAATATTTGTTTTTAACAAGAAAAGAACCTGACATAGTTTTTTGAACATATGCATTAGCTCTAAATGGTTCAATACTTGGAGAAGTTGTTCCACAAATAATTGAACTTGAAGCATTAGGAGCAACGGCAAGTAAATGAGCATGTCTCATTCCAGTACCTTCCATATCCGGAGCTTCACCTCTTTTTATAGCTAATCTTTTTGATTCTTTTACTGCTTCTTCTTTTATGTGTTTAAACATTAATTTATTTTTAGATTTAGCCATAACAGATTCAAATGCAATATTATTTTTTTGTAAATAAGCATGAAAACCCATAGCACCAAGACCAATAGATCTTTCTTGTGTTGCACTATTTTTAGCTCTAAATACACTATCAGGTGCATTATCTATAAAAAATTGTAATACATTATCTAAAAACCTAACAATGTCAGAAATAAATAATTTATCATCTTTCCATTCATCAAATTTTTCTAAATTAACTGATGATAAACAACAAACAGCTGTTCTATCTTCATCAGTAGGTAATGTAATTTCAGTACATAAATTTGAATGTTTAACTGATAATCCTAATTTCTTTTGTTGTTCAGGTAATGCATCATTAATATGATCAATAAAACAAATATATGGCTCACCAGTAGCAACTCTATTTTCTAATATTTTTTGCCACAAGTCTCTAGCTGAGACCTTTTTAACTATTTCTTTTGTATGTGGATCAATTAAATTCCAAGTATCATCATAAGTTGGTTCTTGAATACATTTTTCAATTAATTCCATAAAATCATTAGATATATTTATTCCATGATGTAGGTTTAAACATTTTCTATGTATATCTCCACCTGACGGTTTTCTTATATCTAAAAATTCTAATATTTCTGGATGTGATATATCCATATATGCGGCATAACTTCCTCTTCTAGTTTTACCTTGACTAAATGCCATAATTTCTGAATCTACAACTTTTAAAAAAGGTACAGATCCTGATGATTGAGATCCTCCAGATGTTTTAGTTCCATCTGATCTAATATGTCCCCAATATCCTCCAATACCACCACCAATAGATGTTAACCAAGCATTTTCAGTATAATGACCAGTTAATCCTTCTCTACTATCAGCTACATAATTTAAAAAACATGAAATTGGCATACCTCGTTCTGTTCCGCCATTACTTAATATCGGGGTTGAATACATAAACCATAATTTAGATGAATAATTATAAATCCTCTCAGCCATTTCATCATTATCCGAATAAGCTTTTGCTGCTCTGTAAAAAGCCTCTTGTGGGCTATTTTCATCAGGTAATAAATACCTATCTTTTAATGTTGTTTTACCAAAATCTGTGAGTAAATCATCTCTATCTTCTACTATCATATATTCATTTTTCCTTTTATAAAACTGTATATGCTTCAACAGCAAGTACAGTAATTGACATTAAATATATTGCTAAACTTGTGTACAATATATATTTCATTTCTTTGTATACTTATCCTTTAACTTTAGGGCTAACAGAAATTTACCTTTCATTCTACATTTAAGTATTATTGACTTTAGTCTAAATAAAAATTCTGTTGTCATTATTCTAATATTAATTTCTTTATCGATTGTGAACCATCAATGTTTGATTCGAGTTCGGCTTTTGATTTTATACACTGATATTCCACATTATCATCTATTATTCTCGAAGCTATTCTTTTTCCTTTAAGACACTCCGACATCGATGTTTGAATTCTATGCTCTTTTATTTCATTATTAACTATCATCAAAAGCGCTACGATAGTTTCAATCATTTTAGTATGTCCCGTTTTTTCTGACCTTTTCTTTTAATTTTTCAATATCAGATAAGGCTTTTTCTAATTGTGTTTTTAAAAATTCAATATTAACCTTGTTGGTCATATTTTGTTCTTGTGTTTTAATTAATTTTTCAACATCACCAAATAAACTTTCTATTAACATAAATTGTTCTTGATCTGTTGGTTTTTGTTCAGACTTTTTTAATAAATCAGCCTGAAATAATTCTCTACTTGTTTCTAAACTTGTTAATCTTGCTGTGACTTCTGTATATGCAAATACTCCCATTGCAACTGCTGCGACGATTGCTAACATATTCCTAATTGGCATAGCAATGTTTGTATTTTCATTTATTTTCATTTACGTTTTTTCTTTCTTTTACAAGTTAAACATACATATTTTACTTTTTTATTTTTTTTAATTTTTTGGTTTAATCTATAAGTCCAAAGTACTCTAAAAAATGGTTGAACAACCCCAACGGCTATTGCACCAATAAATATAGCTAACATAGACTGTGTAGTTATACCTGCGGTTACACCAAATAAACCAGCAGTTACTACAGTTTCATTATTAATCATTTTTACATAAATTCCTTTATTATAATCCATTAAAATGACCCCCTTGCCATAATGCAAGGAGGAACATTAAAATTAAAATTATAGAATTAAATTGCCACCATTTCATGATGACCTCCTCCATTAATTCTCCGTAGTATTAGTACCTTGAATAACGTTTATTTCTTGTTCATATTGTTCTCTAGGAGAAATAATACGATTATCTTGAGATATTTCATCATTACCTTTAGTATCATCATAATCTGTAGGAATTGCATCATTATTTTTAGCAACTTCTAAGAATGTTGATCTTGGAATTAATCCATTTTGATACCATTCAGTAATTAATCTCATCCAATCGCTTCCTCTTGGAGATGCATTAAAGTCAGAAGATAGATTAAATCTTATATCTTGTTCAGATATATTTACATCATATCTCCAATTAATCATGTGTTTAATAATTTTTTTCATGCTTTCTGATATTTTAGCATTTAAACTTGCTAAAGCAGCATTTTGTGCAGCATTTCTTAAACTTAAAGCAACGCCGGATTGATCGGAATTATTAGGCTCTAAACTTAACATTTTAACACCAATTCTAGTTAATTCATCATAACCACCTTTAATAGCTTCTTCCATATCAGAAAGAGCATTTGTAGGCGTTTGTAATGTTTCAACAGTATCATCTTTATTAACAAATAACCAAGTACCAAGACCTTGTCTAACAAGATTATCTTTTTCAGCTTCTGTTAATGAATCAGATTTAACAACAGGTGTATAAGTTGCACTTAAATATAATAAATGGTTTCTTCTTGAAATTTTATTATATAAAGCAATTTCTCTATTTACAATAGCAGTCATTAAAGGATCTACACATTCAACAGATCCATTTAGCGGATAAAATGGAATATAATCCATTCTTTTGCCATTTTGGAATAAATTTTCATTAGTTCCTTTTAAAACCCAATCATCTGTTAATTGATCAAAATTATAATCAACTCCACCATCAATAAATGTTGGTGTATCAGATGTATTTCTAATATATGTATCAATTAAATATAAACCATTTTCATCTAATCTATGAACTTGTACAGTATCAATATATTTTGGATGAAATGGACTATTTGGATCATGTTCAAGTACAAAATATCTAGTAATTAGTTGATCTAATTTGACTTGACCTTTTGCATCAGTAGCTTCAGACCAGTTAACAATATTCTCAGCATGATGTAATACTGGATATGGTTTAACTTCTTTTCTTTCAGCTGGTGTTAAATTTTCTAAATCTACAACAGGAAAGTCTATTTGTATAAAAGCTCTTGATGTTTGTAATTCTTCCCATAAAGCAGTGCTTAAAAATGAAATAAGATTACTTTTGTCAGATCCTATATCATCTAATATCCATTGCTTTGCTTCGCTTGGAGCCCCAGTAATTTCTAGCATTGGTTGTTTTCTTAATAAACCACCTATAATCATTTTACAAAATTCACTAGATACTCCTGGTACCTCAGCTTCAGCTTTATAAAAATCATATTGCTCTTGTGTCATTGTAGGGTTAAACGGAAGTAATAAATTGTCACTTGAAGGCACAGAATCATAATCCTTGGTATATGATGGACCTTGGATAATTGCTCTGTTTCGTTTCCATTCGTTTACTTGACTCAGGTATTCATCATTTGGATATCCTGGGCCTTTGGCAGTTGTCGTTGATTTAACGATTGAACTGTTTTTATATCTAATTGCCATATTGTGTTTCCTAAACTTTAGAATGAACCAAAACATTTGGCTCGGATTAATTAAAATAATTTTTGATTTGGCCGATCCAAGATCAAAAGAAATTGGTATTCGACAAAGTGCGATTGGCCACACAGCCCGACGCCAAAAGAGGGATCTAGTCCCCATCCGCCCATAACGCCCCGAGGCCTACTAGGCGGTCAGTCAGTTCTATTTGAATTGAAAGCGCCCTAGTCGTACAACCACGCCTGCCTTGCTAAACATAGTTTTTGTTGGGCTCTAGGCGGTTAAATTGAAAAAGCTCGGCTCGAATGTATTGCTTTCGGACCACAAAAATTTAAATAAGCTTTAAACACCAATGGTTTAGTGCCATTTGATTAATAGCTACCATTGATTAACTTTATTATATAATATTGATTATTTAGTTACGAACTAAAATGACCACGACCTATCACGGATAACTTGTGGTTTATGTTTACCTATAGGATATAAGAACTCAGATATATATCTTACACCATCTGAAAAGTGTTCAACACCTTTAGATTTGTCAATAATAGCATTATCCATACCTGTAGTAAAACCTTCTTTCCAAGTTGTTGTCTCAACCGAGGCAATTGTCCTTGGAGTCTTTTCTTTATTAAAATATAATCTTGTATTACCTTTAGCATCCTTTAACAATGCATTAACAGCATTAACACTATCAACCAATGGTGGTTGCTTAGACCTTGCTAATACTTTAAATCCTGCATTCCTTAATATACTAAAATCTGTGGTACCTGTAGCAGCACTGGTTTTCATTGCTCTACCAGATGCATCAGGATAACAAATTATATCTCTATTTTTGTAACGACCTTTTATAGATCTAATTAATTGATAAGTATCAGCATTGCCAAAGAACTCATCCATTGCATGTAATTGGTTACCACGGTGGCACCATACAGTTGAAGCCATTATCCTAACATTAAAGTCAATGCTAATATGTATTGGCTCACCTGGCTCAATAGGCAACAGGTTATTTGTTACATGTATATTTCTATTAAAATTATAAAATACAGCATCACCAGTGTTGTTAAAGGTGGCGCAATATTCTTGATTAAAACTTTTTAAATCCATTGTAACCCGAGCAAGTTCAATTTCCTCTTTCATATCAGGCCTAACATCTTCAGCAGTAAACTGCCAAGACTTCCATAAGCCTGTTTTATCTTCTTGACCTTTAACCCATAACTTATAAAAGTCATTGGTTATACCTTTTGGTGTACTTATTACAAATACACTTGCTCTTCTTTGTGGGTCTGAAGTCATAGGTAATATAACCTCAGTAAATGCATCTTGTTTAATATAGGCAAACTCATCTAATACAATAAATGTAGGTGATGGTGATATACCTCTTAAACTATCTGGTCTATCAAAACCTTTTAAGGTAATTTTAGATCCATTAATAAATCTTATTTCTAAATCTATTTCTCTTGGATAACCATTTATATGATCTGGATGCACCAAACCTTTTAATGTTGTCCAAATAGATTCTCTTATCATTGAAACAGTTGGACCAATTATTAAGGCTCTTCTGTTTGATTGTTCTAAACAATGATTATATGCAGCAACGGCTGCTAAATATGATTTACCAACTCTTCTTCCTGATGCCATTATCTTAAACCTAGCAGGATCAGTTAAAACTTCCTGTTGAAAGTCGAAAAGTTCTATTTTATGATTCATATTTATTTACTATATTTTGAATATATATCCAAAGATTTATTATAATGCTTTCAGTTAGCTTGTTCTAAAACTACGTCTCTTAATCTTTCTGCTCTTGGACCAACTTGTCTTGCCCATCTGCTATCCATCATTTCAACAGCTGCTTCAGCCCATTGTTCATCATTAATTGCAGTAATAAATTTTCTAAATTTTTGTAATCTTGGAGCACCTAAATTAAAACACATATTAACAAGTACTAATTGTATTGAATCAGGTTTAGATTCTAAATCAGGAAATACTTTTTTAGTTTCATTTATATATAATTGTACATCAGCATTAAATACTTCATTAACCCTATCTGCAGAAACTTCTGTTTTAATAGGTTGTCCATATTCAGGATCCTTTTCAGTAATTAAATGGCCTATGCCAAAAGTTAAATAACCTAAATGATCTCTATAAATTTCGTATTTTACACCTTCATCAATTTTTAATTGTTCTCTTAGTTTATCTATATTCATTGTTTATCTTTATTGTTGTATTTATCGTCTTCAAAAGTTAATTTAAACTTCGGTAAGTCCTTCATGTGCTCTTTTCTAACTCTTACGTTTAACATGCTGTTCACACACCAAGAGGAATCCAATCTGGATAATTGTAAAAGAAGCTCAAAAAGTTTAGCCGTTGCTTTACTTTTAGAAGTAAAAACAATGTCTTTGTGACTTACCAATTTATCTCGAATCGTATTTGATCCGAAATAAGTAGCTAATGCCGTTCCGTATTTA
>VMHT01012006.1_pt1 | contig 31348 bp, 35 predicted proteins | sample 4693611 | NCBI WGS metagenome assembly VMHT01 (sample SAMN12280063, study PRJNA550983) | marine metagenome | isolation source: seawater sampled from same location over 5 years 0.02-0.2 micron viral filtrate | place: USA: collected off the coast of southern California halfway between the port... ...
TACTAACATTGAGAGACCAGCAGTTGTAGTATCTGTAGAACGAATTACAGTAAATGGTGTAGAACCTGCTATTACAAGTTTTCCATAAGTTGCTGGTGAAGCGTCTCCAATTCCAACATTGCCTGAAGTATCAACAACCAATCTTGTAGCACCAGCAGTTTCATCATATAAAACAAATGAATCTGACAATCCACCATGTACGCCAAGTGCATAATTTCTTGCATCATTAATAAATCTTGTTTGCACAATACTATTAGAACTTGTATCGCTTAGAGTTAATTTAGAAGCAGGACTAGCAGTCCCAATTCCAACACGATTATTACTAGAATCTACAACTAATGTAGTTGTATCGACTGTTAAGTTGGCTGACATCTTTACATCGCCAACAATATCTACGGGCACGGATGGAGAGGCTGTACCCAATCCTACACGAGAGTTAGAGTTGTCTACCACAAAAGTAGGTGAGTCAAAGGCTACATCGTGAGATCCTACAGTTAGAGTGCCTGGAGTAGTTATGTTGCCCGAAAGTTTTGCACTTGTTACGGTGCCATCGCTTGGAGTTCCTATGTTTACTGGGTTTATTATATAAACTGTTACGCCCCTACCAGCTATAACGCCTGTAGTTATTGTCAAAGTGTTAGTAGAAATAGTGTAAGCGTCTTGGTCTTGGAAGACACCATCTACAAAAACTATTAAGTTTGTTTCAGCTGCTGGAGTGTCAGATAGAGTAAAAGCTGTTTGTGGACTGCCTCCTACATCGGCCGCTGTAAAAGAATCTACAGTTAAATTAGAGCTTTGTAAGTTAATTAAGTTATCTACTATAACTTCTAAGGCCATGCCGTCTGGTGGTGCGGCATCAAAAGTAAGAGTAGAACCAGAAAATGAGATAGTGTTGTGGTGTTGTAGTACACCATTTAGGAAGACCATGGCGTTAGCTTCTACGCCTGGGTCAATACCTATGTTGTAAGTTGTTGCACTACTAGCTGTAGTAGCATTGTAGACTGTTTGGTTTGCAGATTTAGCTGCAATGTTTTCTTGAATTGTTTCGAGAACTGCAGCAGTAAGCCTGAGTTCAGCTGCATCTCCAGAGCTAAAAGCCCTTGCTGTTGTACTTTCTTGGGCACGGACAATAGTAAGAGTATTACTGGATCTACCCGTAACTTTTACTATTTCGTGATTAGTGCCATCATCAAAGGTGCAAAAGAAAAATTCTCCTGCGCCTAAACTTGGAAATACACTGCCGTCTGTTACTGTAGCGCTTGTCGCACTATTGTTTAGGCTAGACCCAAGCGTTGTTTTGGCATTGTTCTTAAAAACAATTCCCATAAGTAACGTCTCCTATTTATATTAGCTGACCGTTACTGTCCAGGTTATTGTCATTGAGTCATTAGCTCCTTTGTTAACAACGGAAAATACGGTTCTACATAATAGAGTACCACCAGAAGAAGCGTTAAATAACCCCGCTTCTGTAACAGCACCTGTACCTGTTCCAGCTGCAAAAGTCGCTACGTAAGTAACAACAGCTGCAGAAACATTGGTGCTTGTTAAAGACACTCTACCGAGTGCTGATCCTAATGTAGTATTGCCTGCCGCTGCCGCGGTACTACCACTACCAATTTCCATGTGAGACATGGCTGTAGCAGAAGCATCCTTCATACGGGAAGCAACATACCCTTTTCCAGCTGTAACAACTAAGTTATCGACTTCTTGTACAGTATCGCCGTTTATAGCTATCTGTAACTTACCTTTTAATTTTAAGTCGTCATTAATCATATTAGCTCCATTTTAGTTTAAAACACTAGTATTTAGTGCAGATGTATTCAATACGCTCCCGCCACCAGGAACAAACAGAATTTCAACTGACTCAGATATTGTAGCACTATCTGTAAAAGATGTGTCAAAAGATAAACCCAAACTTTCTCCGATAGAAGGCGCATCAGAGAAGGGATCTACTGGCGCGTTGGACAAACTTGGGGAGTCTGAAAGACTAAAAGCATCTACAAAAGCCGAATCTTCACCTACAAAACTAAAAGAAAAGCTCTCTGATATGTTGATTGTGTCTGCTATCGCAGGTTTAGTTAAAGCAAAAACTGGTGCATCTGTGATACCAAAGACGTTACTTTTATTAAGACCAGATTGTGTAGCTAAGTTGTCTTCAGCACTAGCTAAGTCATCTAAAGCGTAAGCATCTGTAAAAGTTCTTTCATAAGTAACAGTTCTATCTAGGCTTTCTGCTATAGTAGGGGCGTCAGAAACAGGCCTTTCAAAGCTTTTTGCTGGTACGTCTAACATCAACATATCCCCAGCAGCGCCTACATTAGCCTGTCCCCCCATAGCCGAGTGGTTCGTGCAATAGTAGTAAAGAGTAGATGGAGTAGAGCCCGTAACTACTATTCGTGTATAAGCACCAGAAGATCCAGCAGTTCCGTTCGTGGTTACGTTGGTTGTGTAAGCAGAACCTCCGCCGTGGGTACCATTAGAAGTAGTGGATAACCGTAACGGATGACTAGCATTACTAGAATCGGACTGGTCAAAAGTATAGGTAGCTCCGATTTTTAAGCTCAACGTGTCTTGACGCACGCCATTTATATAGTATTTATTAGCTCCATAATAAGACTGGACTACAACTGTAAATGTCTGATCTACGGCACTAGAATCATCAACAGCTTTGCCTACAGCTTTTGCATCAGACTCGAGTATGCTAGTGGTATCAGCTTTGCCCAAACCTGTAGAAAGGACTTCTGAATCAGTAAAGCTATAGCTATCTGTAAATTCTCTAACATAAGACACTACTTTGCTAAGTTGTTCAGCCACAGAAGTGGAATCTGCAAGCGCTTTATCTAATGCTTTGGCTAGTTGCTCATTAATTATTGGCGTGTCGCTTGATGCTTTACCAAAGTCAAACACGTCCGAATCAGTAAAACCAAAGGATTCTGCATTAGGTGAGTTGTATTGCGCGCTAAAGTAAAGATTTTTAGTGTCTGCGTCTATAAAGACATCTGCAGCTGTAAGCTGTTGAAATGCAACGATTTGTTGCATATCGATAAATTGTACTGTGCTTTTTAGGTGCTCAAAAGAGCTTACAGATTCAGTAGAGTCTGTTTGTATTACCAGCTCTAGTTGCTGGTAGTCTACTGTAAACTTGAATGCCATTAATCAAAATCGTCACGTACTTTAAATTTTATTAGATCTTGTACTGTTTGTATGTTTCCATCCGATTTTGTAAATTCAAGTTCTCCTTCAAAAGTACCAGCAGTTGCCCATGTTCCTGACGGAAATAGTAAAGTGCAAGTGCCTGCGCTAGGAGCAGAAATAGTAGCTGTAATAGTTGATAACACTGTAGTTTTACCTACTTCTCTTACTCTTAGTTTTACAGAACCTCCTGTTAAATTTACAGGGGCCCAAGTTGTGCTGTCCTCTATGTCTAAAGTAGCACCAGAAGCAGCAGTGTTGCTGTCTTTTAGGTTAAAAGTAAGTTCAGGGAGTGTATCTCCTACTACTAATTTTATTGTGTCTGAATATGCCATAATTAATTTTACCTCTCTAATGCTCTAGTGTCGAGTTGACTATATACAGGAAAATAATCAAAAGCTTGTGCCTCACCTTGTAGTAAATTATAAGCTCTTTCTGCTCCGGGTCCAAGAATAGGAACAAGAGCAGGCTTTCCGTATCTTTTTTCTTCCATAACAAGTGGTAAAGCTAAAGCTCCTGGGCCTAACATACCGCTTCTATCTAAAACTTCAAACCAATATCTACCGTTTGACATATTTTTAGAGGCCCTATAGTTTACACCTGGGTCATTTGGGTCTATACCAGGTAACATATAAGATAGACCTATTTTAAACCTTTCTCGCATATCCCAACCTAACATAGTCAAAGGCGTAAGGAGGGCAGCCCCAAAGAATAAAGGATATATAGCAGTAGGAAGTATTCCTGTTTCTCTATATCTAGTTTTACCTTCTCTGTACAAACCCCCCATTATATTCTTGCCATAAGCATAATAAAAAGATTTAAGTTGCCACACTATCGCCCAATGCGGGTCAGAAGCCCAGATAGGTCTTTCTGCAGCGTTTGGTCTTACAATAGCTTCATCTACAAACCTACCTAAAGCAGTTTTTACTTCAGGGTGAGCATCTATGTCTGCACCATTCCAATCATTAACTTGTTTAGCAGTTAATCCTAAATCTGCTAAATATCGTTTAGAAAGCATTACAACTTGATCTCCTTCATACCCTTCTTCTACTATTTTTGCATGTTTAAGTAAAAAGTCTCTCGCCATACCTGCTGCAAATTTTCTAGTAAACACAGTCCATCGTTCTAGTTGAGTTAACCTAAACCAACCATTTGTAGCTTTTTTAGCTATTAAAGACACCCCATCAAGTTCACCTGCATACAAAATAGTGGTAGCCATAGCTTCTCTACCATTTGCACCTATGTCTCTTGCTAGTTGTTCTGCTTCTCCTTTACCTAAAGCTTGGGTTACATTCTTAACAATTGTTTTTAATTCAAAGTCTCTGCTTCGTAAAATTGGCCCAGCCCCATCTGGTACAGATGCAAACACTGCCATACCTAACAAAGTAAGAACATTTAAAGTCAGCATTCCATCATTTATATTACGCCACATATTAAAACGTATAGGATCTATTCTACCTAACATAGCGTTTACAGCTTCTTTTGCATGCCCTCGTTCTTCTTCTGGCAAAGCATTTATCAATTGTTTAATTCTTCTACCACCGCCTCTTTTTTGTAATTCTACTTGTCTAGTTACATCTCTTAAATATTCTAATATTGCTATTTCGCCCGGAGCAGCTAATCCTTCTTCTACAAGAGTAGGAGTGTTTAAATTTTCAAAAAGTCTGGCTCTTGGGACAGGCATTCCTAAACCATGTCCAGAAGAATCATCTTTTTCTACAGTCGCATCTGGATTCTTTTCATTGTTGGATATCATCTTTTCTACTTGTTTAACTATGTAGTTAGGGTCTTTTATTTGCGGGTTTGCTTCTATTAAAAGTTCAATAAGTTTTGCTTTCAATTTAGGGTTAGAAGCAATTTCTGCTACTAAAATAATACGAGGGAAAAAATTAGGTCTTCTTTTAATTTTTCTTTTTTCAAATTCCATTGTTTCAAAATTAACTGCCGTAATTTCATATTTGTCTAACTCTAAAATATCATAAACATCAAAAAGAAATTTACGTATTATCTTTGCTCTAGGGGATAAAGCTTCAGTTGGCTTACGTTCGTCTTGCGCTTCTCTAAAAGCATCTATCTCTTCTTGGGTAAAAGAACTATCGTATATACCAGTTACAGCTTGTTTAATTTGATCAAATCTTCCAACTTCTTCTTTAGGCTCCATGTTTAAATCATTAACTAGCTTGTTAACTAATTCATTTAACGACCTATTAGCTTCGTTTATAAACCCGGGTTCTCCAGTTTCCCCGCTTACTTTATGAAATATTTGACCAAGTTCTTTGCCTACGCCTGTGTCTTTACCTAAAGTGTCTAAAAAACCACGTGCGGTAAAGAAAAGTTTTGTAAGCCAAGAAGGCATTTTGCCACTTTTTACCATATTGTCTGCGTCTTTGTTAATTTTTCTTATAAATTTTATGCTTGTTTTATTACCAAACATACTATCTATTAACTCTTCTGCATGAGCTCTTTCTGTAAAACTCATGTTATCAGTAGCTTCTTGCAGAGTTCTATCTCTTAGCCCTTGTATAAACTCTCCTACCGTTTCATCATAAGTAAATCTTCCTTGATAGAAATCATTAACATCCATAACTGCATCTAATTTAGCTTCCCCTGATTGCTTTTTTAAAACTGGGTTTTCTTGAACTACTGAAGCCATAAAATTACTGTTTACAATTTCTTTAGCTTTAGCATTGTAAAAAGCATTCAAAGCCTTTGCCATAGTGTTTGCATAGTTGTCTACTATGTTGTTAGCTTTTAAAACAACACCTTTTTCTAAATCAAATAAACCTGAAGAAACTTTATCTACAAAAAATTCTTCAAACCCATTTTCTTCAAAATACTGATGACCAGTCAGCCCTTGTTTTTCAAGTTCTTTTTTTGCTTGTTCAAAATTTTTCATAAAAGCTCTTCTCAACAAAGGATTTTTTAAAACTTTGCCCATTTCAGATCTAAAGAAACTATGCCCTACTTCATGTCCTAATATAAGAGTAAGGAGACCAGTATCATAATCAGTTAAAGCCTCTGGGTTATTTAAAACAATAATATCAAAAGTTTTAAATACATTTTGCATATAAGCCCCAACTCCTGTACCGGGACCAGCACCTTCTTTAACTTCATTTAATTTTCTATTTAAATCTATTATCATATCTTCAAATGTCGATAATTTTTGATTATTAGCTGCTGCATAAGCATTATATGCTGCTAAATATCTTTCAGCTTCTTGTTTAAAAGCAGGCACCTTATTTATAGTTGCTGTCAGATCTATAGTTTCTTGTCTAGTGTACAGCAAAATAGGTCTGTTCATTTTTAAGTGTTTTTTTGCAAGTTTACCTATTGTTAAAAAGTATTTTTTTGCTTCACTTGAGGTATTAGCTTCTAAAGCAGCACTAAGAAAAACTTTTTCTTCTGTTTTGATTGGTTTTTCATCTACTGTTTTTGTTTCTTGTTTTACTGTTATTTGACTTCTACTAAGGGGCTGTTTGTTATATTGCTCTAGCTCTCCATCCCAATATTTTTCTTGTGTCTGGTCTCCTTGAAAATCTCCTTGTATGCCTTCATTAGGATTAGTTGTGTCCTCTATATCAGCTCTAGGGTCTAATGTTGTACTACCGCCTGCTACTTCTGCTTGTCGTAAAGCAAACTCTAAATCATTACGTTGAATATATAAATTAGCAGCAGTGTTTCTTTTGCCATTTTTTTTAGGGCCGTAAAGTTTATTAATTACGTCTATAAACTCATCGTACTGGTTATCTATAAATTCACCTTGTTGTTGGTCTCGCAAAGTTGCAAAATCTTTTAATTCTTTTTCTAAAGCTTCTATTTCTTTAGTTTTTTCTTGTATTTGATTTTCTAAACCTTTTACTTCGCCAAGTGTAGGCTGTTCGCTTATTCCCAAAGATTCTTCAGCGCCCCTTGCTACTAAATCTCCTAAACCTAGTTGAACTTCTCCTTGTTGTTCTGTAACTACTACAAAATCAGGATCTTGCAAAGATTCATCTGTAATTTTTTCACCTTTAAATCTAAGCTCGTAATCAGGGTCTTCTTCAAAAGTACCGAAAACACTAGTAAAGCTATCCGCCAAAGATTGGTAATATTGATCATTAGAAAGAGCCCCCATTCTAGCTAGAACTTTTCTATACTCTCTAACAAGTTTAGGCATATCAATACTTTGAGGCATACTAAAATTACCGTCAGGTTCTCTAGTAGTTACAGTAAATAAACTGTCTGCGAAACCTTCTCGCACTTCTCCAGTGTTAGGGTCTACTACTCTTTTCTTTTTTCTACCGGTTTGTTTAGCTCTTCGTACAATCCTATCAAACTCAGGTTTAGCTTGTTCATAAGATTGTAATTTTTTTAAAGGCTGTTCATATTTATTTATTACGTAACCTTCTTCTTGAGGGTCTATTTTATATACTAATTCAGTATTATTGTCTGTATCTATTTCTCCAAATCTATCTACTCGTTTTATAAATTCTGTTAATAAAAGCCTAGAATAGTTATTCTCATCTATGTTTTTATCAAACTCTTGACGAAAATCTGGGTGAGTAGCTAATCTAGCATTTTTAATTAACTCAGAGGGAGGTGTTTGTTCTTTTATAAATTCTGGATTTGGTTTAGTCCAAGGTTGTTTATTTCTGTTTAAAATTGATTTTTCGTTTTCTTTTTTAACGGGTAGTACACGCACGCCGTCTTCCACTATTTCAGAAGCTTGTGCAAACCTTCCAGTGTCATCTCTAAGACCTGTTGTGCCTTCTGGGTCTATTACATTACCAGTTCCCATAACTTCAGCTGCTTCTTCTTCTGATAACAGACTCATTTGCCTTATGGTCCCTACATCATCTAAATCAACTGCAGGGGTATCTACTAAACTTTGTCTTTCATCTAAATGTTCTTGTGCTTCTACAATCTCATAACTGTATTTATCTGAATTATTAAATAGCTTTTTAGCATTTTCAAGATGTACGCCGCCGTCTTCTTTTGGGTCTCCTGTTTGGTGGTAATGCACAAGTGAACCTGTTTCTTTGTTTCTAACTTGCACTACCCATTCGTCTGTGTTTCGTCTACCTCTTGGGTATCCTAATATTTCAACTAAAGTATTTTCTAAAAGCTTTGTGCTAGGCATATTGTTTTCCATAATTCTTTGGAATCTTTCTACTACGGTTGGATCAGTAGAAAACAAAGTACCACCAAGTTGACTATCTTCATCCCCCATTTCATAACGAAAAACACTACCGGGGCTCCTTAATACTAAACCTTCTGTTTCTTTTTCAAATTGAGCAAGTTCATCTGCACTATTAATATCTACCCAAACTGCTTTTTTATCGTTGTCTGGATCTAGCATGGCCTCAAACTGGTCTTCAATCCATTGTTTAGGTTCTATTTGAACTCCGGCGCCTTCTGGCCCATACTTCTGTCGCACCATATTAATCAAGGCGTCTCTGCCTTGGTAATCATCTAAAAGATTTTGAGCTTTAGAAGTTGCGCCTTGTATAGAAGCACCACCAATACCAAAAGTTACACCAGCAGTTAAACCAGCTAAAGCAGATACACTTCTATCAAGATTGGCTTGTTGTTGGGTATATTTTTTATCTAGTTGTCCATCTAAACGAGGGTCTAACCTACCCATTTTTTGTTGTACTTCTAACTCTGTCTGTAACAGTTCTGTTATTGGCTCTCCAACTGTGCTAATCCCTAACGCCTTAGCCATACCAGGTAAAGCACTTGGCCTAGGCATATTTTTACCAGCTGGAGTTAAAACAGATTTACGTGCGGTGGTTTTAGCAAAGTTGTTTAGTAAACTTCTTAACACAATCGTTTCAGTTGCTCCGCCAATAGCCGCGCTAAGTCCACCCTGTCCAATAGCTAAAGCAGCACTAATTGGATCATACTTATCTTGGTCCGCATAATTTGCAAAAGCAGTACCAATCCCTCTAGGAGCTTCACCTCCAGTTATACCAGCAAATTGTCCTATTGCAGTTCTTTTGGTCAAAACATTTTTTTGATACTGTTTGTAAACAGCTTCCATAATTTCTTTTTCAGCTTTTGTTAAACTTTTTTGAGCAGCTGCTTTACTTACAGCATTAGCGATTGTGGTCTTTGAAAAATTTTTAAAAGCTAATTGTTTTGTAAGTTTATTTAAACTTTTTTTACCCGCAGCCGTTGCAGTCCCTCCAGCCATAAGACCCGCAAGGCCAATCGGAACAGTTGCTGGTGCAGTATAAATAGCTGCTGCTGTTCCTATTAAGGCTCCTGTTATGGTAGTTAGAGCAGATAAGCCTACTTCACCAATTGTTGCAGGGGCTGCTCTGTTCCAAAACTGTTCAAAAGTAGGTTCTTCTATAAACTTTTCCCACTCTTTAGCCATGTCTAAAGCTCCAACAACATTTGCAGCTTCTTCTTGGTCTTTTACACCTTTCATAACAAACTTTTTAGCTCGTTCTTCGTTGCCTACAAGAGCATTAAAAGCTCCTCTTGTGTAATTAATATCAGCTGCAAACTGTTTGCCGCCTTTTTGAAAACCAGTTGATATTCTACGACCCCCTTGGGCTTCTATTTGAGATAAGAGTTCTGGGTCAAAACTTGTGTCGACAGCACCACCACTAACTTGATCAAGTTGTTTTTGAAAGGAAGGAATAGGGTCGTAGCCAGATTTAGCTGATGTATCTTCTTCGTTTTGAGATTTTATAAAATCTAGTATAGGATCTGACACGTTTAGCCTTCATCTGATTTTGGTAAATCTGTATCGCCGATTGCATCTAAATTTTGCATTAGCCAGTTTAATTCATCTCCAGTGATTGAACCATTTGATATAAATTTAGCTAGCTCTACGGATTCCTCTAATTCTTCTCCGCTTGCTGTGCCTTTTGCTACTATCTCTACAGGTTTACCCTCTTCATATCTAATAGCCATAACATCTTTAAGGTTGTTTACTAAAGCAGCACCACTTAAATCATTAGCCCAAACATCCCCCCAATAATCACTTAAAGTTTGCCCGCCTCGTAAAGCACCTTTTCCTGCAACATTTCTAAGTAAAGGTATTCCTCCAAATATAGCGTTCCAAATAGTTTCGTCATTTTCTAAAGAGTTAAATACTTTTTGCAAAATAACTTCTTCTTGCATTTGTTTGTGTTCGAGATAACGCCCCGGTTGTGCATAATTGTAGGTGTATATATTATGACCATCTTTGTTCCACATTTTTTGTAAATTAGCTTTTGCCGTTTCATCATCTCCTGCAATAGCTAAAAATGCTGCTTCAGCAGTGTCTACATATTGTTTACCTAACTCATTTTTTCTTGAAGCATTGTAATAATCTAAACTTATACTATCTAAATCATTAACAAACACACGGAACTGAGTAGCTTTTTCAGGCATTTCTGGGTCTCTTCTACGAGTTGCGCCACCCATTTTCATTATTTCTCTTAAGTTTTGAGTTTGTGTTACAAAATCAATGCCGCCTTTTTTGTTATAATCACCAGTTTTTAATTTTGCTGTATTGTCTGTAAAAGTACTATTTATTGTACCAAAGGCACCTCTAACTCTTTCTGTCTCATCCAAAGCTAAACCGTTGTAATATTCTTCTTTCTCAAAAGCAAACTCTGCCCATTCTAAAGCACTTGCATTTTCTTCTTTAAGCCTAGTAGTCTGTGCTTTATAGAAATCAGTTTTTCCGGTTTGTTCTGCAGTGTCTGCTGTTTGTCCTGCACGTAATTCTGCGCTTCTTTGGTTTTGCGCGGTAGCTAAACCTGTAAAAGCTTCTGTTCCTCCACCTGCTACACCACTATAGAAGTCGTTGAAAACACCATCAGTGGCTTCTTTTGGAGTTTGGCCATTTGGTAAAACTAACTTACCACTAGCATCTGGTCTAGCTGCAACAGTATTTATAAGTAAAAGTTCTTTATACTGTTCAGCAGGATTTTTGCCTTCGTCTTGACGTTTTTTTAGTAAATCTGGAGTAGAAGCAATTCCTTCTACTTGTAAATCTTTAAAAATTTGACTTTGTTGTGCGTTACTTATTTGATCAAACTCTCCCGTTTTAACTAATCTATCTATTTCATTTGCTAAAGTTTCACCATCTAGCCCTACAAGGGAAGGATAAGCTTGCTCAAAAGTTTTAGGTGCGCCTTGAACGCTTACCATAACATCTTGTTCACTACCTGGTACTATTGTTGGGTCTTGCGTAGAAGCCGCTACTTCTTCAGCTGCAAATTTAGGGTTAGCATTATATATAGTTTCTAAATTTTGTAAGAAAGCATGTGTGGTGCCCCTACCTACATTTTCATCAAACACACCTGTAACAAGCTCACCATAATCCATATCACCCGCGCCACCTACACTGCTTAAGTCAAAAGTATTTCTTTTTTCTACTCTTCCAATTTCTCTTGATCTATCAGGTAAAAGCCTATCTGCATCCATATTAAATTTGTCTACTCTTGCTTGTAGGCCAGCTTCTATTTGGCTTTTTGTATAAACTGTAGGAGTATCGTCTGCTTTATCTGTTCCAAAAAAATTAAGCAAGCTAAATCTACCTTCTTGGTTGATTGCAGGAGTTACATAACCTTGTAAAGTACCATTTTCATATTGTTTTTTTAATTCAACAGCGTTAGCATCTCCGGCAGCAGCAGCTTCCATAATAGACTTAGGCACTGCTCCGCTTTTTGCTGGAGTCGGAGCAAACACTTGTTTGTTTTTCTTTTTAATAAGTTTACCGTCTTGTTCCCCATGATATTGACCCATCATTTCGTTCATCAACAAAGAATTAGAAACACCTGTTCGATTTCCTTTAGTAAGACCCCCCAGCTTATCTACTGCATCTACATTTAAAACAATATTTCCATTATTTTCCTCTGTGACAATACCAGCCCCTTTAAGAACTTCTAAATCTGCGTTCCACTTCTTTAACTCATCATTTTCTCTTAATGTTTCTCTTGCTAATTGATTACCAAGCGCAGTCGTTTGAGCTTGTTCCATACCGCCGACCACTTGGCTACCGGCTAAAAAAGAATTCATAGGGTTAGTTGCCATGTTAAATCATAAAGGCTGCTAATAAAGCAGAGCCTAATTGGCCTCCCATACCTATCATTTGTGCGCTATGTTGCGCTTTTGCGTTTTTGTAAGCTTGTTGTCTTTGGCTTTGTAGCCCAGCAGCTGTGTTCATTTGAGATAGAGCGTTTCTATTTAAACCTTGTCCAATATTTATTAGATCAGCTAAGGTAGATTGATTAATTTCTCTTTGCGCTAACCTTGCATTATTAAGAGACCCTACGCTAGCTAAACTACCGCCCCTTTGCATGGCCCTTTGTTGTTCTTGCTGTTGAGCATTAGATAACCCAGCACCCCCATACCTTTCTAAGTTACGGGCTTGTACCCCTCTAGCTATCTCTGCTTGTCTTGCAGAGTCTTCTCTAGCTTGATCTATAAGAGATGTATCATCTCTAGCTTTTAACAAAGCTTCTTCAAAACCTCTAAAGTCTCTTATGTAATTATCATAATCGTCTCTAGCCATACCTGCGAATACGCTTTGTGGGTCGTTAACATCCATTAAAGAATCTATAGTAGCCATTATGTTCCCGTAAATCCTCCTGTAGTTAAATAGTTACCAAGACGTTTAAAACCTTCTGATGCATCTATACCACCATCAAAAAACCCTCTACCTGCTTGTTTATTAATAATTCCTTGCCCAATAGTAGCACCAGCTAATTGAAACCCTGCGCTTTGTCGAGACTCTCGCATCATCTGTCTTCTTTTTGCTTGTTGTAAATTTTCACTTGCTTCTATTCGAGCAACATTAGCTAAACCAGTTGTAGCGTCTGCTTGTTGACCCCTTGCAGTAGCTAAAACCCCAACTTGTCTGTTTCTTTGTGCTGCTAACCCTTGGCTTCTAGCTTGGGTTTGTTGGCCCACTGCAGCAGAAAGCAAATCAGCTTGTGCATCAACAGACTTAGCAGCAGCAAGAGATGGCTTAGAAGTTAACGCTTGCATAGTATCAGCTTGCGCTTTACCGGCTGCATAATCTCCATAATTTTCTTTCATAGAAATATCGCGCATCTCACGCAACAAAGGAGAGTATGTCTGATTAAAGTAATCTTTTTCAGCTTTTGCTACTTTAGCCTGTATTTTTTCAGCTTCGGTAGCTTCAAAATCTGACTTTGGTGGTTTACTACTCATTTAACTTCTTTCCTATATATTCGTGTATCTAATTCCCAGCCTATTGTTTGTGCGTACGACTCCATTTCTGGTACCCGTGATCTCGCTTCGAGATACTTACAGCCAACCTGCATGGCGAGGTCATTAAACCAATCATTGTGAGCTAACCAACTATGCCCACCTTTTTCATAAGTATACGCTATCCATAACAATAATGTCTTGTCTTTTGTAAACTGATCTACTTCTACAGTCAGTATCAAAAAACCTACAGGAGAAGTGTATAAGAAAGCTCTTTCGTTAACACACTCACTGTAAACATCTTCAGGAATATAAGTAAGATGCGGGTTCTCTACTAAAATTTCTTCTATTCCAGGCTTTATAATGTTCCACGTGGAACGTACATCAGCAGGCTTAGGATCTATATATACATTAGTAGTCGATTTCTTTTCCGTATCTTCCATACCGTCTCCTTGGCATTCCGATTCCTTTATACTTAACAGTTCTTTTTACCCCAAGGTCTCCGCCTCGGGCCCTTAATTCTGCTTGTTTTGTTTCTACATTAAATTGAAATAAGTATTCTTGTGCTGCACCTATATCAGTCCATTCTCTATTTGGCATACGTAACAGTCTGTAGAGAGTTCCATATATTATTGCGTCTCTATACTGGTTAGATATTGTAGTATCTATGTTATTGCTAGTTCTAGTTGGTTTTAAAGCTAAACTAACTATAACCTGTTTAGCACCGCTTGGCACAGGCACTATCCAAAAAGTAGTAGGAGTTTTTTGTAAATATACATGAGGTTGGCCTGTTTTATCTCTCCAGTCTGGATAATTTAACTCTAAGCTACGTGGGCTTATGGGGTCCATATCATTACCATCGTGTGTCATTAGTAGTACCTGATGCACTTCAGTAGCTACTGGTATATCAAAATCATACTCATAAACACCTGCTATGGTATTAAAAGGGTCCATATCTAAAATATAAGCTTTTGACCTTTCACAAAATTCTATAGTTGCTGAACGCAAATTTTGTTCTACTAAAGTATCAGGACACATAGGTACATAAGGTAATACTTCTTTTATTAAAGAAGAATAAGCTGCCATTTTTAGTTACCTCGTTGCATCATTTTTGGAACAGATCCTATATTAGAAACTAAGTCATTGTTTGGATCTACTAACATTTGAGCCGAACTGCCTTGTCCTATGCTAGCTGAAAACAATTGATAATGTGTACTTGCTCTTTGGCTATTTGCAGCATATTCTGCATCTTTCATATACGCCCTATATAAAACAAAATCTACAATTGCATTACCATAAATATCATCTACATCTATAGTAGAGCTTGCACTACTTAGGTCTGTAGGAGATTTAGAATAAACAATTTCTACGTAAGCATTACCCGCTACACCCGGATACACATAAAATTTTCTTGGATCATCATCGTCAAAAACATAATGTTTAACTGTGGTACCATGTGCAGCATCGCCACTTACGCCTGGGTTATTCCAATCTGGTTCTTGTGTATTTAATATATCAACATTTACTAATCTAATCGCTCTGGCCCCTGTAGCACCCCCAGAAGCATCAGACATATTTCTAGTTACTTTAATTAACCGTAACCCTTCTGTGGGCAGTGATTGTAAAGTACCTGTAGCTAGTTGCATGTTAGCAGTTTTTGATGAGGAATCAGGCCTAAAATTTACAATTTCTCTTTGCGCATCATTTATGTACCTAAGCAATTCTGCTTCTGGCCATCTAACACTTGTAGTATCTTGTAGAGTATCTTGTACTCTAGTTATTATATTAGCGCCTGTAAGTGTCCCTGCCATTAGTCATCCTTTATTGTGCTGCTTTTAAATCTTCAATTAAAGCTGATTTCTTTTTACGTCTATCTAATTCTATACCAATAGTACGACCATACTCTTCTAATTGTATTTTAGTCATACTTTCAAAGTCTGGTGAAACAACTGTTTCTGCAGTTTCTACTCCTGGCATGTCTTCTATTACAACTTCTTCTACTGGAGCAGGCTCCATTGCTGGTACCTCTGACTCTTGCACTTCTGTACATCCAGCTTGTAAACAAAGTAACCCTAAGTCTTTACCAACTTGTCTTGGTTCTCCAGCTACTAAATGTATAGTAGCGCCCCAAGTAGATGCTACTGTTATATCATCATTTGAAACTATCCACATAATTTTACTCCTTAAAAATGGGTGGCTTTAATTAGCCACCCATAAAATATATCACAATTAGAATGCAACATCTAACGCAACAACCCCAAAGTCTTCAACCTGACCAGTTACGTCAGAATTGTACTTAGGTTTCTTGAGTCCGAATATTTTCCCAATTGATATACCGTTTTGGTTTCCATAGTCAAATGTATCTTCAACTATTTCAGGAATACCAATATCAGCCATTGCTAATGATTGAGCACCACAGAATAAACATCTTGAGTAGTTTACATCTGCATTAGCTCCACCTTTATAACCAGCAGCACCAGCATTTGATGATGTACCGCTTGTAGCACCAGACGTGTTAAACACGTGTCTGAACTCATGTACCATGATTCCATCAACCATTAAGCTTGATGAACCAGAGAATAAGCTTGACTGAGGACCTCTGATACCAGCTTGTCTTACGTTAGCAAGAAAATCTGAATCAAGTTTTAAGTCAGCCATTACTTGTGGTGTTACGAAAAGATGGAATGTCTCATCATTACCTTCGCCTCTTAGTCCTCTGATGTACTGATCTTTAGCATAAGCTTTTAGATCAACGATAGCGCTATAGCTTAATTTATCAGCTGCAGCAATTGCAGTAACATCACCAGCTACGATACCGTTTGTAGCATCAAATCTTCTATGTCTATTAGAAGTAGGAGCAGATACATCACTTGAGAACGCAAGATCACCAAGATTCTGTCCAGAATTTTGAACAGGTCTTAATGCACCATTGTTCTTAAGTGTATAACCGATACCACTTAGACTTAAGAATGCTAATTGGTCCATTCTGTCAGCCATTGCATAAGCAAGTGCATCTCTAGAATGTTCCCTAAAGTTCACAACTGATTTTTGATCATTCATTCTACCTGAAAGTCTGTTCGCAAATCTTAGTTGATCAAGTTGTACAACAATGTCGAAAGCTCTTAATGACTCTTCATTACCCTCTAAAGTATTGTCTCCAACTATACCATCACCAGTCATATCGGCTAAAAGTGTTAATACAGCTCTAGCTCCTTTTTCTGATTGAGTAAGCTCAGATATAATCTGAACCATAGAATTGGATCCGCTACCTGCGAATTGGTTGATGAAGGACATATTTCTAGCGACACGCCAAAAATCACGCGACCAGATCGTTAATTGTTCACTGGTCAACGCAGCAAAATTAGTATTTGCCATGATAATTCTCCTTATCAAAGTTGTTAAAAACCAGTCGTCTTTTGGAGCGACTACCTATCCGTATACCCGTTATCGTGGGGGGGACGCTCTCGTTATTTGCGGAATACGACTCCGGTTAGTTTTACGCTCTAACAAGCGAAAAACGATTTTTTACAGGAACGACCCTGGTAAGATATCGCTCTTACGTGCGAAGTTCTCTTAGTTATACCACAGTTTATCCGAAATCACCACGCATTCTTTTTAAAGTTTCTGCGGGTAACGCATCAAACTCTTCTGAGGACAACACATCTAAATCTATTTTTTTCTCTACTTTATTCTTTCCTTTTAAAGCAGGCGGTTGAGACTCAGCAGCTTCTAATTTTTTATTAGTGTTTGCTACTTTTTTCTTTTCTACTATTTTTTCTCCAACTACATCTTTTTTAGGCTCAGAAGTAGGAACTACTACAGGGCCCATAATATATTTTGCAGCTTTATCTAAAGCATCTGATCCTGAAAAACCTTGCACCATAAAAGCATCTCTTAAATCTAAAACTTCTTGAGTTTTTACTTGGTCAAAGTCTGCATGTGATTCATCTAAACTAGGAAAATTAGTAGCTAGTTCTGCAGCTTTAGCTTGTAGAGCGGACATTTCTGTACTTTCTTGAACAGTTTTACCCATTCTATTTTGCACTTCAAACATCATAGATTGACGTTCTGCGGTTCTAATTTCAGCTCTTAGTTTTGCTGCGTCTTCGGTTCTACCATTTAAAATATGTTCTTGATACGCTACTTCTTTTGCATCAAAATCATACTCAGGCTCTCCTTCTATTGTATCAACTGGATTTGTAGCTTCTTCTAATTTTTTAGCTAAAGCTTTTTGTTTTGCTAAAACTTCATCAAACCTAGATTTTGGAATCATGGGTTCTTTTGGTTCATTAACTGGTTCCGATACGTCTCCTTCAGCTTGTTGTGTATCTGAGTCATCCTCTGCCAATACTGTTTCTTCTCCTGTATCTTCTGCGACTGCAGATTCAGTTTCAACTTCTTCTGTTTCTGTTGTCTCTTCAACTTCTTCTGATGGTTCTTCTTCAGCCTTAAGCTCTTCAACTTCTTCAACTTCCGCCTCCTTTGGAAATTCTATTTCATCTTCTTCTGTTTTAGGTTCTTCTTCAAAGTTTAAATCTACTTTAAAACCTTCTGCATCTTCTGCTGTTTTTTTATCAGCCCCCGGTATACCATCTAACATTACTTTGTCGTCTGTTGGTGTTTCGGTTTTTTTATTTTTAGCCATATTAATTACCTCCTGTTGGTTTTACGGCCGCTGCCGCTAATTTAATAGCAGCTGCAGTATCAGATTGATCTTTTCTCATATCATTCGTCATTTGTGATAAACGTTCACGTAAATCTAGTTCCTCACGTTTAGTTTGAATTTTACTCTGTAATTCAGCAACCTTCAACTGTGGATCTGCTTCAGCTTGTTCTGTTTTTGCTACATTTAAAGCAGCTTCTGTTTGTAACCTTGTTACTTCTGCTTCTAATTTAGCTATTTCAAGCTGCGTGCTTCTGATTTGTGATTCCATTTGGAATTGTTGTAATTGAAGTTGCTCTTCTGTTGGAGGAGCAGTACCTTCTTGTCTTCTAATTCTTTCTGCTATATCAGCTTTACGCGATAAGTGTGAGTATTCTACTATCATATCATTTGGTATTGGTACTCCAACATTCCTAAGTTCGATAGCTTCAGCGAACTGCATTTCATCAAAATTATCTCTAGCTGGAGCGGTGCCTACAATAACGTCATATTCTCCTAAAGTTAAATCATTTATAATGACCCCCTCTGGGCTCATTTGATTAACTCTTAATTTATTTCTAGGTTTGTATGGGTCTTCATTATCAGTTACTTGAATTATACGTTCTTCTGTATAATAAGTTTGTACCATTTTTAATATTTTTTCAGCTAAATATTGTCTAGTCTTAGCTAAATTATCTAACGGTACTTGTAACAACAAAGATCCTCTACCTTGTTTAGCTTGAATTGCTACACCAGATACTTCTGGACTATCCATACCAAGCATGGCATCTGTTATACCACTTATCTCTTTTATGTTTCTTGCTGCTTTTTGACCTAACCTATCTAAACCTGTAGGTATTTGATTCGGTGGTATTTTACCGGGAGGAGTAGAACCTCTGTTATATTCCAAAACTAATCCTGTTTCTGCGCCGTGTTCTTCTAGGTCATCTGCTGTCATACCAGACAAAGACCCAGACTCTACAATCCACCCACTGTTTGCTGTTGTATTTACAATATGTAATTCTTGAGAAGTAATTTTATTAAGTTGTTCTTGAGGAGATAATAAGTTTCTTACCATTCCAAATGGTTTACCACGCCTAAAGTACGGAAAGTATGGCACGATTGTAAAATGGTCATATGGAGAATAGTCATCAAAGAGCACTACAGTATCTGCGGTCACTGTCCAACGGACTCGTCGCATTTTTTTAGAAATAATACCTAACCCATAAGTATCTGCAAATTCTTCTCTTTTCTTTTTGCCCCAGGCGTTTGGTATTTTTCTTTTATCTCCTGTTACAGGATCAACATAATACATACAATCATCTAGTTTGTAATACTGTCTTTCAATAACACGAATAGATCTAAGCATTCGTGCGTTTTCTGGATCACCAGGATACTGTTGTCCGTAGTTATATTCGTCTGTATCTCCGTATCTAGACTCCTCAAACTCCATAGAATCAGCACCTAAAGTTGTACCAGTTTCAGCAAGTAACCTAAGTTTATCTGCTTTATCTTGGCCATAAGTTTCTTCTATTTCGTCTATGCTCATCCACTTTGTTTCAAATATTTCGTTCCATGTTCTAGGGTCGTAATGTTTTGCATCTGGGTCTATGAGAATGTCTAAAGGATCTTTAGCTTCTATTTGTACTTCTCCATTTACATGGTCGTCAAAATCTATGCGAACATCAAAGTACCCCCTATCTTGAATAAGCCCATCAGAAAATACTTGAGCTTCTATCCAATCGAGTTTGTTGTTATCTGCTATTTGCGCATAAACTTGAGTAAGAACATCGGCTACTTCTTGGTTGCCACCCCCTCTAGGTTTAAATTGTATGTCTGCTTTTTTCGTGCTTTGTTCTGCTAGAACAGCATTGACCGTTGGAAGTATTGTATTAATAGTCAGAGCAGGTCTACCTTGGTCATCAAGTTCTTGCATATCGAACTCGTCCCATTGTTCTCCTCTATAGTAAGCGTCGCATTTTTTTGCCATGTGTATATAGTCTTCATGGCCATGGTCCCTAGCGCGCACGTAGGCATTAAATTGAGTTTTTGCTAAAGTAAGTTCTTCCCCTTTGTTTAACTTCTTTTTTGGTTTTTTACTTGTGTACGCCATTTATGCACTCATTGCCGTTTTCTTTTTCGGTCCTTTCGCTATTAATTCTAACCTATCTCGCCAGGAAGGTACATGCTCAGGTGCCTCATAAAAAGTTGCGTATTCCATAATCATTAAACCAACCCAGGCCAAAGCATCAACTTGGTCATCATGCACGCCGTTAGGAAAACGCAAAAGTTCAGCAACCATCGTTCCTGTCCAGACAGAATCAGCAGGAAAGTAAACTTTACCTTGTTGCATTCTACCTTGAATAGCTCTAGCTCTCGCTTCTTTATCACGTCGTCCTACTTTTAAGTCTTTGAAATATGCAGAATGGAGTCTACGTTCAGCTACACGTTTTTCTAGAAACGGCCCGATAGCCATCTCGATATGGCCTCTCTCAATACCAACAATACCAGGTCTCCATTGTTCATATAAATCCAATATTTTTTCTACTAATTCATACCCATCGTACTTGCCCCGAACAAGGTCAACTACGAACATATTATCGTACTCGTCTATTCCTACTACTAGACCAACAGAAAAGTCATTTCTATCTCTTTGTCCAATGGCCAAGTCCCACGCACAATAATAACGAAGTCTATCATAGTCTATCTCATCTGGCTCATAATATCTCACCATATCTCTAGTAAAATAATCACCTTCGTCTGATACTGGATTCTGTTGGTATAAAGCTGTCCAGTCTCTAGGGCCAATTGCACGTTGGATCATTTCTAATGATTCTAAGTTATAACGTTCGGGATGCAGGGGTTCACCGGATGCGCGAAACTCTTCATCTTCTTCTGCTATCGCAGGATACTTAACTACCTCCCAAGCATCTGCTCCATCTTCTTCTGCAGTAAGCAACTTACCAGCTAGATCGTCATCATGCCACCTAGTTAAAATTACCAGTATACCCCCACCTGGAGAGAGCCTTGTATAAGCGGTAGAAGTATACCAGTCCCAGGTTGCTTCTCTATTGTTCTCAGATTCTGCATCTTCTCGGTTTTTTACCGGATCGTCAATCAACAATACGTGCGCACCTTTACCTGTGATACCACCGCCAACACCAGCGGCCACATAACCACCGCCCTCGGTTGTTTGCCAAGATTCTACAGACTGCGAATCTTTGTCTAATTTTGTACTTTCAAATACGTTTTTGTAATTAGGTTCTCTTAGTACTTGTCTTACTTTTCTAGAAAAGCTCATCGCCAAAGAACCCGAATATGAACAGCTAATGAACTCATGACCGGGGTTACGTCCGAGATGCCAAGCAGGAAAGGCGATACTTGCCAGAGTTGATTTCCCATGCCTAGGGGGCATGAATAGCATTAATCGAGGAGATTTTTTCTCCGCCACATCTTGACTAAATTTCTCTAGTCTTCTGCAGACATCTTTGTGGACCCAACCTGCTTGGTAATCGGGATTAAACTTTTCTACAAAGGGCAGCATACGTTTTCTTGACAAAATACGTAACGCAAGCTCTTTTTCCGCTTTTATTTGTGCGTTTTCTTCTTTTTTACTTATTTTTAGTTGTTTTTGAGGTTGGGGAAGCTGGTCCGCTTCGTCCGCGGCACAATATACGCATAACCCTTTGGGTAATACGAGATTTTCTGCTAAAAGTTTCTTACACTTGTAGCATTCTAGCTTTTTAAGATCTGTCACTTACTTTTTTTTCTTTTTCATCGTCTTTTTTTTAACTTTTTTAGTTTTTTTTGGTGACGATTTTTTGTACATACCTGCGTAGCCCATATTTTACTCCTTTTGTTAACATTTCCACCTTTTTCTAGCCTGCCTTAGTCTAGAATTTGGGTTTTTTGCTGCTTTTGGGAACTTCTTCATCTGTCCTGCGCTTCTTGCACAATAAGACTTTCTTCTTTTTGCTGCTTTTGAGCCTTTTTTGACTTTCCCGGTTACTGCTCCTTTAAGTTTTGACCCTGGGTTCTTCCTTCTGTAGGCTTTTATGCCCGCTTTGGTCATCCCAGCGCCTTTTTTAGTTGGCCTAAAGTTCTTCTTGTTCCTTTTAGGCATATTATCTCTTTTTCTTGGCACGAGTCCTCCTTTTTACTGTTGGTTTTCTCTTCCTAACAATAGTTTTTACGTTACGTGGCTTCCCACCTGGATTACCCGCCGCACGTTTTCTCTTTACTGCGCTTTTACGTTGAGCTGCAGTCATAGACCGAGCCTTCGAACGTGGTACGCATTTAGGGTACTTACGTTTACTTTTGCCTTTCGCGGATTTTCTACCGCAGGATTGGTACTTGCCCTTTTTCTTTGGAGCACCAATATCAACCCAATCGCCCTTGGGGCCTTTACCAAACCATGCGGTCAGGCCACCAGTGGGCTTAGCCATTATCTATATCCGCCGCCACGTTTTTTATAAGTTCTAACTAACCAACCGTTGGCATAGGCTGATGGATAGACTTTAAACTTCCGTTTAGCTTCGGCTTTTACCCTAGAATATAAAGTAGGGTTTGTTGGTGTAGCCCCACTTTTTTTCTTAGTAGTTTTTCTTTTTTTTGCTGGCATTTTTACCTCCTGTTTTTGGTATGCTCTTATATTTATTCATTTTCTTCGCAAATTTTTTCATATCTGGTTGCGGTGCGTTTATCCCTGTAGCCTTCACTATTTTTTTGTTCCTTTTTTCTTTAAGTTGCCCTTTTTAACTGTTGCTATTACTTTTTTCTTAGACATTTTTTTTTGTGGTTGATTTATACAATGCATTATTTTTTCCTCTTTACGCCTCTACCTTTTAAGATATCGGCAAATGTTACTTTTCCATCTCCAGTTAAGTCTGGAAACTTACCTTTCATTTTTTTAACTTTACGTTTTTTCTTTCGGGCTCTGGTAGCCATCTCTTGTTTACTAGTCATTATCTTCTCCTTTTGGTTCTAAGTATTGTGTATCTACTCCAGCTAACTTTAACAGTTCTGAGTCTGGTAGTCTTTCTAATCTTTCTAACTTATCTACATTTATATTAACTTGAGTTGCTTGCTCGGGTGCAAATAGACCGTGGAGCTTGCACAACGAATCTACGACATTTTTTTCTTCAGTCGCGGTTGCCGATTTACGGTGGGCTTCAAAATACATTTGGGTTGCAGTTGTACGATCAAACTTTACTTCTTCTCGCATCTCTTCTCTTAGATAATTAACAGCTTGTTGCACCTTTGGTTTTTTAAAAACCTCGTACACTGAATCTTGGTTCTTGTACCCCGCTGCACGGCCCGCTGCCGCTTTGCTCATACCACGTAAAAAATACAAAATTACTCTTTCTTCTTGGACCGAAAGCTCGGACAACTTTACGCCAGCGTAAGGAAAATGCGACTGAAGTTCAGTTCTGTCTTCGTCGGTTACTTCAACTGCTTGAGAAGTTAATAAGCTCATACGCTCAAAATAACACATTGGGGTATATCTTGTAAATTTTTTGTTGAAAAAATTTTTTTTGAAAAATATGAAATATATCGCTCATACATCTTCTCCTCTATCATCACAGACCGCACCCCGACCCCGAACCGTTTTCCGTTTACACTTTGTCGTTTCAGTCATTGGAACCTTGTTTTGGTTTTTTGACCCTGGTCCATGTCCCATGTCCCACGCTTCTATGTTTACTACTATCATGACTACTATCATCACGCATGTATGAGCTTACATCATCATGCGTGGAGAATGTTCCGTTGGTTCCACGGCTCTAACCCCATGTGGAACCAGTTCGTGGAACCACGACAAAGCTATACAGGATATAGCTTTGCTTGCCAACGGAACATGTTCGGTTCCATGGTTCCGTTTAAATCAAAACAGAGTTTTGTAACGGACCGTGGACCACGGTTAATGGTTAAAGATTAACTTAACCTAAAACTAATGGAACCAGTGGAACCATAACCTAGAACCAGCATTCTTACAGCGTTATTTGTGTTCCACGACTCGTGGAACCAAGTGGAACCAGTGGAACCACAGATAGCTCGTCCCGAGCCATCTGTTCTCTAGTTAGGTATAAATATAAGGAGTATATTATGAAACCAAATGATTATGATTTTTATCGTTCTTACTATATCAAACAGCAAATAGCTCGTATTGATAAAGTATTTGCTAACGCTTCTCAAGAAGAGCTTGAAGATTCTTGGCAAGGAGACAGCGAGTTATACCAACTCCAAGCAGAACGCGAATATTGGATGAAGAAGCTTGTTAGTCGAGTTACTTGATTCAGTTGAGAGAAAGTAAACTTTCTCTCGCTCGGCACTTTGCAAGTGCCTCGCTCGTCGACAGTTGACCTCGTCCCGAGGCAACTGTTCGTGAGTTTTTTATCTATTAATTACATTATAAGGAGTAAATTATGTATTCAAGATATATATTAATCCCCGGTAAAGACGGGAAACAAAGGTCTCGAGAGATTGGGACTGCAACTACTAACAAAGACGGAAGTCTAACTTGTTGGGATGATGTCACTGTACCAGTTGACCCAACCAACGGCAGACCATACCCTGTCTTTATGAGAGAGATTGTGATGAAGGAAGCTTCAGCACAATCAACAGCCAGCAATGGCGTTCAACAAGAGTTACCAGTAGCGTAACTCTTGTAGCTACCATGTGAGCTAGGCACATGGGGGTTGTTACCGAAAGCACACGCTCGGATGAAAAGCCGAGCACTAATATTCAATCTTATATAGGAGTAAATTATGAATATATTGTATGGAACTGCTAGCTTGTTTGGAAAAGCAGCTAAGCTAATTGTATCAATGACATCATCTTCAACATCTAGTGTTGTAAATGGTTTCAAACAAGGCTATACAGGTCAACCGCAACAAGTTACAAGACCTGGAATCAAGCCTGTGTATAGACAAGAAACACCTGTTCAACAGGAGTTTGACTTTGCACATCCACAAGGCATTGATACATCAAAAATAGACAACGCTATCTAATAGTGTTGTTTACTAAAGGGAATGTTATTTAGGTAGCATTCCCTTTTTTTATGTTGTAGCAGTGCCAACAACAGCCAGTAATAATGTGCTTGCCTGAGTGAGTAATGTGCACTTACTACATCCTGTAGTAAGTGTTATTTAAAGCAAGTGTAATTTTTGTATACACAAGGAGGTAAACATGTGTATTGAAGAGGTGAGTATCCCTACTGAGGTGCTCAAACAAGCCGAAGCAAGCGAAATGCGTGCGCGAGCTGATTATGTGAATTCTGGTGAGTATCTAAAAGAGCTCATCAGAAGAATAGAACTAAAGCCAGAAGGAGGTAATTATGGCAGATCATTTTGACCCAAGTGACTTGGGACCAGAGGTTGTAGACATGGCAAACGGTGAGACAGGAGAACTCCTACCTGACCAAAAAACACCAGAGTCTGCGTGGAGACCAGATACCAATGGTGATCCCATTGGGAGTGAGATCAGAGCAACACAGGACCCTGTGCATTTGCCTGATTTTTACTACAGAAAATATGCACTTGATGGAGAAGGCAAGCCACTTGCTCAGAAATCAAGAGTCGATGGTATCATGGAGGTATTCAAATCTAAAAAGAATACAGCTATGACTTTCAATGCGACAGACGATGAGCAACGAAAGAAAGAAGAAGATTATTATCTTCAACAAGTTCAAACGATTGCAGATGGTCTTTTCCCATTGTTGGAGACAGACCCCCAATCAACTGGTATTAACTTTTTACAGTTGACAACCAGAACTTGGGCAGAGTTTGCATCTATTGCATACGAATACAAAGAAGAAACCGAATCAGCTAATCCAAACGACGATCTACCTACATGGTTGATTGAGCGTGAAGACAAGATGTTTGGTCTCGGTCGTAAAGCAAGAATGCTTTCTGCAGTTGTCGGACTTGTTGGTGAGAACTTTGGTCTTCAAGATCTTGGTCTCAAAGATGTTCGTGTTCAAAACGAGATTGAAAGACGACAACAAAGACTTGCTGAGTGGAACTTCAAACAACACGCAGATTCATCTGTTCGTGTTGCCACTGAGCTCAACAATGCAACCAAAGAACACACTAAAAATGTATTCTCAGCTGCGTAAACTAATGGGGGACTTCGGTCCCCTTTTCTATTCCAAAGGAGGTTAACATGGGATTAGATGCACACGCTGGTTATCAAAAGCCAATGCCAGCAGACAACGTAGAGCCAATAGATGTATACGATACACTAGAAGCTCCATATTATTGGCGCAAGCATGCCAGGCTACAACAATTTATGATGGAGCTATGGCACACAAAAAAAGGAGAAGAAACACCATTGGGTGTTATGGGCTCTGATTTTAATGGTGACAACATTCTGTGGTTACTTGAAGAAGATATTCTTAAACTACAAGACGCAGTCAAAACAGAAAACTTGCCTTTCTGCCCAGACGGTTTCTTTTGGGGACATCAGTTCCAAGAAGAATCTATGCGTGAGTATAAAAACCAAGACCTTGAGTTCTGTGAAAAAGCACTCAAGTGGCTTAAAGAAGGCAAAAATGTATTTTACGATTGTTCGTGGTAAATATAAGGAGGTTATATGCATTCAATCAATCCAATTAAACTAAAAGAAGAACTCAAAGACTGCATCAATGCTGGCTACCCAGCTATGATCTGGGGTGGCCCCGGCATTGGTAAGTCTGAGATACCCGAGCAGGTTGCACAAGAGCTAGGAGTCCCACTCATTGACTTTCGTGCTAACCTGTTCGACCCTGTTGACGTGCGTGGTATTCCGTATATCAAGCAACTCAAAGAAACTGGTAAACGGTTTACATCTTGGGCTGTGCCTGATGTCTTCCCTATCGCAGAACGAGACGGAGACCGTGGCATACTCTTCATTGATGAGTTGCCCACAGCACCACCAGCAACACAAAATGCTTTCTTGCAGTTGTTGCTAACTAAACAAATCGGTGAATACAAGCTACCACTTGGTTGGCAGATTGTATGTGCTGGCAACAGACTAACTGATGCAGCAGCTGTTTATCAAATGCCAAGCCCAGTTCGTAACAGGCTTGCTCACTATGAACTCGAACCGTCGCTCGATGACTGGGTACAATGGGCATACCAAAACAAACTAGATACCGATGTTATCTCATTCATTCAATACAGACCTAACTTGTTGTCTAACTTCAATGCAGATGAGTATGCATTCCCAACACCACGTGCTTGGTCAATGGTCAGCAAAAAAATGGCACGAGCCAACACAGATCCAGAACGTCTGTTCTTTGGTGTTTCATCACTTGTTGGTGATGGCCCAGCTGGTGAGTTTGTTGCGTTCAAAGAAATTGCTAACAAGTTGCCTGATGTTGATATGCTTATTGAAGATCCATTGGCGTACAAAAAAGATGACAATCCAGCACTATTGTATGCTCTATCTACTGCTATTGCAGCTAGAGCAGAAGATGACAAAATGGAGAACATTATGAAGCTTAACAAAAGAATACCTATTGAGTTCCAGGTTGTACTAGTCAAAGGTTGTCTAGCAAAAGACAGACAACTAAAATCACACAACGATGTGCGTAAGTGGATCGTTGACAATGCTAATGTTGTTTTATAGGAGGTTATATGAAAACAGTTAGATTATCTGAACAGCTTAAACGCGATATTACTGACAATGCTGAAAAGAAATACAAAACAGCTAACCCTACAAAAGATTATCCAAGCGATGGTTATCAAGTTCTTAATGACCATGGCGTAATAGATAAGTCTAATCGAACACAAGAGATGTTCAAAACTATTTGGGGTTATGACTGTCCAACAAAAGTTGTTGATGATGTAAGACTTACAGCTAATATCATAAAAAAAGACTACCATGGTGAAGAGTATAAAGATGAAGAATCTTTTACCGTGCCTTGTGGTTCTGTAGATGTGCCTAGTTTTCTTGTAGATTATGGTACTTTGAAACTTAAAGTTGAGCCAACAGATCCTACAATTGTAGAAGCTATGCAAGTTAAAGACTTTAATGATAAAAGATATGACAAGATGAAAGCTCAAACAATGAAACTAAAGGAAGTTATGAGTAGATTTAGTACTTTAAATCAACTAATTAAAGCTGCTCCTTATATCAAAGATCTTGTTCCACAAGAAAAACTTACAAAAATGCACGAAGCAGACGATCGTACAGCTAGACGTAAAGAGCTTGCAGAAATTGCAGACAATGAATTACAAGATTTACGTGAAACACTGCTTGAAGATGCACTACTTGGAGATGATTAATGAATCAATTATTTGTAAAAGCTAGATCTCGTCTGATACTAGACAGTCCGTTCTTTGGTACTTTGTGCCTGCGACAAATACCTACAGAGTGGGAAGAACAAACAGGCGCTGTAGATGGTAAGCATTTGTTCTACAATCCTAAATGGTTTGAAAAGCTTACAGAACTAGAACGTGTGGGCTTTCTAGCGCACGAAGTTATGCATCTTGTTCTTATGCACCACACCCGTAGACAAGAACGTAACCCACATAAATGGAATGTAGCAGCTGATTACGCAATCAACAATCATTTGATTGCAGAAGGTTTTATTCTGCCGAAAGGCGGACTTGTAGATGATCAGTACATTGATATGTCTACCGAACAAATTTACAATCTTCTACCGGAACCTCCTTCGGGCTGGGACTCAGAATTTTGTGATGCCGGTAAATGTGGCGGTGTACTGGACGCTGCAGGATCAGACGGTACAGCTGCAACACAAAGTGCTATTGAATCTGAACTACAAGTTGCAATCAATCAAGCTGCAGAAGCAGCAAAAGCTCAAGGTAAATTGTCCGCAAACATGGAGTCTATTGTTACTGATGTAACAGATCCAAAAGTTGATTGGAAAAATGTGTTAGCTAGGTTCTTACGTGCTAACAATAAATCAGACTTTACTTGGCAACGCCCAAACAGAAGATTTATTGGTCAAGGTATGTATTTGCCATCATTGCACAATCCTTGTCTTGAACAGATTGCAATTGCTGTTGACACATCAGGTTCTATATCTGAAGAAGAACTAACACAATTCACTACAGAAACTTCGTACATTCTGCATGATCTTAATCCTGAACGTATACAATTTATACAATGCGATGCAGAAATAAACGAAACAACAGAATACACACGTGAATCGTTGCCACTTAAAGTTACCTACAAAGGCCGTGGTGGTACAAGCTTTGCGCCAGTTATTGATTATGTCAATGAGCATCATCCTGATGTTGCTGCTCTCGTGTATCTTACTGATCTCGAAGCTTATCAAGACGACTTTGGAGATAAACCACATTATCCAGTTCTTTGGGTAACAACTAATGCTGAGGAGGCACCTTATGGAGAAATTATCAAAATGTAAACAATACATTAGTGAGTTTGGTGTATCTGTGTTGACCGGCACAGCTATACTATTTTTATTATTCGGTCTTGCAACGAGTATCCATTATTCGTTGATCTTGCTCGGTGTCGGCGTCGGCCTCGGGTGTATATTTTATTTACTATGGAGGATTATCTAATGGGAAATATTGTTGGCACAGTAACCACAGCTATGTGGATACTAATCGAACTTATTCAATTTGCATATATGGCCTACTTAATGTGGCTAAGGAGAAATGATGTTACTGGTAGGCATACTGTCCGCGCTCGGACTGCTTTTGCTGGCGCTTAAAGCCGGTGGACGTAAAACAATTGGTAATGACGTTTTTGTAGACGTTTTAATTACCGTCACTCTTATGGTGTGTTTCTATGGCACTTTCAGTGGCATGGCTGCTGCTATGGTTGGTGGTTTGGTTGCTTCTCTTGTTTTATTTACTATGAAGAAAACTATGACGCATGAAAAACTTGTAGTTGTAAAAGAAAAAGTAGAAATGCCGCTTGGTATAAAAATTATTAAACCAAAAGTTACATGGCAAACTATACACCCAAGTTGGAGAAAATAATGAGTATAAAAAAACAAGAACAAGCTCATAACAAACTATATAGTGACTTAGACGATATAAGTGCAACAGCTTTAGAATGTCTAAGTCCTATACATGTTATAGCATCTGGCATAGATTACTATTTAACTCAAGCATACAAATCCGCTCCTTCGCCAGAGCAAGCGGAAGTGCTTATTGACGCATCTGTAAAAAGAGCAAAGGAGGAAAACAATGGCTAGTGTGCAATTATCACAAAGACTAAAAGAAAATATCGTAGACAACTTTTCAAAAGAACTAGGTAAAGCCTATCGAAAGAAATACGATGTTGAACAAGCTTTACAAACTGTAATAGAAACCTTAGAAAATTCTAGTGATTATCTACAAGATTTAATTGCTATGGAGAAACAATATCAACTTATGTTACCTGATTTGCGTAATACTTATGGTATACAAACACAGAACTATGGTGCAAAATTGAGAGAACATATTCTTACCCCAAACAAACATATTGGTATTGTCTGCAACCCAAAACGTTCTAAAGAAGATAATTTTACAGTTCTTGAAGGCTGGGCGGTGCCTCATACAGATCAGTATTCTAATGAACGAGCAGGCCAAAACCATGTTGAAGGAGATGTAGCAATTAAAATCGAAAATCTTAATTACTATTATCCAAAAAACCTTGAACTTAGATATTACAGTGGTTGGCGCGATAGCGGTCCTTATGCACCTCAATCTGTAGGACATGTTCTTTTACTTAGTGATCCAGAACTATGTAATGCTTTTTCTCCTATTGGTGAAATAGAAGATAGGATTGGCAGAGAAACATCTGCTTTTAAAGAGGCGTTAGATAAAAAGAATACTCTTAAACAATTCTTAGACGATGTTCCAGGCGGTTCAAGTTTAGTGCCTAAAGAAGATATACAACGTATGTCTGCTAAACCTAAACCAAGAACTGCTACTAAATCTATTGTTGATACAATACCTGACGAGTTGAAAGAATCAATGAATGAGGTATTATTAACTAATAAACTAATGGGGGACGACTAATGGAATTAGTAAAAGAAAAACAATGGCAGTACAATACAGATCTTTCATATGAGGCAAATATGAGTAACTGGATTGATGCTGTTCATTTTGAACGTAAAAAATATTATGAAACTGCATTGACGCATGAACAAGCAACAATGAAGTTTAAAGAATTATATCCAAGGAATGAATATGGGCAGACTTAAATCAGCAATGATGGACATAGGTGAAGAAGCCATGACTCATGGTGTTGAACCTACTGCTAGCAAATATGCTATGTCTACCGATGATGTACAACTATGCATCATGTTTTCATGCGCTTACGACGGCAGCTGGACAGACTTTGTAAGAGAACATCCAGATTTTGATCCTCGTAATGGCGTAAATATACATTAAGTTT
>VMHT01118348.1_pt1 | contig 31347 bp, 28 predicted proteins | sample 4693611 | NCBI WGS metagenome assembly VMHT01 (sample SAMN12280063, study PRJNA550983) | marine metagenome | isolation source: seawater sampled from same location over 5 years 0.02-0.2 micron viral filtrate | place: USA: collected off the coast of southern California halfway between the port... ...
AACAAAACCTTCATTTGTCTTTATAGCAACTCCCTCTCCCGTAGAAAGGATGCTATCTATGCCGTCTATATCTCTATCAGAAGACAGTGCGACAGACGGCTTCTTTTGCCCTATGATGCCCCAAGAACCCGCAGAAGCGTGCGTATCGGAGGAAAATGAAGCACGCCCCTTAATTACACGCATAGCCGCATTAGACATCTTATTGACATCATAACCTTGACTGTTGTTCACACTGCTTGAACCACCGCCGACAAAATCAGGAGGCAGAGAAGGTCGAGGATTGATAGCATCCCCGCCGCCCACATCAGGGGGTAGAGCAGGGGATGGGTCAGGTGAAGGAGGTGGGTTTTCAGGTCGGGCCGGATTGTTTGCGCCGCCACTGATAACCTGCGCAAGAGAATAGGCAAAGTGCTTCTCTGTTCTTTCAAGACCTAAAATTACTTTTTCTATCTGTTGTTCGTCTTTAGACCAACCAACAGAGTTTATAGTAAGAGTTTGAGTTTCTAAATCAATATGCGTATCTGTAAATGTGAGCGTGGTTGATGGCAAATAATTTATGTCTTTTACTATTGCTACGCGTGGTGCATAGTATGAGGCTCTTTCTTCACCCATATGACCGAATACTGGATGTTGGCGCACACCAAGAGGAAATGCCGAAGCAAGATTAAATGAAGAATATGTAGATAGGCCGTCAATGTTATGCGCATTTATTGTAGAACCTGTTTGTTTGCGCACTATTGCACGCAAATACTCCGCATTTACAGAAACAAAAAGTTTTTTGCTTGTATCTCCTTGATAAGAAGAAGGAATAGTAATTGGGTAATAACCGTTGCCATCAACAAGAACACTACTACTCCCTGAAAGTGATTGAATGTCATTTTGCGGAGGTTTGTTTCCGGCATCCGGCGCTTCATCAAAAGTATAGTCGAGAAGCCAAACTCTAAAAACTACATTATCTGCGGTAGAACCACTGTCAATTGTAATTGCTAATCTTAATTTATTTGAAGTGTCGGCACTTACTAAATTAGTTCCTTTATCAACATGGATAATGTTTAATGCGTAAGAAAGACTGTTTGAGCCATGCCATGAATAAGCATGATTATAACCTCTTTCAATGCCTTCAACCGATTCTAATGTATAAGTTCCGGCGGTTCCCGTTCTACTTCCTAATCCTGATTGACAATATATACTTAATTGAGTATTACCGGAGTTTGGCTCTAAAAAGTTCCAACCATCCGCAAGTGCTTTAGATGCACCATACACCGGACTACCTGAAAGTTGCGCCCACTTAGCAGTGTGGACTCTATTTGGTGAACTACCTGACTCGACTATATTTAAAAGCGAACTGCCGTTTGAAACATCAACACCAACCGAAACCGGCCCCTTAACTCTTGGCTCTACACCTTTACTTTGCAAAGTATCGGTTTGAGATATTTGAGTATGAAACTTTCCGGTGTTTCTACTATTTTCCGCAGGTTTGTTAAAAGTTGTTTGCGCACTTTCAAGCGCAGACTGAATACCTGAAAACGGAGAACCGCCCCATATGTTATTCCATGAAGCATTAGAATCAATATGTGCTTTAGTTCCTTGACGGTAAACATCCTGAACATAACCATATCTTGCGCCGGAAAGCATAATATCGTTTTCACCAGCCGCCCTGACTATCTGCGCAGTAATAGAAACTCTTGCATTATTTTCACGCGCATATTCTTGTTGCGCAATAGATAGTGCTTCATCTTCAGAAAAAATCTTTGGTTGTTGCAAAATACGCCATCGAGTTACCTCGCCCGAAACGGCTTCGGGATAATCTGCGTAGTTTGTATTACCGTTGTAAAAGACTCTAATGTTTGTTGCTTGAGAGCCAATCTGCGTGTTAAGGGAACTCATTAGCATATTGCTACGGGTAAGGGTATGGCCTGAAGCATAGGATGGTCTAAAAGTAAGCATATTGTCTCGATTTACACTCCATGTAAATGTTTTAAAATCGCCACCTATACCCGCACCTTCTTTGTCGCTCATTTGATTTAAAAGATTGAGAACAGTAGTTGCTTTTGCGTCAATAACTGAACCGTATGAATCTGTGTCGGCTCCTGAAGCCGCTAATTGAGTTGTAGTCATGTTTTTTGTAATAGGAACTCCGCCAAAATTATACATCAAAGGCAGTGCGCTATTTTTAGCCCAAGTATCGGCAGTTAAAAGATTAAAAATAGTGCGCAGTTTATCGTGCGCAAAAAATGTTCCTGAGTTTGCAGAAGGTATATATCCTTGTAGATTTGTCATTAAGCGCAAAGAAAATAGTGCGGCAGTAGTATTGTAAACAATTGCAGTTTTAAACACACCTGCACCGTCTGCGCCGACTAAATCAATAACTGCATTTGAACCTGCGGCCCCATTTGCAACATCGGTTTTTAGCAAAACTTCAAGAGATTTTGGCCCCATAATGTTCCCATTAGGATATGAAGTAATATACACTCCTGTTAATTTATCACCTTTTGTAGCATCTACGCCTTTGCCAGTCCATGAATAATAATAAATTAAATCTTCTGCGCTTCTACTATCGCCCTTTCTACAAACAATTGCTCCATAGCCTGATGTGTCAAATTGCGAAACATCATCTACAAAAATTGTAGTATCTGAAAGTGCTATGTCTTGATTTAAGAAAGAAAAGTCGTTAATCATATACTTTTGATTTTTATGTTTGATAAAAGTTGCATCATCGTTATTTTTAAACGACAAAACGGCATTTTTCCAATAAGAATCGGTTAAGTATGGAGTTCCTGCTACTGCTAAAGTATAGTCGCCAAAATCAACTTGACCTCCCGAAGAATACCCACTTCGACCACCTGTTGCGGCTGTGTTTAGGTTATAATATCGGGATGCGTCAATTATTACAAACGCACCTGCTGTTTCATCCCAATTAGCATAGCGAGTATCAAGAGGTTCGTCGTTTGAACCACCGGCTAAACTACACCAAGCATTGCCCGTGTAAGGTTCGGATTCTGCGTCAAACTTCCAAATATCAATGTCTTCGCCAATTTTTAATTCCGTATAAACATCAGGCTCGCCGCCTTCATTAAATTGGTCTGCAACAGTTAATTGAACTTTGTAGTTATCAGAGGTTGGCAACAACAAACCAAAATCGTTTTTGCGGAAACCGCCGTCTGCGTCTGCTGTTCCGTCGTTGCGCATATCTGCCCAAAGAACATACAAATGCTTGTAAGAATCACTTGAATTATTGCGCAGACTGTAAATTGTTTTATCGGCTTGCCATTTTCTTTTAACGCCTTTAACCCCCGTTAATGTGATTTGCGCAGAATTAAGATACTTTATTGTTCCTGTGTCATCGACGGGTTCAAAAGTTGCATTAGAGTTTGCTGTTCTTCTTTCGGTAATATGAGGTTCAGTTAAACGGACTTTGACACCATCGGGGTCTGAATAATGACGAGCAGTGCCGTAGTTCCAAGAAGAAGCATTTAGATTTCTTGCGTTCATGTAAGCAAACTCATTCACACCTGCTTCAAATGTTATTTTCTTTGCTTTGTAAACACCGCTACCTGCCGCCGCAGTTATTTGAAATAAACCATTTAACAAATTGTCTGAAAACCCTTCATGGATAATAATGTTTCCAACAGTCCAAGTTCCTGAGCCTGATGTAAACTCTTCTGCGGATAAATCCCATGAGGTAGCGGCTTCTGTTAAAGTTCCTGAAACGCCGCTAAAAATAACATGCTGTGAGTCATTTGTTTCAATATCAACTAATTCAAGAATGCCATGCCTCATATCATTATAATTGAATAAATGCAAAATTGCGGGTTCGTCAATAACAATTGAAGTAGCACCCTGCGCAATATCTGCGTGCAAACCATCCCAACCTGTTACTGTTCCGTTTGAATTATATGACCCTGCGCCATGCGTAGCAATATACTGCGCAGATTTTGGGGTATTTAGATTTGAACCCGCACCAGCCCTCCATAAAGGTATTGCGTCAATTATGCCAAACTGCGCCTTAAAGAAAGGGGATAAAGGCAAATCCCTCATAATTCTTGCGTGGATGTTTCTATTTTTTACCGCTTGATGTTCTGCGTCGGTTAAAAGTGCGCCTTCAAACAAAACGGGTTTTACAAGCGGGTATCGCTTTGAGTCATCACTGTTTATTTTTGTTAAATTATAAGCCATACCGTAGTTACTTGTTACTGTTGCGGTATCAGAAACAGCAAGCGCAGAAGGCCAACTTTCAAGTTCAACATGAACAGTAGTAGCAGAAGGAACAGCAACAACCTTTAGGGGTGATGCCTTTAAAACAGAAGAACCAGTAGTGCCTATTCCCGAAGGCAAAATAAATACATCACCAATAGCAAGACTATGAGATGCCCTTGTTCGCAATTCAAACATAACACTTTTTACTACACTTCGATTAGTAGTTTTATCCAGTTTTGAGCGATAATGAATAGATTTACAAGTCCATTTATCTACCTCAAATAATCTATCTGTTGTTTCATCTGCGCCAGTAAAAACACATCTAATTTCACATAAGTAAGTATTAACATCAATAGAACCATTCCCCGCAGAATTATACCTTCTTTTATGCGCAATAAGACCATTTAAAGCAATAACATAATCTCCATCATAACCTGTTCCTTTAACAGTAATTGTATCACCTGCGGCTAAACCTTTGTATGTGCTTAACACTGTTGCGTATTGAGAAACTCCACTTGATGCAAATGTTGGGTCTGTTGCTTCCTCCCACTCAACATAAAAACTGCGGGTGTTTGCTGTGCCATCTACTTTATGTTGAACTGCAATAATTTCAGAAAGGCTGTAAGTATCATTATCAAACCCAAATCCCTCCCATTCACTTTCAGGAAAATTAGGCCCGTCTTCGTCTTCACCCATATACATTTGAATAGCAGAACCTGAGTTTAAATGCGCTCTTGCGCTACTGTCTTTTTGAAACTTAACGCTATTTACTACATTGTAGAAGTTATGGCCTAAATCGCTGTTGCCAACAGTAAGAGAACTTGCACCCATATTCATTTTTGTTAAAAGAGAAAGTGTGTCAAAATTAACTTGAGAAGAAGTAGAAGACATTGAAATATGCTCATTCAAAGAAAAAGTTGCACTACCTCCTGTTTCCCATAAAGGCAATACTCTATCAAGAATTGCCGATGAATCGCGAGCAGTAATTATTGTTTCAAGTGTTTGTTGATGTTTATTTTGTTTATGGTTTAAAGACTCAACAACTCCCGACCAAATAGGGCGTTCTTCTTCATCACGGAATGCTAATAAACGCCATTCTGTTGCACCTATTCCTGTTGTAAGAGCCGAAAGAGCATATTCATTTGAATCGTCATAAATAGACAAATTAAGGGTCGAAACATTATTTGAACCATACTTAAAATTAAACTTTCCAACTTCGGGTTTTGCTACTGTATTACCAATGTTATAATTTAAAGGCAAAATAACTCCGACTCTATCAATCAAAGTGTTTGTGCAAAGATGTGTTTTACTGTTAAGATTAGCCCAAACTGCGTCTAAAGACCAACCTTTACTTGTTGTTAAAGAATTGCCAGTTGCCGCAATAGAACCATTAGTAAAATGAGTTGTGCTATCATTTAAATATGCTTTCCATGTTCCTGCTGTATGGTCGAAAACAACATAAATATCGGCCCATATTTCATCTGCATTGTATATTCGTGCGCTACTTTCGCCATCATCCCACTTTCTAAAAACACCGGAACTATAACTCATTATGGTTTGAAGGTCAATTGCTACTGTTGCTAAAGGTGTTGTATCACTCCACTCGCCTGTCGATTTAGTAAAAGTTGCACTTGATTTGTAGCCAATTTTTAAAGAATAAGTCATTGGCACACCATCCATAATTCGATGTGAAGCCATTCTTATGTGAAAAACTTCACCTAAACCACGCAAACGCAAAGGCCCATTATAACTAATTAGTCTTTCAGTGCCGCTTGATGCTTGAGAATAAATGTTATTTATTAAAAATGGCATTTCACTTGGCGAAGTAATGTCATGCAAATAATTATCAGGTCTTGATTCTGTAATATCCATTGCTGTTTGCGGCCCTTCGCCGGTATAAACACTTGCAAAATGAGTTCTTTTTATTGCGCTTAAAGCCCACTGAGAATCGTCTTGTTGTCCTATGCGAGCATAACCTCCTGCAAGTGGCATTTTTGCGGCAGGAAGCCATGAAGAATCCGCAGGAATATAACCGTCTGCGCCAAATGTTAAATCCATAACACCCATTGGCGCAAAATAAGAACCGCTTGTATCATGTCCGTTTGTAAAATTAAGGTATGAAGAACCACTTGCACCATTAAATCGAACTCTATTTGCAGACAAAGATGAAGGATGTTGTAGATTTGACCTATGTTCATAATCAGAACCAATTGACGGGTCAATAGTTAGCCATTCATGGATTCCTCTATTTATTGTAAGTTTATTGCTATTATTAGTAATAAATGTGCTAAGTCCTTCATCAACATCACTTTCTGCACGCACAGGGTCGCCCGAAGCATAATGCCCACTGCGCAGACGGTCAATGTAAGAATACGCATAGCGCGGATTAAGTATATTGGTTGCGCCAAAAATTGAACCATGATGAGAGTTTTCGTGGTCGTGTGTGCGGATTCTTGCGTCGTTTAAATCGTCTGCAATTGCTCTTGCGCCATTAAAGTCGTCATAGTAACCTGCAAGCCAAAATGTCTGTTTTAACCCTATTGACCTCACGCTACTAATCCTCCACTTCTCAACTCATCTAATACTCCTTGCGATACCTGAGTAACCATTTCAGGCAAAGTCATTCCATTGAAAATGTTTGTTTGAACAATTTCAGTTTTATGCAAAAGGTTTTCAATACCTCCTTGCGACACTTGTTTCATAAGCGTTCCTGTAAAGTTTTGTCGCTGTCCGAAAAATAACTCTTCACGGGCATTAGCAAATTGAAATGCGTCGCCTAAAATCTCTTCATTAGCCGCTTTTTCTGCGGCAATAATTTCTTCGTTATTAGCAAGAGTAGTGCCGAGAAGTGCGTTTAAGTAATCTTCATGTTGCATAAGAGAAGTCATATTATACTCTTCTTGAAGTTCAAGTTTTCTTGCATCTCGTTCCTCAATAGTATTAAAGTCTTCTTCAATATACTTACCTTGTAAATTAGTGTAAGCAAGTCTTTCTTTAGTTGTTACTATTTCACCTCTATAATGTTTTCCAAAATAACTTGACCTTGAGGTTGAAACTTGTTCTTCTGTCATTTCTAATCCTCCTGCTGTTAATATAGCAGAAGTTCTTGATAATTCAGTTTGGCTTTGTTGTAAACCTTCTAAAGTTAATTTAGCGGATTCTGCCGCAGAAATATCTGCCTTAAGTTGATTTACTAAAGCATTATTATTACCTGCCATACTTTTACTTGTTTCTAATTCTGCGAGTTCTGCATCAAGTCTTGCGATAGCATCTGTTGCACTATTTGTTGCAATAATATCTGCATAAGTTTCATCAATAACACCTTCTAAAACTGAACCTTCTCTTGAAGAAAGAGATGCAAGGTTTGTTTCGGTATTCATTATACCTTCATTAAAAGAATCAATCTGCGCAATTTCATCTGCCAAAAAGTCTTTGCCCCCAAACAAAGCCTTGCCGCCAAAGTAAGCACCGGCCATTACAGCCGCCGCAATAAGAAGGTTCATTCCTCCTGTCAAAATAGTTTGGAGGAATACACCTTCTGCCATAGCAGTATTTAGTGTCATCATAGCACCTGTAAGCATAGGGAAAGCCATAGTAGCCAACATAACCGACATAACACCTGCTTGAGAAGCACCGTCGCCAACCAACATGAATAACATAGATAGTGGCATCATAGCCTTTGTTACGCCCTGAATACTTATTCCGGCCATACCCATAGCAAAATTATATTTAATTATTGCACCTGTGCTTGCATTTACACCTGTTACTTCTTGGCGGATTTGCAAGTTTCTCTTCTTTAAGGCCGCATTGGATTGTTCGCTTGCGAGAATATCCATTTGCACAGCGTTTCTTCTCTTCATTAACGCTTCTTCTTCTTTTTGAGATGTGATTAAAAGATTGTTAAGTTCTTGGTCTTCTTGGTCTATAAGTCTTAATCGAACAATACGGGATTGAATCTCGGACTTTTTAATACCTTCTGCTTGTATTGCGGTGTTTAACTCTGCGACTTTTGTTCTTGCCATTCGCAATTCTGCTTCGTTAAGAGGATTTGTTAAAGTAAGAGTTTGAGTTAAATACGCAATTTCTCTTTCTTGAGTCATTGCGAGCGTGTCCTGAGCCTTTGCTCTTTCTATCATACCCTTTGTTCCCTGAGACTGCAAAGCATTGTAATGCGCAACAGCAGAAGCGCCTCCTGCGTTTAATCCAATAAATCTCTTTTGGACTGCTTCTTGCGCCTGTGTTTTTAAAGTCAATTCTCCTAATTCACCATTAAGTTTTTCAATATCTACTTTTAACTGTTTCATTCCTGCGTCATTAAAAACAACCATTGTGCCTGTAAGCGTGTTAAAAGCCTGATTCATTTTACCTGCGGCATTTGCACCCATTTCTAAACTTTTACCCATAGCAGTTTGAGTTGCTTTCAAAGACTCCATAGTAAGTCTTGTTTCTAAAGATTCTTGGTTAAGAGCGCCGAGTTTTTGAGTAGCAATTAGCGTTTCATTACCGAACAATTGATTCCTATAAGTCAAACCTTGAAGGTGAAATAAGTTTTCTTTATCGGTAATTGCCATATTTTGTTTTGCAGTTGTTAAGAACTTAATTTCTTCTCTTGTTGCCGCATAACCTTGCGCTTCTGCGTAGAACTGCGGATTAGATGCTTTGCGCACAGCGTCTAAAGTTTTAAACGCAATCATTAAATTAAATATACTAAACCCAACATCTGCTAATGGTTGAATCATTGTCTTGTATTGTCCTGAAAGAGCGACAAGGTTTCCAATTGCTTTACCGCCCATATCAGTTTCCATTATTGCGTTAATTCCTTTCAGGAAAATTGCCTGTCCTTCTGCGGCTTTGCGGTATGAATCAGTTAATTTATCACCGATTTCAATTTGAAGATTGGTTACAACAGCCTCTAATTGTTGCTGTCTAAATGAAGCGGTTTCTGCTCTAAGACCAAACTCTTCAAGTGCGCTGTATTGTCCGTGATAAGCCGCAGTTTGCAACTCAAGAAGTCGAGGTTGGTTTTCCATTAACTTTAGGAACTTGACATAGTGGCGGGAACCTGCTATTGATACAGCAAGGTTTCTCTTCTGTTCCGCCGTCATACTATCATAAGCAGGGCCAATTTCTTTAATAATGTCGGTCAGTTTCATTTGCGTTATGCCGGTAGCATCTACGCCATCTATTAACTCATCTAAGACTTTAACTGCCGCAGTATTTTCATTACCTATGCGTTGATAAATCATACGCAGACCTGTTCCAGCACGACTGACTTCTTCACCTGTTTCAAGCAACAGCGCAGACATAGCGGCCATTTCACCAATAGATTCACCGGCAATAGATGCTTGGCTTGAAAATTGGTTAAGAACAAAAGTAATATCCTCCATTATCGCAACAGAAGAGTTTTCAACAGTATTTAATTGGTCGAGAACTCGGATTGTATTTCCACGCACTATATTGGCTTGTTGTTCCGCAGTCATTAACTCATACTGCGCATCCGTCAAACCGCCCATCATAAAACCTGTTTGTTGCGCAAGTTGAATAAGACGGTTCATACCCATTTCAGTTTCCATTTCACCAACTGCGGCCATCAAAAGACCGCCTCTTGTAGCCTCAATAATTGCTTCTTGAGACTCAAGAACTTGTTTCAATTGCGCAGTTTTTGCAGAAGCCGCAAGCGCTTGGTCGCCACTAAAACCAAAAGCCAAACCTAATTGAACTGTTGATTCTGCAAATCTTTCAACTTCTCCGGCTTGGCCTTGATAAAACTTGCGCACACGGATAAGTTGTTGCTCATACTCAAAAAACGCATCAACGACAAGTTGAGTTGCGTCAATAATCTGCATGGCAGAATCATTAAAAGCATCACTAATTCCTGAAAGTGCATCACCAAGAATTGCTTGTTGAACAGTTAATGCGGCTTGAGTATCGCCAAGAAGAGTTTTTGCTTGAAAAGTTCCGACAATATCAAAAAAGACTCTTGCTGCACCTGCTTTTGCCATAACTATTCCTCATTTACCCAATTGTTCATTATGCCGCCCATTTTTTCGCTTGATATTTTTTCTGCTTGATGTCGTTTTTGATTTCTGCGTGCAACTGCGGATTTAGCCTTAGACTTACTATTGGCTTCTTCCGTTTGCTCTTTAATTCTTTCTCCTATCTCTGCGGCAACATGAAGGTCAAACTCCATTCTTTGATAACCGTTTTCGTCATCATAACGGTCAAAAAGTTGATTCGGAAGAATGCCTTTGAAAGTGCTTAACAAAGTTGGTGCGACCCTCCCGATTAGTCCAAAGGGATAGCGCCCTCTAATGTATCGCCTCGGACAAATCCGAGAATATCTCTTATCTCTAATGAGGTTAAGGTGTTAATATCAAAATCTTTTGGTTCAATAACGCAGGTAGGAATCCATGTCATAATTTGGTCGGTCATTCCACCGCCTTCTTCATCGAGCATTACAGCAAACTCTTCATGTTGTTCAGGAGTCCATTCTGTCGGGTCATTACCAAAGTGTCGCAATTTGCGAAAAACCTTTGCTTGTATATTTTCAATTCGCAATTTTTCCATACCGGATGCTTGGCGAACCCAAATCTTTTTTCCATCACTTAATTCAATCTCTTTCTTCAATACTGGCATTCTTTTCACTATCCTTTTCTTTTACTATTTGGTTCATTGAACCGTTCAAATACAAAATACTACTATTATTCTGCATTTAATTTCACTCTCATTGGTCTTCAAATGTAATAATTCCCATATAGTTGTTTCCAACAGGTTTTCTTATTACTGAAATATCTACTATTTTGTCTCCGTTTGCCAAAGCACGCAAAGCCGCTTGTATCTGCGTATGAATTGTTAAATGCGTTCCGTAAACTACCGAAGTAGTCATTTTTGCGGCGGCGGTTATTGTATGAGACATCTATGAAGCCCCCATCAAGCGTCATAGTCTGCAAGGGCGGCGGAGTCTGATGAGCGACAGTTAATTGCCATCATTTTATTAGCATCCCCTAAATCATAAAGAGCGTGAAATGCGATAGACATTGTTTGACTGTCTCGGCCTGATACCGATGTTTCCGGCATTTCAAAGTGAAGTTTGAAAAAGTCAAACCGGATATAATCTGTTGCCGATACTTCAAATAAAACAGACAAAGCAGGAGTTCCTGACCCCGGATTTTGGACTGCTTGAGCATTTGCTTGAGTAGCACCCATTATTTCATCAAAGAAAGGTTCTGCATTAGTTACATCAGATGTCAAAAGAGCCTTAGAAAAAGTAATAGTTCCTGATATATCCCTTACTGTGCTTGGGGGAGTTCTTACGCATGTTTCATCACCGAGAGTATATGAGTTTTCAATATCGCGATTTGTCTTAATTTCAAAGTCAATACTTTGGACTAATTTTGAAAAGTTGCTGTTTGTAGCGGTTCCTTCAAAATCTACAAATGCTTTAGCAAAATGTGCGGCATCTCCTAAGTAAGTCGGAACTGCTGTTGCAAGAGTAGTAGTAGAAGAAGACTGTTTTCGACCAACTGTATTAACGCTCATCATAGCGTATTCACCAATAGACGATGAAACACTAATTGATTCAATTACTTGTCCGTCAAAAATATGTGCTTTGTCATCTCGACCAACATGAAATGTAAAAACAGGCAACTCGGCAGTTGAGGAAACTGTTAATTCGTTAAAAGTTCGAGCCGCACTTGCGCTTGCGCCTTGAGCATCAGTTCCCATAATGCCATGAAGCATCATAAGAGTAAAGTGGTCGGGTTGCAAAGGCATACTAAACGAGCCTTCTGCAATCTTTTTGCTTAGAATTGCTTTAGCAGAACCGTAGTAGTTAATGTCATTTCGCTTCAACACATCAAATGATTGTTGAAATGATTCTGATTCCACTTCACCAATAGCGGTGTGAGAGGTAGCCGGAGTCAAAAAATTAGATTGTTTTTTAGCCGAAACATAGCGCGTGTGCTGTGCCATACTTAAATTGAGGCGTTGCCTCTCTTATGAATGTTTTGACTAAAAAGTTTATATTTATGCTTCACGCATAAACATGCGAACCTTTTTCATATATTGCAAAGATAAATTATGCACGCAAATTGTTTCATCGTCATCAAGTTTAGAGTCAAACTTTACATCATACCCAACAAGACTATCTACGCCACTTTCAAGACCTGTTTTAGTGTATAACTCATCAAACACTTCACCAAGAATCGACGCACCAAGCCTATATGCGTTTGCATAATTAGTTCCTCTTGTAGTAATAAAAATCAATACTTCATACCTTTGGTCTGTTCTTGCACCTGCTAATGTCAAGAAGTCGGGAGAGTTTGCTTTTTGAATCAACACATGAACAGAAGGAACAGCGAAGCGGTTAATTAGCGCGTTGTTTGAAAGGTCATATCCATATCTAATGCTACCGGATTTGACAAATGATTTAAGGTAAAGTCTATTGCTATTTTGTAAAATCTCAACAACTTTCATTCCTGTGCGCAAAAGACTGTGAGAAATAAAATCGGACATATCCATTTCATCAGGAGAGTATGCACCATGCGGGGTAAAATAAACGGAGTAATAATCAACGGTTCCGCTTGTATTACCGAAGAAAGCACCCTGCGCAGAAGAAGATGCGCCAGTTATCTCAAGGTAATGCTGTGTTGCATCATCATCTTCAATAATTTCACTAATGTAGAGTCTTGCTTTACCGCTACTATCGAGAGTCAATCTCAATATAATAGGAACGGCGTCATCTTCAATCATGGAGAAGTCGAAGTTATTACTTACAACGGTAGTAGCACCAACGAGTTTTACTTTATTCAAACTCCCATTACTCTTAACTTCAACTTTATGGCTTCCATTATCGAGAGCCATAAGGACTGCATCATTGGATGGCGCAGATTCAATATGGATAGCGCAAATCATGGTGAGGGAATTATCATCATTATCAACAGTTTGTTTCCAAGTTTGACCCCCACTTGATGAAGACACTCTCCAAAAACCCCCTGTATTAGCCACTCCGTCGTCTGTGTGGCCTCCGGTAAGAGTCCAAGCGGTATTATACTCTGAACTACCAACAGGAGAAGCAGGGCTACCTCCGTTAAGTCTTGCAGTCCAAAAATCATTTTGTTTTGAAACCGTCATCAATAATCCCTCCTTGCCGACATAGCACCTATTCCTCCAATCATACTTGTTGGAGATGCACCACTTACTTGTCCTGCGGCTTCAACAGTAAACCCTGCTTCTAATGCCGCACCAAAAATAACCGAAAGAGATGTTTCATAAAAATCAGTAGTTATTTGTTTTTGTATTTGAGCCATATAATCTATTGTTTTGTAAAATCCGGGGTGTTGCGCTCTCATTCTCATTCCTGTTGAAACCCAATCCCCCTGACCTGTTGCTTTATACCATCCAGTGCTTGAGCGAACAACCATAGGTAAATTGCCATAAGTAAAAGGGTCGATACCTTTTGCGACAATATGCGCAAGCCTTCCTCCCCTTGAACCTAAAACACCTTGTTCGGCATTCCTTAAACCTTTACCTGTATGTATTCTATGTTCTAATTTTTTTACTTTTTCTACTTGTAAAGCATCAGAAACTTTAGTATGGATATTTTTTGAAGTGCTTCTAAATATACGAGAAGGCGGAACTACAACATCTGCGAGTCCACCTGCTAAAGCCTTGATGTCTTTTTTTGCTTTAATAACTGCTTGTTTAGACATATAATCAAGTAAATTATCTAATCGTCGTTCACCTGCTTTTCCGATAAGTTCAATTGCTTGTCGCAAACCTTTATCGTTTCTTGACATTTTAAAGTCAATATAGGTTCCTCTTCGATTAGTAGTTTGCAATCAAACACTTCCTAAATGAGCCAACCTTTGAAGACAATGAATCCCTCTATCACGCAATGTTTTTCCACGCAAACCTCCGTCTGCGCCAGTTTGATGTGTTCCTTCATCTTCAAGATAACCTGCGGCGGCTAAGTCTGCGCAGATTTCACGCAGAATATGCGCATAAGCACCTTCTTGAACTGCTACGCCGCTTGCGTGGTCGAAAGATACGCCAGTTACGCCGGTTAAATCATTAGTTGATTTACCAGTCCATGTAAATGTGTCTCCGTCAATGTTGCCACTACCCGCAGAACTAAAATCAGTTCCGCTTGTTACGGTTACAGTTGTTGCACCTGCTGTTATTGCGCCGTTCAAAGTGCTATCCGCAGTTGATTTACTCGGTTCTGCTCTGCCAAAATCAAGAAACTCTTGGTCGATGTAAATTGTAGATTGTCTAATATGTCGGTTAATTCTACTTTCTGCTCGCACTCTTTGTTGAGAGTCAAGACCAATCCGAGAGCCAACATCGGCAACGCTACAATAGTAAGTCATTTACTTCACCTGTTCTTTTAGTTTTGCGATTAACTCATCCTTTGTTCCCTTTGCGTCAATCCCATGTTCTGCGCAAAGATTCATAACTTCTGATTTGCGCATACGCTTTAATTTTGAAAGAGAGGGGAGACTTTTTGCTTCTTCAATACTTTCTTTAACATCATCTACTAAATCAAGTGCTTCATCAAGCGAAATACTACCGTCTGCCATAGCAGAATCATACGCACTGCGCAGTTTTTTGTAATGCTTAAGCGCAAAACCTATTCCAAATAATCCAACCGCCAAACTTGCTACTACAATTTCATTCATAATTTTTACCTTCCTTGTATTCAATAGTTATTGCTTTTGATAGCGGAATAACCATGAAATGTTGCGTATCGCCATCCCTGTATAAACGGTAGCCATGCGGTGTCTCTTCAATGTTTATGTTTGTATAACATCGTTCAGGGGGTTGATAAACTATTTTTCCTTTTCTTTTTGTCATATTATTCACCTTCAGTAGAATGCTAAAACTGTTAATTCTTCGCTTGTAACAGTAACCGTAGGATTGCCAGTGTTGTCATCCACTGTGCATCTTGCTTGAACGATAGCAGGTGCGCCCGAACTACTTCCACCAACAACTGTTGCATCATCATAACTTTGTTGGTCTTGCGTTCCTTGACTATCTATCGAAAGCATTCCTCCGCCGTCATCACTAATAACAAGAGTCCAAGAATAAGTGTATGAACCTGAACCTCCCGATGCAGATGCACTAAAACTTATATCTCCTGCATTAGAAGGTGTTCCTTGTTGGGGTAAAATAACTTCGGGTGCGGGAGAATCGTTGTTTATAGTAAGAGCAAGACTGGATGACCCACTACTTTGAGCCGTAGCAATACCGCATACAATAGGGAACATCAAATACCTCCAAAAACAAGCCATTCCGACGAATTGCCATTTTGAACAACAGCAACAATTGATGTTGCGGCGTAAGCGGTAGTGTTGGTTTTGTCGGCAGTTGCGCCGTTAATTTTAACGCTTGAGTGAGGTCTTGTAATAACAATATCTTGACCGTCGCCATTAACTAAAACAAATTGAGTTCCTACGGGTGGATTTGCAGGTAAAGTAAATACCCCTGACGAACCTTTAGTAAATTGATAAATAGTTCCCGATTCAGTGGTCGCAGGTGCAGGGTCGCTTGTGCATATTTCTACTGATGCTCTAAATCGCGCATCTCCAACAACATCAAGCGTTGCTGTTGGCGCAAGAACACCAATACCTACTTTGTCTGTTCCACCATCTACAACGAGCATATTTGCATTATTATTTGACTCAACACGAAAGTTCATGTCAAGTGATTCTTCATTAAAAACAACACCTAATGCGTTTACATCAATTCTTCTTTTTAAAGTTCCGCCGTGAAGTGTTCGGAAGTATATTTCGCCGTCTTCGGTGCCAGTAGTAATGTCGTTAATTCTTGCATACATATCTGCAAACTTATGCTCGGCTTCTGTTCCGGCCCCGTCATCTTGGTCGCTATTTGTTCCTAAAAATTGAATTATTCCTATGTTGTCGCCATTAGCGGGAGTTGTCGATGTTCTTTTGAAAGTCATAATTGGAGCAGGGTCGCCATCGGAGTCTGTTGATTCTAAACGCAAAACTTCTCCATCTGTGCTTGAAGTAATTTTTACTAAACCTGTTAAATCAAGTGTAGATTCTCCTTCGACTGCGGCAATAGCCTGTGCATCAAAATCAAGCATTGTGCGCACTTCTGCGGGAGTCAATTCTTCGCTATCGCCACTACCCCCATCATTGCGACCAAGAATAGTATTTGTGGCTACATTTGACACGACATTGACTGTTCCACCGCCGCCTCCACTACCTGTGGGTGAGCCGTTATTAGTTAATGCTATATCATTCCCTGCATCGTCTGTGAAGTATAAGTTGCTTGGCGCATCATTATGCACCCATAGAATACCTGTTCCGGCCACATGGTCGGGAGCGTCTGCCATTTCAGTTATTTTTACTCCTTTATCTGCGTGCAAAGTATTATTTGCAAAGGAAAGTTCGGTAGAAGTATTCAATGCCGACGCTGTGCTACCAAACGGTAGTAGTCCTGCCGCAACTGACTGCAAACCTGTTCCTCCATCTGCGATATTTAGGGTGTGCAATCCTTTGTAAACATAAATGCCATCTGCAATAGGATAAAAACCCCAAGTTCCTCTAATTGTTGGTTTATTTGTAATATGAAAAGTTCCTCCAAGTGTATTTGAACCGCTAACTCCTGCGCCAACATTAACTGTTAAATCATTTAAAAAAACAGATGAACCCGATGAAATTGTTGCTTTGCCCCCAACACCTGCTACACTTGAATCAATAATCCACTTTTGCCATGTAAAACGACACCCATTATATGTTGAAGTTCCGTTTGTTGGCAAAACAAAACTACCAGTAAATGCTTGAAAAGTCCATGTTGCATATCCTCCATTAAATGCAGTAACGCCGCTATCAACTTTAAATTGGTTTTGCGTAGTTCCCTCGCTTATCCATTCTTTTGCTCTATCTTGTAAACCAACAGTTGCAGAAGCAGGGGCAAAAGCGCCGCCTTTCATATGTAAAGTGTAAAACTTTACCGCAGTTGCCGTATTTGTTCCAAGTGAAGGTGAAACATAATCAGGAGTATGCGAACCTGAATTGATAACTATATTTGGATATTCACCTGCTTCATATTTTATCCCTGTTGTAGAACCTGCATAAGCAAAATAAAATAATCTTCTTGCGGTTTCATTTGCAAAAATTGATGTGTCTTTTGCTATGCCAATTTGAAAAAAGGTTTTATTGCTGTTGTATGGTGCTGTTCCTGAAAAAGTAAAAACTCTATCTGCGCTTGCAGTAAAAGCGCCAACTCTTGAACAAGAAAGACCCGTAAGTGCAATATCACTATTTACTGTAATTACTCCTGTATAAGTTGAAGCAACAGTAATTGTAGAAACTGCGGTTACATCCCATGTGCAGTTTTCTACACTTGTATTATTAAAAACGACTGTATCACTTGAAGTTGGGGCAGAACCACCACTCCAATTACCCGCAGTTGAGGCAGAACCCGCACCCGAAGCAGACCATACTCTTTCTGCCACTTATCATTCAACCCTTGTATTTGTAAAATCAAGAGCAAAGGCGCTTCCGCCGGATTCTCGAATCTGCGCAAACAGTCTTTCTGCTTGCGCTTCAAACGATTTCAATTGGGCCGACAAACGAATATCTGTTCTTCTTTGCTCAGGTTCCGGCACATAGGAGGGTATTGTATCAATCATAATACGCAGACAATCTACGCAAACAAGAAACTTAATCGCAGACTCTTTTTGCGTGTCTGAAACTCCGTCTGATATATTGTAAAGCGTAGTGCTTCTTGACAATTTAGTAATTTCTTCTGTTCTGATAGTAAGGTATTCTGTAATAGTTGCTTCATTTAAGCCTCTTGGCCTATTTAACAAATCACGGATATTATCAGAAGTAACCACCATTTATTTCACGCATCCATAGGAATATCAACAAGAGTATATTTTGAGTTATATTTTGTTCGACCCATAGGCCACATAACACCACTTCTAATAATGTTTTTAGTGTATTCAGAATCCGGCATCCAAATTACTGCGCCGATAGAAATAGAATCAGGCAAATTATGAGTATTATGGTGCGCAGTTTTCATTCTGCGCAAAAGAAATCCTTGCGCAGAATCCCATGTATTAAAACGATGCAACATAGCACCCAATGAATCTTCATCAGGTAAAGGAATACCCTTATTCTTTAATGCTTTTGCTACCTGTGCCTTTGACTTCATTTACTACACTTTCCTTTTTCTTCTCTACTTTCTTCGGTGTGGTTTTTGGTGCGCTTTTTGGCGCATCTTCTTGAGAACGAACCCATACTCGCATATCAGGCCCAACCCCAAGAAGACCTTCCGGCCATTCTTTTGGTGAAACCTTTCCGTATTCAAGGCACATAGCCTTCAAACGAGACAAGTCTGTTCGGGTTCTTGACAAGTCTATCACTCCGCAAGGCAAAGGATAAACTCGCATGGGGCGGTATCTGCTATTAAAGAGACTTTGGCAACAGCCGTCATATCAACATCTAAACGAACCATGAAAACACCATTAGGTGCAATCTTCAAAGTGCTTAGAGTGCCGTCTGAGCCATCCTTTAGAACACAAGTAATAAAGTTTGTTGAATCACGGTTTTCAAGGTAAATACCATCACATTGAGCCAAACCGTAATCGCTTGCCAAATAAACAGTAGCACCACTATGAGAAATTGTTCCTGCAATTTTAACTGCGTCGCCACTTGTAAAAGAAGCACCACTTATTGATTCGGTAAAACCGCTTGCGCCATCACCTGCGGCCATCTGAAATGTTGCCGAGACTGTGTTATTGCGTGCCAAACTTAATCACCTCAAGCAGTGATGTTTGTAATCTTACAGATACGGTCGTTCTTTCCGCTACCTGCGGCTTGCGTATCTTGGTGTTCATGGATAACAGTTCCCATGTAGCCAGTAAGCATCCAATCATAGCCAACGCCCGGAATACGAGTCAATTCGGTTTCCATGAATCCGTCGCCGTTGTATGTAAAGAACTCGGCAGTTTCTCCGCCCGGAACAAGAAGCAAACAAGTGTCTGCGAGTCCTGAATCACGGGAGTAGTAAACAGTAATGTTGCCCATTCCTCGGAGGTGTTCTTGGAGGGATTGAACGACATTGCCGTAAAGAGTTGTTTGAAGCAAAACATTTCGGTGCTTTGCAGGAACAATAAGAGCCAATGGTTCATTACCGGAAACACGGGCGTTCTCAAAAATCTTATCCATAGCACTAAGGATGTTTCCTTCTGCATCTGCACCTGCGGAATCCCATTCGGAACCTGCGGCAACAGCAACGCTTTGACCTGCACCTGTAACAAGAGCAGAGATAATGAGGTTGTCGATAACAGTTGCTCGGTTGCGAACAATTGCCATTTGCTGTCGGTCAAGATTTTCAAAGGATTCGCCACGCAAAAGAGTAGAGTCAAGGAAAACACATCGGCCTTGACCCTTCTTCAAGGTAACGCCATAGTTTGCTGTTCCGACCTTTGTTGGGTCTGTAACCGAGTTATCATCAAGCGGATAAGAAAAAGTTCCTTCTGCACCGCTATACCAAGTAAACTCCAACCATCCAACGCTTCGGACACCCACTACTTGAGTTCCGACTGCGATTGTAGTTGATTGTAATTCGATAAAGTCGCGAAGGGTTTGTTCAAGCACTGCGTCGCCTGAACTAAATGGCCCTGCGGCGGCTTCGATTGTTAGTATTTCTTCAAGGGTATTATTAGCCATATTATTCATCTCCAATTATTTTTTTATCATCAAGCGATTTCATGCACAGTAGTATTAACTGCGATAAGAGTTCCCTCTGTATTAGTGGTATCACCTGCGCCGTTGGCTCCAAGAGCCGCCGTTGCTTCACCGTTCCCAACATAAACTCCGAGTTTCTTAACAGAAGAACCGCTTGAATTGGTTGCAAGTCCATCCGCACCTGCGTAAACGACTTGTCCGAGTGAGTAAGTAAGTCCATTCTTTGATTGAACCATTTGAACTCCGCCAAGAGGATAATAAGAAACAGTTGCTCCTGCGGCTGTTTGCAAAACAAGTGCAGAGTCGCGAGAAGAATCACCGGCAGTAACTCCGATGCAAACTTCGCCATTTGCGACCAAATCTACATCGTTGTCGGTTCCATCCATTGTAATAAGTTTACCTGCGCCGTAAATTACAGTGCCGGTTTTCAGTGTTGCGCTTCGAGGTTTTGTATGCAAATCCATGTTATTCATCTCCAATTTTTCTCAATTCAAATGAGTTTCTTATCCCTTGCTTCACGGAAAGTTGGTGCTTGAGTTTCAGAAGCGGATAAAGTATTGTTCCATCCGTTTGCCCATGCGTTCCATGCTTTTTCATAAAGACTTTCGGGAGTTTTAATTAGTTTGCGGTTAAGGTAGTTTGCTACAACCGGCTCTGAGGAAAGGTCGGCTTTTTCTGAGGCGACCATTCCCATGTTTGATTCAACAGGTGAAAGTTCTTCAACAACTTCTTCATCTGCAACAGGCATTTTTGATTCAAAGGATGCAATAATGCTTTCGAGAGTTTCTGATGGCAAAGAGTCAATACCTGCAATTCCAAGTTCCGTTGCTTTCTTTACAAGAGAAAGTCGGACTTCTTCTACCTTTGCTTCTTCATCTGCCTTAATTGCATTAAGTTCTTCTTCACGCTCTGCGAGAGAAGCCTTAAGTGCTTCGATTTCTGCGGCGTAGTCAATAGATGGAGTTTCTTCGGCAACAGGTGTTTCGACAACAACCTCTTCCTCGGATGCGATAATGATTTCTTCTTCACTCATGGTAGTCATATCCTTTGCGATATTCTGAACAGAATGCGAATGACTATTAAAGCCTTCTTTAGTTTTTGCTATATTTACCCGTTCAACCGATTCTATTTTTGCGCCGGAATAAGCAGGTTTATGAACAATAGCCAAATGGTCGAATTGAAAATCGCTTTCAAACTTCATAACTGCCGAACCATCATCTGCTTCAATAATTTCATCAGGAATACCTGTTCCTCCAATAGAAACACCATATCCCTCTCTAAGCCAAAGTCCTGATTCAAGAGCCTCAAACAATTCTTTGCGGTGAACATTTGCTTTAAACTTTACACTCCACTCAAAACCATCATCAACAATAGAGGCTTCTGAAACAACACCAACTACTGCTTCATCTACTCCGCCATCCATGTTTCGACGGAATCTGCCATTATCTGATTTAGGATGATTTAAAGTTAAATCTGCGCCAACCATTTGAGAAACAGCAAGATTTGCGCCTTTGCGTGTAATTTCCCAACCGTTTTTATTTACTCCTTGATGAAATGCAATACCACTGATGCGAATAACTTGATTACCTGTTGTTGCATCAACCATAACTTTATCAACTGAAATATCAATATCTAATTGAAATGTAGCCTTAACACACTTGCCGCCTTGCATTTTGTAGCCAGTTCTGCAAGAGTTTTCATAACCCCCACTGCTACCGCCGCCTCCGCCGTAGCCTTCGACTTGTTCTTCTTCTTTGAAATCATGGTCTTTATGTGCTTCCATGCACTCTTCTTCGGAGTAGCCCATTTCTTGACAACGACTCATGTATTCATCATGTGTTTCATCGTTATTTGGAGTTGGTTCTGCCGCTTCGACTGAATCTCCGCTACAACCACAACCGCAACCGCCCATGACTGTTTCCATCGTATCGTTTGTTTTATTAAAGTCTTCATTGCTTTCAACTTTAGAACCGCTTCGCCATTGATAACAAGACCAATACCCTGCCGTTGTCTTGTCTTTCTTTTCTGCGCAGTTATGCCTATCACGGAATGCTTTGCGTCGTTTTGGGTCATCACGCTTAATTTCCATATTGGGGTCGCCAAATCGAACAATTATAACTTTACCTGCGGGATTTTTAACATATACTGCAAACTTCTTTTTTTCTTTAGGAGTTCGGAACGGTTTGTTAAGATTTACTTTGCGCCCTTGATATTCTGCGGCACTAAATGCTTCTTCATCCCAATCTTCATAATCTTCATCAATACTTGCTCTTGGGTGAGATTTAGGCAACAAGTCATTGTCTTGTTTGTAGTTTGGGTTGCTTGGTCTGCCGTTGCGCAATAAATACAGAAATGCTTTAACTCTTGCAATACCCCAACCACCTCTTGACATATTAGGTGCATGTGAGCGAGAAAATGCACCTGCGCCTCTGCGATATACAGACTTTAGACGACCCATGCTTGCTTTTGAACCTTTACCTTTGCTTGAAACCTTTTTGTTATGTTCAGTCATCATTTTGCGCAAACGGGCTTCGGTTTCTTTGCTAACCTTGATATTTTTGTTTGGTTTGCTTGCAGAATCGGGTTTATTTTTCTTAGAACCTTTTCTGCGTTCACTTGGTTTAGCAGGAGTTTTGCGTGGGTCATTTTTCTTTGGTTTTCCGTATTGTAATGCGCTTAACTCTTGTTCTGCGTCGGGGTCATTTTTTCGATACCATGTGATAAACTCGTCTTCTGTTTTTGCAGGGGAATACAACTTAGTGCCGTCTGCAAGTGTTGATTCATGGATTTCTCCATTAAAACCTATTTCTTCGGATTTTTTCTGCGCACCTTCCGGTGTGCGAAACAAATAATCTTCCATTTTAGATTCTACCAACATTTAAATTACTCCTTTTTAATACGGTCTAATTCTTCTGTTGCTTTATTCATTGCGACATCAACAATTTTTTGCGCTTCTGCATCAATATCAACATCTTCCATATAACTTCTTAGTCTTTGAAAGCCAACTTCATGTTTTTCGACTTCGTGTTCGTGAGATTGTTGTAATGCCGCTAATTGCATTAAATGTTCATGGTTATCTGCATCACGCTCTCTTTCATGCTTTAATTCAACGGCAATGTTTTCAATTTCAATACTTTGTTCTGATTCCCACATACGCAAGACTGTATTTAGCGCAGGGGCGGCTACTCCGCCAATAATTGCAATAAGAGCAATAAATCCATCAAGATTTGCAAGGACAACATCAGGTTTCCATATACCCATACCTACTACTGCACCTGATGCAAGAAGCCAAAGATAAATTGCAGGAATTACTGTTCGCTTAACCATTCGGTCATTAAATGATTGATTGTTGTTTCTTTTTTTCATATTACTCACCTTAAATTGTCATACCTGTTAAATCAACTCCGAGAGTCAATCCTAATACCGAAACAAGAATTAAACCACCTTTGCGCAAAACTGTAATAGCAGTTGCAATTTGCGCATTTAACTCTGCAATACTAATCATCATATCAGTTTGCGCAGTAGCCATTTTTTCAAGCATTTCATCATGTTTTAGTAATTTTGTTTCAACTGCGCTTATTCGCACATCTTGGACTGCATCATTCGTTGTCGGCATTTGAATCATCCTCTATTGTTTCGTTATCTGTTGTTTCATCAGTTGGAGTTCCTTCTTGTCCGTTTTCACGGGGCAACTCTCCATTATCCGCAATACCTTTACTATCCTTTCTAATATCGCCTTCTGTTTCATTAGGCAGGTTTACAATTTCAAGTGCTTGGTTTAAAGTAAGAATACCTGCATTGTAGCCAATGTTTGCTCTTTGCATTTTGTTAAGCCTTGTTTCTTCATCAATTGGTTCAAATTGCAAATCGGGCAAATCACTTATTCGATGGTCTATTTTTAGTAAATCTAAATGTTTACTGAATAGGGATAAAGTAGATTGTTTCAGAATACTTTGTATGCGTCTAATTGCATTACTCGCCCATAGATTAGCCGTATATGATGCGGCAAAGGTTGAACCCTTTTCTTGTCCTGCGGCAGTGCGAGGAACCTGTAAAACTGCGGCTATGTCTGCATTGATGTTATCTAAAAACCCTGATGAGTCAGGCAAAGCAGTTCTTTGGTCTATGTGCTTGATATTAACATAATCAGGGAATATAGGAACTTGGTCGCCTCTAAGAGCCTCCATTGTTTCAATTACTTGATTCATAATAAAAAGTAATCTTTCTCGTTGCTCATCGGGGTTTTGTATATGTTCGACGGCTTTCATGTCAATAGTAATGAATTGTTTTGTCATAGCGTCTTCAAGTGAAATGCGGTTGTTAATACTGTTGTATTTTGCTCGAATTGCTTGTTTAAGTGAAGTAAAGCGAGATGCACCCCACACGCCATAAGTAATTCTACTTTCATTATCTGTAAACCAATTACTTCTGTAATCCATTCTAAAGTGAAGTATTTCATCTGCTTTAAACTCTTGAAAGGTTGTTTCGCCTTCACGGAGATAATAATTTTCTGCTTTAATAATCGGGTCGTTTTCATCGACGGTATCATTGATACCTCTTTCATCGTTAATGGTTATTTGCCGAATAGGGAGATTTTGAACATCTGTAATGCCTTCTTTGCCCGTTCCGACTAATTTATTGATGTCATTGCCATAAACCATCAAGTTGCGCATTGCGCAAATCAAAATATCGTCAAAATCAAGCCTTTCGACTAATTCTTGTATTGCGTTTCTAATTCGAGCATTGCGTGCTTTTCGGTAGTTAATAGTATAGTTGTTTGCGGTTAAGGACACTGCTCGGACTGCACCGTTTAATTCGGGGTCAAGTTTAAGCATTTCATCAAACAATTCAAAATCATTATCAAAATTAGTATCATCCCTTAGAGTATTTGTTTCTTTAACAACATCTGAAATACCGGCCATAAGAGCAAATGGACTTCGATGAGCAACACTGTGTCTTAAATCTTCATTGCTTACAAAAGCCATAGGAACGGGTTCGGCAACATCTACTTTAGATTTGCCAAAAATAGAAAAACGAGTTCGCGCCATGAATTACCTTTAATAGACGGCGACTTAAGAAAGTATGCACAAGAATAACTTATTCTTATTTTTTAGATGATTTAGGTTTCTTAGTTGGTTTTGCGCTCTTTTTCTTTGCAGGAGGGATAACATCATAATTACCGTCTTTATTTAGACGATAAACTGTGCCATCGGCTTCAGTCCACTCTTTGAGTTGCTCACTCATGGTTAATCACCTCAAGGTAGTGGTTCCATGTATGTAACATAAACATCACAAGCACCGGCTGTAATAGCGGCGGTTCCGATAGTAAGTAGAAGGCTGTGCGCGCCGTCTAAACCGCCAAGCCCGCTTGCGCCAATAGTAGCGCAGTTTTCCCAACCAACGGTTGCTACGGCAAGTGCGGCATCGTTGTAAGCAGTAGCGGCCATAATACCGGCGGCTACGCCTGTAAATCCGAGTGCGATTGTTGCGCTACCTGATGAAGTAAATGCTTCTGTCGGAACAATCAAAAACGATTTAAGAAATGTTCCGGCAACAAATGTTTGCGCTGTTCCGTCTGCGGCAGTTAGAGTTTTTGCTCCGGTAGTCTTTGAAGACCCGTCATAGGTGAACTTTAAAGTCTTTTCAATTGTTCCGGTTGTTTTAGCATCGGTTACTGAATCGGCTTGTAGTTTTGCGGTTGATACCGACAAATTATCAAGGTGTCTATTTTTAAGAGCGCGGTCGAGTTGAGAGTTGGTGTGTCCTACTGCCATAATGATACACAGAAACAGTTTGACTTATCAAAGTATGGGGTAATCCATGCTAAAAATTATTAAGCAAACAAAATAAAAAGTTAATTAGGGGCTTAAAATGATAGATTTTACTTTTAACGGAGTAGTTCTTATTGGCGGTAGCACACTTTTGATACTTGAGTTAATTTGGTGGGCATTAGTGTTTTTGTTTATTCTTTTTAGACGAAAGAAAAAATTAAGAAAAAATAAAACGATTGACTGAATACAAATTGCTATTATTCTTTATTCTTTACTAAGAGATAAAAAATTATTATCTAAGTAAATAATAAGCGGCGCAATATCTAAACACTTAAGAAGAATTAAAAGAATAAAACGAATAGGCTTTCAGTGCCTTGTTTATTTCTTTTTTAATTCTTTCAAAAGCATAAAAAGAATTAAATTGCGCAATACCTTATAAGCCAAACCCATTAAGTGTGTAATATGGCAACAGAATACCATGATGCTGTTAAAAAAGAAATTGATGAGCATTATACTGGCAACATTATGGCTTTTTCAAGACACATGCACAGTATTATGCCTGAATTAACAAGTGAACAGCATAGATGGCGTTTGCGTATGTTAAAACAACATATGTCGGAGATTTTTCCTGTTATTGAAGATGTTGATTATAATGCAGAAATACCAAAACAATTTGACGGCTCTCAAGCACAGTTAATACGCATTATGCACAAAAGGTTTCCTGAAATCTCAAAGTCAGGTTGGGAGTCAAGGATTCGGGCGGCATGGGAAAGAGAAGCAGTTACTCGCACAGAAACACCTCATTTTATTGTTGAACACCTAAAGAAAAAATCAAGTAGTCAAGAAGACCTATGGAATGCTATTGAAGAACGCTCAAAAGCGGCAATTCTTGCAAACACAGATGCTCGTTGGGCCACATTTCACATGAAGTCTGATAAACGATACATTGGTATTGCATTTCAAAGCGACCAACACATAGGCAACCCATTTTGCGACCATGAAAGGTTGCGCGAAGACACAGAAGCAATTGAACGACACCCTGAATGCTATGTAATTCATGCAGGAGACTACATCGACAATTTTATGATTGACAAACCTCGACCTGCTATGAAAGCACCTATTCCTCCTTCTATTCAATGGCAACTATGTGAACACTACATTAACATGAGTCCTAATTCACTTATGGCTATTGTTGCGGGTAATCACGACCTTTGGACTGCTGGTGCAACAGATTATGACCCTTTAAAGCGTCTTGCGCAAGACAGAGGCGTTTTGTATCACCCGTATGAGTTAAACCTTAAAGTTATTCACGGCGATATTCCTTATCACCTTAGTATTCGACATAAGCGAAGAGGTAATTCAAATCTTGACCCAAGCCGTGTAATTAAGAAAATGTGGGATGACGGAGAATGTGATTTTGACATTGGAGTTATCGGACATCATCACACGCCATCAGTTGTTCCTTTTACTCGACATGCAGTTGAGCGTTGGGCTTTAAGGCCGGGCGCATACAAAACAATAGATAGTTTCGGTGAAATGTGCGGTTTTCCGAGAGAACGCCCAACATCCCCTATGGTTGTCCTTGATTCTCAAACAAGAGATATTCAAGCATTTACAGACCTTAGACATGGACTTAGACTTCTTAACACTCTTAATGGAAGGAAAGCAAATGCCTATATGGAAGAGTGATGACGAACAGTTGATTCTTACTGAAATGGGGCATGATTATGTCGCATTCAATATATTTTCAGAAGAATTAGTTATTGGCATTATGCTTAATAGAACTGAAATTGAAGAATTATGCAACTCTCTTCTTGAATACTGTGGAATACCTGTTTTTGAGGTGAAAAACAATGATGAAGAATAGAATAATAACTGCTCTTAATATGGAAAGAAGCAGGTATGATATTAAACACTTTTATGAATGGCTTGGCTACAATTGGGGCGACCATATAGGTGAATGGTTAAAACTTTACAGTGAAAGAGGCGAAAGACAAGTTCACCGTGTATGCGTTATTGCGCCTCGCGACCACTCTAAATCAACAACTCTTCGAGTAAAAGTTCTTCACCAATTGCTTTTTGAAAAATGGCGAGGCAAACCGTTTACTATTTGGTTATTTTCCGCTAATAAAGACCTTGCAATAAACAGACTTGATGAAATAAGACAAGACCTAAAACGCCATCCTGAATTATCAAGACTCATTGATGTAACAAAAGGAAACAGATATGAATTACGATTAACAAACGGCGCTTGGATTAAGGCAACATCCGTTGGCTCAGGTATTCGGGGTGAACATCCTGCCGCAATTGCTCTTGACGATGTATTAGACGACCAAAATGATATGTCTTATGATATAGTCCAACAATGGTTTAGAAAAAAATTAACACCTATGCTATCGCCCGGAACTTCTATTTATTGCGTCGGAACGCCTATGTCAATGAACGATTTATACCACACTGAAATGCTAAGTAACGAATCTTGGCAATCATGGCGTAAAGGTTCTATTGTAAATTATGACGAATGGCGAAACGACCCTGAAAATGTAAAGCCTGTCTGTTTATGGCCTTCTGAAAGACCTATTGAGTTTTTGCTTGAACAACGACAAGCAATTGGTGATTTAGCGTTTGCGCAAGAATACCTTTGTAAAGTAGTCGATGACGACAGCGCAGTTTTTCCTCAACAACTTACACGCAAAAATATGAACATGGATTCTATACTGCAAAATAAAAAAATACATGACGGTCGATATGTTATAGGCTTTGACCCTTCACATGGCATAGGAAAAGACTACACAGTTATGGTTGTTCTGCGCCAAGACAAAGAAGGCTTCATACATATTGTAAATATGTGGCGGAAAAACGATTTTCCCCCAAATAAACAAATTGAAATGATTGCAAAGTTTAATGACGCATACAAACAGCCAACTTTTGCTTTTGAAAGCGCAGGTTTTCAATCTCTTTACAAATCTCTCGTTGAACAAAGCAAATTAACGCTCGATATGAAAATGAGCAAGGTATCAAACAAAACACTCAAGCAAGGACTGTTAAATCGCCTCCGAGTATGGTTTGAACAGGAAAAAGTCGTCATACCCTATGGAAACGACGAAACAAGACGGGTTATGAGCATCCTCCTTGACGAATTAGAGTCGCACGCATGGAAAAACGGCGATATTGTCGATAAAGGCAAGCATAATGACACAGTTATGGCGTTTGCGCACGCAATAGACCAATTTAAGACAGGCTTTAACGCCGGATTAGCCATGACAACAGGCCAAACCGACATATCTAAGTGGAACACAGCAAAAATTAACAAAAATAAGCGAGTTTCAAGCAAATATGTGCCTTTTTTCTAAAAAATCGGCAAAAATTAAAAAAAATATAAAAATTGTGAGAGGTGGTTGGCGTGCGTAGCCCCGTCGGTTTGCGCAGTTTTTGGCGGGCCTAAAGCGCAGGTTCAGGGGCCGCAATTATTTTGCCTAAACGACGCACTGCGAGCCTGTTTGTCTGCGTGTTCTGCGCAGTTCATGCTCGCGCAGGTGCGCGTCATCACGCCACACGCCTTATGCGTCTGTTTTCGGTCTGCGTCGTTTTTTTTCTGAAAGGGCCACTGAGAGCCTGTTTACGGCCAATAATCCACTATTCAACTCAAGGTTCAGTAGTGCGAATGGCACATAGCGAGGCTGTTTGACCCTCTGCGCAACCCCAAATATGCGACCTTCTGCGTGAGTCCAAGCGATTCATTCAGAAAACGACGCCAAAATTAACGCCTCAGAGCCTCCCCCATAGCCCCGCAGTCTATCGTTTAGCCCACCCTCAAAAGACCCTCTCAGAATTGAAACCTCAGAACTCAAAACCGTTGCACTGCGCCCCACCTTGAAAACTGCGTGAACCGTTGTTTTCAAGTATGAAACCGCCTGTTTCCGGTTTACCGCCATATCTGCCGAAAAAGTGCAATTTCTCAACATTGCGGAAAAAGTGCAATTTTGACATACCGGCACTGCGCCGCAGTCTATCGAATGACTACTGAACCGATGGTTCCCCTATGATGGCACTCTCCGCAATTTTGCGCAGAGCCTCAGTGCATCGAATAGAAAGCAACGGGGTGCGGTTGTTGCATCATCGACTTTCGGCGTTTTCTGCGTGTTTCTTGAAATCGCCGTTTCCGTTCCGTTTGGGCTGTTTTTGGTTTTTCATCGAATGTCGGAAACCTGCCATTTATCCCGCCGATTCTGAAAAAAACGATGGACTGCGAAGCCGACACCAAATCACGCCAAAACCCAAACGATAGACTGAGAGCCTGTTTTTTCTAATCGTTGCACTGCTCGACCGTCGGCCCCATGTCGGCTTGTCATCGACCGGACAACAGCCCCGCAGTCATGCGTTCACCGATTCGGCCTCGCGTGCATCATGCGCGTGTGTATGCGAGATTCGGAGGCTTTGCGTGGATTGTCTAAACGATGGACTGAGAGCCTATCCTCTCTCCTGATTCGATGCCTAAACGATGGACTGCGCCGCTATTTTCCGGTTTCCGACATGGCCTGAAATCGTCTTTTTGGCTAAACAGCGCCGCAGTGTAGCGTTTACGCCGCTTTTCTGAAATGCTAAACGATAGACTGCGAGCCTGTTGTTATTTCCGTCTGCGCCGTTTTTCTATTCGATAGACTGCGAGCCTGTTCAACCTCTAAACGATGGACTGAGAGGCGGAGGGTGCTAAACGGTGGACTGAGAGCCTATGGCCCTGAACGATAGACTGCGCCCCAATTGTAGAGCAGTGCATCGAATAGGTTCTGCGTGGTCGTCTAAACGATAGACTGCGCCCCGATTGTCTCTCAGTGCGCCGTTTTTTTTCAGGAGATTTCGACAAAATCAAAACCCGCAACCGTCGAAGATGTGCATATAAAATCTGCGCCGTTTTGCTTCGAGGCACACTGCGAGCCTGTTGCCGTCGCAGTGCATCGTTTAGGGGAGAGTCTGCGTGAAAACCGAAACCCTTGATATACTGAACCTGAAAGGCTGTTTGAGGTTAAGCCTATGATACAAAATATAGTATTGAAAATAATGGCCTTCATCCTCGCAGTGGTGCTTTTTACCACTGCGGCGGGTGTCGGTCTTGAGCAAAACCCTTCGACTGAGGTTGAAGGAGAGAACAACATGAACCAAGAAAACGACGCACTGCGCCCCATTTGGGCAGAGTCGCCTGAACAAACGCACATCTCGCGTTCGCGAGTCAAGCGTTTTCACCGCAAGCAACAATTGCGTGAACAGCGCCCCCGTCATGCGTTCAAGCGAGCATTGCGCCGCTTGTTTTCTTTAGGACATCTACGCGAAGAATCGAAAGGTTCAGGCGTTTGGATTCTTGACAAAAGAAGCACACTGCGCCGCATTTCGGACTTCTGCGCCCATCGGGTTCAAGTTATCCGTCATGGCTTCGCAGTCCGTCGATTTGCGAAGGAATACAACACCACGCAGAAAAACGCAGGACTCGCGAGTGATGCGGTTTCATCCGTTGAAACAGCGCCGCAGTCCAACGAATTGTTTGAATATCAGTGGGATGATGTGTGTGAATGCAAATCCTGCGGAACTTGGACGGATGAAGTCGATTTGACCGTAGAAAATGCGCCGCAGTGCATCGAATGTTTCTTAGACGAAAC